>Ga0302320_10006804_pt1 | contig 25291 bp, 18 predicted proteins | sample Bog_T0_3_FD_202130 | JGI IMG/M metagenome (GOLD analysis project Ga0302320, IMG submission 202130) | Peat permafrost microbial communities from Stordalen Mire near Abisko, Sweden - Bog_T0_3 | ecosystem: Environmental > Terrestrial > Soil > Wetlands > Peat | place: Sweden: Abisko, Stordalen Mire... | reverse complement strand
CCACGAGACGACCGACTGGATCGCGAAGGTGCTGCCGTCCAACCACATGCCGAACCCCGGCAACCAAGCCTGCGCCGTCTGCCACCCCGCCGCGCCCGCCGATTACACCACGCTCGCGGTCAATGCAGTGCTCCATACGGGTATCTCGAGCGGCTGTGCACAATGCCATGGCGGCGCGACCGCGCTCACCTTCTACAACAACAACGACAATCCGCTCTCGGGCGCGCTCTCGCCGCCGCACATACCGGCTTTCAACGGTACGGACTGCAGCAACTGTCACCTGTCGACGAGCTACGCGGCGGGCACGTTCGGGCCGATGAACATGACCCAGGCGACCCACGCCGTGGTCGGCACGACCTGCAACCCCTGCCACGAGGCGAGCTTGAACTTTTCCACGGGCAATGCGAGTCCGAAATTGCAAGGCCGCCCCAAGGATCACACGACGGGCCTCATGGTGGCGCCCAACGACTGCAACCTGTGCCACACGACGGCAAACTGGACCACCAATGCGTTGCCGGCGGGACACATGCCGAACCCGTCGAATCAGGCATGCTCGGTATGCCACACGACCGCACCCGCGGACTATTCGACGGCGGCACTTGCGGCCAACGCGGTCCTGCACACCGGGATCACGACCAGCGAGTGCGCCGAATGCCACGGCGGTACCTCGGGTGCGCTGACGTGGGCCAACAACTTCACGCCCAAGGATGCCGTGCTGTCCCCGGCGCACATCCCCTTCCTCGCCGGCACGAGCTGCGGGTCCTGCCACGTCACGACGACCTATGCAGCGGGCAGCTTCGGCCCCACGAACATGACGCAGGCCATGCATAAATTCGTCGTGGGCACCTGTGATACCTGCCACGAGGCAGGCATGAATTTCTACATGATTGGGGCGAATCCGCAGCTGCAGGGCAGACCCAAGGATCACACGACCGGGCAGATGGTCGCCCCGAACGACTGCAGCATCTGCCATACGACCGCCACCTGGGCCACGAGCGCGATGCCCGCGGGACACATGCCGAATCCCGCCAATCAGGGCTGCACGGTCTGCCACACGACGGCACCCACGGATTATTCGCAGGCGACGCTGGCCTCGCACACGGTCCTGCATACGGGGATCACGTCAGGCTGCATCGCCTGTCACGGTGCGCCGTCGGCGACGCCGCCCGTATTCGCCAACAATTTCAACCCGAAATCCGCGGTGCTCTCGCCCGTTCACGTTCCGACCGGCACGACACCCTGCGAGGACTGCCATACGGCGAGCGGCTTCACCTCGTTCGGGGGCACTTCGATGAGTTCCTCGAAGCACAGCTCGATGTTCGCGGTCATCGGCAAGTCCTGCGATGCCTGCCACAACGCGGTTTCACCGGCCTTGAGTTTCTACGGCGTGAGCAATTTGACGACACGCCCCGGGAACCACAGTTCCGGCGGCAAGAAATCGAACGACTGCAGCGGCTGCCATAACACGAACGGCTGGGGCGGCGGGGCGGCAACTCGCCAGCGCGTGCCGGTCGTGAACGCGGCGCGACCGACGATCGGGCTGGTGGTGAGCGCGCCGGCGGTTGCGCGCGGTGCGGCGGCTGCCACGATTGCCGTCGCGGCGGCGGCCGGCGTGACGGGTGCCACGGCCTCGCCCGCCATGCCCGCCGCGCGGATTCCGCCCTCGCATGCCGGTGTGACCGGCAACTGTGCGGGCTGCCATAACGGTGTGCTGGCGCAGCCCAAGGGACCGAAGCATATCGCCAGCAATGCAACTTGCGAGAACTGTCACACGACGTTCGCCTGGCTGCCCGCGCGCTTCGAGCACGAGGGCGTCACGGCGAGCTGCACGAGCTGCCACGGCGGCGTACTCGCGCGCGGGCTGCCCGCTCGGCACATCCCGACGGGCACGGAGGACTGCGGTGCTTGCCACGGCACGATCGGCTGGACGCCCGCGACGTTCTCGCATCGCAGCGTCGCGCAAGGCTGCCGTACCTGCCACAACGGTCTCCAGGCGATCGGCCGCCAGCCGCAACATGCGGCAACGACGCTCGACTGCGGCGCCTGCCACGCGACGTCGACATGGGCCATCGCCGCGGCCTCCGACCGCTCCAAGGCGGCCTCGCCCTTGCACCACGGCGCATCGAACGGTCCCGCCAAGTGACTCGCCGGCATCTGCGCCCCGCCCGGCTCGTGCGGGCTCCGACGCGGCATGCGCCACGGCGATGCTTCGAGGCAGGTTGGATCGCGATCGTGGCCGGGATCGCTGCGCACTGCTCTTCGGGACCGGCTTGGGCGGGTGCCGCTTTCGCGCCGCTCGGAACCGCGGCTCCCATCGGCGCCTTGAATCCGCTGGTTCAGCTCATCGACACCGACGAGCACGAGGACCACGCTGACGTGACGGTGCAGTTTGCATGCTCGGTGCGCTATATCGCCAACTCGCCGTTCAACCGCGGCAGCAGTACGACGATCCGCCTGCGCCTGGGGCCCGACTGCGGCAATTCGCAATCGACGATCACGCCGGAACTGCCGCTGGTCGGCGGCGGCGGTCGTCTGGTCACCGGCGCAAGCCTGGACTCCGTCATGCCGGGCGAGGTGCGCTTGGAACTGAGCTTCGCGCGCGAACTCGATTTCGTGTTGGCACCGACGGCCTCGGGATTGGGACTGCGCCTGCGACTGCTCGGCCTGAACAAACGCAAAGGCGGCGCCCTGCTCTCGGACGTCGAAGCACCGACCGACTACGCCGTCAATCTCGAATCTTCGACGAGTCCCATCGAGCGTGCTGCGGTCGAGGCCGCTGCCGCGGAACTGCAGACTCAGGCCTACGTCTCGGAGACGGACATCGAGGAGGAGCATTGGTATCGGCTGCGGGTCGGTCCGTTCGCCACGCGCGCCGAGGCCGAGCGCGTGCTGGGCGCCGCCGTTCAACATCACCCACAGGCGTGGCTCGCGGACGAGGACGTGCAAACGGCGCTCGAACCCGTCGATCGCGCCGGGATCGCCACGCCGATGACGGCGGGACCCGTGGATCCGCCGCTGCCGGATGCGGAGCGCGCGCAACTGCTGCGCGGTGCGCGCGCGGCGCTCGAAAACCATGAGTACCCGCGGTCGATCGACCTGCTCGGGCGTCTGCTGCGCCAACCTGAATATCCGGCGCGCGCCGCGGCGCAGGAGCTGATCGGCCTCGCGCGGGAGCGGTCGGGCCAGCTCGCTCAAGCCAAGGCGGAATTTACCGCGTACCTGCGCCGCTACCCCGACGGCGAGGCGGCTGCGCGCGTGCGCAGCCGGTTGGCGACACTCGCCGCCGCCGGCGCGCCGCCGCGCTCGACCGGCGAGTTCGGCGCCGCCCGTCCCGAGTCCTCCCTGGTCGCGGGCGCCGCCGCGCTCACCTATCAATACGGCAAGGATCAGACCCTGTCGGCGGGTACGAGCACGAGCACGACCGCCGTCGATGCGGCGCTAGTCTACGGGGACCTGCTGCTGCGAAACCATGGCGCACGCTACGACGTCACGGCGCGGCTCGATGGGGGCTACACCGAAAACATCGTCAAGACCTCCGGCGGCAGCCAGGACCGCACGACCGCGGCCTATCTCGAAGTCACCGACAGGCCGGTCGGCCTCACCGGACGCATCGGTCGTCAATCGCTCGCCAGCCAGGGCGTCATCGGCTTGTTCGACGGACTCCTCGTCGGCTACCAGGTGAACCCGTCGCTAGCGCTGAGCGCGGCCGCGGGCCTGCCTGCCTACACGAGCTACTCGCCGGTTTCCAGTCAGCAAAAGTTCGCGACCGTCACCGCAGAGTTCGGGCCCTACCGCGAAGCCTGGATCGTTGACAGCTATTTCTACGATCAGGTGGAAGCGGGATTTACCGACCGGCGCGCAGTCGGTATGCAGGCACGCTACACGCGGGCGGGCCGCACGGCGATCATGCTCGCCGATTACGACATCGCGTTTGCCCAGTTGAACTCGGTGACTCTGATCGGCAACTGGGGGCCGATCGCGTCCTGGGTGTTCGGCGTCGATGCAGATTATCGCCGCAGCCCTCAGCTGCTGCTCAGCAACGCCCTGATCGGACAGAGCGCGACCACGCTCACGGCGCTCGAGAACGAGGTCTTGCACGCCACGATCAAGCAGCTCGCGCTCGATCGGACGGCGACCAGCGAAACCTTCGTGCTCTCGGCGAGCCGCCCGCTCGGCGAGCGGTGGCAGTTGATGACGGATTTCGCCGCCATCGAGCTCGGCGGCACACCAGCCTCCGGCGGCGTGCCGGCCACGGCGGCCACCGGACTCGACAAGTCGGCCTCTGTGCAGCTGTCGGCGTCAAGCCTCCTGCAGGCAAGCGATCTGCACATCTTCGGTCTGCGCTATGATGACTCGCCCGCCGCGCGCAGCACGACGCTGTCGTGGGATGCCCGATTCGCGTTGCCGGGCGCCTGGCGATTCGGACCGCGCTTCTCGGTCGAGCGGCTCGACGATCCGGGGCTTGGCGGCCGGCAGACGATCTATTTGCCGCAGTTGCGCGGCGATTGGACTGGACGCCGCGCGGTCTTCGAATTGATCGGCGGTTATCAATTGCAGCAGCAGCAACTCACCGCCCCCGGGTCCAGCCTGGACCAGCGCTCGCTGTACGTGTCGGCGACCTATCGCTGGCGCTTCTGATCGCTCGTGCGTCCGCGCCTCGCCTCTACGATCAGGCTCCTCGCCGCGCTGTCGCTCGCCCTGCAGGGCGGTTGCGCCGTCACACAGCAAGAAGGCGCAGCGCAGTATCTCGACGAGACGACCGGCAACACCGTCCTCGCGGTCGCCGCGCCGATCGTGTTCGCGCGCGAGCGCACCGACGTCGCGGCGCACGCCCGCGACTACGCGACGCTCGTCGCCGTTGCGGTCGACCGATCCGGCCGCTACGACCAGTATCTGCTCGTGTACCGCTGGTCGACCGTCGATCGACGCATGTCCCCGCCGCCCGATGCCGCCGGCGGCGCACTGCGTCTGCTCGCCGACGGCCGACAAATCGACTTGCGTCCCGAAGCGCGCATGCCGGTGGACATCGGGCAACGCGCGAGCCTGCGCGCCCCGGCGCACGCGGACCTCGTGGCGCGAGCTTACCGAGTCGACGAGGCGACCCTGCAGTTCATCGCGGCGAGCCGCGAGTTGCGCCTCCTGATGCCGCAAGAATCCCTGCGCATACCGTTCACGCTCTGGGAGGACGGACGTGCGGCGCTCGCCCGCTATCTCGCTCAGATTGGGGGATCCTGACGACAACGACGCAGCGCTTCTGCACCCGCTTGGTGCAACCGACTGACGCGCGTCACGAATCAGGTCGGACGCGTCGTTCGGTTCCTCGGCAGGGTGTGACCCCGGTCGTGGAGTCATCATATTCGACGGTTACCATAAAGCTCGTAGGACTGCTGCCGACAACCGGCTCAAGGAAGCTGAGGATTTATGTCCATCGACGTGTCATTGATTTTTGCCCTGTGCGCGGGCTTGTTCGGCGCACTGGCCGTGGCCGCCATCGGCAGTCGATTCACACGCAGCCTGGGCCTGCTGGCCTCAGGCGGCGCTTGTGCCGGCATCGCTCTCGGCGCCTTGGGTTTCGTGATCGGGGACTGGTGCACGCACGGCATCGACTTGCTCGAGGCCTGGGTGTTGCCGCTCGCGGGTTTGACGCTGTTGCTCGTGATGTCCGCGCAAAACTGGTTCGTCTTCTACGCCGATCGCGGCGATGCCGTCGAATCGGCGCGGCCGACCGCAATCGTTCTTGCAGCGATCGTCGGATCGGGGCTCGCAGCGTTGCTGACACACCGTCACACGCTGTTCTTCCCGATCATCTGGGCCGGCGCCGGAAGTCTCGCGATCCTCTCGAGCATCCAGCCCGTGCAGCGCGCGATCGAGGCGAATCGCAGCCTTGCCCTCGGGACGGCCGTCGGGATATGCAAGGTGCTGCTGCCGCTCACGGGGATCATCGTGCTGATCCCGATCGGTGGCGTCGCACGGCAACGCATCGAAGCCCCGGAAGGCGTCGCCGCGGCGACACGCTCGAAACGGGCGTTCCTCGCAAACCTTGCCGGGCTGCTCTCGGAGCTCGGTTTGCTGTTGCTCGTACTCCTGATCAATGGCCCGCGCGTGCCGCAGGAGTCGCTGCCACCCTACCGCGGTACGGCACTGACGGGCGGCCTGCCGCGGTTCAAGCGCGATTCGGTGGTCCTGATTCTCGTCGTCGCGCTGCACGTGCTTTGCGGGGTCGTAATCGTCAGGGATTGAGTTCGCTGCCGGGAATCGTGGTACCGACGCGATTTCGAGGCTCGCGGCACGCCGCCATGCCGCTGCGAGACAAGTCCATGACGCAAACGGATCAGCCAGCCCCCTCCGCAGTGACCATACTCTCTGCTCGACAGTACGCGGGGAGAGGCATGATGGACGAAATTCAGACCGAACCGGCGCGCACCCGTCGCCCCAATGGCCGCGACGCCAAGCGAGCATCCCGCGCCGCCCGCGCGGCCTCCTCGATTCCTTTTATCACGCGCAAAATTCCTTACTACGAGGTCTTGAGCGAAGAGGGCCTCGAGACGATGGAAGGCAACGCGGACACGATCCTCGAGGAAATCGGCATCGATTTTCGCGACGATCCCGAGGCGCTCGCCATCTGGAAGGAAGCGGGTGCGGACGTGCGGGGCGAGCGCGTGCACTTCGCCCGCGGCATGTGCCGGGCGCTCGTGCAGCGCACGGCCCCGCGCGAATTCACGCAGCATGCGCGCAATGCCGCACGCAACGTGATCATCGGCGGCAAGAACACCGTGTTCGCGCCCGCGTACGGTTCGCCGTTCATCCGCAGCCTCGATGAAGGCCGGCGCTATGCCCGCATCGAGGATTTCCGGAACTTCGTCAAGCTCGCCTACATGTCGCACGCCCTGCACCATTCCGGCGGCACGATCTGTGAGCCCGTCGATCTGCCGGTCAACAAGCGCCATCTCGACATGGTTTACAGTCATTTGAAATATAGCGACAAGGCCTTCATGGGTTCGGTGACCGCGCCGGAGCGCGCCGCGGATTCGGTCGCGATGGCGAACCTCGTGTTCGGCGAGGAACTCACCGATCCCCTCACCGGGCGGCCCAAGACGACGATCATCAACCTCATCAACGTCAATTCGCCGATGACCTATGACGCGACAATGCTCGGCGCGGCGAAGGTCTACGCGCGTGCGAATCAGGCGACCATCATCACGCCGTTCATCCTTGCCGGCGCGATGTCGCCGGTGACCGTGGCCGGCACGGTCGCGCAGACGCTCGCCGAGGCGCTCGCGGGCATGGCCTTCGTGCAGCTCGTGAATCCCGGCGCGCCGGTCGTGCTCGGCAGCTTCGCCTCCTCGATCTCCATGCAATCGGGCGCCCCGACCTTCGGCACGCCCGAGCCCGCCCTGGTGCTCTACGCGATGGCCGCGCTCGCACGCCGCCTCGGCGTGCCGTTCCGCTCGGGCGGCAGTCTTTGCGCGTCCAAGATCCCGGACGCCCAGGCGGCGTTCGAATCGGCGAACACGCTGCTGCCCACCTGCCTTGCGGGCGTGAATTTCGTGCTGCACACCGCGGGCTGGCTCGAGGGCGGTCTCGCGATGGGCTACGAGAAGTTCGTGATGGACGTCGATCAGGCGGGCATGATGCACACGCTGCTCGCGGGGGTCGATCTGTCGCCGAACGGCCAGGCGATCGACGCGATGCGCGAGGTCGGGCCCGGCAAGCACTTCCTGGGCTGCGCGCACACCCAGGCGAACTTCGAGAACGCGTTCTATCGCTCGCCGCTCGCCGACAACAACAGCTACGAACAATGGGAGGCGGAGGGCGCCTCCGACATGACGAAACGCGCCAATGCGCTCTGGAAGAAAATGCTCGCCGAATATGTCGAGCCGCCGATGGACCCGGCGATCGACGAGGCCTTGCTCGAATATATCGCGAAGCGCAAGGCGGAGGCGCCGGACTCGAACGTCTAGCGGATCGCGGTCAACCGCTTCGGATCGAAGCGCGCGCCTAACCAGCCCTGTTTCGCCAGCCCGCCTTGTAGCCCTCGCGGGCGTCGCGCGAATACGGCACGGGCGCAACTCGGACGCGAACGTCGATCTGGACGTGACGCTCGACCGTCGTCTTCTGGGTTCCGCCGTTCTCCTCACCCCAGGTCAGCGTCAATTCGTCGCCGATATCGACGTCGGAATCGACGGCGCCCAGGGACAGTCCGCAGCGTTCGTTGAAACTGTAACCGCCGAACATCGAAAATCCGACCGTCCGACCGCCGGCGGCGACCCTGTCATAGGACGAGGACGCGTAGTTCGCGATCGGCAGATCGAAGAATTTGAAACACTGCCCGCCGGGGACGAACAAGGATCCGTAGATCTTGGCGAGATCCTCGCCGTTCCATTCGAACGTGACCTTCTTGCGCTGCGGCTGCTTCGACAAACTCTCGAGCGCAGCGCGTCCGGCGAAGTCGTGGTCGAACTTCACGAACGGTCCATAGCCGAGGGCGTACGGAGTCACATAGTAGTCCTCGATGCGCTCGGAGACGAAACTGCCGCCGATCGAACCCGTCGCTTCGTAACCATCGGCCGGCAGCCACTCCCGATACGAGCGCATCGATGCGCCCGAATAGACCGCGGGCAGCGGCGAGGGAATCCAGCCCGACTCCAGCGTATTGCTCGCGTAAGCGCGAGAACCGACCGGCACGATGCCGAACTCGGCACCGGCGGCGAGAATCGCGTCGCGGATCTCCTCGCCTTCCTCGTAGGGGCCCCACAACTCCAGCCCCGGCTCGCCGGCCATCCCATGGCGCAGGGCACGCACCTGGCGGCCGCGAACCCTGAGCGTGTCGAAGTGGAAGAATTTGATGTCCGGCAGGGGTCCGCCGTTCAATTTGAGCAGGATCTGCGCCGCATTCGGCCCCTGCACCTGAAAGCGATAGTGGCGTCGATGCACGGCCTTGCCGCGCGGATGCGACGGTGAACGATCGTCGCGAATCACTTCGACCTTGAAACCGCCCGTCTCGGCATGAAACTGGATCCAGTTCACCGAAGGCGCGCGGCCGACGAACAGCAGTTCGTCCTGTGCCGTGTAGAAGAGGATCCCGTCGCCGATCACGAACCCGTCGTGACTGCAGGGAACCATCTGTTTGGCTTTGCCCGGCGTGAAGTTCACGAAGCTGTTGATCGTACAGTAAGACATCAATGCGAGCGCATCGGGACCCCGAACGGTGAGTTCAGCCATATGATGCGACTGATCGAAGAGCACGGCGGTGGTGCGCCAGGCGCGCTGCTCGTCGCGCCAATTCGTGAATTCGCCGGGTACGACGGGATAGACGTAGGCGCCAAGCCGGGAATTGCGCAGCATGCGCACCGGATCGGCCGCCGCATCGAGGACATCTTGAAGTGTCTTTGCGGTCATGGTGATCTCTCGATCCGCGCCGGATCTTCAGGGAGCCGGGTTCAGAAATCCCAGATTTTGCGGCTTGAAGCTCGCGATCGAGGGAAACACGCCCGGCAGGTTCTTGGCACTCACGCCCAACCAACTCGCGAGCGTCGCGCCGTATTGCACGACGGATATCTGCGGCAGCCAGCGCCCCTCGTTACCGACATCCAAGGGTCCCACGGGCTGGCCGCTGACGAACGGATTGATGGCAGGTATTTGACCCACGAGCGACTGTGGATTGACCGATCCGCCAAACACGAACATGTGACTGCCCCAGGCGTGATCCGTTCCGCCCGTCGTATTCGGCACATAGGTGCGGGAAAAATCCGAGAGCGTGAAGGTCGTGACGTTTTTCGTGAGATTCAATGCCGCCATCGCCTGATAGAAGGCGTGGACCGCGTCATCGAGCTCGGTTAGGAGCTCCGCCTGGGTCGCGAGTTCGTTTTGGTGCGTATCGAAGTTGCCGAGATCGGTATAGAACACCTGGGCTTGGGCGCCCAATGCGGCATTGTCGGCAATGATCTTCGCGACCGACCATAGCTGGTTCGAAATCGACGAGCTCAATGAACTGAAAAAGCCGTCGATCAGCGTGTTCGAGCCGGTCAACACCGGATTCAAGAGGCCGCTGGCGGCGATACCCGCCGTCGTGATGTTCTGAATAGCCGTGGTCGCCTCGTCGGCGTAGGGCGTCTGCGTCGGGTTCGCGAGCGTCGTCGCGAGAGAGTCCACGATCGTTCGATACGACTTGCCGAGGTACGGCTTGAGCAGGAAAGGCCCGGTCGCCGGGAGACAGAGCGGGGCATCCTTGGCGCCGAGCGTGAACAAATCCGGTCCCGCGAACGACAGCAACGGCGGAACGAGTCCGCCACCCGAATACGCGAGAGTATCCGCAGTGCGACCGCCCCATCCGGTGACACTGATGCCCTTCGAGATCGCGGATTTCCACTCGTTCCTCTGATCTTCATGCGAGAACAGATTGTCCGGCACGTTGGGCCCCGTCGGATCCTTCTGATAGCCCGCGACGGTCAAGGTTTGATCGACCAGGGTACCGACGTTGAAAACGATGCCGACGTCGCCGGTATTCCACGACGCGGCGGTCTTCGGCAGCGAGGGATGCAGGCCATAAGTCGTCGAACCCAGGGGAATGGGGGCGTCGCCATTGGCCGCCGTCAACGCAAGGCCGCTGCGCCACTGCTGATAACGGGCGTAATTGGTCGGATCGAGCGGGATCACGGTATTGTTGCTGTCATTGCCGCCGTAGAGAAAAATGCAGACGAGCGCCTGGTAACTGCCGGGGGTTGCCGACAAAGCCATTTTCGGCAAGAACTCCAACTGGCTCGCGAACAGGCTGCCACCGAGGCCTCGGAGGACGGTTCTTCGATTGAGTGTCACGACTATTTCTCCACTTGGTATTCAGGCGACGTCAAGGCCAGATACAAGGCGCCCTTCGCCGCGCCCGTCGGATCGTTCGCCGGAACCTGATTCAACAGCGTGGTCAATGCGCCAGTGAGTGCCGTGGACATCGCCCCATGGAAAAACTGCGTATTGATGTCGGCGATCAGCGTCGTCGCGTCGGCCGCCGCCGCGATCCAGTACGTCAGATCCAGCGACGTGCCGGTGGGCGTGATGAAGTCGATCGTCGGATCGGGCGGAATCGGTGCATTCAGCAGTTGATTGACGAAGTCATACCGGGCGAACGACGTCGTCGCGTCGAAGATGCCGAACGGCGGTCCCACCAGGCTCGAACCGGGAAGGGGATAGGATGGCTGGTAGTAATTGAAGACGGTCGGTGAATCGAAGATCTGCTCCTGCATGGCGGCACTTTCCTCTTCCGGGAAGTAACCATCGGTTTGGGTGGTGCCGCCTATGCCGCGCAAGAACGCCGAGATCGCCAACCCCGGCTCGCGCAGCTTGCCGAATGTCGGACCGGCGGCTTCTGTTGCGGAACGCGCTTCCGGGTTCGTGAGAATTTCCGTGATGACGGCCTGCAGATTACCGCGTACGCCCGTGCCGTCATTGTTGAATTTTTGTGCGACGGCCTTGACGTACGCGGGACTCGGATTGCTCGTCACCAACTGTTGGATGAGCTGCTTGCCGATGAACGGCCCCACGTTGGGATGATTGAAGATGTTGGCGAGGCTTTCGGTCAGGTCGAGCGACTGATTGTTGTTGACCGGCAGGCTGTAGCCGTTCAGCAGCGGTTCGTTGCCGTCGGCGTCATGATGCGACGGGAATCCCAGCATCGCACCCAGGAAATAGGTCGGGTCGGGCCACTTTGGATTGGACCCGGGCTTCGGTTGATACGTCCAACCGGTGAAGACGTCCGCAAACCCATCGACTTGTGCCTGTGCGTAGGTTGGCACCGGCAGGCCGTTCTGGAGCACCGGGGTCCCGTCGATGTTCAACTCGACGAGGCCGATCGAGAACAATTGCATGACTTCACGCGCATAGTTCTCGTTCGGGTCGTTTTCAGTCGAACCGGGAATCCAGTCGTTGTTCACCATGCTGAGGTAATCGCCCATGACCGGACTCAAGGTGACGTCGGTCAGCAATTTCGAATAATTGGCGAACGCATCGTTGAGCAGCAGGTTCTGATACGCGGCCATCGCGTATGGCTGCTTCTCGTCCACGCCGGATATGACGAAGATCTGGGACAAGGCGAACGCCACGCGCTGACGCAATTGATCGGGACCGTTCAAGGCATTGCGGAAGAACTGCATTTGAATCGGCAGGATGCTGTAATTGTCGCGGCGGCAATATTTTGAAGAGCCGGTTGGGCAGCCCACCTTCGGATTCGAAGGGTAATAGACGTAGCCCGGATAACCGGTAGCGGGCGTCGCAAATTGCTGCGCAAGATAGGCTGGGATGCCGAGCTTCTGGACCTGTGCCACCGAAGCCTGAGTCGGGCCGAAGCTGCTCTGCTCCAGGAAACGCGTCGCGTTGGCCAGCGTGACCTTCGGTGCGGCGGCCGGATCCGCCGGGGCCGCAAACGTCGGCGCTCCGCCGAACACAGCGCTGATGACGAGAGCAGCAGCGGTCGCGGTCGCCGCCGCGCTCGCGGACCGCATCCGCTCGCACTCGTTCCTAGTGGCATATTCCATACGCTGGAGCTCCTTGTCGAACATTGCACTCACCGACCGAATTCGCCCGGGCGACGAAACCGCCTTGCGCAACAGCTGCACGACCTGCGCAACAGGAACTAAGGTGAGTCGAAAACTACTCGATGCCTCGGCCGCTTTCTCTGCCGTCAATCTGGAAGTTATTCGTCATGCCGGTATGTGCGTTTGACTATAGGGGCTGCGCGCTCGTACCGCAACGATTTTTCGTCGCGTTGCGAGCCCGCTCATGGCGTCGTGATCGCGATATGCTGAAAGCGCTTTCGATCCAAATCTCCGAGAAATCTCGCCTCGAGAGATCTCGATGCGCGTCGCCGCCCGCAGTCACTGCGGTTTCACGGGCTCCGTTCTTCTCGGCCGGCGTCCGCGCGTTTCGCTCTGGCTCGTCGATTCCTTCGCCGGCGGCAGATCGACGACTTTGCGCAGGTTCGCATAGTCGGCCGTCTTGTGCGGGATCGCCATGGCTTCGACGAACAATTGTTGAAAACGCGGCTCGATCGCGGTTTCTATCTTCTCGATGCGCCGTACGAGCGACTCGATGACCGCGCGCGAGGTCGAGTCGAGCAGCGCGATGCGCGCACCCGTACCGGCCGCGTTGCCGGCGGAGCGCACCTGGGCGAGATCGCAGTCGGGCACCATCCCGAGGATCGTCGCGTACTTGACGTCGATGTGGCTGCCGAATGCGCCCGCAAGCCGGATGCGGTCGACGTGATCGATGCCGAGGCGCTCCATGAGCAATGCGATGCCGGCGTACAGCGCGGCCTTCGCGAGCTGGATCGCGCGCACGTCGGTTTGCGTGATCTTCATCTCGATTTCGCCGTCGCTCGCGGAAGCCCGGTGCAACAGATACGCGAACGTGCGGCCATTCTGGACCACGCGCGGCGAGCGCGCCGCGAGCCGTCCGTCGACTACGCCGTCTTGATTGACGATGCCGGCGAGATACATTTCGGCGATCACCTCGATGACACCGGAGCCGCAGACGCCCGTGATGCCGGTCGCGGCGGTCGCGGCCGCGAAGCCCGGATCGTCGGACCAGAGGTCGCAGCCGATGACCTTGAAACGCGGCTCGAGCGTTGCACGATCGATGCGCACCCGCTCGATCGCGCCCGGAGCGGCGCGCTGACCGCAGCTGATCTGCGCCCCCTCGAAGGCGGGTCCCGTGGGACTCGAGCACGCGAGCAGCCGCTGCCGGTTGCCGAGCACGATCTCCGCGTTCGTACCGACGTCGACGAGCAGCGTCACCTCGTCCGAAAGATCCGGGCGTTCGGCGAGCACCATTCCAGCGGCGTCCGCGCCGACGTGGCCCGCGATGCACGGGAGCACGTAGATGCGCGCATTACGATGCAGGCGCAGGTCGATCACGTTGGCGCGCAGGGTCAGCGACATGTCGGTGGCGAGCGCGAACGGCGCGCCCCCGAGTTCCACCGGATCGATGCCGAGCAGCAGATGATGCATGATCGGATTGCCGACGAGCGTCGCTTCGAGGATGTCCTCGTGCGAGATCCCGGCCGCTTTCGCGACGTCGACCGCAAGCGTGCAAAGCGCCTCGCGCACCGCTGCGGTCATCAGTTTGTCGCCGCCGGGATTCATCATCGAATACGAGACGCGGCTCATGAGATCCTCGCCGAAGCGAATCTGCGGATTCATGACGCCCGCGGAGGCGGCCACCTCGCCGCTCACGAGGTCGCATAGATGCGCGGCGATCGTCGTCGATCCGATGTCGACCGCGAGACCGTAGGCGCGCTCGTGCAAGCCGGGCCAGACGCCGATGATCTGCTTGGCGCCGTGCACGGCGACCGTCACGGCCCAGTCGCCGGCGCGCAAGCTGGGCTGCAACACCTGCAGGACGGACAGGTCGGTCGCAAGACCGGTGAGACCCCATTCGCGCTCGAGCGCATCGTAGAGCCGGCGCAGATCCCCGGAAGGGTCATGCATGTCGGGTTGCTTCACGAGCACGTAATGCAAGCGCACCACGGGGTGCAGCTCGATCGCGCGGGCATCGGCCTCCTTGCGCACGACCTGGCGGTGCACCTGACTTCCCTCCGGCACGTCGATGACGACGTCCGCTTCGACGCGGGCCGAGCACGACAACCGCCTGCCCGCCGCGAGAGGCACACGCCGCGAATAGCGCATCTCCGGCTCGCTGAACGCCGAGAGGCTCCGACTCGAGGAATTCACACCGTGCTTCGCGAACTCGCCCTCGGCGACGAGCACCTGGCAGCGTCCGCAGAGGCCGCGGCCGCCGCAGACCGAGTCGATGTCCACCCCCAGGCTGCGGGCGGCCTGCAGCAGCGGCGTGCCGACGGGGAAACGGCCGCGCTTGCCGGACGGGGTGAAAACGACGAGGGGATCGCGGGGCGTCATGCTCGAACGGACTCCCTCAAGCCGGCCGGCGCCGGTGCCCGCCCTCACGGCGGCCGCGGGGCGCCTCCCCGGGCGCGCCGCTGTTGGGCGGCGGCGCTTCGCGGAAGCGGCGGATCCAGCGCGCGCAGTCGGGATCGTGACCCATCATGACGTCCGCTCCCATGACGGCCTTGACGACCTCGACGTGCAGGGGATTCGTGATCGCCGAGGTCATGCCCGCACCGATCGCCATGGTCAGGAACGCGCTGTTGATGCCGTCGCGGTTCGGCAGACCGAAACTCACGTTCGATGCGCCGCAGGAGGTGTTCACCTTGAGTTCGGTGCGCAGCCGGTGCACGAGGCGCAGGACCTGGACGCCCGCCTGGTTGATCGCGCCGATCGGCATCACGAGCGGATCGACGACGACGTCCGACGCCGGAATGCCGTGGTCCATCGCACGCTCGACGATCTTCTTCGCCACCGCATAGCGCACGTCCGGATCCTCCGAGATGCCGGTCTCGTCGTTCGAGATCGCGATGACCGCGGCGCCGTATTTCTTCACGAGCGGCAATACGCTCTCGAGACGTTCGTCCTCGCCGGTCACGGAGTTCACGAGTGCCTTGCCCTTGTAGACCGCGAGGCCCGCCCCGAGCGCCGCGACGATGGAGGAATCGATCGACAAGGGCACGTCGGTGATCGACTGCACGAGCTGGATCGCGCGAGCGAGGATCGCCGGCTCGTCGGCGAGCGGAATGCCCGCATTGACGTCGAGCATGTGCGCGCCGGCCTCGACCTGCGCGCGCGCATCGGCCTCGACACGCGTGAAGTCCCCGGCGGCCATCTCCGCGGCGAGGATCTTGCGCCCCGTCGGATTGATGCGCTCGCCGATGATCACGAAGGGACGGGTGAAGCCGATCACGACCTCTTTGGTCGCAGAGCTGATGATGGTATCGGTCATGATGCGGTCCTTTCAGAGTCCAAAATGGTGTCGCGCCCCGGGTACCAGCAGACGCGTCCGCAGAGCACGCCCGAACGGTCGACGATCTCGGCGACGGACTCCTCCTGGCGATAGGCCATGACGTGCACGCCGCTGACGCCGCGGATCTCGCGGACTTGTTGAATGAGTTCGACACAGATGTTGCGGCCTTCGCGCGCCTGATCCTGAGCGCCCCGGAGGCGCGCGATCAGCGCATCCGGCACGTGCATGCCGGGCACGTTCTTGCGCATCCACTCGGCCGTCTTGGCCGAGCGCAGCGGCCCGACGCCGACGAGAATATAGACTTTGCCGAACAGTTCGAGCGCTTCGACCTGCTGCATGAAGGCGCGCAGCAGCGGGACGTCGTAGACGTACTGGGTCTGGATGAACTGGGCGCCCGCGGCGACCTTCTTGGCGAGCCGCCGGGCGCGCCACGCATGCGGCAATGCCGATGGATTTTCGGCCGCACCCAAGAACACGCGCGGCGCGAACGTGATCTTGCGGCCGCTCTGGAAATGGTGGTCGTCGCGCAAGGTGCGCGCAATGTCGAGCAGCGAGACGCAGTCGAGATCGAACACCGGCTTCGCCTGCGGGTGATCGCCCGCCTGCACGCCGTCGCCGGTCAGACACAGCATGTTGCACACGCCCATCGCCGCGCCCCCCAGGATGTCGCCCTGGATCGCAATCCGGTTCTTATCGCGGCAGGAAATCTGCATGATGGGCGCATAGCCGATACGGGTGAGCAGCGCGCAAACCGCGAGGCTCGACATGTGGCAGTTCGCGCCGCTGCCGTCGGTCGCATTGATCGCATCGACGTGACCGTCGAACACACGTGCGCGCTTAAAGACGTCCTCGGGGTCCGCCGAATCCGGCGGGGCAAGTTCGGTCGTGACCGCGAAGCCGCCGGCGCGCAGCACTCTCTCGAAGCGCCCCGGAGAGGTATGCCCGGGGAGGATAGGCAGGGGATAGCCGGGAACCGGCTCGTCGTCGAATCTCACGACTTCGCGCCCGCCGCAGGCGTGGGCCGAGGCGCGGCGGGGTCCGGCAGCGGCGCGGTCTTCTCGCGCAGGACGCGAAGCCACGACGATCGGCCCTGCGCGCGCTGATCGACCGCGAACTGCACCTGACTCATGGCGCCAACGCCGCCCGGAATCCGTTCGCTGCCGCGGAACGCCTCGACCCAAACGCAGCGCATGCCGGGCTTGACCTCGCAGGTGCCGTCGTCGCGCACGCCGCCGCAGGGTCCATTGCGCAAATTCTTGGGGCAATTCATCGGGCAGGACATGCCCGTGGAACTCAACACGCACTGACCGCACATCTTGCAATCGAACAAGAGTCCCTTGACGCGCTTCTCGACGGCCGCGACCGGGCGCTCGAGCCGCTCGTGGCCGATCGCGCGCAAGAGGCCCGCCGCGCGCAGCAGAACGCTCTCGAATACACGGTAAAACGCGTTCAGACCGCGCGCATGGCGCACCGACCACAGCCGCACGGAATACATCAGGAATGCTCTTCGGTCGCGTCGAGGCCCTTGGCGCGGATCAGCCGCTCCAGGTCCTCGTCGCTGTACTTCGCTTCGAGGCGCGCCGCTTCGGCGGCGGCCTCGGCCGCCAGATCCTCGCCGACGCTGCGCGGGGCGCTGCGCCGCCAATCCGCGAGATAGGCATCCGAACTTCCCTTGCCGGCGCGCATGGCCGCCCGGTCGACGGCTTCCTGGAAACGCGCCGAGAGCTGCACCTTGGAGGCTTCGCGGCCGCGCTTGACGATCACCTGGGCGGGAATGTCGCGCCAGGAGATCACGATCAACGACGCCTTGTCACGGTCTCCTCGCGCCGCGTGACGACCGCCTCGCGCCGCGTCGCGGCCGCCTCGAGCCGAGTCGCGAGCGTGCCGTAGCCGGTGGCGATCGACTCGAACGCGAGGCCCATACGGGCGGCAATCGCGCGGGCGGCGTCGACAGATGCCTCGTCCGGCACCTGCGCGAGATACACGAGCCTGCGGTAATTGCCGAAATACAGGCCGAAGAGTTCCGGATGCCGGTCTAACCCTAAGCCGCGAATCACGAGCCGGTCGAAATGCGCGAGCAGGAAATCCGTGAGGTAGAACGTCCCGGGCTCGGCCTCCGCCAGCGCCGCGAACACCGGCGCCGTCGCGAAGAACTCATAGCAATGCGCACCCGGGATGCGCTCGACGCTCTCCTCACGCAGCACGACGTCGAGCAGGCCGCCGGTGCCGCAATCGGCATAGGCGACGAATACGCTGCGGTAATCGGCGCGGCTCGCACGAACGAGCGTGCGCACGGCGTCCGGTATGCGTTCGGGGTGATTGTGCAGATCCGCCGGCAGGCAGCGCACGTCCATGTGTTCCCAGCGACTGGCGCGCTTCAGAGACACGATCTCGTGCGCGAGCGCCCCGCAGGCGATCACGAGCAGCCGGTCGCCCTGACTTCTCGTCGCGGTGGCCGCGCCGGTCATCGCAATCAGTGTGCCGCGGCGGAGGCGCGGCGCGAGGCGAGCAGACCTTTCGCGGTCTCGACGGCGACCGCGGCGTCGCGGCAATAGGCATCGGCGCCGACGGCTTTGCCGAATTCCTCGTTGAGCGGCGCGCCGCCGACGAGCACGATGTAGTCGTTGCGAATGCCGCGTTCCTTGAGCGTATCGATGACCACTTTCATGTAAGGCATCGTCGTCGTGAGCAGCGCCGACATGCCGAGGATGTCGGGCTTGTGCTTGTCGAGCGCGTCCAAGAATTTCTCGACCGGGTTGTTGATGCCGAGGTCGACGACTTCGAAGCCCGCGCCCTCGAGCATCATCGAGACGAGATTCTTGCCGATGTCGTGGATGTCGCCCTTGACGGTGCCGATCACGATCTTGCCGATGGGTTCGACGCCGGTTTCGGCGAGCAAGGGACGCAGGATCTCCATCCCGCCCTTCATCGCGTTCGCGGCGAGCAGCACCTCGGGCACGAACAGAATTCCGTCGCGAAAGTCGATCCCGACGATGCGCATGCCCTCGACGAGGGCATCGTTGAGGACGCGCTCGGCCGACCAGCCGCGCGACAGGAACAGATGGGTCGCCTCCTCGACCTCCGTCTTCAGGCCGTTGTAGAGATCGTCGTGGACCTGTTCGGTGAGTTCCTCGTCGTTGAGCGAAGCCAAATCGAAATCGTCAGCGGTCGGCTCTGCCATCAGTCTCTCCAACGGTTGATTTTTGAGGCGCCACCGTCACTTACGCGGGCCCCGCAAGCCCAGCATGTTAAGTCTCCGCCGTGCGGGAGACTTGTACTATCGCGACGGCGCCATATCCAGACGCGACACGATCAGGTGACGGGCGGCGCTCCGCCTTCGGAACTGCGACGTGCGACAAATGCATCGAGCGCCTCGACGATCGCCGGATCGCGCACGGGCGCGACATAACGATCGAGCGTACTGCGCCAGATCTCACTCGCGCGCATCGTGGCGGTCTTCGCGCCGTCGTCGTGCCAGCTGCCGTAATTGCGCCAATCCGAGACGAGCGGCGCATAGAACGCGCTCCGGTAGCGCTCCATCGTGTGGGCGCAGCCGAAGAAATGTCCTCCCGCCCCGACCTCGGCGACGGCGTCGAGCGCGAGATCGGCCGGCAGCGCGCCGACCGGTTGGAACACCTCGGCGAACATCTGCAGCATCTCGATGTCGAGGATGAATTTCTCGTACGAGGTCGTGAGGCCGCTCTCGAGCCACCCCGCGGCATGCAGGACAAAGTTGCAGCCGCCGAACAGCGCTCCCCACAGACTCATTTGCGACTCGTACGCCGCCTGCGCATCGGGGACGTTTGCGGCAGTCGCATTCGAGGAACGCCAAGGCAGGCCCAGGAAGCGCGCCAACTGGCCCGCGCCGAAGGCCGCCTTGACGTACTCGGGGGTGCCGAACGCGGGCGATCCGGACTTCATGTCGACGTTCGACGTGAAGCTTCCGTAGACGACCGGTGCGCCGGGCCGCACGATCTGAGCGAGCGTGAGTCCCGCGAGCGCTTCGGCGTGCGCAAGCGTGAGCGCCCCGGCGATCGTCACGGGCGCCATCGCGCCGGCGAGCGTGAACGGTGTGATGATCAACACCTGGCCGGCGGTCGCGAAATCGACGATGCCGTCCGCCATCGGGATGTCGAGCTGCAGCGGCGAGTTCGTGTTGATGATCGTGTAGGTAAACGGACGCGACCGGAATTCCTCGGCCGTGATGTCGAGCGCGATGCGCATAAGTTCGAAGTTGTCGGCAACCTGCTTGTGACCGCGCGAAAAGATGAACGGGATCTTGTCGGTGAGCATGAGCTGAGAGCGCGTGACCTCGAGATGGCGCACGTGCACGGGTACGTCCTGGGGCTCGGTCGCACCCCCGAGCACGTGGATGACCTCGAAGCTCTGGCAGAGCTTCATGAGGTTCTGGAAATCGAGGAGCGTGCCCGCGCCGCGGCCGCTAGCCGTGCTCATGATGTTGGGCGGACCCGAGGTCGGGGCGAAGGCGACGCAGCCGTTCGAGAGCGACACGTGGCGTTCCGAATCGACCGAGTGCAAGGTGATGTCGCGCGGCGCGGTCGCGAGCGAGCGGGCCACGAGTTCGCGGCCCAAACGCACGATTTGGGAAGCGTCGTCGACATCCGCACCGGCGTCGCGGTAAAGCGCGCGCGCATCCGCCGAGAGCACCTTCATGCCCTGGGTTTCCAGCATCACGAGTGCGGTCTCGTGGATCGCCTCGACCTGGTCGTCCGAGAAGACCTTCATGGGCGTGAACGGGTTTCGAAGATGGCGGTAGGCGCGCGTGCGATCGAACACAGCGTGGCTTACATCGGCGGCGCTAGGCCGACGGCGGCTGCGCCGACCGACCGGCTCATCGGGTGATTTCATGCGGAAGCTACTCCCAAAGCGGCAAGGAATCGTGGAGAGTGAACAGAATCGGGATGATGACGAGAGGTCGGCGGGGCCGTCGCACGATTATACCGTGCCCGCGTGCGGTCGGCCCGTTGCCGTCGAACGTACGACGGCCTCGGCGAGGTAGTCCGTGCCCGCGCTCATCCGCGCACGCTTCTCGCTGATCTGCGTTTCAATGTCGGGATCGTCCGCGCCGGCGCGCCGCGCCGCGGCGCGCGCCAGTTCGCGCGAGATGCGCGTGGCATGGGCGAGCGCCGGCGGCGCCTCCGAATAGTCTCGGCTGCCGGCCGGATCGTGGACCCGAAAGACCTGAAAGCTCGGCTGATCGACGAGGATGTCGACCGACTCGGAAACGACGCCCGCGACCGCTCCCACGGCATTGCAGACCGATGCGAACTCCGGGATCGTGAGCGCGGCACCGAGCCGGCGCGCAACCTCGGGATAATAGGCACCGACCGGCGCGCCGATCGCGACGAGCGGCACGGCAAGGTCGAGCCTGGCGTCGAGCAGCCGAGACAGGGGCCGACCCGCAACCACCGTGTCCACGAGGCGATCGCCGAGCAATCCCCAGCGCTTGGCCGCCGGCTCGATGCCGGGATCGATGCCGAGCGCCGCACCCAAGAGCGCGCGGCCGGTCTCGCGCACGACCCACTCGTGGATGCGTGCGCAGATCTCCTCCACGCCCGCGGCGGCACGCAACGCGCGGCCGTTGCGCTCCTCGGTCGCGAGGATGCGCGCACCGAGCACCGCCGCCTCGCGGCACCAATCCCGCTGGTTTCCCAGCACGTGCATGGCGTCGCTCGGCGTGAAGCCCGCGATTGTCGCGAGCCCCGCATCGGCGAGCCGCCGCAGCGCCTCGAGCCCCGATCCGTTGCGCACGAGGGTGCCGATCGACCGGGGATCCGGCCCGAGCGCCTCGAGAATCCGCCGTTCCAGCGGCGACAAATGCCGGGGAGCCCCCCGGTCGGGATTGCGGAACGCGAATTGCGTCGGGAAATCGGGCAGGCGCTCGAGTTCAGCCGTCGCGCGCAGCAGATCGAGGACGCCGGGGAAGCGCGCGGCCAGCAGCGCGAGCGGCATCGCCTTGCGGGGGCCCAAGCGCAGTTGAAAGTCGCGCGTGAATCCCACTTCGCTGTCGCCGCCGAGAGCGCAGGTGCGGACGTCGACGGCCTGGACCATCGTGCGCCATCCCCCCACGAGCGCGCCGGCGCCGTTGACCACCGCTCGCCCTGCCGCGACGACCGCGACATCGGTGGTCGTTCCGCCCATATCGGAAACCAGAAAATCGCTCAACGCCGTGAGATAGGCGGCGCCGACGACGCTCGCCGCGGGTCCCGAGAGGATCGTCTCGACCGGATATTCGAGCGCGACTTCGGCCCGCATCAGCGTGCCGTCGCCCTTGACGATCATCAGCGGGGCGGCGATCGCCTCCTCGGCGAGCACGCGGGCCAGCGCTTCGAGCAGGTGCTGGATCGGCGGCGTCAATCGCGCGTTCAAGGCCGCCGTGAGTGCGCGGCGCGGCGCATCGAGTTGCGAGGAGATTTCGTAGGCGCAGGTCACGGGCTTCGGCGACAAGGCCCGAACGACTTCACGGGCGCGCCGTTCATGCGCCGGATTTCGCACCGAAAAATTCGCCGCGATCGCAAAGGCCTCGACCCGCGATCCGTGTTCGATAACGGCCTGCCGCACGGCTGCCTCATCGAGCGGAGCGGACTCCTCGCCGGCCGCGCCGTGGCCTCCGGCGATACGCACGACCACGCCGGACCCGCGGGTGTCGAGTCCGGAGCGCAGGACCATGCCGGCGTCGAACCCGATCAACAGCGTGCATACAGGACTGAAGCGATTCTCGACGATCGCATTGGTCGCGAGCGTCGTCGAGACGGACACGAGTGTCACACGGCGCCCGCGGTCGGGTGCGGGCAGCGCAGCGCGCACGGCGCGGATCGCGTTGCCGATACCGATCGCGAGATTCCAGGGCGTCGTAAGCGCCTTCGCGCTCGCTATGATGCGCCCTTCGGCGCTCACCACGACTGCATCGGTGAAGGTCCCGCCGGTATCGAGGCCGAGCGCCACTCCCGTGGCGGCGGCATCGATCGGCGTGGCGGCGGCATCGATCGGCGTGGCGGCGGCATCGATCGGCGCGGCCGCGGCATCGATCGGCGCGGCCGAATCAGCGTCTCCGTGTAAGATTTTCAAATTCGCTCATCCATCCCCGCGTGCCGCCATTTTACGATTGCGCCCCCGAAACCGTCGACCTATGATTGCGCTCCTGCCTCTTTCTGCATTGACATAGGATATCGTCATGACCACTTCCGCCCCGTTCTCGCTGCCGCAACTGCCCTACGCCGAGACGGCGCTGGACCCGGTCATCACCGCCCACACACTGAGCTTCCATTACGGCAAGCATCACAAGACCTACGTCGACAACCTCAACAAGCTCGTCGCGGGTACGCCGCTCGCCGACGAGTCGCTCGAGAAAATCGTCACGAGCACCGCGGGAGTCGCCGACAAAGCCGGGATCTTCAATAACGCGGCTCAGCACTGGAACCACAGCTTTTACTGGAAGAGCCTGCGCCCCAATGGCGGCGGCGAACCGCCCGCCTTGCTCAAGCAGAAAATCGACGCGGCGTTCGGCGGCGTCGATGCTCTCAAGAAGGAGTTGCTCGCGGCGGCGACCGGGCAATTCGGCAGCGGCTGGGCGTGGCTCGTCGAGGACGGCGGCAAGCTCGCCGTGAGCAAGACCGGCAACGCCGATCTGCCGCTGACCAAGGGTCAAAAGCCGCTGCTCACGATCGATGTCTGGGAGCACGCCTATTATCTGGACTTCCAGAATCGCCGCGCCGATCACGTGACCGCCGTGCTCGACAAGCTGATCAACTGGGGTTTTGCCGCCGAGAACCTGGCGGCCTGAGCCTCAAGGGCGCGGCTCCCGTGCGAATGGCGACCTCGGCCGGCGCTCAAGCGCGGCCGACGGTCATCAGTGCGAGTTCCTCGAACAGCAGTTGAGCCGCGAGCATCGCCGTATTGGTCGAGGGGTCGTACTGCGGCGCCACTTCGACGACGTCGGCACCAATCACGTCGAGGCCACCGAGTGCCCGTAAGAGCGCGAGACCCTCGCGCGGCGTGATGCCGCCGACTTCGGGCGTCCCGGTCCCCGGTGCATACGCCGGATCGAACCCGTCGACGTCGATCGACACGTAGACAGGACCGTCACCGACGACCTCGCGCGCCCGCGCTGCGATCGCGGCATGGCCCGCCGCCATGAATTCCTCCATGTAGACCACGGTCATGCCGGCGACGTGCGAGAACTCCCAAAACATATTGGACGAGCCGCGGATGCCGATTTGAATCGTGCGCTCAGGGTCGAGCACCCCATCGAGCACCGCGAGCCGAAACGGCCCTCCATGGTGAAACTTCGAACAGTCGTAGGCACCCATCGTGTCGCAGTGTGCGTCGATATGGATCAGGCCGACCGGCGCCTTGCGCCCGAGCGCCTGCAGGATGGGATAGGTGATCGAGTGGTCGCCGCCGACCGAAAGCGGCCGTACGCCTTCGCCGACCAAGGCCGTGTAATAACGCTCGATGTCCTCGATCGATTGCTCGAGACTGTAACGGCTGCGAAACGGAACATCGCCGACGTCCGCGACGCGCACCGTCGACGCGGGCACGGCCCTGAAACTCGGATGGAACGGACCGATGCGCTCGATCGTGCGGACGGCCCGCGGCCCGAAGCGCGCGCCCGGACGGTTCGAGACCCCGAGGTCCATCGGCACGCCGATCGCGGCGATATCGAGTCCCGCGGCGCCGGTCGCGGACGGCAGGTCGAGGAACGTCGAAATGCCGGCATAGGAGGCCGTGCGCTGGCCGCCGGGGGCGCGCACCGCCGCCGCCGCGCGAGCGAGCACGGGGTCATCGGCGTCGAAGCCGTCCTTGCCGGCGTAGCGCGCGCGCAGTGCATCGAGGGTTGCTTGATCCAACGGAATGAGACCTTGCCTCAGGGCGGGGACTCATTCTCGTTGATCACGACGCGCGGGTCCACTCACGGCTGTGGCGGGGCACGTTCGTGCGTTTCGACGCCGCGGTTCGTCCGCCGCCCAGTTCGTAGCGTTCGATTAATTGCGTCAGATGCGAAGCCTGCTGGGTCAGTGCCTGCGCCGCGGCGGACGCCTCTTCGACGAGCGCAGCGTTCTGCTGAGTCGTCGCGTCCATCGATGTCACTGCATTGTTGACCTGTTCGATACCGGCGGCCTGTTCGCGTGCCGCGGCGGCGAGTTGATTCGCCTGGGCGGCGTTGTCCGCGTTTTGCTTCACGGCGGACGTTATCTGCTCCATCGACGACGCGGTTTCCTCCAGGCTCGACGCCTGCTGTTCCGTGCGCTCGGAGAGATTCAGATTACCGCGCGAAATCTTGTCGGCACCGGTGCGGACGAACTCGCCGAGCTTGGTGAGGTTGCCGATGTAGGCAGCCCCCGGTTCCAGCAGAACCGCCAACTGTTGCATTGCATGGTGGCCGCGCGTAGCCCCGCGCCACCTGAAA
>Ga0302320_10006801_pt1 | contig 25302 bp, 18 predicted proteins | sample Bog_T0_3_FD_202130 | JGI IMG/M metagenome (GOLD analysis project Ga0302320, IMG submission 202130) | Peat permafrost microbial communities from Stordalen Mire near Abisko, Sweden - Bog_T0_3 | ecosystem: Environmental > Terrestrial > Soil > Wetlands > Peat | place: Sweden: Abisko, Stordalen Mire... | reverse complement strand
AGATCGCCGACGGCCCGGCGCTTAAATTCACCCCGCCGGTCCGCGGCAAGAAGCAGCTCACCGTCGAGATGGAAGATCCGCGCGTGCCGCAGCTGCGCGCCAAGCTCGGCATCTCCGAGAATGCCGACGACACCCATTACGATGCCAAGGTCGCCGAGGCCGTGCGCAAGTTCCAGGAAAGCGCCGAACTCAAGGGCACCGGCATCCTCGACGACAAGACCGTCAAGGCCATCAACAGCCCGAAGCGCGACAAGCAGATCGACACCGTGCTCGTCAACATGGAGCGCTGGCGCTGGCTGCCGCGCCAGCTCGGCGCGCCCGCGATCGGCGATGCCTATGTCATTCTCAACATCCCCGACTATACGCTGAAGGTGATGCAGCGCGGCGAGCAGGTCTGGACCACCAAGGTGGTAACCGGCCAGCCCGGCGTTCACGCCACGCCGCTGCTGACGGAGACCATGAAGTTCATCACGGTCAATCCGACCTGGAACGTGCCGCCTTCGATCATCTACAACGAGTATCTGCCGGCGCTGCAGCAGGATCCCACCGTGCTCACGCGGATGGGGCTGAAGCTCGATCGCGCCGCCGACGGCAGCATCCACATTTCGCAGCCGCCCGGCGAAGCCAATGCACTCGGGCGCATCCGCTTCAATTTCCCGAACAAGTTCCTGGTGTATCAGCACGACACCCCGAACAAGGAGCTGTTTGCCAAGGAAGACCGCGCCTTCAGCCACGGCTGCATGCGGGTGCAGAATCCGGATCAATATGCCGCGACGTTGCTGAACATCGCGGTGCCGAACGAGCACTACACGCCGGACAAGATCCGCAGCATGTACGGCCATAGCGAGATCGACCTGAAATTTGCGACGCCGATCCCGGTCAACATCACCTACCAGACGGCATTCGTGGATGACGCCGGCAAGCTGCAGTTCCGCAAGGATGTCTATGGCCGCGACGCCACCATGCTGTCGTTGCTCAAGAACAAAAGCAGGGATCTGGAAAACCTGGTGGCGCATTCGCAGCCGAGTTACGCCCATCCAGTCGGCAATCTGCCGCCGGGCGTCAGCTTCGCCAGCAACAACGCCTCTTCGGGGCCGTCGTTCTTCGAGCGGCTGTTTGGGCCCTCGACACCCCCGGCGCCGGTGGCGGGCCGCAAACAACAGCGGCGGGTGGTCACCCGCTGATTTCCGCGGATTCGGCGCTCGGCCCGGATTTTATAACAATATCAAAGGCCTCGCTCCCTCGGGCGGGGCCTTTCGCATTAACCATTCTCCACCTGGATTTAACCAGCGGGCTAGTTTTCGCCACACTCGGCGGGTTAGGTTAAGATTGACTTGGGGGGTGGGATTTTAATTCTCGATTAACCCACCCGCGTTAAGACTGCGTTAACCCTCTTTCGCCACACGGGGTAGTGAAAGAGTTCCTCGATTGGGTGGGCTCATACGTGCTGACTGGTTTCGCACGCCAATTCAACTCGCTGTCGCTGCCGAAGGCCGGATATCATTTCGGCCTGACATCCTTGTTGCTCCTGATGGGAGCAGGCTCGGTGCACGATGCGACCGCGCTGAACGAAACCCGCACGCTCTCTTTCCACCACACCCATTCCGACGAAGATCTCACCGTCACCTTCAAGCGTGACGGACGCTACGACGAAGAGGCGCTGAAAGAGCTCAATCACTATCTCCGCGACTGGCGCAGCCAGGACCAGACCACGATGGATCGTCATCTGTTCGACATCCTCTGGGAAGTCTATCGCGACGTCGACGGCAAGAAGCCGATCCAGATCATTTCCTCCTACCGTTCGCCGGCGACCAACGCCATGCTCCGCCGCCGTTCTACCGGCGTGGCGCGCTTCAGCCAGCACATGCTCGGCCACGCCATGGATTTCTTCATTCCGGACGTGCCGCTTGAGCAAATCCGCTATGCCGGGCTTCGCCTGCAGCGCGGCGGCGTCGGCTTCTACCCGACCTCGGGATCGCCTTTCGTCCATCTCGATACCGGCAGCATCCGGCACTGGCCGCGGATGACCCGGGATCAGCTGGTTCGCGTATTCCCGGACGGGCGCACCGTGCACGTTCCCACCGACGGCGTCCCGCTGAAGGGATACGAACTTGCCCGCGCCGACATCGAAAAACGCGGCAGCGGCGACGATGCCGCGACAACAGACAAACCGAGCCTGTTCGCCGCGCTGTTCAGGGGCAAGGGCAAGTCGAACGACGAAGAAGACGAAGGCGCAGGCCCTGCTCCTGTCAGCGCAAAACCTGCTCCCGCCGTCGTGACGGCCGCCGCTTCCGCCAGGCCTGCCGCCGATCCCGTGCCGATGCCGCGGGCAAAGCCGCAAGTCGCCTCGACCTTCCAATTGGCCTCGGCCGACGCCCAGATCGTGCAGCCCGGAAAACCGAAACCGGCCGCGGCGGTCGAGAAGACCGAAACGAAACCGCAAACGCCGGCTGACATCATCGATGCCCGCGGCTTCTGGGGCGACGCCCCGGCAACGCCGAAGCAGGCCACGCCGGCGCAGGTTGCCGCCATCGGCGCCCGGCAGGCGCTGGCCTCGGCCGATCCGCAATCAACGTCCAGCGTTTCCGACGCGTTCCAGGCGCTGGCCTATGCGCCGGCATCCTCCTCGCCGGTTGACCGCGCCAATATCGTCGCGGCCAGCGCGCCAATCCCCCGCAGCATCCGGCCGGCATCGGCCCCGCGCAACACGATGGCATCCACCAGGATCGACTCGGTCGCTGCCAAGGGACCGCAGGGCGAGGGCAATGTGATTGCGATGGCGACGCGGATCACCGCGTCGCGGAGCAGCGATGCCTGGATGCGGGTCATGATGCTGGCGCCGAGCGCGAGCACATCGATGTCGGCGACCGTGATGGGCGATGCCGACATGACCCTGATGCGGGAATTTTTCGTCAAGCCGCAGGCCGTGATCGCGATGAGCTTCTCGGACGATCCCCAGATGGGACTGACCACCGACCACTTCACGGGATCGGCGACCGCAACCCTCGCTACCCAATCGTTCGTGCTGCGGACCGCATCGCTGCGCTAAGGCCGCGATGAGATCAGATCGAGTCGTTGCGGCGACGGAAGTGAACTCCCTCCCCCGCAAGCGGGAGAGGTGAAGCGGACATCCCCCTTACAGCATTCCCAGCGCCTGCATGTAGGTTTCCAGGATGGTTTCCTGTTCGGCCCGCTCGTTGGCGTCCTGCTTGCGCAGGCGCACGATGGCGCGCAGCGCCTTGACGTCGAAGCCGTTGCCTTTGGCCTCGGCATAGACGTCGCGGATATCGTCGGAGATCGTCTTCTTTTCTTCCTCCAGCCGCTCGATGCGCTCGACGATGGCCTTGAGCTGGTCCTTCGCGAATTTGGTCGCGGGCGCTTCGTCCTTGACGGCGGCGGCAGTGGGGGCCATCGGGTACTCCTGATTGGAACTGGCGGTTGAGATGAATGAGGAAGCTGCCGCACGCTTTCCACGCGCCGCATCCCGAAATGACCCTCAAGAGTGCGGCGGCTTGCGTCAAGGCAACATCGCAATCATCCACAGCGCGCCCACAGGAGAAAAACTTTCTCAAGTTCGTCATGCCCGGGCTTGACCCGGGCATCCACGTCTTGATGGCGCAACGGTAAGAAAGACGTGGATGGCCGGGACAAGACCGGCCATGACGGAGAGAAAAATGAGAGAAAAACAGAACGGCTCAGTGCCCGCTATGGCTCTTTTTCATCGCTGCGAGTTGCTCGGGGCTGGCCGTGCCCTGATGGGTCGATTTCCAGGTCTCGTAGGGCATGCCATAGACAGCCTCGCGGCTCTCGTCCTTGCTCATCGCAGCGCCCTTGGCATCGGCTTCTTCCTTGAGCCAGTTGGAAAGGCAGTTGCGGCAGAAGCCGGCGAGATTCATCAGGTCGATGTTCTGGACATCGCTGCGGGTCCTCAAATGCTCGACCAGGCGCCGAAACGCGGCGGCTTCGAGTTCCGTTCTGGTTTTGTCGTCAATCGTCATGGCCGTCATCTCGCCGTTTCCGGGGGAGGATATCGGTATTAGATGGGAATTGTCACAGATTTTGCCATATCGGAGGGCAAACGGGGGTACTGACAGGCGGGATTTCGGCCGTCCATTGCCTTAAAATACCTGCTTCCGCCGTTGACAGCGCCCGCCGCCTGACGCGAAATCATCCGTGAATTGATATAGCCTACCTGAATGATCCCGACAGATTCCCATCGCCCCAACGGTTTATCTGCGCGCGTGATCGCCGGTTTGTTCCCGGCGCTGGCGCTGGCAGTGAGCTGTCTGTGGAACAGTTCGGCGGCGGCGGACTTTCGTCTCTGCAACAACACCTCGAGCCGGGTAGGAATTGCGCTCGGCTACAAGGATGCCGAGGGCTGGACCACCGAGGGCTGGTGGAACGTGTCCTCGCGGAGCTGCGAAACCCTGCTGCGCGGCACCCTGGTCGCCCGGTTCTATTACATCTATGCGCTCGATTACGACCGCGGCGGCGAATGGTCAGGACAAGCCTTCATGTGCTCGCGCGACAAGGAATTCACCATCAAGGGCACCGAGAATTGCCTGGCGCGCGGCTTTGACCGCACCGGCTTCTTCGAGGTCGATACTGGCGAACAGCGCGCCTGGACCGTGCAACTGACCGAATCCAACGAACAGCCCGCCGCGCAACGGGTGCCGGGTATCCCGGGAACGGTCGGACCGGGCGGCCCCCCGGGCCTGTCCAATTCGCCGGGCTCCGCTCCCGGCCTGCCCACTGCGCCGGGCGGAACGCCTCCGGGCGCGCCTGGTCTGCCACCAGCGCCCGGAACCAAACCATGAGACGCCTGCGCCGCATCAAGATCCTCGCCACGCTTGGCCCTGTTTCCTCCGACAGTGCGATGATCCGCCGCCTGTTCGAGGCCGGCGCCGACGTGTTCCGCATCAATATGAGCCATACGCCGCACGACAAGATGCGCGAGCTGGTCAAGACCATTCGCAATGTCGAATCCAGTTACGGCCGGCCGATCGGGATCCTGGTCGACCTGCAGGGACCGAAGCTTCGCGTCGGCTCGTTCGCCGAAGGCTCGATCCAGCTCAACAACGGCGAGAGTTTTGTGCTCGATTCCGACAAGGCGCCCGGCGACAACACCCGTGTCCAGCTGCCGCATCCGGAAATTCTCGCCGCGCTGCGGCCCGGGCACGCGCTGTTGCTCGACGACGGCAAGGTGCGGCTGATCGTCGAGGAAGCCTCTCCCGACCGCGCCGTCACCCGCGTCGTGATCGGTGGCCGGATGTCGGATCGCAAGGGCGTCAGCCTGCCCGACACCGATCTGCCGGTTTCCGCCATGACGCCAAAGGACCGCGCCGACCTGGAAGCTGCGCTGGTCACCGGTGTCGACTGGATCGCGCTCTCGTTCGTGCAGCGCGCCGAAGATGTCCTCGAGGCCAAGAAACTGATCCGCGGCCGCGCCGCCGTGATGTCCAAAATCGAAAAGCCGCAGGCGATCGACCGGCTGCCGGAAATCCTCGAAGCCTCCGACGCGCTGATGGTGGCGCGCGGCGATCTCGGCGTCGAGCTGCCGCTGGAGCGGGTGCCGAGCCTGCAGAAGCAGATGACGCGGCTGGCGCGCCGCGCCGGCAAGCCGGTGGTGGTCGCGACCCAGATGCTGGAGTCGATGATCCAGGCGCCGGTGCCGACCCGCGCCGAAGTCTCCGACGTCGCCACCGCCGTCTACGAAGGGGCCGACGCCATCATGCTGTCGGCGGAATCGGCCGCCGGCAAGTTTCCGGTCGAGGCGGTCTCGACCATGAATCGCATCGCCGAGGAAGTGGAGCGCGACCCGACCTATCGCGGCGTACTCAATGCGCAGCGAGCCGAACCGGAGCCGACCGTCGGCGACGCCATTGCCGACGCCGCGCGGCAGATCGCCGAAACCCTCGATCTGTCCGCGATCATCTGCTGGACCAGTTCGGGATCGACCGCGCTGCGGGTCGCGCGCGAACGTCCGAAGCCGCCGGTGGTGGCGATCACGCCCAATCTCATCACCGGCCGCAAGCTGTCCGCGGTGTGGGGCGTGCATTGCGTGGTCGCCGAAGACGCCAAGGATCTCGACGACATGGTCAGCCGCGCCGGCGCCATCGCCTTCCGCGACGGCTTCGCCAAAGCCGGCCAGCGCGTCATCATCGTCGCCGGCGTGCCGCTGCGCGCGCCCGGCACCACCAACATGCTGCGCATCGCCTCCGTCGGGCCCGAAGGCGACGCCGAGGGCTAAACGACAGCGCTGGTGTCGTTGCGCAGAATGACGGCGATCAGAGCAGCGTCGCGTCCAGCGTGATCTTGGTGTTCAACAGCTTCGACACCGGACAGCCGGCCTTGGCCATGCCGGCCAGCTCCTCGAACTTCGCCTTGTCCGCGCCCGGGATCTTTGCGCTCAGCGTCAGATGCACCGAGGTGATGGCAAAGCCATCGCCCACCTTTTCGAGGGTGACATCGGCTTTGGTCTCCATCTGCTCGGCGGTGAGTTTTGCCTCTCCGAGAATCAACGACAGCGCCATGGTGAAACAGGCGGCGTGCGCAGCGCCGATCAGTTCTTCCGGGTTCGATCCGGGCTTGCCCTCGAAGCGGCTGGCAAAGCCGTAAGGATAGTCCTTGAGCGCGCCGCTCTTGGTCGAGATCGCGCCCTTGCCGTCCTTGATGCCGCCCTGCCATTTGGCCGATCCAAAAGTCGTGGTCATACGAAGCTCCCTTGGAAGAGTTGAAAGACGATCGCTTCCTAAGCGACCAATACGGCGGAATATGTCAATTCACGAGGGCGACATGAAGCCTCGGCTCTGCTTCACCGAGCCTCACGCGACTTGGGGCCTCCTCGCAATCCGCGCCCGCACTTCGGGCGAGGCCAGACAAGTGGCAACAGCCTCGTAGCCCGGCGAACCGGGATACGGGGCGACGCGGCTCGGAGGGCTATGATTGGCGGGACAGAGAATGATCGCTTCATCGGCGCTCACGGCGGCGAGGTCCAGGATCGCGCAGGAGCGCGTCATCAGGAACAGCGGCCGCGCGCAGGGTCCGCGGCGGCGCAGGTGAGCGATCAGGGCCTCCTGAGCGGCCCGGTCCAATCCCTGTTCAACCATGTCGACAACCACGACGGCCGCGCTTTCGGATTCCAGTCCGACAAGCAGGGCAACGAGTGCGTCGGAAACCGTAGCACCGTCTTCGACGAGCCAGGCCAAGGTCTGACCGACTCTCGACTTGAGCGTGGGATCGGCGTCCAGTTGCGCCCGTGCCGCCGCGCCACTGTGCTCCAGTCGATCGAGGCCCAGGAACGTGGCGCCAGGCAGGGTTTCAGCCAGGCGCATGGCCAGCCGCGTTTTGCCGCTGCCCAGCGGGCCGATGATGTAATTCAAAGGCCGCACGTCAGTTAGTTCGAACCGTTCGCCGCCCCATGGCCAGGGAAGGTCGAAGGCGACGCCGAACTCGGCACCCGGTCCCAACAGGCACGCCAGTTCTCCGGCTGTCGGCGACTTGCCGCGCGCGAGACCGGTTCGAAGATCACGAACCTTCTCAATCGCGCCGGCCAGCCGGCGAAGCTGGCCTTCGAGGGTCGCCTGGTGCGCGGCCAGGGCCGGCTCCAGGCCTTGAGGGTCATCGCCGAGCACCCGTGCGATCTGGGCGAGGCTCAGTCCAAGGGTGCGCAGGGCAACGATTTCGGCGGCTCGGCCCATCTCATCGGCACCATAGGCGCGCCATCCGGCCGGCGTGCGGCTCGGTGTTACGAGGCCGCGCGCCTCATAGAGCCGCAACGCCTTGGTGGAGATCCCGAGCCGTCGAGCGGCTGCGGAAGGGCTCAGGAATTGGGCGGAAGCGTTCACGAATCACCTCGCTATCGGCTGACCGCTAGCCTTATCGGGGCGATCCCAGGGGCCGGGTCAAGCAAGTGTTCGCAGCATTCGGTTATCTTCTGCCACCGGGACGTGCAGCCGATTTCTTACGCCCCGACCAGCGCTTTCGCCGGCAGTACCGCCTGCACCACAAGGCCGCGGGCGCGGGCGTCCATGACGCCGACGGCGCGGAGCGCCAGCAGCGTGACGGTCTGGACGGCGTCGCGCAATCGCCCGGGATCTTCCATGCCGTCCGGCGCCAGCGGCCCGACCAGCGATTCGTGCAGCGCTCCCAACAGCGCGGTTGCGGCCAATGCGGTGTCCTGCGCCGGCAAATGTCCGGCGCGGACCGCGGCATCGATCCGGGCGGCGATCTCGCCGGCGATTTCGCGGCGGCTGGCCAACCGCGAGGCGGTGACGTCGACATCGACCGGCTCGGCCAGGATGCCCCAGGCCAGCTTGCGCTGCGACAGCACGTGCACGGCAACCGTGGTGACGGCGGCGGCCAGCGCCGAGGACGGCCCCGGGGCTGCGTCGGCGGCGCGCCGGATGGCGGAGAGTTCGTCGCGCGAGACTTCGGCGATCAATTCGGAAATCAGGTCGGCCTTGGAAGGGAAATAGCGATAGACGGTGCCGGCGGCGACATTGGCGCGGATCGCCACCGGTGCGATCTGCACCGCCACCATGCCGCCATCGGCGGCGGCATCCCGCGCCGCTGCCAGTATGGCGCTGCGCCGCGCCGCGAGGCGTTTTACGACCTGATGGGTTCGCCGGTAGACCATGGCGCGTTTCTCGTCCCGGCACGCCGCCCCGGCCGCATTGGATTGGCCGGGAAGCGCGCGTTCAATCTTTTGAGCGATTTGTCACAAATCGCTTTGAAGAACTGAACAACTATTCAGGCCCGATGACAAGACGCAAATGTGAAGATTCGGGCCGGCAATCAGGCTTAGAGCGTTTTCAAGCGAAGTGGGTGCCGGTTCGCATCAAGAAAACGCGTCAATCAAGAATCTGGAACTATCTCGGTTTCGATCAATCGAAACGGAAATGGCTCTAGGCGCCCGCGGCGGCCATCAACGACCGCGCCGGGGCGTGGCGCCACCACGGACCGGCGCGGCCAAGGATCAGGCCAGCTACGATCAGCGTCGCGCCGAGCCCGACCGGCTCGCCGAGGAACATAAAGCTGACGATCAGGGCGAGCGCGCATCCCAGCGCTGGAAGCTCATAGCGGCGAAAGCCGGTCTCAAGCCCGATACGGACCAGGAAGGCCACCGGGATGGCCAGCACCATCATGTCGTACATGAACAGGTATGGCGTGGTCAGCAAGGTGCCGGTCGCGAGCGCCGCAGCCTTCAACTCATAGCGCACCCGGCTGCGCCACATCAGCACCAGCCCGGTCGCTACCGTTGCGGTCAGGGTCCATTGGAATATCCACGCCAGTTGCTCAGGCCCGCCGAAGTAGCGGACCAGCGAGAACAGGCTCTGCAACTTCCACCAGGTGGCTTTGCCTTCGGTGAGGAACGCCTGCGAGAACATCGGCATCCAGTGAAAGAACGCCAGCCAGCTCTCGGTGCCGAAAGCGAGCCAGGACGCCAACGCCATCGCCACCGCGACCACGCCCGCGGTAAAGAACACCGTCCACTCCGATGCCGCGATCAGCACGATCGGAAACAGCAGGCCGTATTGCGGCTTGTAGCTCAACAGCCCCAGGCAAATGCCCGCGAGGATCGGCCGCACCGGCATCAGTGCGAGCGTGCCGCCGATCAGCGCCGCGGTGAGGAAGCCGTTCTGTCCGACCAGCGTGTTGTTGAATACCATCGGAAAGCCGATTGCCAGCAGCAAGCCAAAGGGGCGGCCGACGATCGCGCGCATCATGGCGAGATACGGCACAAAACTCACCGAGACCCAGCCGATGAACGCGACCGCGTAGGGAAACTGCGCGAGCAGGGAGGCGACGAACAGGAACGGTGGCGGGTAATGCCAGGCGAAATAGCCGGGGAATTCCTGGCGCAGCAGCGCGAGCTCGACCTGCCGCTGGATGTCCCAGTCCCAGGCTTGCGCCGGATGACCCTCAAGCGCCAGGCGACCGGCGGCCCAGACGTTGACGAAGTCGGTCGGGATCCCCAGGCCATCCGGATCCCAGATCCACCAGTGCGATAAATACGCGATCGGAAAATAGACCAGGTTGATGACGCACAGCACGAAACAGACGTTCACCAGCGCCGGCGGAATAGCGCTGTCTTGCGGAGCAATCGTCGGTGCGGAGACTGAAATGCCCATGCGAAGTCCCTTTCGCGTAGCGCCCTTCGAGGAACGCACGCCGCCCCAATCAATAAAGCCAACAGCCCTTAAGAAATCTTAAGACCTGGCACGGTCCGAGCCCGATTTTCATGGCGAAATGGGCTGGGATCGACGAGAGTCCGGCCGCGAAATCTGACCGTCCGGGATGAGGCGGGCGCGGGAGGGCGGCATGCGCAGGCATTGGACACGACGGTCGGTATTGTCGGGCGCGGCAGTGGCCGGAACGACCCTGATCGTCAGGCCGACACTGGCCGCCGAATACAAGTTTTCCCAATATCACAATCAGGCGGCCTCCGGCCCGCTGCACAAGAACCTCATTGCGATGTGGCAGGCGGTAGCCGTGGAAACCAACGGCCGGGTCGAAACCACGGTTTATGCCGAGAACAACAAGCTGCCCGGCGGCGACCCCGTTGCGCTGAAAATGCTGATCGCGGGCGAAATCCAGTTCTTCACCCTGATGGGCGGCATCATCGGCACGGTGGTCCCGGTGGCCGAAGCCCAGCAACTGCCGTTTGCCTTCAAGTCAGCGGCGGAAGCGCACAAGGCGATCGACGGCCCGCTTGGAAAATATATCGGCGAGGAGATGGCCGCCAAGGGCATGTATCTGTTTCCGGTGGCGGGCTTCGACAATGGCATGCGCCAGGTGGCGTCGATCTCGCGCCCGGTTACGACGCCGGAAGATTTTGCGGGGATGAAAATCCGCGTTCCCCCGGGACAGATGATGCTCGATACGTTCGGGGCGTTCGGCGCAGAGCCGGTGACGACATCGGCCAACCAGATCTACGACGCGCTGAAAACCGGCAAGGTCGACGCCCAGGAAAATCCGCTGGCGATCCTGCAGGGCTTCAAGCTCTATGAACTGGTGAAGTATGTCAGCCTGACCAACCATATGTGGAGCGGCTTCAATGCGATGGCGCATCCTGCAACCTTTAACGCGCTGCCCGAAGACATCCGGGGCGTGATCGAGCGCAATTTCACCAAATATGTCCGCCAGCAGCGCCAGGACCAGGCCGCGCTCAACGCCAGCCTGCGCGAGGATTTCGTCAAGCGCGGCCTCGTGTTCAACGAGACCGACCAGGCCGCATTCCGCGCCAAGCTGCCCGGCGTCTATGCGAGCTGGAAAGAAAAGCTCGGATCGAAATGCTAGTCGCTGGTCGAGGCCGAAGTCGGCAGACTGGGATGAAACTGCACGCGGGCGCCGAGCGCGATGAAGCGACTGACTCGGGTCCGCTAATTCCCGGTTTGCAATTCGCCAAAACGCTCCCACTGCTTGCCCGTAAAACGCATGAACTGCATCTGGTCGATCGGGACGTGATCGGTCGGTGAGGTGTTGACCTTGATGCCGGGCAGCATCATCGGCAGGTCCATGTCCTTGATGGCATAGGCCTGCTTGAGGATGTTCTCGGTCGACAGATCGTCGCCGCACGCCTTCAGCACGTGCTCGAGCACCATCGCGCTGTTGTAGCCGTTGACGAAATTCTGGTCGCGGACGTCGTCGTTCGGCATGTACTTGGCCATGAACTCACGCCATTTCATCGCGTCCGGATCGTCCTTCCAGGACGGATCCATCGGGTCCTTGACATAGGCCGAGGAGATAATGCCGATCCCGGCATCGAGCCCGGCCGGCTCCATCACCGACGAAATCCAGACCGCGACGTTGGACAGGAACGTCAACGGCTTCCAGCCGATCTCGTAGACCTTGCGGATCGACTGCGCCGCGAATTTCGGCGTTGCCGCGATGACCAGAACATCGGCGCCGGATGCCCTCAGCTTGACGATCTGGGAGTCGATGGTCGGCTCGGTGACTTCATAGGTCGCGGCGGTGACGACGGAATCGTACTTTTCGCCGAGCACGTCCTTCAATCCGAGCAGATAGTCGCGCCCGAAATCATCGTTCTGCGAGATGACGGCGAATTTGGCATTGGGATTTTTTGCCAGCGCATAGCGCGCGTAAAGCCGCGCCTCGTAGCGGAACGGCGCCTGCACCCCGAGCGTTGCCTGCGGATATTGCGCGATGTCGGCGAATTTCGAGGCGCCGGAGCCGACGAACAATTGCGGGATGTTCTTGCCCTGCAGGTATTTCGCGATTGCGGTGTTGTGGGCAGTGCCGATCGAGGAAAAGATCAGCGCGACTTCATCGCTCTCCACCAGCCGCCTCGTCTGCTCCACGGTCTTCGGCGGCACGTAGCCGTCGTCCAGCGAGATCAGGTTGACCATGCGGCCGTTGATGCCGCCGCGGTCGTTGACCATCCTGAAATAGGCGACTTCGCTCTTGCCGAGCGCACCGAATGCCGAAACCGGGCCGCTGTACGGCATGGTCTGACCGATCTTGATCTCGGTCGCAGTGACGCCGCGCATTTCCGCAGCAACAGACGCGGCAGGCCCCATCAGCACAACAAGCGCGCCCGCGACGCCAAATCCCGTTGCCAAACGCATCGATAACCCTCCCGATTTGCTTTTTTGGCGCTGCAATGGCGGCCGCGACAGGCGCGGTCGGCTCGCGCGCCGGCCGCAGAAGATGCCATGGCCCGGCCAGGGACGCTATTGATAATCGTTCCCGCCAGCAGCCGCCGATCGCGCCCTGACCGGCGTCCGGGCCGGGAGCAGCCATCACGTTGTCTTGCAAGAGCCCCGCGAGACCGCGTAATCTGCGATACTATCGCAAGCTGAAAGCTGCGCCGATACCCTGTGACGGTGGTGTGACGAAAATGCCCGCATGGAAACGTCCCCGGCCCCGCCGTTTCCTGATCGCCGCGATCGCTGCATGTTCGCTTTCATGGTCCGCCGTCACGGCGGCGGAGAGCCCGGCCGGCGCCGGATTTCTCGGGCAGCTTTCGATCAGTGTGCCGCCCTCATCGGTCTTTGTCGTGTGCCACGGCTTCGGTTGCGCCTATCGCGATCAGCTCGTTCTGACGCCGGCAAAATTCTCTCACCTTCGCGCACTGCTGGCGGCCGCTCGCTCGGCGGGCGAGGAGCGGAAGGCGATCGCCAAAGCCGTGGCCTGGTTCGATGTCGAGGGCGGCCGGGTCGCAGGCACCGTCAACCGCGTCGCCTATGCCAGCGCCGACACCAAGAGCGGCCCGTCGCAAATGGACTGCATCGACCTGACCGCGAATATCACGGAACTGCTGCTGGCGCTCGAGCGTGCCAAATTGTTGAAATATCACCGCGTCGGCGATCCGGTTTCTCGCGGCTTTGTGATCGACGGCAGGCGGCCCCATACCACGCCGGTTATCGTGGAAACCGCAAACGGCGCGCAATGGTCGGTCGACTCCTGGACCCGGGCCTATGGCGAGCACCCGGACATCATGACCATCAGCGAATGGAAGAGCAAGAGATGAGCGTTTGATCGCGTACGGTTTTGTTTTTCGTCATCGTTGCAGCTTTGATATTTCGGATTGAGGTCCCATGCACGCCTCTTCGGATTCTTATCCCGGGAAGTCCGCTGCCCGGCGCGCGCATCGCAATGCCTTTTTGGCCGGGGTGCTGGTTGTTCCGCTCTGGATCCTTTCAATGCAAAACGCCCTTTCTCAGATGAACGATTTGGCGGCTCTCAATCAGAGAGTCATTCAGTTGCACCAGGCGGGGCAAAATGCCGAGGCTATTTTGCTCGCCGAGAAGGCGGTGAACCTGGCCCAGGCGAAATTGGGTCCGGACAGCAAGGATACCGGAAAACTTCTGTCCGTGCTCGGCGAGCTTTACCGGGAAACCGGGCGTTTTGCCGAGGCCGAGAGCGCGCTGAAGAAGACTGTCACGATCCTGGAGCGGGGCCCCAATCCAAATCTGGAATTGGCGCAGACGCTGAACAGTCTGGCCGGGGTTTATCTCAACCAGAACATGTTTTCTGAAGCCGAAGAATTATTCAAGCGCGCGCTTGCAATCTACGCCACCCTGCCCGCCGGAAAGTTGCAAAACGTATGGCGCGGCAACGGAATAAACAATCTCGCCGTCCTGTACGGGATGAAAGGCAATGCAAGTGCGGAGAACGGGCAGACGGCGGAGGCAAATCTGGCTTACGACCAGACCATTGCAATGATCAACCAGGTCATGTCGCTGTGGTCAAAGGAGTTCGGACCGACCCACCCGAACATCTCGGTATTGATGCAAAATCGCGGCGAGGCCTTTGCCAAGAAAAAGGTATATGACCTGGCTGAAAAGGATTTGCGTGACGCGTTGCGGCTGCGGTTGATGTTCCTGCCTCCCAGAAATCCGCAGATCGCATCGACAGAGAACAGTCTCGCCAATGTACTTCTTCCGCAGAAGAAGTTTCCCGAAGCCGAGCAGCTGCTGTTGAACGCGCTCGCGATCCGGACCGAGGCGCTCGGCGTCAATCATCCGAGCGTCGCCCGAAACCTGAACGCGTTGTCGCTGCTTTACGTGGCCCGCGGCGACACCGATCGCGCCGTCGATTATTCCCGCAAGGCCACCGCCGCCGTCGTCCGTCATGCGGCGACCGAAACGCTCGGCGTTCGCCAGCAGCAGGGCGTGGGCGGGCTGGTCGAACAAAACGCGGGCTATTTCGTGCTCCACGTCGCCAATCTCGCCGCCGCCGCAAAGGGCACCGGCGCGGCGCCGCAGCTTGGGGGTGAGGCCTTCGAGACCGCGCAATGGGCGGTGCAGTCCACGACCGCCGCGGCCGTGAATCAACTGGGCGTGCGGCTGGCCGCGGGCGGCGACGCGATGGCGGCGCTGATCCGTGAAAATCAGGATCTGTCCGCGCTTTGGCGCGATCGCGACAAGCTGCTGGTCGCCGCCCTGTCAAAGCCGGAAAACCAGCAGGACCGCCAGGGTATCGCCACGCTGCGTCAGCAGATCGCCCAGCTGGATGAAAAGCTGAAGGTATCGCAGGCAAGGCTCGAGAAGGAATTCCCGGACTTTGTCACGCTTTCCAGCCCCCGGCCGGTCGACATCGAGGATACAAGGAAACTGCTCGCGGCCGATGAGGCGATGGTGTTTTTCCTGTCCGGCGACAGCGAAAGCTATGTGTTCGCACTGACCCACGACGCGTTCGAATGGCACACGCTGCCGATCGGCAAGAAGGAGCTCGCTGAAAAAGTTGGCGCCTTCCGCCGCGGCCTGGACGTCGGCGAGCTGGTCAGCTCGATCGAAGCCGGCAAGCCGGTGCTGTTCAATCTCGACCTCGCCTACCAGCTCTATGCGACGCTGCTGGGACCGGTCGAGGCACTGATCAAGGACAAGCATAACCTCGGGATTGTGCCATCGGGCTCGCTCACCGCGCTGCCCTTCCATCTGCTGGTGACGGAAAGGCCGTCTGTTACGGTCTCGGACGTGAATGTTCTCGGTCCTTATCGGGACGCGGCTTGGCTGCTCAGGCGCCACGCGGTCGCGGTGTTGCCCTCGGTGACCAGCCTCAAGGCGCTGCGATCGGCCACCCGTTCGGACCAGGGAACCAGGCCATTCATCGGCTTCGGCGATCCGGTATTCCAGAATGACCCGGGGCCTGCCGGTACCCAGCGCGGTGCGGTCAAGCAAGCGGCGGCCAGGACGCGCGGCTATAGCGACTATTGGCGCGGCGGCCAGGTCGATCGCAGCAAGCTCAACCTGGAGCGCCTCGAAGATTCCGGCGACGAGATCAAGACCGTCGCGGCCTGGCTTGGGGCTTCGACCAACGACATCTATCTGGGCGAGTTTGCCAGCGAGACCACCGTCAAGCATTTGCCGCTCGCAAACTACCGCGTCGTCTATTTTGCGACCCACGCCCTCGTCGCCGGCGACGTCAAAGGCCTCGGCGAACCTGCGCTGGCGCTGGCGATCCCGAAGAACCCGACCGATCCGGACGACGACGGCTTGCTGACCGCGAGCGAGGTGACGCAGCTCAAGCTCAACGCCGACTGGGTCATATTGTCGGCGTGCAACACCATGGCTGGCGATGCCCCGGGCGCCGAAGCGCTGTCCGGACTGGCACGGGCATTCTTCTACGCCGGCACGCGGGCGCTGCTGGTTTCACACTGGTCCGTCGATTCGATGGCGGCCACCCGTTTGACCATATCGACCTTCGAAATCCTCGCCCACGATCCGACGATCGGTCGCGCCGAGGGACTGCGTCGCGCGATGCTGGCCTACATGGCCGACCCTTCGGAACCGAAAAATGCCTATCCCGCTTATTGGGGACCATTCTCGGTGATCGGAGAGGGCACGCTCAAGTGAACGCGTAGGGCGTCGTCGGATCATTTCGCGGACTTGGGCCGGCTGTCCCTGGGGATCACGAATTTAAGTCCCGACCACGTTACGTCGATCGCGCAGACCTTGATATCGACCAGCCCCAGCGGCAGCGCCGTCTGCCGGACCACACCATCGGTCAAGTCGGTGGCAACCCCGGAAGACTTCTTTGGCCATGACACCCAGATCGTTCCGTCCGGCGCAACGGCATCGCGATAGCGGCGCAGCTTGTCGCCGAGCGATGTAGCCTCGGTCGCAAACAGATGGACCATGTCAATCCCCGCCCTCAGTCGGGGCGCGATCGTTACCTGCGCGGGTAACTCGCCGACGATGTCGCCATAAGCGGCCGGAGAGCCGGCGACAAAAATGCAAAAGCCCGGCTTGATGCCGAGCTTTTGCACAACGGGTTTGCCGGAATCATCCGCCATCCGAATCGGCAGGCAGTTACGCCTGCGGCTGCGGCTCCAGGCCGGCGTCCGGATCGGGGCGCGGGCGCGGGCGGCCGGCAGGCGGCACCGCCGAGGTGCGCGGCGCGGTCGGCTCCAGCACCGACTCGCGGTTCGGCTTCTTGCCCTTGAGCAGATCCTGAATCTCGTCGCCGCTCAGGGTTTCGAATTCGAGCAGCCCCTTGGCCAGGGCTTCGAGGTCGGCACGCTTCTCGGTGAGAATCTTGGTGGCCTGATTGTAGCCTTCTTCCACGAAACGCCGGATCTCGGTGTCGATCTTCTGAACCGTCGCCTCCGACGCATTTTGGGTCCGCGACACCGACATCCCGAGGAAAACCTCATCCTGGTTTTCGCCGTAGGACACGGTGCCGAGTGCTTCGGAGAGGCCCCAGCGCGTCACCATCATGCGTGCCAGCCGGGTCGCCTGCTCGATGTCGGACGAGGCGCCGGACGTAACCTTCTCGCGGCCGAACACCAGTTCTTCGGCGACGCGGCCGCCCATCATGATGGCGAGCCGCGAGGTCATCTGCTCCAGCGACATCGACAGCTTGTCGCGCTCCGGCAGCTGCATCACCATGCCGAGCGCGCGGCCGCGCGGAATGATCGTCGCCTTGTGGATCGGATCGGTCGCGATCACGTTGAGGCCGACGATGGCGTGGCCGCCTTCGTGATAGGCGGTCAGCATCTTCTCTTCTTCGGTCATCACCAGCGACTTGCGCTCGGCGCCCATCATGACCTTGTCTTTTGCTTCCTCGAACTCGGCCTGGGTCACCATGCGCTTGTTGCGGCGCGCGGCGGTCAGCGCGGCCTCGTTGACGAGGTTCATCAGATCGGCGCCGGAGAAGCCGGGCGTGCCGCGGGCGATGGTCTTGAGGTTGATATCCGGCGCCAGCGGCACCTTGCGGACGTGAACCTTGAGGATTTGCTCACGGCCGACGACATCCGGATTCGGAACCACGACCTGGCGGTCGAAGCGGCCCGGGCGCAGCAGCGCCGGATCGAGCACATCCGGCCGGTTGGTGGCAGCGATCAGGATCACGCCCTCATTGGCCTCGAAGCCGTCCATTTCAACCAGCAACTGGTTCAACGTCTGCTCGCGCTCGTCATTGCCGCCGCCCAAACCCGCGCCGCGATGACGGCCGACGGCGTCGATTTCATCGATGAAGATGATGCACGGCGCATTCTTCTTGGCCTGTTCGAACATGTCGCGGACGCGGGACGCGCCGACGCCGACGAACATTTCGACGAAGTCCGAGCCCGAGATCGTGAAGAACGGCACGTTGGCTTCGCCGGCGACCGCGCGTGCGATCAGCGTCTTGCCGGTGCCGGGAGGGCCGACCAAGAGCACGCCACGCGGAATCCGTCCGCCAAGCCGCTGATACTTGCCGGGATCGCGCAGGAATTCGACGATCTCCTGCAGATCCTGCTTGGCCTCGTCGACGCCGGCGACATCCTCGAAGGTGACGCGGCCGTGGGCCTCGGTCAGCATCTTGGCGCGCGACTTGCCAAAGCCCATCGCCTTGCCGGCGCCGCCCTGCATCTGCCGCGACAGGAAAATCCACACCCCGATCAGCGCGATGAATGGCAGCCACGAGACCAGCAGCGACACGAACCACGGCACATTGTCGCCGGGCGGTTTGGCGGTGATCTGCACCTTGCCGTTATACAGCCGCGACACCAGCGTCGGGTCGTTCGGCGCGTAGGTCTGGAAGCTCGAGCCGTTGGTAAACGTGCCGTGGATTTCCGGGCCCTGGATCACGACGTCGCGGACGTGATTGGCGTCGACTTCGGTCAAAAGCTGCGAGAACGAGATGTCCTGCGAGGAGGCGTGCTGACCGGGATTCTGGAAGAGCGTGAACAGCGCCAGCAACAGCAGGACGATAATGACCCAGAGGGCGAAGTTGCGCAGATTGGCGTTCATCGATCTTCCTTCGTGGTCGCGCGGATCGCGGCCTTATTTCCTTGGGTAGCGTCCTCGGCAGCCACGCGGGAATCCCCCGGACGACTGCATACCAATCTAGGTGCCGCCCCGGTCGCTGCCAAGGGAACCACATAGGACTATTTAGCCTATCTTAGCGCGATTCCCGCTCAAATAATGGCGCTGCAGCGGGTGTCTTCCGGGGGTGGTTAAGACCGCCGCATGGATTATGACAATATTGCCGGTAACGCGCTCCAGTCTCAGCTGGCCCGGCCACGGCGGGGCGGCGCCGGTTCGATGCGAATCCTGCCATCGGTCAGGCTGATCAGCGCGCCTGCAAGGGTCTGTTTCAGCCGTAATCTGGGTCCTGGCTGGCTCCTTGCGGGCTTTTTTGCCATCGCCCGATCGAGCGCAGTCAGCAAGACCTCGACCTTGCCGAGTTCGGCCGGCCCCTCATGACCGAACCGATCGATCGCGCGCAGCAGCAGCCGAAGGCGGATTTCCTCCGGCATTGCGGCGAAAGCCCTTGCATCGAGAGTCCCGCCAAATGGCCTGGTGCCAGATCCGCGGGCGGCGGACGCGGGATGCGGGGCCTGACGATCCCTCAGCGCCAGATAGCGCTCGGCGCCATCGACCAGAACTTCCACCGCCTGGTTGGCGCGGGCCAGCCGCGACGCCAGCCGCGCCAGATTGCGGGCGTCGCCGCCCTCGGCGGCGAGCGCCGGCATCAACGCGCGCAGACGCGGACGCGTGAAACGCGGGTCGCGGTTGGTCGGATCGTCGGCGAAAGCAACCTTTGCCTTCATGAGGGTCGCGATCAGCTGCGATTTCGAAACGTTCAGAAACGGGCGCGCCAGGCGCACGCCGTGGCGTTCCGACTCCCGCGGCATCGCCGCAAGACCGGCGATGCCGCTGCCGCGCAGCAAGCGCATCAACAGCGTTTCGGCCTGATCGTCGCTGGTATGCGCCGTGAGGATGTGGGTGGCGCGAGTGGCCCGCGCCGCTTCGGCCAGCAAGCGATAACGCGCGGCTCGCGCCGCGGCCGGCAGTCCGGTTTTCGGCTTGGGGCCGCTCCAGCGCACCGTGCGGTGCGGCAGATCGAGGCTGCGCGCCAGCCGCTTGACCTCGCGCGCCTCGCGCGCGGCTTCGGTGCGCAAACCATGATCGACGGTGACGGCAACGAGGCGCGGGCCGCGGATCAGGGCAGCGCGCCAGCGCGCCGCAAGCCACATCAGCGCGATCGAATCGGGGCCGCCGGACACCGCGAGAACGATCGCCGGCGCGTCCTTCCAGTCCGCGAACAGACGTTTGGCATCCTTTGCCGAGATCGGGGAAATATCGTCGTCGGGCATGGCTTCGCCGGCTGATGTCAGAGCCTGCTTATAGACTCCCGCGCAATTTTAGCACTTAACCCGCTTTTGCTCGCGGTCGACCGCCGCTTTGACGCCAGCCGAGGCGCGGGGATATTTCCGCGTCACCTCGCCGAGCGCAGCACAGGCGGCCTCCCGCTCTTTTAGCGCCGCCAGCGATTGTCCCAGCCGCAGCAATGCGTCCGGAGCCTTCGCCGATTTATCGAATTTGGTGGTCACCCCGAGGAAGGCTTCCGCGGCGTCACGATATTGCTGGCGCTGGAAATAGCTCTCGCCGAGCCAGTATTGCGAATCGGCGAGCAGGGCGTCGCTCGGGTATTTTTGCGCGAAGTCGCGCATGGTTTCTTCCGCCAGCGCATAGTCCTTGCGCTGCATATAGCCGATGCCGAGGTCGAACTCGTCTTTCGGCGACTGCGACGGCGGTGCGGTCAGCGGCGCGCCGGTGGCGTTGGGATTGCGCGGTGGCGGCGGTGGCAGCACGCCCGGAGGATTGCCGGCGCCGCCGGCATTGGAAAGATCGAGCGGCTCGCCGGGGCCGCGTCCACCCGGAGCACCGATCGGCGCTTCGGCCGGCACCGCGGCCTGACCGCCGCCGCCAAGTACCCGCGGCGCGCCCGGGGCGTTCGGTGACTGGCTGGGGTCGAATGCATCGCCACGGCGCCGGCCCTGCGGCGCCCCGGGTGGCTCCTGGACGATCGGCGCCGGAGCCGCGATCTGGTCCGGCTGCCGATAGGTCGGATAGGACTGAGCCGGAGGCGCCGCCGCGACATTGGGCGCGACCGCGGGTTGGCCGGCCGCGGCCGGCGCTGCACCCTGGAGCAGCCTCAGCCGCTCTTCGAGCTGCCGGTTGCGGTATTGCAGCTCCTCGTTCTGGCCGGTCAGTTGCCGCAACTGATTCTCGAGCTGCTGGATCCGCAATTCCGGATCGACATCGCTGGTTTGCGCCAAGGCCTTCGACGACGAGCCCGGCGAGGCCAGCGCCAGCATCGCTGAAATCGCAAGGCCGCGCGTGAGGTAATGAAATCCGGATGACATTCTGGCCTGACGACGAAATCGGCGTGACATCGAAAGCGGCTTACATTGAGAGAGGGAGTACGCCAAAAATGTGACTGAGACAAATGCCTGTCTGAAGTCAAGCCGCCCAAAACAAAACCGGCGCCCGAAGGCGCCGGTGGCAAATCTGGTGGAAGTCGAGCGTCCCTCAGGAACTCGCGTTCAGGACGGTGACGGCGCGGCGGTTCTGCGACCAGCACGAAATGTCGTTGCAGACCGCGACCGGGCGTTCCTTGCCGTAGGAGATCGTCCGCATCCGGCTCGCGTCGATGCCGCGCGAGGCGAGGTAGGTACGAACCGATTGGGCGCGCCGCGCGCCGAGCGCGATGTTGTATTCGCGGGTGCCGCGCTCATCCGCATGGCCTTCGATGGTGAAGGCGTAGCGGTTGTAGGTCTGCAGCCATTGCGCCTGCTTGTCCAGCGTGGCCATCGCCTGCGGCGTCAGATCGGTCTGGTCGCTCTCGAAGAACACGCGGTCGCCGACATTGACCACGAAATCCTGCTGGCTGCCGGGGGTGGCGGCACTGGCCATCGCGTCGGCGCCGAGGTTCTTGTTGGCGCAGGCGCCCATCGACAGAGCTACGACGAGCACTGCGGCCAGTTTCAATCCCTGGAGGATACGCATTTGGTGTTTCATTCCGGAGCCTCCACGCTCACGCTTTTCAACTGTTATCCGGTCTACAGGGCGATGGTTAAGCGAACGTTCCGTCAACCTTGACGGGGTGTTGCCAGACCCGATCAAATGCCGACAAACGCCGAAAAGCAACCGCGATGGTTAATGGGTTGTAAATGTGGCGTCAGGGTGGAGGCAAGCCTGGACGCTGCCGGAGCAAGCTGTTTTTCCCGGCGAATTCCCATACCCGTCCGCTGGGATGACCTCAAAACAGGCACTCCGGGAGCGGAACCCGCCCCCGGAGCAAATTCGGCGCCTGACCGGTCCGAGCGGTTCAGGACCGCGGCACGATGGTCGCGCGCTCGAACGGGAGATTCCTGACCGGCGAATGACGCTCGCCACTGCGCTCAAAAAGCATGCGCCGCTCGAACGCGCTCGAACGCATCAGCGGAAATCGCTGGAACACCTTCTCGCGGATAGCCGGATAATCAGCAACCATCAGCCCGACCGGCTTGAGAAGGCCCGGGAACAATCTCGGCTCCCCCCGCGGCTGCTGCAGGAACACCCGGCGGTAGAATGCACGATGCTCGGGCCGAACGCTGGCGAGGCCGATATCGGCGTGGAAATAGCCGCACGCAATCCAGCCCAGCCTCACCGTCACATAGGGAAGTTCCGGAAACCGCTTTGCCTTGTCGGGGTCGGCGACAAACCGGGTAGGATCGACGATGACCTTGCCCTGATCCAGCTCGGCATGCAGAACATCGCTGTACATGTCGGCCGACGGAGACGTCCGCCATTCCGAGGTCAGGACGCTGATGCGGATCGAACTGTAGAGTTCGCCGTGAACATAGACGCCGAAGATCCAGGTGTTGGCCGCATCGTCATAATGATCGGTCACCCGCCCGCTCTCTGAAGGCAGCATCGCGCCTTCGCGCAGATAGGCGCGGTAGCGAAGGCGGTAAATCTCATCCTTCTCTTCGGGCGTCTCGGCGAGGCGATAGTCGACATGTTCAAGGGGGTCAGCGCTGCGTTCGGGGGTCAACGGAACTGTGTCGGTCACCGATCTCATTTGACATTCCTTCAACACTGGCAACTCCTTGCGCTCGACTCCTAAAGGTTAAGTGTTTCTTAACTTCCACGCAAAGAGTTCAGGGTATTAGGGTTAATCGGCAAATGTTGATGGCACGAATGACGAGATAATTTCTCAAGAAGACCTGACTGCGGAAATTTCAGGCGATTGATCGCGCGAGCGTGACGAACGAGTTCTCTTCGACAGCCCTGCGCCCGTGCGAGGCATCCAGCAACTGACGTACCCGCACCGCCGGCACCGGCCGACTGAACAGATACCCTTGCGCCTCGGTCACGGTGCCGTCGGCGCTGATCAGTTCGAGCTGCTCGTTGGTCTCGATGCCTTCGACCACCACCGACATTCCGAGATCGGCACTGAGCCGCGCCACGCCGCGCAGCAGCGTCAGCGGCCGATCGCTGTCGATCCCTTCCAGGAAGGAGCGATCGATCTTGACCTTCTGCAGCGGGAAATTATGCAGATAGCTGAGGCTGGAATAGCCGGTGCCGAAATCGTCCAGCGATATCCGCACGCCGATGGCGTGCAATTGTGACAACACATCGTGGGTCAGCTGGGTGTTGCGCAGCAGCGAGGATTCGGTGATCTCGATTTCCAGGCGATGCGCCGGCAGGCCGGACACCTCGAGCGCGTAACGAACCTCGCTCAGCACGTCACGCTGATGGAACTGCTGCGGCGAGAAATTGACCGCGACGCTGACGCCGTCCGGCCACTTCATGCATTCCATGCAGGCCTTGCGCAGGATCCAGCGGCCGAGGTCGATGATGAGCCCCATGTCCTCGGCGACCGGAATGATGTCGACCGGAGAGACCGTGCCCCGCACCGGATGATTCCACCGCAACAGCGCTTCGCAGGTCGCGATCCGCCCGGATTTGAGATTGACCAGCGGCTGGTAGAACAGCTCGAATTCCTCGTTGGCCAGCGCCTTGCGCAGGTCGAGTTCGAGAATGCGCCGCGCCTCGACGGTCTGCGCCATCTCGTCGCGGAAGAAGCAGAAGGTGCCGCGGCCGTCCGCCTTGGCGCGATAGAGCGCCATGTCCGCGTTCTTCAACAGCGTGTCGGCGCAGATGCCATCAGGCGACGTCATCGCGATTCCCACGCTGGCACCAATTTCGACCAGGTGGTTGTCGATCTTGTAGCGCTCGCTGAGATGGTCGACGATTCGCCGCGCGAGGCCGGCGGCTTCCTCGCTCGATTTGATGTTCTGTTGAAACACGACAAACTCGTCGCCGCCGAACCGCGCGACGAAATCCTCCGGGCGCAGCATCCGACGCAACCTGTCGGCAACGGCGCACAACAACTGATCGCCGCAGGGATGCCCAAGCGTATCGTTGACCTGTTTGAACTGATCGAGGTCGACGAACAGCAGCGCCGACAATTGCTCGCCATCATGCGGAACCGTCAGCAGGCGCTCGATCTCGTCGCGGAAGTTGAGCCGGTTGGGCAGCGCCGTGAGTTCGTCGTAACGCGCAAGGTGGCTGATCCTGGCTTCCGCGTTGCGCCGCTCGGTGACATCCTCGAGCAGCACCACCGCGCCGCCGCCGGCCATCGGCTGAAATGTCCAGGACAGCGACCGGCTTCTGGCGATGTCGGGATCGGTGGTGATGATGTCCCTCGCCTGCGAATTCTCGATCTCCGCGAGGATCATGTTTCCGCTCGCGGCAGAGATCGAACCCGCGCTGATGCTGGCAGCGACGATATCCGCAGCGTTCGCGCCGCGGCGCACGAGATCTTCGTTCAGGTGCATCATCTCGCCGAAGCGATGGTTCATCACCGCCAGCCGGCCATCGGCGGCGAACATGCACAGGCCGTGCGGCATGTTGTTCAGGGCGGTATCGAACTGGCTCGCCAGCGCCGCCTCGCGCTCGCGGGCCACGAGCGCGCGGACGAAAATCTGCTGCAGGCTGGTCGTGATGTGCTTGATACCGATGAAGAACAGGATGTTCAGCAACCCCATTCCGAAATAATATGGGCTGCCGTACAGGACCAGTCCCAGCGACAACGGCCCGCAGGCAAGCAGCGTCTGCAAATGAAAGATCCACGGACGGCCATAGGTCCGGCCGGCGCCGGCCGCCATATAGCCGAGCGTGACCGAGGTGCAGATCAGGTGCGCGACGGCATCGTCGCTGCCGAGCAACGCCACCAGGCACCAGATGCCGAGCGCAAGCGCATAGAGCATCGCGCCGATCTGGTAGCGGATCTCCCAATGCGACGCCTCGGCCTCGGTGAGGCCCGGCTTGCGCAGCTGGTACAGATGCATATCGACGGCGCGAACCGCGCCAGTCACCACCAGAAGCCCAACGCAAGGCCAAAGCCATACATTGCCTGTCTTCACGGCGGTCATCGTCGCGGCAATGGCGGCGCAAACGACGCCCGCAAACATCGGGGCTGGGTTCTGGAAAAGCGAGTAGACCAACGCCGCATAGATTGCCGGCGACATGGCTTCCTGACTGCTCTGCTTTTTTTGGTCGACCAGCTGCATTG
>Ga0302320_10006800_pt1 | contig 25302 bp, 16 predicted proteins | sample Bog_T0_3_FD_202130 | JGI IMG/M metagenome (GOLD analysis project Ga0302320, IMG submission 202130) | Peat permafrost microbial communities from Stordalen Mire near Abisko, Sweden - Bog_T0_3 | ecosystem: Environmental > Terrestrial > Soil > Wetlands > Peat | place: Sweden: Abisko, Stordalen Mire... | reverse complement strand
ATTCGTCTAAAATTTCATTAAGTGAAGTCTTGCAGTTAACCTTGACCGTGACTGGTGTTAAAGAGGACCTGGACCCTATCAGTCTGCCTACACTCGACGGATTTTCTGCTAAATATCTCGGGCCTTCCACCAGTGTCTCCATTGTCAACGGGGACTATCACAGTGAGCGGGCGTTCATTTATAATTTATTCCCTAATAAAGTGGGGCATTTTCAAATACCTTCGATCACAGCGACCATTGCCGGACAGACTTATGTGACAAAACCTATAGATGTGGATGTGGTCGGGAATTCTCCGGCCCTTCAAGCCGACGGGGTGTCGGGGCAAGCTCAAGGGCAGGATATCCAAAGCCTTAAAGATAAGATATTGATCATGGTGTCGGTTGATAAGACCGAAGCCTTTCTTAATGAACGAATTCCATTGAGTGTTAAACTGCTGGTCAATAATGTGCCGATGCGTGATGTGCAATACCCAAAGTTTGAGAAAACAGGCCTTAGTATTGATGATCTTCAAAAGCCGCAGCAATATGCCCAGGTATTGAACGGGATCAAATATGATGTGGTTGAGTTTAAGACGTATATTTATCCCAGCCATACGGGAGAAGTTCGGATCGGTCCGGTACAAATGGCCGGGAACGTTATTTATAAATCCGGCGCTAACAACCCTTTTAACCACGACAATGGGTTCTTTGGGGCAGATATTTTCAATAATTTTTTCGATTCCTATACTGCCCGTCCCGTGATCGTGACGTCTCAGCCGATCACCATTCGCGTTTCGGACCTGCCGCAGGATAATCGTCCTGAGGATTTTTCCGGAGCTGTAGGTCAGTTTGACCTTCAAGCCAGTGTTTCTCCGTTACAGGTCAAGGCTGGGGACCCGTTAACACTGAAAATGGCCATAAAAGGCAGCGGCAATTTTAAAAGCTTCAAAATGCCGGTTTTTCACGCAAGCGAGTTTAAGACCTATGATCCTAAGATCAAGGATGGGGCGGATGAAAAGACTGCAGAGCAGGTGATAGTCCCCATTTCGGCAGGGGTCAAGGAAGTGCCGGCTTTACATTTTTCTTATTTCGACCCATCCCTTAAGGACTATAGGACCTTGACCCAAGGGCCTTTTGCCATTCAAGTGACAGCGCCAAGCCCTGATCAGGAATTTAAAGCTGTCGGTTTTTCAGATCTAAGCCGTGAGCCGGCAAATCTTGTTGGGCAGCAATTTTCTTTTACCAAGATGTTTAATAAGCTTCATAAAGGTTTTAAAAAATTGTGTCAATCTGTTTTGTTTTGGGCTAGCCTGGGATTTATTTTGGTTACAGGAATTTCGTATTTCTTTTGGAGGCGTTTTCAAGAGCGGCTAGAGAGTGACCCGGCCTTTGCCCGCCGGCTCAAAGCTGTAAAAGAGGCCAAGCAAGCGTTGAGCCAAGCCCGGGGATATATTGAGAAGGGCAAGACTAAGGATCTGTACGCTTTATTATCAAAAGTCTTGCGTGATTATCTGGCGAACAAATGGCATCAGTCCGCGTCAAGTTTAAGTGTTGAGGCTATTTTAAAACAGTTAAATTTAGCCCAAATCGATGAAGCCCATATGGCAGGGATCAAAGCTATATTGAACACAAGTGATCTGGTCTGTTTCGCCGGAGCCGATCGCGATGCCAGTCAGATGCAATCAGATCTTACGTGTACTCAAGACTTGATCGCTTACCTGGAAAAGTCTTTATAGGGACGCCATTGATGGCGTCTTTTTCTAGTCTCATATTTTTATCCCCGCCAAATGGCAAACCATATATAAATAGTTTATACTTTAGATAGTATGTGGAAATCCCCCTATTCCCAAAAGGTGTCGATGCGAGGCTTGTTTTTCAGGCCTTGGCGTTCTTTTGTCATCTTGTTAGCCTTTTTGGCTAATACGTTTGGGCCTATACCATGCATGGCACAGGCAGACCTCGCCTTTAGCCCTGCAGTTGAGCTTCGTTTGCCGGCTTTGGGGCAGATGGTGGCGTTAAGTCCTGCCTTTAGTTCTGCCCTGCTAAAAGGAATTAAGCTTGATCCCAAGAACCCGTTACGGTTTCATTTCTTTGTTGATCGTGGGGATAGCCGGTTAAGCCGGGAAGAATTTAAAACCGAATCTGCCAAGTTGATCAAATATTTTCTCGCCTCTTTAACCATCCCTGAGAAAGACCTTTGGGTAAACTTAAGCCCTTATGAAAAAGACCGTATTGTTCCCAAGGAATTCGGCCAAACCGAAATGGGACGCGATTTGTTGGCGGAAGATTATATTTTAAAGCAAATCACTGCGTCATTGATCTATCCGGAAAGTCAATTGGGCAAAAAATTTTGGAATATGGTCTATGCTCAGGTCCAAGCTAAATATGGAACAACCAATATTCCTATCAACACATTTAATAAGGTCTGGATAGTCCCCCAGAAGGCCGTAGTTTACGAAAATGGAGGGGTAGCGTTCGTTTTGGAGAATCATTTAAAGGTGATGCTGGAAGAAGATTATTTATCATTACAAAAACACCAAATACCACCCGTTGAGCCAACCAGGAACCCGGACAAGGACGAGCATTCAACCAGCAGTCTAGGTTCACAAATAATAAGAGAAATAGTCATTCCTGCCTTAACCCGTGAAGTCAACGAAGGCAAAAACTTCGCCCAACTGCGGCAGGTCTTCTATTCGCTCATTTTAGCGACCTGGTATAAGGGAAAAATCAAAGAAAGCATCCTGGCGAAGGTCTATGAGAACAAAAAGAAAATAGCAGGAGTAGGAAATGCCCAAACCAGCGATGTGAAAGATATCTACCAACAATACCTTCAAGCCTTTAAAAAAGGGGTCTTTAACTACATCAAAGAAGAAGCTGATCCCATGACCAATGAGCTCGTCCCAAGGAAATATTTTTCGGGAGGGATCGATGCTTTGAAGATTGCTCCGAGCATTGAATTCCGTAATTTAGCCCGGATAACATCTAAGGACTTGGCTGTTTTATCATCCGGATCATTAACTGAAGTCGTAGGTGATATGGCCATGCTTCATGTCGGCGGGATATTAGGAAAAGTTCTCAATAAAGTCCGAGCTAATTCGGATAGCCCCCGGACCGCTGAAAGGCGTGCTTTAGTCAGAGAAAGTGTAATAAAAGAAGTTCTATCTCATCAAATTGTCGAAATTCCCGTCAGTAGACAGGGGATATTAGATGATGAGACACGATGGTGGGATGGGGCAATAAAAGACATGATCGATGCCATTGAGTCCCATAAAGCCATTGCTTTGGATTGGAGTGGCTTTTCAAATGATGAAAATAGATATCTTATGATGAGAAAATTTGTAGAACTGTTCCCTGGGCGTTTAGATGCCGGGATTTTACGTAGATCCAATTGGCCATCGCTGACAACGCCAGCAGGATTTTCCTATTGTATTCAGGAATTATTAACTAATGCTTTTGTGCATGGGAACAAAGCGAAATTTGATGAGCCTGTTTTTTTATATTTTGATACCAGGACTGATGGGCGAATTAATATTGCAACAGCGGTAGATATGGCCCGTCCTGAAAAACTAAATGCTGATGAGATAAAACAGATTTCGAATAGCGGTCTGAGTTCTTTGGGGCGTCATGGGGCTGGAATTGATAATATAGAGTTCCTGCATAGGTATCATTATGAAAGGTTGTCAATTTACCATGAGAACACACAAATAGGCTCAAAGGCGATAGTACGGACGGATGAAGCAGAGCAGAAGTCGGCGGATGGGGCGATGAAAGCGGGAAATGCAAACCTAAACAAATTTCTGAATGAATTATTAAGTTCTCGAAAAAGTGAAGGGTTTATTAAAAAGGGATTTTATAATGATCGCCAACGCATCGATATTGAAGGAAATGAAGTGGATCATTTAATACGATTTAATGCTGGTTATGGGGATGATTTTGACAAAGTGCTGGTTAAGGAATCAATGCACATATTAATAGAAAACGCTTTGGATGAGCAAAAGACAGGAAATATCCATATCAAATTGTTCACAACGGGAAAAACCGCAGGAATGAGTGTGACTAATGATGGCAATATAAATTTCAGCGTTTTAAGACAAAAGGCTTTGGATTTGGTGGGTAAAATATATGAATATGAAGGCATTATTTCAGTTGATGGTTCGGGTACTGAAGACATGGAATTTTCATTAACTGAGGGCGGGAGAATTTTATCACGTCAAGAAATTGAAAATATGCCAGATGTGGATTTATTGTGGATTATCGGTTTAAGTAGAGGCAAATCAAAAACAAAGGGTGAAAAAGGCGGATTAGGTGAAGGGTTGGGTATTGTTAAAGGATATCTTAAAAACTTTGAAGGTCAGGCAAGCATTGAGGTTCAAACCGAAAAAGGGAGAACAACGTTTAGCTTATTTTATCCTGCAGACCGGGCGATGAATATCGAACAAGGAGGGCCTTCGGAAAAACGCTTAAGTGCGGTTGAGGCCATTCATCGACCGGTTACAACAATTAATGGCCGTGATAGTTTAATTCATTTGATCGAAGAACCTCTTTTAAAAGCTGCTCAAATCCTCTATGACAAAAATATCGAAACTTTAAGCGCGTCTGCTAACCAGGAACATTTGGGAAGTAAGATGCCGGCTTCTTTTTTGATTAATTTTGATACGCTTTCTGAACAAAACCAAAGTATCGCGTTGAAAGTTGGGACGATTGTAGAAGATTTTCGTTTCAAGAACAGGGTATTAGCTATTTCAATACCGTATGAGCAAGAGGATCCCCTGGTTTCACAACTCAGTCGACAGGCAGAGGAAATAGTGAATCGTTTTCAACCCCAGCGCTTATTGGGCGTGGGACATGATTTGCAGTATTATGCCGATCGTTTTGTCACCCCCCAACTCACAAAAGCGGATTTGTTAAGAATGGGATTTGTTTGGGATCTTCAAACGGGTTTATTTTATACCGATAATGAGGAAATACGCCGTGCTAAAGGGGATGGGGCAATGACGACAGTTGACGCGGGTATTCAACGGAAAGATCATCGTTTTTCTTCTCCAATCCAGGTCATAGAGATTGCGGTGCCTAATAAGAAACATATCGATACTGAACTGTGGTTACAAAGCAAGAGGTTGCTTAAAAAGGTCCAGTTAAACAGTGCGATGTTTGACAATGATGAAGAACAGCGTTTCCTTTATATTGGCGGACATCTGGATGCTTGTATTAATAATTCGCTGCAGGCTAGTGTTCAAGCTGCTCATTTATTCAATAAAAAATTGGAGATCATGCTTCCTCTTGACCAAATTTATATCGGGCCTGAGGATTTTAACGGAAAATCTGATGAGGCGACGGGGCTTAAACGCCAATATGCTGAAAATTTGGTTCAGTCCATGGAGCGATATATCGGAAAAACCGCTAATTGGGTTGTTTATTGGGATCAAAAGCTCATAGGCCAAGAGCGGGATATAAGCTCAGCCGCCGCAACGATCATTGTGCGTTTCTATACCGGTTCCCCTGATATGCTTGCTTACCTTGACCAGGCGATGACACAGCAAGGCAAAGATGTAGTAAATATGCCCGGTGAGGACAGTCTGGCCTATCTTAGGCACCAGGGGTTTGTTGAGTTTAGAGACCCGGATTATGGAGGGATCCAAGGAGACACAACGATGTTATTGGAAAATATATTTCGGCATTTGTCTAAACGTGAGGGTATCCATGTCGCTGCAGATACTGCTTTGGTCATCGGTTATGGGAATAATATCCAGGAATTAAAGGACGTTGGGAGTCTCTCAGGAGCAAAGACTGTTATTGGTGTCGAGTATGTTCTTTCTCGAGTTCTACAGGCTAGAAAACAGCTGGACTTCCGTGTGTTCCAGTTGCCCCATGCCAGCGCTGAGGACTTGACCCGGGTTGCAAAGGATAGCAGTATTGATCTTGTCGTTGGTATGAATTTTACCGTAGGGCAAGCGCCATCTCCCAAAATTGCATCTGAGGTCATCCGTGTTTTAAGGCCGGGTGGTTTGGCGATCTTGTCCGCTGATGATGTGGGAGAATTGGATATCTTGTTTCAAGGGCAAGGGCAATTGTTTAACTATATAGATAGGATCCTTATTTTTCGTAAAGCCCAACAAGACACTCAAACGATGAGCTTGGCGGATGGTGCGATGAAGGTTCGTCAGGAGGTTAAAGACAGAATTTTGGGATCGTTAAATCAGAAATTTGAAAGTGTTTCATTTGGCGATGACAGCGAACGCAGTAAGGCTAAGGCGCTTCTTGGGCAAAGAATTGAAATTATTGAGTCGCTTGTGTCAATTCAAGGGACGTATGCGGATAAGATCCTTGAATTAATAGATAGGTTTATCGATGTCCCGGGAATCGAAAGGGTGATTTCAAAATTTGGCAAGGCCGGTGAGGTTGAACGTCTTGGTACTTTTGAGGAGCTGTATCACGCTTCGTTGCTTCAACAGGAGGGGTATGAAATCAAAGCCTTTGATGTAACCATAAGAGATAACGCAAATAAAGAGGCGCTATTACAATGGGATTTAGTGGCTTGGAAGGATGGGGAATACTATTGCGGTGAAGTTAAAGATTTAAAAGCGCTAGATGATCCGCAATTGTTAGCCAAAAGAATTAGATTGAATGATAGCGTCAACAGGATAATTCAGCGTTATAAGCCGTTCTTTGAGAGTTTGAGAAATAACGAATTCTTTTATAGGGGGCAGTTAATAGCGCAAATGGGTGGTGCCGCTGACGGTTTAATTAAGCAAGCAAAAGAAAGAAAGCCCAAAGTCATATTGAGTGTTTCTTTGACCTTTGATAAAAAGACCCCCCAGGAAAAGAATGACATCATGGTGGCGCTGGCCGCTGATCCTAGAATTCATTTAGATTTCTTTTCTGCAAAGATAGTCCCGACAGTCATCGTGCGGGATTTCATCTCGCCGGGTCTCGCGTCCGACAAAAAGATCATTGTTTCAGGAACTGTCAAAGAGGATGAATTAAGAGCAGGAGATCCCGAGCGCTTAATATCCGAGTTAAAAAGGATAAAAGAAGGAAGCTATTTTGTAAAAGTTGTTAGATTGGTGGATGTCAATAAACAAGAACGGCCGTTTGACGCTCTTGATTTAGAACGCGCTTTTTATGACAGCACTTTTGATCAATATGTGCAGGAAAACGTCGCCCAAATAAGAAAAATACAGCTTCGCTATCTTTTAAAGGATCAGGCGATGATACAGGACAGGGTCTTTAAAGGAAAAGATTTTGAAATTGACGCCCAAGGAATTCTTAAAGGAAGAGGCAGCCTTTATTCTTCCGCATTTCTGGATCGCGAGAATGAAATATCCTCTCACCGGACGACGATTGCTTTTGATCTGGACGGGACTATTTTACAAGGAAAAATTCCTTTTGAGGGGATTGAAGCTGAACTTAAGAAATTGCAAGATGCCGGGTATCGGCTTGTCCTGTGGACGTCGAGAAACCAAGAGGGGGCAGAAGAGTTCATCGACAAATATCCCCAGCTGGCTAAGTTGTTCGATCTAATAATTCCGGATGAAGCCTACTCTATTACTAGCGAAGCTGACTTGCACTCTGCCTTGCGAGCGTATAAGGACAGGATTTCACAAGAAAATCTTTATTCTATGATCCAAGCCGATCATAGGGCTAAAGATATCCGGCTGCCCGGGTATGCGCTGATCGTGGATGATGCGGCAAATCAGCCTGGAAACAAAATTGAAGAGGCGGATAAGCAATTTGGTTTTTACAGAGTTTGGGGCAGTCAGTCTTTGCCTGGGTACTTGTATTATCGATTTGGCGGCGAGTTCAGCATTCCCTTTCTGGCTGACGATATCATCCGTGTTATTCCCATAACCAAGCGTGCGGAGGGGGAGATGGCAGGGGGATTTATAAAGCAACTTGTAAAATTCTTTCCGCATAATGATTATTTGGGGTATCAATTTTCTCACCTTTTTGGGCTGGATCATAAATATCTTTTAATCGAAAAAATGAACAGGGATGATCTTCTTTATCGTCGATTGAAAGAGTTTGATGATCTGGAAAAGACTAAAGAGGCGGAATTTAGTAAGCTTATGTACGCGTCTGATAAATTTCTGAAAGAAGACCATTCTGGTGACGATTTTATCAATAATTATTTCCTGCCGTTCATTGATAGAATTAAAACACATGCTGATCTTGTTGAACAAGAAGAGATTCCTCTTTTCAATGAGATTCCGGAGAATGATTTTTTACAAGCCGGCCTGGTTAAGGCTGATGAAATTAAAGAAATAGAAAGAGGTTTGCGTGATGTGCGGTTGTTCTTGTCCGGAATGTCCTTATTGTTAAACGATCAACAACCGCCCACTAATCTTGTCCGGTTAATAAAGGATATTAAAAGTCTGGTATTTTCTCTTTATTACGTAAGAAAGGGGCATCATTTTGATTTTCCACCATGGAGCATTAGTGAAAGCGCGAAGAATTCTAATTTTATGCCTTCGAAAGAGTTCATTTTCGCTTTATTAACCACATTTGTTCCTTTGAGATATATTCCTGATTCCGGACTAAAGATGTCAGTTCAAATAGATCCAGCGGCTGGCCATAATTTTGTCCGAATTAAATTGGTCAGCAATTACGGTAAAATAATTGATACTCCTTTTGCTATGGATACATGGGGGCTTGCAGAAAGTGTTGCCAAAGATATGGGGGGGGAATTTAAGCTTACCAAAAGCGAAAATCAGGTAGAGATAGATATGCGCTTGCCGGCGGATGGGGCAATGCTGACGCCGGCATTCGTTCACAAATTGCTTCCGATCACCGATGATGCAAGGCACAGTCCGGATCATTTTTCTTATATCATCAAGACATCTGGCTTGGATAAGTTTCTGATTCCGGGTGGTAATCTCACAGATAGTTATTATTCATTTAGCTTGATCGATCAGGATCATTTAGCAACCCATGGGACCCTTCCTATCGGATTGATCATGGATTTTGCAGATTCTGATGTCCTTGCCGTAGTTCGGCAAATGAGCGAGGAGATCGGGACAAGGGGGAGAAAATCAATAGAGGGTTTGAAGGAGTTCTTAGGTCTTCATAGGAGGGACAATCCATCCAATATTATTTATGAAACAGGATCCGGTTCTGGAGAAAGATATATTAGCTCGGATGAGTTGTTCAACGTTCCTCAAATAAACAGTGGCCATGAGTATGCTGATAATAATGAGGTGCTCATATCCAACAATGGGAATTTAAAGGCCAAATCGGTCGTTTTGGTGGTCAGTAAGTTGCACCCTATGAAGGAAACAATATGGTTTTTAAAGAACCATTCTGATTATACAAAAGTTCTGGAGGCGATAGGGCTGGGATTGCCTGTTGTGATCGTTGGGGAAAAAGGGATAGACTTAAATGGAAGTATAAAATTGTTTAAAGAAGCATTCCCTGATGCTCAGGAAATGCTTTTCAATCGATTTGTTCTAAATAAGGCCCAGGCGTCATCTGTACGGCCGGATGGGGCGATGACCGCAGTTATAAAAGCGGGGGCAAAGGAAAAAGGCATTATTGACTTGCTGGGGGAAAAAGGTTCGGAAGTGAACGCACAGGGAGAGGATTTCGAAGGCGCTGTTATGGTGCATATGTTGGCTTTTTTGCATAGGTTACGTGAGGATATCGCCCGGACAGTGCCCCAGGCTCCTAATGTCCTTTTGATAGGCGGATCATATATGGATGTTGCGGGTATCTTAAAGCAGTACCCACAGGCAAAGGTCAAAGTAGTGAACTTGAGCCGGGAGTATTTAACAGGGATCCGTGATCGCTACCAGGATATATTCAGTTCAGGACAACTCCGGTTGTTCCTGGCGGATGCACAACATCTTTCGTCGTATAAGGACGCGGAGGGTAGTCGGTATTTTCCAGAGGAATCGTTTGATATCGTGGCAGCACCTGGGGTTGATGAGACGGCTCTTCCCGGGATGCAAGGAAGGGTGATTCTAGGCCGAATCGCTGAGCAGGAGGTGCTTTTAGTTCACAAGGGAGGCCTGATCATGCATTGTTACAATGTTCTTGATCCGCAGGATTCACTGATCTATCAAGCCAAGGCCCTTAACAATGGGGCATTGGAATTTGTTGGTGTAAAGGAAACGATGGCTGGCAGCTTATTCCGTCGTACAGATAAAGCGATGAAGGGGGGAGACATATTCACTACGACGATAAGTGTGCCTAATAACGGTGGGATTGATCTTAACCCCGCGCAGATGAGTCTTCAGGTCAAAAAGCAAGGAGAAGATTTTAAATTTGATTTCAACGGCACTGAATTGGACGCGGCGCAAGTGACTGGGGTAACTTTTACCATCCGAACCATGACACCTGTGACGGATCTTCCTTTGATTCTTGGATTATCCGCTTAACGAAGTTCTTCCAAAACTACCTTTGCCGCCCGCAGGCTGGCGCCTGGTTCTCCTAGGGATGCTTTTACTTTGGCTAATTCTTCAATGGTGTGAGGATTGCATAAGGCTGCTTCAAGGGACTTGGAAATATTAATGGCGTTAGCGTCGTTTTGGATCAGTTCTTCCGCAACTTTCTTTCCGGCTACTATATTCACTAAGCCGATATAGGGGATTTTAATGACCCTTTTGGCTATTGAGTAGGTAAGCCATGAGGTTTTATAGATGATGACCATGGGTTTGGCCAGTAGGGCGGTTTCCAGCGTGGCGGTTCCGGAGGCTACAATGGCTGCATCCATGGCATTGATGCCGTCGTAGGTGGGGCCGTCGTAAATTTTGATGAAAGGGTGTTCCGGATTGCCGATAAAAACATTCGGGGATGACAAAGGTAATAAAATGGATTCAATGAGTTTTAAGGGGATTGAAGAGGCTCTTAGTAATAGGAATTGATAATTTTGGTTTTGTACATAAAGTTGTTGGGCAGCTGCCAACATACAGGGCAGATGGCGTTCGACTTCTTTAGCCCTTGAGCCGGGCATCAGGCCGATAGTGGTTTTGCCGGTAGATAAACCGATGCTTTTTAAGACTTCTTCCGGGTGGTGGGCGACGATGATTTCATCAACTAAAGGATGTCCCACATAGTCAACCTTCATGCCGTATTTAGTATAGGTGTCCTGCTCAAAGGGAAATAGCACGATCATGCGGTCGACCAATTCTTTGATTTTTTTGACCCTGGCTTCTTTCCAGGCCCACACCTGCGGAGATATGTAGTAAATGACCTTAATGCCGCGTTTTTTAATCTCACGAGCTAGGCGCAGGTTAAAACCGGGATAATCAACCAGGATAACAGCATCGGGATGGGTGGTGTCGATCTGCTTTAGGACCTGATAAAAAACTTTTTTGATGCGTTTTAAATTTATTAGAACTTCAACAATGCCAATGACGGCCAGTTCGGTGATGTCGGTAAAGCAATCGACCCCGGCTTGCCGCATATACGTGCCGCCGATACCGCTTAAGCGTACAGAGGGGAGAAGTTTCTTTAAAGCGTGCGCCAGACCGGCCGCGCGCATATCACCTGAAGCTTCACCAGCGATGAACATAATATGATAATTTTTCATAGATGAGACAAGCTTACGGATTCAAATAACAGGGAATCTTTGTCATAAAATGCTTTGACGGTGTTCCCAAATTTTTTGGTTAATCGTTAAAGCCACTTTTAGGGCGTCTCGGCCCTCGACACCGGAGACTTTAGGCTTGAGGTCGTCACGGACACAGTCGAGAAAGCATTCGAGCTCTTTTTTAAGAGGTTCTTCTTTTTCGATGGGGATATTGCGTTTGTGGATGCCATGCTCGTCTTTGGTATACATATTCGCTTCCTGTTTGGCATAGTCCAGGGAGATATAGGCATTCTTGGTGAATATCCGTATTTTTCGGGTGACTTCCGGCGATATCCGGCTGGCCGTGACATTGCAGACACAGCCGTTGGCAAAACTCAGACGGACATTGGCGATATCTTCTTTATCGGTCAATACATTGATGCCGACAGCCTGAATATCTATTAGGGGGGATTTCACCAATCCTAGAATAATGTCGATGTCGTGGATCATTAAGTCCATAACGACACCGATATCCAGAGAACGGTTGGGGAATAAATTAAGCCGGTGACATTCGATAAATAAAGGGTTTTGGATAATAGGCTCAATGGTGGTAAAAGCGCTGTTAAATCTCTCCACATGTCCTACTTGAAGTTTAAGATTATTCTCCGCAGCCAGGTTGACAAGCTCATCGGCTTCTTCCAAATTAAAGGTGATAGGCTTTTCAACAAAGGTATGCACGCCTTTCTTTAGGAAGAAGGAAGCGACCTTGGCATGGGTGATGGTCGGTGTACAGATGCTGACAGCTTCAATGTTATCAGGTAGTTCGTGATAGTCTCCGACAACCGGCAGGTGGTATTGCCGTCCAAGGGCTTTGGCGCCTTCCAGATGAGTATCACAAATAGCCAGTATATTAGTTTTATGTCTCAGTGCGTGCAGGGTTTTTAAATGCCTCTGGCCTAGAAAACCACAACCAATCAATGCGATATTTATTTTTCTCATGTATTAAACAATAACAAAGCGCTCGACAAAAGTCAAACACCATGCTAAATTACGTCTTCCTATGAAGAATTATTTTAAAATGTTACGGTTTTTAAAGGGCCATGAGGGACGTTTTGGCTGGGCCATTGTTTTTATCATTCTCTCCTCGTTGTTTGAAGGGGTTCAGCTGTCTTTTATATTACCGGTGGTTGACCGCATTTTTGAAAACAAACCGATCATTATTCCCAATAAAGTCCCTGTTTTTCTTGCACATCTAATTGATAAGCTTAACCATATGGATGTGCACACTTTATTTTGGATGACTCCTGTGTGCTTTATTGTCCTTTTTTGTATTAAACAGGTCGTCTCGTTCTGTTCGGATTTTTTAATGAATGACATTGCCCAAGTGGTTATGCGCGATGTGCGTTCCAAGCTTTTTGAGCGTATTCAGACTTTGTCATTAGATTATTTCAGCAGCAGGCGTACAGGAGAATTGGTGTCCCGCATTACCAATGATGTCAGTACAATTGAAAATGCGATCTCTTATGCTATTACGGATCTCTTCAAACAGCCGTTTTTAATCTTAGTTTTCTTAATTATTTCTTTTCTGATGAATACGAAGGGCACGCTGATCGTATTTTTGATGTTTCCTTTGATCGGTTGGCCGATGATGTTGATCAATAAGAAACTACGTAAGATTGCAAAAAATACGCAGGAAAAAATGGCTGATATTAATTCACTTTTGATGGAAACAATATCCGGTGTGCGTATACTTAAGGCTTTTGGAACAGAAAAATATGAGATCCAGCGTTTTTGGCAGCATAACCATCATTATTATAAACTGCGCATGAAGTCTATTCGTAACTTGATGCTCATGGGGCCTATTACCGAAATGGTCGGGGCCCTTTGCGGCATGGCGATACTTTTAATCTTAGGTAAAGACGTTTTAAGCGGTCATTTATCTTTCGGTGTTTTCTTGCTTTCCATGATCTCTATCACCTCGGTCTTGCGTCCGATCAAACGGATGGCCAATGTGGTAACGATTATTCAGCAAGCGTTAGTTGCCAATAAGCGTATTTATGAAGTATTGGATACCAAGCCGACCGTGGTAGAGAAGCCGGATGCGTCAGAGCTAGAAGTGATCAAAGAAAGAATCGAGATCAAAGGGGCTTCTTTTCATTATGATACCGCCTCTGGACCGATTTTACAGAATATTAATCTGGATATAAAGAAAGGGGAACTGGTGGCCATTGTCGGCCCTACAGGGTCTGGTAAGTCCACCCTAGTTAATTTGATCCCTCGTTTTTATGATGTCACCCAGGGGTGTATTTTATTTGACGGTGTGGATGTGAGGGATGTTTCATTTAAATCTTTGCGAGGTCAGGTGGGTATTGTGACGCAGGAGGCGATCCTTTTTAATGATACTGTTAAAAATAATATTGCTTATGGGACTTTTGATGTGTCCATGGATCAGATTAAGAATGTGGCACAAATGGCCTTGGCTAGTAATTTTATTGAAAAAATGCCTAAAGGATATGACACCATCGTGGGTGATCGGGGTTTTAGGCTTTCAGGCGGGGAAAAGCAGCGGTTGACCATTGCGCGGGCCATTTTGAAAAACCCGCCGATCTTGATATTAGATGAAGCGACCTCTCAGTTAGACTCTGAATCAGAAAAATTTGTACAGGAAGCTTTGGACAAGCTGATGCAGGGGCGTACGGTCATTGCTATTGCACATCGTTTGTCTACGATCATGAAGGCAGATAAGATCATCGTCCTGGAAGCGGGCCGGATTGTCGGCATGGGCAAACATGATGACCTATTGTTTTCCACGCCACTGTATCGAAGGCTTTATGAAACACAGTTCAGATCCACTAATTTGGCGTAGATTTATATTGCAAATATATTGGACTTTGATATACTAACTTTTCAATTTAACACTAAACGCCGCCTTTGAGGGCATGAGGCACAAATCAAAGAACGGCTACAATTAAAAGTTCCGCTTTGACCTGATCGTAAAATATCCGCCGGCGGGATACAATGGAAAGGTAAGTCAGATTATGGCAACAGAATTGATCAAGAAATTATTAGAAGCAGGTGTGCATTTCGGTCATCAAAGCCGCCGTTGGAATCCCAAGATGAAAAGATTTATTTTCGGGGAACGTGGCGGCATTTATATTATTGATCTTGAAAAAACCGTTGACCGTTTAGCGGCCGCGCGTGATGCTATCCGTGACATTGCGGCAAAAGGCGGTAAGATCCTTTTTGTAGGCACCAAGAAACAGGCCCAGCAGGTCATTGAAGAAGAGGCTCTGCGTTGCGGAATGTTTTATGTTAAGAACCGCTGGATGGGCGGTCTTTTAACCAATTTGGAAACCGTGAAGAAGTCTGTCCGGAAATTGATCGATATCGAGAAAATGGAAACGAACGGTACGATCAACCGCCTGACCAAGAAAGAGGCGTCTTTATTAATGAAGGAAAAGGACCGTTTGATCCGTGATCTGGGTGGTATCCGTGAAATGAGCGTTCCGCCTCAAGCTATTTTTATTGTTGATACGAAGAAAGAAGAAATTGCCGTAGCTGAGGCCAATCGCCTTGGCATTCCGGTCATAGGTCTAATTGACACCAACTCAGACCCTGATCTGATCCAATATCCGATCCCCGGTAATGACGACGCGCTTAAATCCATTAAATTTATTGCCGGTTTGATCGTGGACAGCATTATGGAAGGCCGTCAGGAATTCTTGGCAGGCAAGAAAGTACAAAAAGAAGCTCAAGCTCAAGAAGTAACCGTTTAATTACGTTTAGGAGATATAGAAATGATAGCAACAACAGCAGAGGACATTAAGCGTCTTCGGGAAGAAACATCCTGTGGCGTTATTGATTGCAAAAAAGCCCTTGAAGCCGCTTTGGGTGATTTTAATAAAGCCAAAGATCTTTTACGTAAACGCGGGCTTGAAATGGCTGCGAAAAAAAGCGATCGTTTAGCCAAAGAAGGCCGCGTTGAATCCTATATTCATAACGGGAATAAGATGGGAGTTGTGGTTGAGGTCAACTGCGAAACTGATTTCGTTGCCCGCAATGAAGATTTTTGCAAGTTTACCAAAGACCTGGCCATGCATATTGCGGCTACAAATCCGAAATATATTAAAAAAGATGATGTTCCGGCTGACGTACTGGCCAAAGAGCCCGATCAAGAGGCGTTTATTAAGGCCAATTGTTTGTTAGCGCAGGCCTATGTCAGGGAGCCGGGTAAGAGCATTCAGGATCTATTAAATGAGTTAGTGGCCAAAATCGGTGAAAATATAATAGTAGGCCGCTTTGTGCGGTATAAAGTAGGCGAATAGAATAAGCTGGGAAACGATTAATCGATCCCGTTCAGATAATTAACAGCTCGCTTGTACAAAAGGTTATATTTTGAATAAAACGCCCGTTTATAAAAGAGTATTGTTAAAGTTAAGCGGCGAGGCTTTGCTTGGACGATTGCAACACGGTATTGACGTTGAAATGTGCGCGTCGCTCGCCCAGGAAATTAAAGAAGTCCATGAAGCCGGTGTCGAAATGGCGTTGGTGGTTGGCGGCGGCAATATTTTTCGAGGCCTGGTAGAATCCAAACGATTCGGGTTGGACCGTTCAGTGGCCGATTATATGGGCATGCTGGCCACCGTTCTCAACGGTTTAGCGTTGCAAAACGCGCTTGAGCAGGTTGGTGTGCAAACCAGGGTCATGACAGCTATTCAAATGCATGCTATTGCCGAACCGTATATACTGCGCCGAGCCATGCGCCATCTAGAAAAGCGTCGCGTGATTATATTTGTGGCTGGTACTGGGAATCCGTACTTCACTACTGATACGGCCGCTGCTTTGCGTGCGACCGAGATCGGGTGCGATGTGATCATGAAGGCTACCAAGGTTGATGGTGTATATTCGGCTGATCCGGTCAAAGTCAAGGATGCCAAGAAATTTAAAAGTTTAAAATTCATTGATGTATTAAAGAAGAATTTAAAAGTGATGGATGCTACAGCTATAAGCATGTGTATGGACAACAGCCTGCCGATCATCGTTTTTAATCTCCTGCAGAAGGGGAACATTAAAAAAGCTGTTTATGGTGAAGAGATCGGAACTATTGTACGTTAAGGAGGCATTATGACCGCCAAAGAGATATTAAAAGAGACAGAAGGTAAGATGAAAAAGACGATGGAAACTCTTTTGCGTGAGTTTTCAGAAGTTCGTACCGGTCGTGCTCAGCCTGCTTTGGTTGAAGATATGCATATTAATTATTATGAAACTTCCACTCCGATCAAACAGTTGGCTGCTGTTTCATCTCCCGATCCGCGTCAGATTCTGGTGCAGCCTTGGGATGCTAATGCCATTGCGGATATTGAAAAGGCTATTTTAAATTCAAAATTGGGCGTCAATCCGACCAATGACGGCAAGGTCATCCGTTTGGTCTTTCCGGCTTTGTCAACTGAGCGCCGCGAAGAATTTATCAAGCTTTGTAAAGATATGTCCGAGCGCGGGCGTGTGACGCTCCGTTCCATTCGCCGCGATGCTAATGAAAAGATCAAGAAAATGCAAAGTGAGGGGCACGTCAGCGAGGATGAGAAGTTTAAGGGCGAAGAAGAAGTTCAGAAGATGACGGACCGTTTTATAAAAGAAGTGGATGCTCTGCTAGAGCGCAAAAGTAAAGAATTACGCGAAGTTTAATGACCGACTAGCTCACCCTGGTAGAGCACTACACTTTTAATGTAGGGGTACCGCGTTCGAGTCGCGGGTCGGTCACCATATTTTTTTGTTTAAGGTCTTTTATAATTGTGAGGCGAAGGTAAAATTCCTAAGGGGCGGGTGGCGGAATGGCAGACGCGCATGCCTTAGGAGCATGTGGGGAAACCCGTGGAGGTTCAAGTCCTCTCCCGCCCACTATTGTTCATCTGTTCGGGACGATTGATGAATCGCCCGTTCGTTTATATATGCGGCGGTAATTCAGTTGGTAGAATGCCACCTTGCCAAGGTGGATGTCATGGGTTCGAGCCCCATTCGCCGCTCCAAATTTTAGAGAAGAACACCTCGTTGGAGAATGAAATGAAAATCAATGAATTCTTGAACAAAGATGCGGTAACCACAGATTTGAAAGCAGCAACGAAGGTGGAAGTAATTTCAGAGATGGTAACATTGCTCGTCGACAGCGGTGTTATCGAAAAGAAGAGCAAGAATAAAATCGTTGAAAGTTTAATGGCCCGTGAGGCATTAGGATCAACGGCCATTGGTCAGGGTATTGCGATCCCGCACACAAAATCCGATACGGTCGATCAATTGATCTCGGCACTTGCTATCAGCAAGAAAGGTGTAAATTTTGATTCTCTCGACGGTGAACCGGCGTACATTTTTTTTCTTTTGATCGCTCCTACTGATTCTGCTGGTCCGCATTTAAAGGCTTTAGCTCGTGTTTCACGCCTTCTGAAGGATAAATTCTTCCGCGAATGTCTCAAAAACACCAAAACTCCTAAAGACATTATGGATTTGGTTTCGCAGGAAGATTCACGTATCGGCTAACGATAATTCACATGTCTCAAAATTTCTTTAAATGGCTTTATCCGGGCATTAAGGTCAAGCGCTGGGTGTTTGCTTCGCTTTTTGGCGTTTTGATCGTTGGCGTCGGTGCTGTTTTTGCTGTTTACCCTTATCCTTTTGTAAGCGGATTCGGCATCGTTATTATCCTTTGCGGTATTGTTTTTATAGTGCTTGGAATGGGCAAGATGATCATTTCATTGATCACGCTTTTTTTGCCTCAGCGCGAGAGGGATATCGTAGACATTCTTTACCAGCGTCGTTATTTAGAGCGTGGGCCCAAGATCGTCGCGATTGGCGGTGGTCATGGGTTATCACACTTATTGCTTGGTCTAAAAGAGTATACGGCTAATCTAACCGCGATCGTGACGGTCGCCGATAGCGGTGGCTCTTCCGGGCGATTGCGGCAAGAATTCAATATTGTGGCTCCTGGCGATATCCGTAATTGTTTGGTCGCCTTGGCTGACGCGCCAGCCTTGATGGGCGAACTCTTTCAGTACCGTTTCTCCGAAGGTGGCGGACTTAAGGGGCACAATTTCGGTAATTTGTTTTTGACTGCCATGGTGCAGATCACCAAAGGGGATTTCAAGAAAGCGGTTGAAGAGTCCAGCAAAGTTCTCGCAATCAGAGGCAAGGTGATTCCTTCTACCGTACATAATGTTCATCTGGTGGCGGAGTATTTGGATGGCTCAAGGACACAGGGTGAGGCCAAGATCCCTAAAGCCAATGCGGTGATAAAGCATTTATATTTGATTCCTGAAAATGCTGTACCAACAGATGATGCTTTGACAGCTATAGCACAAGCGGACATTATCGTCATGGGACCCGGGAGTTTGTATACCAGCATTCTGCCTAATTTGATTATTAAAGGGATGACCGATGCGATCAAGTGTTCTTCAGCGTATAAAATTTATGTTTGCAATGTAATGACCCAGCCCGGAGAAACGGATGGATTTTCAGCTTCTGACCATGTGCGGATCCTTCTGGAGCATTCTTATCCTAATTTGCTGGATGCCTGCCTGATCAATGATGCGGTGGTTAGCAATGAAGAGGCGTTAAGCCGTTATCATAAGGAAAATGCATATCCGGTAGCTGCAGACGCTGAGCGAATTAAAGCCATGGGGATAAAAGTATTTGCATCTGATCTTTTAAGCGTAGCTGATTATGTCCGTCACGATTCAAAGAAATTAACAGCGGCGCTGATCAAATTAATAGAGACGCAAAGAGTAATTAAAAGGTAGGGGGCGATCGTGCTCGGCTCGTTTAGGGGATTGATATGAATAGGATCGAAAAAGATATAATTGTCGTTAATAAAAAAGGGATGCATGCCCGTCCGGCCGCTATTTTTGTCGGTCTGGTAGACAAATTTGACGTGAATGTGACGGTCAATAACGGCAAAGAAACAGTTAACGGAAAGTCTATCATGGGGATCTTGATGCTGGGTGCTGTTGGAGGCACAGTATTGAAGATTACTGTAGAAGGTCAGCAAGCCGAACAGGCCATGGTTGAATTTGAGAGTTTCTTTAAGAAACAGGAAGAAGAACTGATTTAATGAGCGAGATCGTTCTAAAAGGCATTCCCGCTGCTTCAGGCATTGCTTACGGGCCGGCATTTATTCTAGACAAGGGTGAGTTTATCGTGCCCAAGCGTTATATTTCCGCATCAGAAATAGATTCGGAAATTGCCCGTTTTGAAGAAGCGATCCATAATGCCCAAAAAGAGATCCATGGACTGAAGGCTAAAATAACCCAATATATGGGCCTGCCGCATGCGCAGATCTTTGATGCGCATTTGCTGGTCCTCGAGGATGTTGTATTGCTCGATCAGGTCACCTGCGGGATACGCGAAGCCCATGCTTCTGCAGAATATGTGTTTTCATCAGTGATCAAGAAATTTGTTGAAGCTTTTGCGAAGATCTCAGATGAATATTTGCGTGAACGGGCCACCGATGTCAATGATATCAGTAAGCGGGTCTTGAAATATTTAATGGATGAAAGCAAATTGCATGATCTTGATAGTTTGCAGGATGATCTGATCATTGTGGCTCATGAACTCTCTCCGTCGGATGCGGTGAGCATGTATAATAAAAAGATCAAAGGTTTCCTGACAGATATCGGCGGAAGGACTTCACATACGGCTATTATTGCCAAATCCCTGGGCGTTCCCGCGGTGGTGGGATTAAAGGATGCTACTTTAAGGATCAATAATCAGGATAATGTTGTTATTGACGGTAAGAAAGGGTTGGTGATTGTTAATCCTTCCAGGGAAACCAAAGAGCTGTATATCAAGGAACAGACAAAGATCTCCATTTCCCTTAAAAAGCTTGATAATTTGAAAGATCTGCCGGCTGAAACTTTGGACGGCAAGCGCATTTCTATCCTATCGAATCTGGAATTGTCCGAGGAGATCCCCGCTTTGCGTAAATACGGCGGGGAAGGTGTCGGTCTTTATCGCACAGAATTCTTATATATGAACCGTTTAGATCTTCCGTCCGAAGAAGAGCAGTACGCGGCTTATCGTCAGGTTGCAGAGGCGGTAGCTCCGTTCCCAGTGACGATACGCACGCTCGATCTAGGCGGAGACAAGTTTATTTCCAGTGTCCAGATCCCCAAGGACATGTCTCCCTTTTTAGGTTGTCGCGCCATTCGTTTTTGTTTGGAAAGACCTGATATTTTTCAAGTCCAGTTGCGAGCCATTTTACGCGCTTCAGTGCATGGGGATATTTCGATGATGTATCCGATGATTTCGGGCCTGGCGGAATTACGCAAAGCCAATGCTATTTTAGATCAAGTCCGGGCCGCTTTGCTCAAGGAAAAGATCCCCTTTAATGATAAAATGAAGGTCGGGATCATGATCGAAGTTCCGGCGGCGGTTATGACGGCAGAAGATTTGGCCCGGGAATCCGACTTCTTTTCTATTGGTACGAATGATCTGATCCAGTACGCCTTGGCGGTTGACCGGGTCAACGAGAAAACAGCTCATTTATATGATCCAGCACATCCGGGTGTGTTGAAAATGATTCAAAAAACCATTGATGCGGCGCACAATGAAGGCATCCACGTTGCCGTTTGCGGAGAAATGGCCAGTGACCCGTTGCTGGCGTATTTGTTATTGGGGATGGGAATAGACGAGCTTAGTATGTCAGCGGCAGGGATCCTGCCTATTAAAAAAATGATCCGATCTGTGAAGATCCAGGACGCACAGCGAACAGCGTATGAATCCTTGCAATTAGCCACTGGTCAGGAAGTCGAAGAGTTTGCTTCGGCCCAATTACGTAAATTCACACATGGTTGAGTATATTTTTTTATCCTTTTTTTTGTTCGACTAACGATAGTTGTGCGTTGAGACCATAAGAGGGGATCAAGGGGGAGTTTATGAAAGCTTTGATTTTAGCTGCCGGTTATGGAACACGATTAGCGTCAGTGATCCAGGATACGCCTAAACCTTTAATTCCGGTGGGCGACAGACCCTTAATGGATTATGTAGTTGACAAGCTTCAAAGTATTAAATCCCTTACCGAAATAGCCGTTGTCACAAATAACAAATTTACGGGGCATTTTCAAAAATGGGCGTCGACCAGAACTGGAAAATTATCCATCCGGGTTGTCAATGACGGGACAAACACACCAGAGGAACGCTTAGGCTCAGTGGGGGACATCCGTTTTGTCTGGCAAAAAGAAACTGTTTTGGATGATTGGCTGGTCATAGGAGGAGACAATCTTTTTGACCAGGATATGTCGGTGTTCATGAATTTTGCCATCGAAAAGACTCCGGCCATGACCATTGGTGCTTTTGATATCAAGGATATTGCGGCGGCGACTAAATTCGGGGTATTGGGTTTGGACCATGAACATAAAGTCACTAGTTTTCAGGAGAAACCTGCAAAACCTTTATCCAGTGTCATTGCCATGTGCGTGTATTATTTTCCTAAACAGACACTTGGTTTTCTGGAGGAGTATTTAAGTCAATCCAAAGCAGTGGATGCGGCGGGCAGTTATATCCAGTGGCTCTCAGAAAAGAAAAATGTTTATGGTTTTCAATTTTCCGGAAAATGGTATGATATCGGAAGTATTGAATCCCTTAATGATGCAAGAGCGCATTTTTTAAAGAATTAACGAAACCTAAGAAAGGTGGTTTTTGTGAAAGGACGTTATCTATTTACTTCAGAATCCGTTGGCAACGGCCATCCGGATAAAGTGTGCGATCAAATTTCCGATGCGGTGCTGGACACTGTTTTTAAAGACGATCCCAAAGGTCGCGTCGCGTGCGAAACTTTTTGTTCCATGGGTTTGGTTATTGTCGGGGGTGAGATCACAACGACTACTTATGTTGATGTTCATAAAGTCGTTCGGCAGGTGCTTTTGGATATCGGATACAATCATCCGAAATACGGATTTGATGCCCACACCTGTTCGATCTTAAATGCGATCAACAAGCAATCTCCTGATATTTCACAAGGGGTGGATGCCGGAGGTGCCGGGGACCAGGGCATCATGTTCGGATATGCTTGTGACGAAACGCCCCAGTTGATGCCGTTACCAATCATGCTGGCGCATCGTCTGGTGGAGCGCGTCGAAGAGGTGCGTAAAAAAGGCATATTGAAATATTTAGGGCCCGATTGCAAGTCTCAGGTGACTATCGAATATGAAGATGACAAACCATTACGCATTGATGCGGTGGTATTAGCCTGTCAGCATACCGAAGAGATCCTGGACAAGACCGGCAAACGGATCACCGAGAAATCCAAGCAGGACATCATTAAAACGGTGGCTCATCCGATTGTCAGTAAAATGATCGATAAGCATACGAAATTTTATGTCAATGAGACCGGCAAGTTTGTCGTGGGAGGTCCCCAGTCTGATACCGGGGTGACGGGCCGCAAGATCATTGTTGATACCTATGGCGGGATGATCCCTCATGGTGGCGGCGCGTTCTCAGGTAAAGATCCCACTAAGGTGGATCGTTCGGCAGCCTATATGGCGAGGTATATTTGCAAGAATATTGTAGCAGCCGGTTTAGCCAGCAAGTGTATGTTGCAAGTCGGCTATGCGATCGGGTTCCCTCAACCGGTGTCCGTGATGGTGGAAACCTATGGAACGGGTAAAGTTTCAGAGCAGCGTTTGGTCGAGCTGGTACGCAAGCATTTCGATCTCTCACCGCGCGGGATCATCAGCACGCTCGATTTACGCAAGCCGATCTATTTAAAGACGGCTGCTTATGGTCATTTCGGACGTCCGGGGTTTAGCTGGGAAAAAACTGATAAAGCTGCGGTACTAAAGAAAGATGCTTAAATTATGACTAAATCGATGACCAAACCCGTAGGTAAACTTCCTGTTCCTGATTATAAGGTCAAGGACATGTCGTTAGCTTCATGGGGACGCAAAGAAGTTGAGATTGCCGAGACTGAAATGCCGGGGCTCATGGCTATCCGCAAGGAATATGAAGGTAAAAAACCTCTTAAAGGAGCGCGGATTGCCGGCTGTATTCATATGACCATCGAGACTGCGGTGTTGATAGAAACGCTGATCCAATTAGGAGCGCAGGTGCGTTGGTCTTCCTGCAATATTTTTTCAACTCAGGATCATGCGGCTGCGGCCATCGCTGCCGCCGGTATCCCGGTTTTTGCCTGGAAAGGTGAAAGTCTCGAGGAATATGACTGGTGTGTGGAGCAAACCATTCATTGGCCGGACGGTCAGGGCCCGAACATGATCTTAGACGACGGCGGGGATCTGACCATCATGATCCATGAAAAATATCCTCAATATCTAAAGGATATTCATGGCCTTTCGGAAGAAACCACGACTGGGGTGCACCGGTTATATGAGATGATGAGGCAGGGGACGTTGAAGGTTCCGGCCATGAACGTCAATGATTCTGTCACCAAGTCCAAATTTGATAATTTGTACGGATGCCGTGAATCTTTGATCGACGGGATAAAGCGTGCCACCGACCGTATGATTGCCGGTAAAGTTTGTGTTGTCGCCGGTTATGGGGATGTGGGCAAGGGCTGTGTTCAGTCTTTCAAGGGATTGGGCGGGCGGGTCATTGTCACTGAGATCGATCCTATCTGTGCGTTGCAGGCTGCGATGGAAGGCTATCAAGTGATGCCCATGAATGAGGCGGCCAAGATCGGGGATATTTTTGTTACGGCTACCGGCTGTGTGGGCGTTATCACCGGAAAACATATGGATGTCATGAAAAGTGGTGCGATCGTCTGTAATATCGGCCATTTTGATGCTGAAATAGAAGTGGCGTATTTGAATAAACGCCGTGATATTAAAAAGATCCAGATCAAGCCTCAAGTCGATCAGTACGTTTATCCCAATGGCAAAAAGATCATTATCCTGGCCGAAGGCCGGTTGGTGAATTTAGGCTGTGCGATGGGGCATCCGTCATTTGTGATGAGCAATTCTTTTACCAATCAGGTGTTGGCCCAGATCGAGCTTTGGCAAAACGGGCATAAGTATGAGAACAAGGTTTACACCTTGCCAAAAAATCTTGACGAGAAAGTGGCCAGCCTGCATTTAGCCAAGGTCGGCGCCAAGTTGGACGTTTTGACGTCACAACAAGCCAAATACCTGGGTGTTAAACCGCAAGGTCCCTTCAAACCCGACCACTACCGCTATTGATCTTTTTTAAATCCACCCGGTGCGTGTTCAATCTCGCCGGGTGGATTTTGTCTATATAAATGTTGTATACTTATATAGATGAAAAAATCTTCTTTTATCTCCTTAGTAATACTTGTAACCTTCCTGGTTAATGCCTTTGGGCCTTTACCCTGCGTTCGGGCACAAGAGTTTTGTCTGCCTGTGCCAGGAGAAATGGTCTATTTAAGCCTTCCTGAAAATCCGGTGGTATTTAAAGGCTTGATGGTTCACCCTGAAGATCCATTTAAATTTGATTTTATTCTTGATAAGGGGAACGCCGTCCCTTCAAGATCCTTACGTGATGAATCTGTTAAACTCGTCAAATATTTTCTAGCTGCTCTCACTACGCCTGAGAACGATCTATGGGTTAACTTAAGTCCCTATGAAAAAGACCGCATCATTCCGGCCAGTTTTGGTCAAACGGACATGGGCCGTGATCTGCTGGCTGAAGATTATATTCTCAAACAGATGACAGCGTCATTAATATACCCGGAAAGTCAGTTAGGCAAGAAATTTTGGGGACATGTTTATCAAGAAGCAACGAAACGCTATGGGACAACCAATATCCCGGTTAACACATTCAATAAAGTTTGGATAGTCCCTGACCATGCAAAAGTTTACGAA
>Ga0302320_10006798_pt1 | contig 25307 bp, 14 predicted proteins | sample Bog_T0_3_FD_202130 | JGI IMG/M metagenome (GOLD analysis project Ga0302320, IMG submission 202130) | Peat permafrost microbial communities from Stordalen Mire near Abisko, Sweden - Bog_T0_3 | ecosystem: Environmental > Terrestrial > Soil > Wetlands > Peat | place: Sweden: Abisko, Stordalen Mire... | reverse complement strand
GCGACTAAAGCGACGAAAGGGAACTGACATAAAGTGCTTGTTTTCTGTAAATTATTTTTAGATTCAAGAAGTTAGATAAATATATGGCGAGGGAGGGATTCATATCGCCACGTATCCAATTGCAAATAAAGTAGATATATTTTCATGTCAAACAAATACACCCAAAAGTACACCATTCGAGAATTGCCTGGAGCTTCAGTGCTGCTTTTCGAGAAACCAGTATCAATCGCAAGCATGCGCCCACATCATCGCCCAGAATGGCGCAGCGGCAGCGGCGCGGGGTCGTCAGATGGGCATGGGGGTAGAGAGGGCTGCGGGAAGCCCCGGCGAATTGCAATCAGATTTTCAATCCCGATGACAGCGAAAGTCTCTCATGACTCGAAGTTTTGGCCCTGGACGAAGCCTATACCAGGGCTCCGACCAGATTCATGTAGTTTTATACGCTTGGGGTCAGCGGCGCATTCATAAGAACGGCACAGCTCTGCTCAGAATTTGGTCTTTTCGCAAGTCACACACCCTGTATACGAAAACGAACGTCATACTTGACGCATGGACGCATTCGATAAGGTAACGAAATAATGTTTTCGTTATCAATCATGTGGTGATGAGCTTAATCCTCAGTCTGCTCGAAACAGACTCTCGAAGGAGTGCAATGCGAAAGGTGTACGTAGTGGTCGTCGGGTCCAGCCGGGCCAATGGTGCGCAGGCACCAGTAGGTTGAGCTGGAAGCCACGCCAGGTAGCCATGACTCAGCGTTCTGCGGGATGGAGCCGTAGCGGTTTTTGGTGCGCAGGCACTTGCAGGGTTTGGTTAGACGTTCCACGGGGATGCTCATCAAGGCTTCCTTTCTGGGTGCGCTGGTCAGCGCGGCTGCGGGCCTTACGGTTCACCAGCCGCCCCGTGATCGCGCTTCATCTGTCCAGCGGCCAGCAGAATGGTCCGGTAAATGGCGATAGGGAAGAGCTGCACCTTGTAGGCATTCATCGAGAGTGGCATGGCGCCAGTCATGGAAGCCAGTCCGGCAGCGCGCGCGGTGTCTCTATTGATTGGCTTGCCGTTCAGGGCGGCCTCTGCCTCGGGCGAGCGGCGTACCACAGGCGACGCAGCGCCCATGGTGACAACGGCATGGCGGCAGATGTCGCCATCCATCTCGAGTAGAATACCGGCATCGGCAATTGCCCAGTCGTGACTCTCTTTTTCGCCGTATTTCTGGTAGGCTGAGCGCGTGCCGGGAGCGGGCTTGGGAATGTGGATCGCCGTCAACAGTTCATCGTCGGCCTTGATGTTGAAGCGGTGCGGATTGGCATCCGGCTGAACGTAGAAGTCCTTGATGGCCACAGTGCGTTTGCGCCTGGCATGCGAGGCGAGTTCGACCGATGCGTTGAGCGCAAGCAGGGCCACCGCGGTGGAGGATGGCGCGACAGCCGGGCAGCCACCGTAGTCCATGATGGCGTGATACTGGTTAAGTCCGGAGAAGGCAAAGCATATTTCCTTACCCTTGCGGATGCACTGGAACTGCGCCGAGCGGAAGTACCAGCACTGTAGTTGCTGCAGCACGTTGCCGCCGATGGTGGCCATGTTGCGAATGTGCGGCGTGGCGGTGCACCCACTTGCGTCTGACAGTATTGTGTATTGCGCGCGAATCGTTGGGTCTTCGGAAATCTCGGCCAGAGTGGTGAGTGCACCAATCGTAAGACCCTCTGGCGTGGCTTGCACGCCGTGCAGTGCGCTGATGTTGCGGATACTCACCAGGCGCGCGGGCGTGTCGGTGCCATTCTTCATACGGTCCAGCAAGTCGACACCGCCTGCTTTGACTGTGGCGCCGTTCTTTAGTTGCAAGAGCGCGGCCTCTATTGTGGAGCAATCGGCAAGAGTGAAGGAATTCATAGCGACTCCATCGACGGTTGGGGCTGATTGAGGGCTGCAAGCACCACGTCGGGCGTCATAGGCAACTGACGGATGCGGATGCGGGTGGCGTTATAGAATGCGTTGGCAATGGCTGCGGGCGTCGCTATGATCCCCCCCGGTTCACCTATGCCCGAGGCGTCAGTAGAGCTCTGCCCAATGTAGGACTCGGTGAGTTGCACCTCTATCTTTGGGATTTCATAGGAACCGGCGATCTTGTATTTATCGAGATCGGAGTTGACCATGATTCCATAGTCGGGATCGAGCAGCCGATTTTCGAAAAGCGTGTAGGAGATGCCCTGGATCACGCCGCCGTTGATCTGGCTGACGAGTTGGCCGGGATTCATGGGACGGCCGCAATCATGCACCGCAAGGACGTGCTTGACGTGAATGCGCCCGGTCTCCGTGTCCACGGCGACTTCGGCGACATCGACGCCGCCAATGGTGTCGTACTTTTTGGGGGCGTAGTCCGGAACGCGCCTGGCCTGCGCTGAGACCTGATCGATGTCCATCTTGGCAGCGGCGCTGCGGAAGGCGATGGGTTGGAACTTGCTCGAAGCGCTGCGCACCATTCCGTCGCTTAACGTCAAGTCGTCGGGTTTGACGCCGAGCGCGGGAGCAACAGTGGCAAGGAATTTTTGTGCCGCCTGCCACGCGGCGTCGCGCGCTGCAGGCGTTATGGATGCGGTGGTGGTGCTGCCCCCAGACTCGGGACCGACGGGATAGTTTGTGTCACCAATTTTGACTTCGACGCTGGCCGGTGGCATGCCAAACTGTTCGGCGACAATCTGCGCCAGCACGGTCTTGATGCCTGTACCGATGTCCTGCACTGCGGAGAGCACTTCGACCGAGCCGTCCTTATGCACGCGAACTTCCGCGGCAGAATTCATGCTGACGTTGCGGTACCACACCCCTTGTGCGAAGCCAATACCGCGCTTGATCACGCCGCGATCTGCATTTGGTATTTGATTGCGGGACTTCCATAGGGCGCTCTCACGAACGAGCTGACGTTCCACCCTGCGCGCGGGATTTTCATCGATGCGGTCGCGCAGGTCCAGCGGTTCGATGTTCAGCCGAGCTGCCAGCTCGTCGATGGACTGCTCCAGCGCAAACACCCCTTGTGGATGGCCGGGAGCGCGGAAGGCACTTGCAGGGCCGGCATTGATGAAGACGTCGTTCTCCTCGACGTGGAGCGTCGCGCACTTGTAGAGATTTTGGGCGGGACCTGCACATCCTGCTCCAGTTCCGCAGCCGGCGGTGCCAAAGCTGATGAGTTGAATGGCAGTGAGGGTGCCGTCTTTTTTGGCCCCGATACGAAGCCGCTGATCTGAGCTGGGACGGTTGCCGGAAGAGACATGCTCTTCCGCGCGGTCAAGCATCAACCGGACCGGCATGCCAGCCGTGCGTGAGAGCGAGGCAGCCACCACGCCGTGATTGCCGGCTCCGAACTTGGCGCCAAAGCCGCCTCCCACGAACTCCGTGATGACGCGAATCTTAGACACTGGCAACTGGAAGTAGGCAGCCAATTCCTCGCGCACGCTTGCTGTACCTTGCGTGGAGGCATAGACGGTGAGCAGGTCAGGCTTCCAGTCGGCGACTACACCGTGCGTCTCCAGCGCGCAGTGCGTCTGCACCTGCGTGGTGTAGCGCGCATCCACAATGACGTCAGCCTCCTTGAAGCCTTGTTCAGCATCGCCCTGCCTGGTTATGGCAGGGCCGTGAATGTTGCCACTCTGTAGAGTGTCGCTTGCACTGCCGCCGCCGCCGGCGGTTCCTGCCTCGTCGGCCGCTCCTGGAAAGACCAGAGCTGCATTCGGCTCGCGCGCCATATCCTGGTCCACCACGAAAGGCATACTCTCGTACTTGACCTTTATTTTGGCGGCAGCTTCTTCCGCGGCATGGGGCGTGGTGGCTGCTACCGCGGCAATGGGTTGGCCCACGTAGCGCACCACTGGATAGCGGTTCTGCTCCAACGACGGGTCGCGCAGCACGGCGCTTCCCAGCAGTTTCTCAATCACATGCACACTCTTCACGCCAGGATGGCTCCCGGCCTCCGAGGTGTCGATGGAAATAATCTTTGCATGCGGTACCGTGGAATTGAGGAATCGCGCATATAACATGCCGGGCAGTTGTACGTCTGCCGTGAAGCGGGCACGACCGGTCACCTTCGCTTTCCCGTCCCAGCGCTCCTGCGGCCTGCCCACGCAGGAAAGATCTTTGTTGACTGGCCACACGGGCGGTTCCGAGACGGGCACGCTACGCTCTTCCTCGTGCAGCGTGAAGCCGGGAATGCCGATTGGCATTTTGGCTGTTTTCATCGCTGGATCGTTCTTGTCAGCTGCAGCGCCAATAAGAGCATCGGAAGCTGAGTGCGGAGTATGGATAGCCATTCGATTGTCCTCCTACGCCTTGGTTGCGAGCTGGCCGGCCGCGTCCAGAGTGGCCGCGAAGACTTTGGGGTAGGTACCGCAGCGGCAGAGATTGCCGCTGACCGCCAACCGCACATCGGCTTCTGTGGGATGTGGGTTCTTCTCAAGCAGCGCCGCGCAGCTCATCACCATGCCCGGCGTGCAGAATCCGCATTGCACCGCGTCATGATGCACAAAGGCGGCCTGCAGCGGTTGCAGGTGCTCATCGGCAGAAACGCCCTCAATGGTTGTAATCTGGCGCCCAATTGCGTCAATGGCCAGCGTCATGCAGCTGTTCACCGGCATCTTGTCCAGCCAGACGGTGCAACTGGAGCAGACGCCGCGGTCGCAGCTAACCTTAGTGCCGGTCATATTGAGCCCGAGGCGCAATGCCTCGGCCAGAGTGGTACGCGGTTCGATGTGCAGTGCCTGTTCCTTACCGTTAATGTGCAATGTGACCAGGAATGGCTCAGGGCCATATTCCTTCACATCTCCGGGTACTGCTGCGTGGGCCTGCTGCTCAAGGCCCTGCACTCCATCCAGCAGTGCAGTTCCAGCTGCGGTAATACCGGCACCTTTCAAAAAGCCGCGTCGCGTGATGCCCTTGGTCGTTGTGTTGGATGGAGCTTCGGGAAGTTCCTTGTGAGGTGGCTGATGTTCAGACATAACTTACTCCTCGCATTTTGAGTGTGGGGGACTCACCATGAGTTGAGCGCCGACCACACTGCAATCGGCTGCCACGTGATCGGCGAAAGCAAGAACAAACCCGCTTTAACTCCGCGTCTAACCATGATCCTGCGCCAACGAAAACGTCAATCGGAACTGTTGCCCCAAACAGGAATCGCTTTCGCTTCCTATGCAAATCCCTCAAAGGCGAAAGAGCAAGGTCGTAGATCACATGTCCACTCAACAAAGGCAGGTTAGGACATCCGAGTATTGAGCGAATTGTCCTGGACCGACCGACCGAAGCTTTCCAATTGATATTGATCCTCGCAAAGGAGCGCTCCTTGCGAATCAAGAGCGGAGTCTAGATCACGGACATCGCTGCTGCCCCCGGCCATCGCAAAAAGCCTTCATTCTCTCTCCGTTTCCTCCGTCCGCCCATGGTCTTCAAGAACCAAATTCGAGCGCTGGCAACTGAATATAATGAGCTAAATAAACGTATGTATTGATCAATTAATTTGTATTATATTACTTTTTTGGATATTTATGGAAATAAAACACCAGATGTGTGTATAATTTGCTCATTTCCGAGATTGGCTTTCTTTGTATTCACCTCGGTAGATTTGGCAATCCGGAAGCATCCAAACCGTTCAGAGTCGACGATTCAACGCCCAGTTCGGGGGAGGATCTCATGTCAACCGCATTGAGGAGTTTCCCAGCAGAGAGAAGGAGCGGCTTCGCGGGCACCGGGTTTCGACTTCGAATCTCTTCGAAAAGGCAGGTTTCCCTTATTCGACCTTTATTGGTTGCCATAGTGATTGCAGCTACAGCAGTGGGGAGCGCCGAGGACAAGGGCTCTGTTCCCTCGCAGAGCGCAATCGTTCTTTCCCCAGACGGCTGGTTCCGTACTGTCGGCGGAGAACTGTACGTGCCGCTTGGCGGGTTTCACGGAAACATGCTGCCTTTCTCGCGTCTGAAACTTCCCTGGGCGGAACGCCGCAAAATCACCCAATACTGGACCGGGGGTGCAGACGAAGTAGGGTTGAATGTGACCGACGGGGAGGGGCACTTCGACATCTCCCAGGCTTCGGACGCAGTCCTTGACCAATGGTTCCGGGTGATCTCAGCTGAGGGCGTCACAGCAATCCGCCTCTTTCCCGGCGATCTGAATCTCTGCGGTGAGCTCAACCCGGAGGCCAGGCAACTCTATCACCGGGTATTTGCTGCGGCGCGGCCCTTTGGCATTCGCTTTTTGCTGCAAGTCGGTGTTGGGCCCGGGCACTGGTTTGTAGGGGATCCCGTCTCTGCGGCTAAACTGCCTCACTATTCACCAGAGGAAATCGCCAGGCTCATCCCAGCCCAGCGACGCTTCTGTGTTGAGGGCCAAAGGATAACGCGCGCGAAGTTCTTCACCGATCCGGATGCACTCGCGTGCCAACAGCTTTATCTCCGCGAGGCGTTGGACTGGCTTGCAACCGAGCCGCAGGTGTTTGCGCTTGAGGTTTATAACGAACAGGGCTGGACGGAAGAAAAGATCAACGGAGAATTGCAGCGTACCTACACCTACCCTTACGAGGATGACGAGATCCGGTGGACAGCAGAGATTGTCCGCACGATAAAGCAGCGCCTGCCCCACATGCTCGTCACTCTTTCGCATCCCGGCTTCGGCATTACTGGCTATGATCCAGCGAAGTGGTGCAAGGGCACGGGGGTGGACTTCTATTCCGGGCACATATATGCCGGCATAAGCGGTGACAGTCCCAGGTTCGATGCCGCCACCGTAAGCGCTGCCAGCGCCCTCATGATTCGTGCGGCAACTGGCATACCTAATTTCTGGGGAGAAGGGATTGTATTCGCGGGTCCTGCCCCGATGGATCTGAAAAGATTCAGCAACAGGGACGCGATCTGGCTGAATCTCCTGGGAGGGAATCCGGGATTCTTTCAGTGGCTTTACGACTTCTCCGATGAGTACCGGTGGCCGGCAGTCGTATTCCGCGGCCTACCCAGGAACTTCTCCCCGGAGCGGCCCAAGGTGGAGGTCGAAATCGGCGAAGCCTATCGCGAATTCCAGGACAACTCCCGCTATCCGGGGTTCGTTCCAGATAAGTTCTTTTCGCCTTGGCCGATGAACCGGCAGAAGCGGGAGGACGAAAACCTGCAGAAGATGTTCCGCGCTTACCAGCACTCGCTTGAGATAGGCGTACCGATTGCTTTTGTCATGGGCGGAGTGAAGGCTACTCCGCTGGAAGAATTCGCTGCATCGGACCCCGCTAAGTTCGACCACCCGATCCGAGCTATTGGAGGCTACCAGCTGACTTATCTGAAGGATGCGCACAATCCGCTTTGGATTGCATACCTGCGAAAGCGGAAAGTCCTGACCTACGCTGCGCCGATCGGCGACCACCACATTGGTGTTCCCGATGACGCACCGCTGGAACTCAAATTCGACTTGCCGAAGGGCCGCTACAATCTGCGAATAATCAACCTGACGGAGAATCGCGAGGAGTCCCGTCGTGTGGAGGCGAATTCCACGCTACCAGTGTCCAAGGATACAAGTGACGATTACGTGCTGGTAGTATCGCGATAAAACGGTGCGCGCGGAAGCGAGCCCCTGAAAACTGGATACTCGGGAATACCAACCGCGAACTCGAGTAAACGGTGGTCGAGTTGGCCGCATTTGCCTGCCAAGCCATGAAAAACACTTTAGCGGCAGTTCAACTCGACATTCGGAGTATTCAAGAGAGGCGGCGGACTGATAAATCTCAAGTCATCGCTGTTACATATTCCAAAGTGCACTTCGGCCTTCTCGCGCTATTGTTTCGAGCGCAAGTAGAGCAACTGTGTTCCGGCGTGCAGCGGATAGGTGATCCCTTTCCATGAGAGAGTCCCAGGGAGTCCGTCCGGAAGCGTTATTCTGGCTCGCATTGCTCCGTTTCCTTCAACGTCATAGGCCAACACTATCAGGCCTTTGGCATGGGGTAGAGTGGCCGAGACATGCTTTAACTCTCCTAAATGCGGCGTGATCGAAACGGCCTTGAAACCTAGCCCTTGGGGGGCAATGCCGGCGACAAGTGTCAGCAGGTCAAAGTTTGGGTGAGCGCTCCAGGCATGAGAGTCGGAGCGAGTGGGTTCTGTGGTTTCAGCCCAGGTAGTCAGGCCGAGACCGAGCATCTTCCGCCAAGGGTCAAGAAGATCGATATACTTGTCTGCCATTCCAACGTGGTCGAGAGCGCGAGCCAGGAAAAAGCGAAAATAGAAGCTGGCATCGGACATGGCTGGAAGGGAAGCGGACTTTGGAAACGACTTCTCTGTTGCTGAGAGCACGCGCAACATAACGTCCTGCTGCTGGGCCTTGGGGATCACATCGAAGAGAATTCCAAGGATGTTTGCGTGCTGGCTGAAGTGGTTCTGTTCAGGAGTATCGGCAAGAAGGCCCGAACGCGCATTCCAGCACAGACTGTACACTGCAACGGAGAGGCGATCAGCTTCCTTCTTGTAGTCGTCTGCAAGTCGGGAGTCGCCATAGGATTTGTCAAGCAGTGCGGCATCTCGCAGGGCGCCGATGAGCTTTAACGTCAGGATCGAGGAGTTACCTTCGTTGTCCTGCGGAGGGTCTCCATTCGAAAAGTCATGTGACCAGTCCACGAACGAGCCCCAGGGAAGTCTACCGACGAGGCCATTCGCGTTCTCGTGATGGCGGAACCACTCAAGTACAGTACGCGTGCCCATGAGGTGACTCTTCACGAAGGCAGGGTCGTCGTTATACAGGGCAAAATCCCGAATCATGCCGATGTACTCAAGCGAAAACGGCGGAATGGCTTCAAATAGAGAGGTCGGGTAACGGTCCAGTGTGATGCCATCCGGAAGGCGTGAGTTGTCGAACGCGTCGATGGCTTGGCGAGCAAGGCGGTTGTCTCCTGCCACGGTGTAGGAGATGAGCGCCTGGATGCGTGTGTCGCCGATGTATTGGAGTTGCTCCCAGTAAGGCGTGTCCATATATGTGTCATGGGCGGCCAGGCGTGCTGTGCGCCAACCGACATCCCAAATCCGTTTTAGCTCGGGCATGTCGGAGTCGAACTTGCCTTGTTCCTCGAAGGGGTACGCTGTAAAGGTTGCGTCGATCTTGTAAATAGTCAAAGGTTGATCGGCGGTTTGTACTGAAATCTGAAGGTAGCGCCACGCGCGCCAGAAGATCGGAGTGAAGGTGCGATCACGAGCGCCGTCGGCGATGATCCTATCGCTAACGCCGTGAATCTCCCGATCGCCCACATCGTTGCGGTTGCCTTTTTGACCTGTATTGTCGTAGAGCGCTTCGGCGTATTTCAGTGTGATGCTGGCGGCCTTTCCGCCGGAAAATGAGAGATGGGGAAATGCTGTGGTAAGCGTGCCATGGTCAAGCAAAATATCAAAATTACTGAACGCGGGCACGCTAAGTGGCTCGAGGTTGCTTAATGGAACTGCGTTGACTCCCTCGGCACGCACTACTTTGCCGGCGGTATCCGGACGTTCTTCCTGTGCGGGCAGTATTGCCGGGGTTAGTTGCCAATCATTGAACTGATTCTCCACACCCCGCAACGCGCCCGCGCCGAGTGCGCTTGCAGCGACCCAATTCAAAGAAGTGTTTTGCGGGGAATCCCAGTCCCAATCGTACGCGGCTGCATCGAGAGTTTCAGGTGGTGGTGCGGCATAGTAGTCATGGATCTCTTTCGGATCGGTGGGAGAAAGATGGATTCCGGGCTCCATCTCAACCTGCCAACTCGGTCCAGTGCTCACAGTGGATTGCGCTTTACCGACGCCTTCAACGATGAGGGCTGTGACCCCACTGCTCATCTGCGCAAGCGGTTCCAGATGGCCGAAGTTCCACACGGTGGCAGCGATCAGGTTGTCTCCTGCTTTCAGGTACGGAGCCAAATTATAGGTCTCAAAGAACCAATGATTCAGGTCACCGCGATCCGGGCCGCGCCCCACGTATTTGCCATTCACGTGGAGAATGTACATAGTGTCCGCGCTAATGCGGATTAGAAAGTGATCTGGATGGTTTGGCAACGGGAGTGTCTTACGAAAGTGCAGAACAGACTGGGGGGCACCGGTCTGACTGAATCCTGATATCCATTGAGCCTGCAGGAACTGGCCATCTGCATTTTCTTGCCCAAATGCAAATTCAGGATGCAGCGATATCAAGAGCGCAGCGGAAATTAGCAGATAACTCAGGAATAGGCTCATCTTTCGCGCTTGGGTGAGGCGCGTGGGTGGCATAGTCCTCCGGCAGAAGCGCCGACATTTCATAAGGGATCCTTCTCGTGTACAGTTTGCTCCAGATCGCTAGCTCACTTTACAACTTGGACGGCTTGACCGAAGTACACCACTTGCTTGTCCTCGTGCGCGGATATCTCATTTCCAGACCCATGATCAGGACTTACAAAAATCACGTTGAATCTGATGACTTTCGGCATCTCCGGATAACTGCCGGACCTGCGCCCGATGGTTAGCGTTTTCGAGGTGTCGTCCCAACGGATTGGAATCACAGCACGTTCGCCCTGTTCGTATTCATAGCCATCCCCATTGTCGTCATATAAATCGAACATTCCATCGGCGCCTTGGTAGATACGTAATTCAATTGGATCGGCAGGTTTCTGATCAGCATATTCGACTTCCGGGCCGAGTGGCAGGATCGCTCCAGCGCGAACGTAAACCGGGATGCGGTTTAGCGGAGCATCTGACTGTATCTGGCCTTCGAGCACGCGCTTCCCGGTCCAGAAGTCGTACCATGCCGGAGCATGAGGCAAATAGACGGAGCGCCCCACAGCTTGTTGCTTGGTAACTGGGGCGACAAGCAGTGCCGGGCCGAACATGAACTCATCACCAACCTCCCACACATCGCGGTCATTTCTCCAATCCATGACCAGCGGACGCATCATTGTGTAGTCTTGGTTCGTAACTTTCCATGCCAGCGAGTAGATGTAAGGCAACATACGGTAGCGCAGCTTGTCATATTGAATCAGGATAGGTGCGTCCGGCCCGAAGTCATAGATCTCATTGCGATTGTCAACGCGATGGCCGTGGATGCGAAGGAGAGGGCAAAAGGTGCTGTATTCGAACCAGCGCGCAAACAATTCGCGAAACGCGGGATCTTCAGTGGACTTGAAATCCGGGTAACCATATCCGCCGATGTCCGTAGTCCAATATGGCACACCGGACATCACAAAATTCAACCCGGCAGGCACCTGACGGGAGAGAGACCAGAAGTTACTGTAGACATCGCCTGACCAGGTCGCAGCGGCGCTTTTCTGGCTTCCAAGGAACGCTGACCGGGAGAGGATGAAGGCGCGCTTCTGGTTGTTCGAGTTACGCCAATGGTCGTAGATCCCTTCGGAATGGAGAGTTGGATAAACATTGGTATAGAGCGCACTGTCTCCAAGGTAAATGTGACTTCCTGGCAGTATTCCCTGCACCTCGCCTGGCTGTTCCGGCTCGGAGGCGTCGAGCCAGAATGCATCGATACCCCGGTCGAGCAACGGTCCCGCAAGATCCTTCCAATAAAGGTCACGAGCTTGGGGATTGGTTGCGTCATACACTTGAGTTCCGGAGATCAGCCAGTTGCGCTCGGTCATTTCCCTGGATATTGGGGTATCTGTGTCGAAGTCCGGCCAGATTGAAATCATCACGTGCGCGCGCTCTTGATGTAACTTATCGATCGCGTCGGGGAAAGCCGGATAATTTGAATTGAATTGACTTGAGCCCTGCTTCGTCCACCAAAAATAGTCCTGGACGATTGTATCGAGAGGGATGTGTCGGCTGCGGTATTCATTCACCACGTTCAGTAGGTCGGACTGCGATTCGTAACGGTCCTTGGATTGAAGCAGGCCATATGCCCACTTTCCGAACATTGGAGCATGGCCGGTGAGCTCTCGATATTGATGGATCATTTGATCAGGCTCGGGACCATATATGAAGTAATAGTCGATGGTCGTCGCTGCTTCAGTAGTCAAGGTAAGCAAATGGGCCAGGCGATTGTCCCACAAAGTAGACGAGGCGGTGTTCCAGATCATGCCGTATCCTCGCGTCGATAGGAACACTGGGACCGCTACATCCGTGTTCCGCTGCGACAAGTAGACGGACGACCCTCGATTATTGAGTGCGCCGGATTGGTGCTGTCCGAGTCCGTAAATGGCCTCGTCTTCCACCAGGAGAAAATTATCTGCCACGCGGTAAGTCGCTTGGCTCATCCCCGGCAGTGGCTCGTAGGAACGGCGTCCCTGTTCTCGCAAGAGATTCATTCCCTTTCCATCGGAAAAGTTCAATTCTCCATTCTCCAACGAGATGCTCACTTGGATGCTGGGAGTTGTGAGGATCGCAGCGTTCTCCTTCCGCGCAAGCGAGAAGCTGCTTGTATTGCATTCGCTCGCCGCCCACGGTGTTGCCGAAGTGTGAAGAATGGAGTCTGATCCCGGAGCGGCAGTGACCCGGAGAACGGACTCGTTACACACTTCCACGCGCACAGTGTCGTTGGGTGTCTTAACGATTACCCCACTAAGAGTCTTGGTAATTGCGTCAGTATCTTGCGCGATTGAGGACCGACCTCCAGGAAAGCACGGAATAACTATCGACAGAAACGACCAAAGGATGACAGCGCTTGAAAGAGTTCGTCTGTTCCGTGTCTGCATGATTGTCCCAAGGCCTCGATAACGCCAGTGGTCAAAGTCCGGAGGAATATTGTCCGCAACAAACTCTGGCCGTTCTAATACCTGCCCTGGACTTAGAAAGCCCAATGTCGCGAGAGTGATCGTGTCGCGCAGCGCTCCCAGTCCAAGGGTTATTTTGAATGTCTCGGCCAAAACAACACTGCCGTAGCTTGCGGCTCGAGTGAGATGGAATCGGCTTTGATCAATGAGCGACTTGGAGCACTGGAATTGGTCGTTTGGTCCACCGAAGTGAAAGTCGCTCCGGCTGCTCCCGGAAGATTCAGCGTGATCTTTGAGTCTGTCTTGTTCACCAGCACCAGAACCCTTCCGCGGGCACTAGAGAACGCTTGTCCTTCCACGGATGGCGAAGTCGATAAGGTCGGATGAATCGCATCCCCGGGCTTGATGGTCTTGTGCAGCAATTCAGTTACAAGAAAGCGGGCATTCGGTCTTCCGGTATTCCAGTCAAGCAGTGTGGTTCCTGCAAACTGGCCTGGATAGTCAATGAGCTCCGCAGCGCCGACGATATCGACTCCCTGACGAACGAGACCGAGGTACATGTAAGCAAACACCGAACTGCTCAGAGTCCAATAATGATCGGGGATGGCCGGATTGTCGCCTTTTTCGCCATTCATCCACATCGTTCCCAATTCATCAATATAGGTCTTAGTCGTTGGCGAAAGTCTTTTGCGGACCGCCTCTACCTTCTTCACTGCATCTATCAGGACGTCAGCGCGCTTGAAGAAGATATTCTGGAGGTCATTCTGATTGTCTTCCGGTTGAACTCCAACGTAGTAGTGGTACGAGATCATGTCCAGTGGGATACCGGGAGCGTGATTCTTCGGGTCAAGAAAGTACTCGAAGTATCTGTCATGATCCTTGTCGACAGGATTGGTAAGTGCAAGCCCGATGAACTTCTGGTCCGGATTGGTCGATCGCAGCGATGTCACGATCGCATCGTAAATGTGTGTGTACTCCTCCGGGCTCCATTTATGTTCCGCGTCAATCTCATTCAGGACCTCCCAGTACGCTGAACGCAAATGGTGGCCTGACTTATGGAATATCCCCGATTCATCCTGAAAGCCGCCATTCGTGTACCAGTCATACAGACGCCGATAGTATTCGACCAATTCCTTGAGCGACGGATCGCGAAGCTCAGTCCCTTGGCTGTATTTGAAATCAATGGCGTCTGGGTCTGATGGATAAGAGACCGGAGCGTCAGTGTGAATCATCCAGGCTGGAATTGTGCTGAAGGAAAAAACGACAGGTCTGCCCTCTGCTGCGTTGTAGAAATCCAGGACCATGGGATCCATATATTTGAAGTCCCAGTGTGTGTGTCCTGCGGAGGGAGGTTCCAATTCAGCGACGCCGAGGTTGGGATACGGATACCAGGGCTGGAGACGAGCATAGTCCATATGCAGTGATCGCAATGCCGCATAGGCCTGATCATGGATTGCATGTCCACGCATAATCGGTGGCTCCGGGCAATCCTGAATCGACAAGATTGTCTTGGAGTGACCCTTGATTGTTTTCCAATCAACGGTCACCTTGCCTGCACTCGAGTCTTGACCGCACAGAAAGGGAGTCAAGATCACCAGCGCGACTGGCAATGCATACAAATACAAACGGGTTCTCATCTATCGTTTCTCCTCGCTCGTCTGAACCTTAACATTCGTCTAGAAAAGTGTTTCCGCTTAGATCGGGTAAGCCATGATCAGCAATCCGATTGTGAGAGGGTTTGTCTACTCGGCAACGCGAACATCCAGTGTTCTGTCGCCAACCAGCACATTATGGAGACCAGGCCCAAGTCCCAAAGCCATCTTGGCGCCAGCAGCGCTATTTCCCTTTAGTGCAATTTGTATGGAACGTGAAATGTGGCCGTCCACGATTACCGGCGTTGGCCAGATAATCCACTCCTGCTCCGCCGCGCCGGTTTGCGATAACACCACGTAGAGTTCCTTGCGAACTGCGTCATAGGTCAGCTGTTCGACATGTGAGCTCAGCAGGGCCACGGGAGAGGTGGGGAGAACAGCAACCTGTGCAGGCAGTACATTGAATCCCTCAACCTGAAGCATCAGCTTATGAGGTCCAATAACAGCTTCGCGCACCCGGACACTGAATTGCCGATCTTCTCCGGGAGTCATTGTGATGGCGTTGTCCGTCCAGAAGCTTGGAAGCACAGGTGCTCCAGTGTCCATATTCAATAGCTCGAGCCAGATATGAACGGCCGGAAAGCTGCTGCTGTTATGCACAAGCAAACGAACTTCTGTTTCGCCGGAAGATGACTTCACTGAAAGTACTTTGGCCGTGACCTGAGCAGTTGGTAATGTCAGTAAATCGTTCCACATTTCGTCCTTTTGGGTCCAGGTGACAAGCCGGTCCAAGTTCTGACCCGTCGCGTCGGTTAACTCAAGGCGGAAAAAATGGAACTTATCGTCAGTCAATACCCGAGAAGCCAATCCAACGCTGGTTGTCGCGTCGTGCTTTGCTGTCAAGTCGTAGTCGCGAGTGTCCTCGACTGTGCCCGCGGACGACATGACAACGGAGTGAAGGTGTACTGGTCGATTGTCGGCAAGGATGCTGGCAACCTGGATGCTGTTATCGTCAATAGCGTACTGCGCATGGATAGGGGCGAGTGCTGATTTGATCGAATAGTAGGCAGCAGTAGGGTGGAGATACCAATCGTAAAGCTGATAGTTGAAGTCAAGCCAAGCGGCATTCGTCATCCATACCATCGTTCCAGGATTACGGTCTCGATTTTTATTGGAAGCTTCGAAGATAGCTCGATATGCCTGAGCGCTGAGCAATTCAGACATTGAAATGTAATCGGATAACGTAGCCGGAACTCCGATCCGCTCAGATAGGATCGGCATCATGTGTTGACTCGGAAGCCCGTGATAGAGCATTGTCTGCGTTATCCATGAACTGCCGGTAACGGGTGTTTCCGCTTCCGGTAATACGCGCGCTACGCTGGAGTAGCGGGGGCTCGATTCCAGACCGATCTCGTTCTTGAACAAGAAATCGTCGGCATGCGCGTATTTATCAAAGTAGGACTTGAGAGGTTGAATGTCGTAGGGACCGAAGCTTCGTGTTCCCAGCGGCTCCTTGGCCCATGAGGGTTCGGTGCTTGAGCTAGGAAGCCAGGGGCGCGTTCCATCCAGTTGTGGGAGAAGTTCATTCTGTAATGCCTTGCCGATGTCCGTCTGCATCGCCGCTTCATTCGTGCCGCACCAAACCAGAAGAGAAGTCCTTCCGCGGAGACGCAATATAGTATCTTTCATATTGGCGAGATACAGATCTTTATCGACAGTCGGAATCTCTGCTTCCTTTTTTTGCCATGCAGCGCCGAAGGAGCTCCTCGCCATATCCTGCCAGACAAGAATGCCGCGCCTGTCTGCTTCGTCGTAGAAGACGTCGGGCATGATGATTCCGCCGCCCCATACGCGGGCAAGAGTTTGGTTTCCTTCCGCAATCAGGCGTATTTCGTCGCGATAGCGCTGAGCCTTCCACGTTAGAAGAAAGTCAGGAACGAGCGCGCCTCCCGCGATTCGGATGGGCTGCCCATTCACAGTGAAGACCCTGGCCGTTTTCAATTCTGGATACTTATACGGGTCTTCACCATCGGGAACCGGATTCAACATTTGAGCAAACTGGGCGGGTTCAAAGTAGTAGCCGATTGTGCGTACCCCGAAATGTCGCACCTGAACATGGCTTATCACGCCCTGGACTGTGGTCTCTATAGTCAGCTTGTAGAGTGGATGATCGCCATATCCGTTTGGCCACCATAGCCGCGGATCCTTCATGTTTAACTTCGAAAAAGCACTGGGTAAAAACTGCACTTCGCGTTCAGTCTGTGCGCCGATTTCGATGCGCTGGTCTACTTCGATTGTGGGGGCAGTGAATCCTTCCGGTTCGATTCTGGCAACGATGTGAGCGCTGACGCTTTTTGAGTAGCTATTCTGCACATGGAAGCGCAGCGTAATTGAGGCCTGCTTTCCATCTGGTAAATGGACATCAGTGAAAGCGGCCGGATCCCAAATAGTTACAGGCCCACTTTTTTCAATCCAGATATGCTGCCAAATGCCCATATTGCGGTCACGTGCAGGCGGTACCCAGTCCCAGCCAAGCGCGCTCATTTCAGTGACATTTCGTTGAAACGCGGGATCGCTTCCCGGCTCGCGATGGCCTGGGATCCCCGGCACGTCCACGGGAAATATGCGAAGGGCAATAGTGTTCTTTCCACCCGGATGTACAAAGGTGGCTATGTTGAAGTTGAAGCGGCGGAACATGCCGGCAATCTGATGCTCATTTGCGACCTCGACGCCGTTTACCCAGAGAGCTGCGCGGTAATTAATGCCATCGATGTGCAGCCAGACGGCCTTATTCGCATAAGACGCTGGAACGTCAACCTCACGCCGAAACCACCATGGCCGCCTCCAGGGACTGTGGGGATCGCTGGCATCTGGTATCTTCTCATTGTTTGTACCGATATATGGGTCAGGGTACTTGCCGAGACGTACCAGGGCCCCAAGGACTGTCGTCGGCACCGTTGTTTCGTACCAACCGTCAGGCTTGAAGTTGTTAGATGAAAATTGCGCGCCATCATCTCCAACAACGGACTCATCTGCAAAACGCCAGCCACTGTGTAACACGATTGCTCCATCGGTTACCGTGTCGAGAGGCTCAGCATCAATGGACTTGAAACTGACGTCTGCTGCAGTAATGCAGGCCGGCAATAGCATCATTCCAAGGATGGCCGTAGATTTAGCAATTCGACAAAAGGCTTTCTGAACTGGCATACGGATTCTCCAATCGCTTGTGGGCCGGTCGTGAAACTTGCGGCGTTTCCCAGCCGCTTCACTTTCCAAAAGAACCCCGATGAGGCTCCCTAGTCAGTTGTATTTCCTGCAGAACCTTCCTGGTGGTTGAGATCCTCCGGTTATCAGGAATTTCTCTGCAACGAGCCGCCATCCTTTGGTCAGAATCGCTACAGAACTTTCGAGGTGGGGCCAATTACAGCACGTCTTAGAAAGCCGCAATTCGTTACCGGGTGAGATCGCAAAAGTTCGGTGCCTCGATAGCGGGCAAATGAGTCAGGTGTTGTCAATCGTCTGCGACAGAATCTATCCATGCGTCGTGATCGATGGAATTCCTTGCAAAATCAGTTCGGCCTGCTCTACGGTTGCGTTTTTGTGGACAATTGCAGAACAGGCCTCGAGCATTCGTGCCGGCTGAGCATGCTGGTAAATGTTTCGTCCGTAGACGACTCCTGCAGCACCCTGATGCATCAATGCATAAGTACGGGAAAACAATTCATGGTCGGATACGCGTGAGCCGCCCCGCAGCAATACAGGTTTGCCCGAGGCAGTTTCGATGATTTTGTAATAATCCTCCAGGTCGTTCAAGGGATCTGTCTTGACGGCATCGGCTCCGAGTTCAACAGCCTGGCGCACCAGAGCGACTGAGCGAGCTGTATCTAAGTTATGCTTGTATCCGCCCGAGGCTGGATTGGGCTCCATGAGCAGAGCTTCAACGATAAGGGGCATTCCCAGCCTCTCGCATTGCGGCTTGAGTTTAGAGATGTTCGCAACACAGTTGTGATGAAGTTCAGGCCGGTCCGCAATCCAGATGAGATTCACCACCAGGCCCACGGCATCCAGCGTTACAGCCAATTCGACCACGTTGTCGAGCAATTCACAAAAGACGTGCGCCGGAGCTGGCGAGCCATAGACGTTGGTGGGATCGGCTCGAAGCACCAATGAAGGTTTCTGCCGGCCCGGATGAGTCTGCAGATACGCCGCTTGTCCCAGGCCGAGCAGAAATGCATCAGCCCCTGCGGACAGGATGCTGTCGATGACGTGTTGCAGGTTCTCAAGTCCAGGCAGGAAGCTTGTTTCATTGTGTATGCCATGGTCCATTGCCACTTCACAGCACTTGCCATCTGGGCCGAAGAGACGATTCAGTCGAAACTGTGTGCTCATGTGTCCTATTCCTTGTTCTTCTCAGGAATCCATGAAGTCCATCTGAACAGGCCTTCTACGAAACCCTGATGTCATGAAAGTGAGGTAGATAACTCCGCCGGCAAACCATAATCCGCCGGCAAGTTTGGCCGGACGGGGTAGGTTCCAGCAGATCCAAAAACAGAACAGAAAACCCAGGGCCGGAAGGAAAAGATCCTTGAACCAGTGCTTCGATCGTCCGCCCCGATCGTTGAAATAAAACTGCTTCATGGCGGCCAGGTTCACGCCCATAAATGCAAGAAACGCCCCAAAGTTGAGCAACTCTGCCGCGCGCTCGAAGTTCAGGATCAAAGAACCTGCAAATGCGACGATTCCAATCATCCACAGATTCCAGTTTGGAACGCCATTTGCAGAATCGAGATGGGCAAACACTTTTCGCGGCAGCGCACCTTCACGGCCCATTCCGAATAGGACCCGTGCGGCGCCGGCCTGGCCACCTAAACCACTCCCAAGACTCGCAAGGATCAGAGTGAATGCCATGGCGCTGAACAGAGAAGCTCCGCCTACACGGCGAGAGATATCCATAAATGCAGTTTCGACGTTGGGAAAACTGGTGTAGTCAGGCCAGACGCGCTGAGCCAGATATACCTGTGCGCCGCTGAAGACTCCCGTGACGAAGCAGACGAGGACGGTGGCGCGCAGGACATTTTTACCAGGGTTCTTAACCTCCTCTGAAAGGGTGGTTACTCCATCAAAGCCGATGTATGTGAGGGCAGCAAGGGAGGTCGCCGTTGCAATCGATGAAAGGTCCGTCGTTCCTGGTGTATAGAACGGCTGGGTGGAGATCAGCGCTCCCGTACCTCCCAGGCGGTACAAATAGACAATTGCCAACAACATGAAGGCGCCAATCACTCCGCACATCAGGACAAGAAGCACGATGTTTGTTCGAGCAGTCGACTTGATGCCACGGACATTTAGAAATGTAATGAGCACCGATAGAATGGCGGCCCATGTCCAGTAAGGGAAGAATGAGAATACTCGCGCAAGGGTTAGCGCCCCATAGATCACATTCAGGACCGGGATGAGCAGGTAATCAAGGATCATCGCCCAGCCTGCCAGGAATCCAAGGTTCGCATTCAATCCGCGGCTTACGTAAGTGTAGGCGGAGCCTGCCTTGGGGTACTTAGTCGCCATGCGGCCGTAGCTGATTGCCGTTAGCATCATCGCCACCATCGCGATCAAGATAGTAGTGACGACATGGCCGCGGGAGATTGTGTCTGCGAGTCCAAACAAGGGAACGGCGGCGATCGGTTGGATGAGAACGATGCCGTAGAAGACCAGATCCCATAACGTCAGCACCCGGCGGAGACCGGATTCCTGGTGCACCGTGGCGCCTGTATCAGGTTGGATATGGTTTCCCAGATCGATCTCCGCTCGTTAGGTCGAGGTCGAAGCAGCTTCCCCGTCATGCACTTCCGAGGTCAATGCTGCTGTTGCCATGTTCTTAGTGCCCGATGCAAGTTACTCGATGACGTCAATTCCGGCTAACCTGCAAAACTCCTTGAGTAGATCCTTGTTGTTGCCGTAGGAGAGGATGTAATGCTGCCCCATTACATTTTGGGAAAACGTCTCCATATCTCCTGAGAGAACGAATCTCAATCCGGGAAGCTGCGGTGCGGGCGGAGTCCAGCCCGCCTCTTCCCAGACCTGCGGTGATTCTGCCATTCCTTCAACCAGATGGAGCACATATTGACCGCGGCGGCGCGCCAGACGGCATAAGGTGACCGGCCCGGTTTTCAATCTTGAAACGTTGAGCAGTCCGCCCGCGAGTAACCCAAAGCTGCTGGGAGAGACGCACACCGATCCGTCTACCACTTCAGCCGGCACATAGTCCGGGACGCCCATCAGTGCGCCATTGGAGAAGAATTCGTAGAACTCGAGGTAAGCGGCAATCTGGCCCGTTAACGCACGAACTACCAGCTGGGTTACGGCGCCAAGTGCGTCATTTTCAGGGATTGTGCAGACATGAGCTTCGTCTGCCAACAGCATGAAGACCATGGCAGGCGGGAATTGAAGGAGCTTCTTCATGCCATCCACATCGATGAGAGAAATAGCCTGGAACCGTTTCTCCTCAAGGATCTTCCGGATAGACAAGTAGTAACGAATTCCTTTGTCCAGCACTTTTTCGTCTGGCTGACGTTCAAACTTCCACTTCTCAGAGATCGTCTTCCGGACCAAATCGATCTCGGCTGCCGGAAGTGCCTCCGAGCGCTGAACCATTTCCAGCATCTCGAAGAATTCGATTTCGATGCCTAGCTGTTGACGCAGGGAAACGCCATCGTAGAGGGTGTTGTACAGATTCATGTCTCTGTAGCCCATCATTCCGACTTTCCACGTGCGCAGTTTCCGCAGGGCCATAGCCGCGTAAGAAGTTCGGACAATTTCGTCTACTCTTGGGGCTGCATCCAGATAGTTAGGGAAGTAGCGAAAATTGAAGTTCAGGTCTGCTAACGTCTGCCTCAGCGCGGTAGTTCCAGCCTGATCTGCGGTCGTAATCAGGCGCTGGCCTTCCGTGCGTCCGGAGAGTCCCCACAAAATAATGGGCAGATGTTGAAATTCCGAAAGCAAACGAATAACGGTATGACTAGGGATCCAACCTGCCACACACGCAATCAGCACGTCGGCGTCGCAGCCCTTGAGTTCCGCGATCGCTCGCCCGACCGTTTCTCCCGCTGGATCGTCGCAGACGGGATCCGTACTGATAATCTGCAGGCCGGCCGCACCGAGCCACTGAATCGCTTGATTGCACTTGTCTTTAATGATCTCGATGGGGGTATTGATCTCACCGAAACCTACGAATGCGACCTTTGGTGTATCCATGAGACTCCTCATTCAAAAGCAGAAGTTGAGCGCATTATTGTCTAAAGCAGGGCAGAGATCTGATCGATTGGACGGCAGCGGAAATGGAAGGCACGTTATGGAGGTTACATAGGAGTCCCGGCAGGATAGCTTGAACTATCTGCCGATTGACGATACGACTTCTTGAGCTGGTTGCACAAATCCTGCTTGCCATTGAGAACCACCCATCGGAGGTAAAGCCCTCCAGAACCTGATCAATGCAACAAACTCCTAGTACCCAAGGTCTTTCTCGACCTCACCGATTGCCTCGTCGATAATATCCATGCATTTAGCCGCAACATCCAGGTTCATGACGATAGGCGGACTCATGCGCAAAATATGACCAGCAGGAATCCACGCCAGACCTTTCTGGAAAGCCCTGACATAGATCAGTTTTCCGGCTTCTTCAAAGGGCTCCTTGGTAGTACGGTCCTTGACGAGCTCTACTCCCATTAGACAGCCTTTGCAGCGCACATCACCAACAATGGGATGGTCTTTCTTCAACTGATCCAGCCGCTTGAGGAAATACCGCTCCAGCCGTTGGGCATTTTCAAGAAGGTTCTCATCAAGAATGGCTTCAATTGACGCCAATGCGGCTGCGCATGCCATCGGATTGCCACCATAGCTGGTTGAAGCGCTGATGGAATCGACCGAATCGGCATATTCCTCCCGCACCACCATTGCGGTCACCGGGAATCCGTTGCCAAAACCTTTGCCAAGCGTGACCACATCCGGAAGCGTATCCCAGTGTTCCATTGCCAGGAACTTGCCCGTGCGACCCATGCAGGTCAGCACCTCATCGGCGATCAACATGATTCCTTTCTCATCACACCACTTCCGTATTTTGGGAAAGAAATCATCGGGTGGGAAGATCGATCCTGCCCAACCCTGAATAGGTTCAAGTACGATTGCCGCAACCTGCCGGGATGTGGCTTCAGAAACAAAATCACTGTAGAAGGAAATGTAAGCGTCAGTATCGATCTCGCCATCCGCCTTCTTAAACAGCGGTCTATAGGGATTCGGACGGGGCATCAGATAGAAACCGGGAGTCCGTGTCGGTCCGTTGATGCGCGTCATGCGGCCCAGGCTGACGGCGTGCCCGCTTTTGCCGTGAAAGTCTTCGTAGCAGGATAGGAACTCGTGTTTATGAGTAGCGGCTCGTGCCACGCGTAAGGCTGCTTCTACCGCGGTGGCGCCACTGTCGTAGAACTGGATTCCCGATAGTTCGGCAGGGAGGACATCACTCAGGCGCTCCACCAGACGGAGCTTGATCGGGGTCGTGAAGTCGTGGCAATTCATTAACGTCCCGGCTGCTTTCTGTACGGCAGCGGTGACCTTTGGATGACAATGACCTAACGTCGTGACATAGATTCCTGACGAAAAATCGAGATAAGTATTGCCATCCACATCAGTTAGCGTGCAGCCATGACCGCTTTCGAAAACTACCGGGCAGAGGGTAACCTGGCTGGAATAGCCTTTCATAAAGTGGGTCGCTTTTTGATGCATCTGCCGGGATCGGGGGCCGGGAACCTCGGATACGATGTGGGGATAGCGACTCAAGTCAACTGCTGCCCAGTCGATGGACGGTTCGGTCTGCGTCTTGCTCTCTGTAATCACGGGTGCCTCGCAAAGAAAACGTCATTAATGGCGGTATTCATGAACGTAACGAACTGTAACAATGAATATTATGATCTGTCAAGTGGGATAAGTCCACGAAGTTGTTGTATTGTTTACAAAATGTGCTAAGTTTAAGAGCATTCATCATCTTGGTGGCGTATGACAGGATCGAGTCTGGACAGAGAGCTTTTCCTGGGACTGGACCTGGGGATTTCAACGGCAAAAGCAGTCCTTTTCGACAGCATTGGTCAGCAAATCGCCGGTTCGAAGGAAGAGTATTTCATTATTTATCAAGGAGATACGGTAGAAGCCGATCCTCAGGTGTATTGGGCGCCGATTGCACGTGTCATTCGTAGAACCCTGGAGGAATGGGGCGGCAATCCAATTCATATCCGGGCGCTTTCGGTCTCCAGTCACACCGAAACAATCATCCCGATCGATACAAATGGAGCACCGGTGCGCCCCGCGATCTCATGGATGGATAGCCGCTCCCGGCCGCAGGCCGCCGAATTGGAGCGCCAGATTGGCCGCGCGCGCGTTCTGCAGGTTAGCGGGCAGCCAGAGATCAATCCAATCTGGCCCCTGACCAAGATTCGCTGGATGTCGGAAAATGAACCCGAATTGTTGCGCCGAACGGCAAAGTTGCTTCTTCCCGAAGACTATATCCTATACAGGCTCTCTGGCAGAACAGTCGCCGAACAGACGGTTTGGAGCTCCTCACTCCTCCTCGACATAACGAAGAAAGCCTGGGAGCAGGAGATGCTCGACTTTGGTGGCATTGGTGTCGAGCAGTTGCCGGAGCTTTGTACTCCGGGTACCTGCATCGGTCATGTAAGCAGCGCGGCTGCGATCGAGACAGGACTTAGCCAGAACACACTGGTGGTCGCCGGCGCAATCGACCAGGTCTGCGGTGCATTGGCATGTGGCAATATCGCTCCCGGAATGGTCAGCGCAAGTACAGGGTCGGTGCTGGCACTGTTGGCTACCATTGCAGGGCCTATTCTCAATGAGAACAGCCGCATTCCATGCCACATCCATGCCATCCCCCAACAGTATTGCTTACTCCCATGGAATCCCACCGGCGGCATGGTGTTCAAGTGGTTTATGGACATGGTTGTCAATTCTGCTTCCATGTCGAATTCGGTCTCCCAGGCCTTGACCTACGAACAATTGAGCAGCGAGGCCCAATCTGTGCCACCTGGATCTGATGGTTTGGTCATGCTGCCGCACCTGGCTGGAGCGCTGTTCCCCGAATACAATCAGATTGCACGGGGCGCATTTTTCGGGATCACGCTGGGGCACACGCGGGGTCACTTCGTTCGTTCCATCATGGAAGCGGTTGCGTTCCTGATTCGCGGAGATCTGGAGGGGCTTAATGCGATGGGGGCTGGTGGCAGGGAACTTCGTGTTATTGGCGGTGGCGCCAAGAGTCGCCTCTGGCTGCAGATAAAATCAAACGTCTGTCAGCTGCCCGTGATTGCGCCTTCTCAGGAGGAGTCGGCCGCACTTGGAGCTGCGATTTTGGCGGCTGTAGGTGCGGGTTTGTATCCCACCATTCCGTCCGCTGTCGAAGCCATGACGACCGTGCAAGAGAAGATTCTTCCCGAAGAATGCGAAAGAGACGTCTACGATGCAAGTTACGGTCTGTACCAGAAGCTCTATAAATCAGTTGAAGCCTTGTACCCGGATTGTGATCTGGTAAAACAAATGGGGAAAACAAGGAATGGAACAGTCGAGCACTAGCGCGATTGCGGTTCAGAAGGAGACCGTGTGAAACCCGAAAAGCGACAACAGACTATCGTATCTCTCATAAGAGCGCTGCAGCGTGAAGTGACAGTGGAAGAGATTGCGGCTCACTTTGGCACTTCGACACTCACCGTGCGCCGGGATCTTGATCGCCTGGTCAGTGATGGTTTGGTCGCACGCACCTACGGTGGATGCATTCTGCGCAATCGGCTCGATACGGCCTATCAGAGGCAGGTGGGACAAAACTTCAAACTCAAACAGGCAATCGGACGTGCCGCCGCCGAATTGGTCAAGCCTGGTGAAGTAATCCTGATCGATGATGGCTCTACAACGTTTCACCTCGCTTCGAATCTTGAGTCGAGAAGCCCGGTTACAGTTGCCACCAATTCGATTGCCGTGATTCCCGAACTCGCGCGATTCCCCACTGT
>Ga0302320_10006797_pt1 | contig 25309 bp, 21 predicted proteins | sample Bog_T0_3_FD_202130 | JGI IMG/M metagenome (GOLD analysis project Ga0302320, IMG submission 202130) | Peat permafrost microbial communities from Stordalen Mire near Abisko, Sweden - Bog_T0_3 | ecosystem: Environmental > Terrestrial > Soil > Wetlands > Peat | place: Sweden: Abisko, Stordalen Mire... | reverse complement strand
GCGTCCGGTGGATGGTCGTCATGTTGCATGAACGCCGCTTCCATTCGCTCAATCTCCGCCCGCTGTTCAGGGGTCAGGTTTCGCCGGCCGAGTTCGACGCTGGCCACCTTGATCTTTTTCATGACATCGCGCAACTGGCTTGTGGCTCGCCGTGCCGCCGAAGCTGGATTATTCAGCTCATGGGCAAGTCCTGCGGAAAGTTTGCCCAACCCTGCCAGCCGGTCGCGCTGTTGCTCGATGCGCGTCGCCTCGCGAATTCGGTCCGACATCAAGCCCACTAAGCGCTGCACCAATTCCGGCATTTTTTGTACCAGTTCCGGGAAGCGCGCGGCCGGAAACCGCAAGACGCGCGCATCAGTAACGGCGCGTCCATTGACCGTAAACTGTTTCATCCGGGAAAAAGGCAGCACGCCGGTGACGTCACCTCTTTTTAGAGAAAATAGGATCGCCTCGCCAGCAAAATTGCCGCGAATCTCGACCTCGCCATCGAGAATCACAAACATCGCATTCGCCGGATCGCCTTGTCGCGAGTAAAACTCGCCCGCTTTGAAGAGCAGCTCTTCGCACTGGCTGATAAACCACGTGATTTGATCGCCCGGCAAGTCGACAAACGCGGGAACGAGCAGTAATTCAGAATTGGTCGCCATTTATCCCTTGTTCAAAATAATTGAGAACGCACAATTTAAACCTTGCTTAAATATTGATGGATGAACTGCACCGCAACGGAACCTTCGCCAACTCCCGAGGCGACGCGCTTTACCGAGCCATGCCGCACATCGCCGACTGCGAAAATGCCGGGAATATTTGTCTCCAGCAGGAATGGATCCCGATCGAGTGTCCATCCCTTGGGGTGTTTTCCATCACGGATCAGATCCGGACCAGCCAGCAGAAATCCGCGTTCGTCGCGCTCCACCAAGTCGCCCAGCCAATCTGTGCGGGGCAGGGCTCCAATAAAAATGAACATAGCACTCGCCGGCACGCGCTCGATGTTATTGTTGTCCGAGCATAGGACCGAGATCGCTTCAAGATGCGTGTCACCGTGCGCCTCAACCACGCTGGCGTGCGACCAGACTTGAATATTGGGAGTCTCTTTAATCTGATCGATTAAATATTGCGACATCGTGCTTGCCAAAGAACTGCCGCGGACAAGCATCACGACATGATCCGCATATTTCGCGAAATTCATTGCCGCTTGCCCGGCGGAATTCGCGCCGCCGATCACGTAAACGTTCTCCCCTTTGCACGAAAGCGCTTCCGTCGCCCCGCCACCGTAGTACACGCCTGCACCCTGCAGGCGATCGATTCCGGGAGCGTCTAGTTTGCGCCACTGCACACCACTCGCAATCATTAGCGCATGGCAGGAAAGTTCACTGCCGTCGGCCAGTTTGATGATTCGATAGGAACCTTCGAGGCGCACGCCGACCGCCTCCTGTGGAGACAGAATCTCGACTCCGAAGCGCTGCGCCTGTACCACCGCCCGCCGCGCCAGATCGGTGCCGCTCAATCCGGTGGGAAAGCCAAGATAGTTCTCGATTCGCGAACTCATGCCCGCCTGCCCGCCCGGCGCTTCCCGCTCGATCATCACCGTGTGCAGACCTTCGGAGGCACCATACACCGCAGCCGCCAATCCCGCCGGTCCGCCGCCAACGATTGCCAAGTCGTAGAAGGTGGTTTGGGCGCGTGTCCGCAAGCCAACTTTCTGTGCGACATCCGCTGGCAGACTTTCCAGAAGCTTAGTTCCATCCGGAAAAAGCACCACCGGAAGACTTGTCGCGTCGTCGCCGAGAACCTCGACCAGTCGTTTCGTCTCCGGATCATTCGCCGAGGCCTCCACATCGAGCCATTGATACGGAACGTGATTACGCGCCAGAAAATCTCGCAGCTCGTAGGATTTCGGTGACCAGCGCGTGCCCAACACCCGTATCCCCTCAAACGCCGGCTTGTACGAGGCCTGCCAATCCTCCAACAAGTCATTCAGCTGAGGATACAGATTTTGTGCCGGCGGATCCCATGGCTTCAAAAAAAAGTAATTGATGCCTGCCTGATTAATGGCGCTGATCGCGGCATTCGTGTCCGCGTAAGCTGTCAGTAGCGCGCGCTTGGCCTCTGGATAAATGTGCATCGCCTCTTGCAGAAACTCCACGCCGTCCATCTTGGGCATGCGCTGATCGGCCAGCAGTAGCGCCACGCTGTCGTTGCGTACCTTGAGTTGCTTCAAGATATCCAATGCTCCGTCGGGGGAATCGCTGCCGATCACCCGATATTCGGCACCGTACTGCGATCGGAGATCCCGTTCGATGGCTCGCAGAACGTCTGAGTCATCATCTACACTCAACAATATTGGTTTCGGCATAATCGCTATCAATCCTTGCGCTTAGCTGGATCATGAAAGACTAGAGACAAAATCGGAGTCAACACCAACGCCCCGAACCCAAGGACTACGATTTCAGTTTTAGATAACACGAAGGTCGATTCGGTCGCATTTGCTGAGGCATGCGGGAATGTGGACACGGCATGGTCTCCGCAACCGGGCGAAGACGTTTTCGGTTATTCCGCCACCTCACCCGCCATCATTTCGTCCACATAACACCAGATCCACGATTCGCCGCGCTCGATCGACCGCATCACCGGATGTTTCGTCTTGTGAAAGTGCTTGGTGGCGTGTTTGTTCTTTGAGGAGTCGCAGCAGGCTGCGTGTCCACAAACCAGACACATTCGTAAATGAACCCACGTGTCGCCCGTCTTTATACAATCTTCGCAAACATGTTTATCGGTGTGTTCGACTCTAATCTGATCCAGATGAGTACATTCCTGCGCCATGGGCTCTCCTCAGCTCTTGATTTCACGGTGGTTGTTACCTTGGTTACCCGTCCGAGACCCCAATCACAGACGGTAACGCGCTTCCGAATACACACTGGTTCTACGGAGGTATTGTATTCGTGTTACGGCTCGACTATCTGTCTTGTGTGTTGACGATCGCTTCCACTATTTTAGTGGGACGCCGATGCTGGGAAGGCTGGCTTGTGGCCGCACTGAATAGCTGCGTCATCTGCGTCATCGGGATCAGGACCGCGCAACTCGGTTTCATCCCGGCAAATGTCTTTTGTATTGTGATGAGCGCGCTAAACCTGCGCGCCTGGCGCAGGTCCGCAATCTCCTGATAAAGAAGCGTGCAGCACCATCGTTATCATTCCGCAACAAGCAGGTTTTCCGCAAACGGCCACTCTTTGTCGATCCACTGCGCCTGACAACAAAAGCCGGCCTGACCCGCCATTTGAAACACTTCCTCGGCGCGAAATTTATGGCTACTCTCTGTCCAGATGGTTTCGCCTTCCAGAAATTCAACGGTCAGGTTTGCCGCCGGAATGCGAACCGTCTGCCGCCGTTTCGAACGCAAGTGCATTTCAACGCTGCGCGCTTCGGAATTGACCTTCGCCAAATGTTCGAACTCGTTTAAATCGAAATCAGCGTGCAGTTCTCGATTGAGGCGCGCCAGCAAGTTCAGATTAAAAGCCGCCGTCACTCCAATTTCGTCGTCGTAGGCTTTCAGCAATTTTCCAGCCGGCTTATCCAGATCGGTGCCCAATAGCAGCGAATCACCTGGTTCGAGAATTCGCCGCACTTCGGACAGAAACTGTACCCCGGCTGCCCGATCAAAATTTCCAATTGTGCTGCCCAGAAATAATACGAAGAGATGCTGGTTGCGCTGGCGATGCGTGGCAACCTCCAGTAGACCGTCCAAGTACTCGCGCTCAAAGCCGACTATGCTGAGGGAATCGATGTCGCTTAGTTCGCGCTGGCACATGAGCAACGCGGCATGCGAAATCTCTACGGGATAATAAAAAATCTGCTGCCAGCGCCCCAGCGCTTCCAATATCCAACGCGTCTTCTTACCGCTGCCGCTACCTAATTCCGCGACCGCCACGGGAGCATCCAAGCGCCCGACGATTTCGTCGGCGTGGCGTTGGAGAAGCCGCTCGTCGGCCCTCGTTAACCCGTACTCCGGCAAATGGCTAATCACCTCGAACAGCGCCGACCCTACATCATCGTAGAGATACTTCGACGGCAGCTCCTTTTGTCCGGGACGATCGAGTCCCGCTCGTACTTCGGAAGCGAATCCAGACGCGAATTCGTAAGCGGCACCACTGATGGCATGAACCAGCATTCGTGTGTCCCCCAATTTTCGGGCTATATCTAGATCGCTTTGCTGACTCGATTGCCAGGAGTCTGATATCTACAACTTCCAGGCTACAAGTCTGATGCCGATGAGTTTCGCCCTCAGCGGTGCACGCAGCGAAATCCCGCGTAAACGTATTGATAGTGCGCTTGAAACCAATTGCGAAACGAAGGCCGCAACATACAAGCAGCCGTACGCGGTGATCCGCCCTTGATGACGTAGTGCTTGCCATCGAAGAAATCTGCCGAATAACCGCGGTAAAAGGGAAATGGCTCAAATCCCGGAAACGGCGCGAAGACTGTAGACGTCCACTCCCACCCGTTCCCCAAGAAGTCGTCAACCCCGAACGCGCTCCGTCCATGCGGATAGGCGTTCACCGGAGTAGGGTCCCAGTGGCGAAAATCAAAGTTGCCCAATTGCTGATGGGGATGGCGGTTCGGCGTGTCGTTATCGTTATGAATTTCATTGCCCCATGGATACTCGCGCGAATTTCTCTCGACTGAACCGTATGCGGCACGCTGCCACTCCTCTTCGGTCGGAAGCGACTTCCCTGCCCAACGCGCAAACGCGCTGGCTTCCGCATGGCTCACATACACCGGCCAGTCCAGTACCCGCCGATCTTTAGAAGCGAAGGCCGTAGAAAGAAAGGACGTGGAACGGGACGCCGAGGAAGCGGAGGTCGAGTTGGCGTCAAACGGAATCAACTCGAACATGCCGCGCCAGTGCCACCTGTTGTTATGCTTCTCCCAAAATGCCGGATGCTCAATACGCTGCGCATTCTTCCACTCCCAGTCGGCCTCCGACCAGAGAGCTCGATTTTCGTAACCGCCGGCGGCCAGGAATTGCAGATACTCCCGATTCGTAACCTCATAGCGGTCGATTTCGAATGCAGGCACCTCGACAGTGTGCGCTTCGTATTCGTTATCCCAACCAAATTTCTTATCACCCCGCGCGAGACCCAGTTCTACGGAGCCACCTGGGATCGAAACCATTTCCGGAACAACGACCGTCGCTGGCTCGCCACCCGCAATCGCATTCAACTCCGGAGCCTGAGCGCGAATTTTCCTGTCCAGGGGCAGCCGGTGCAGCATGTAAGCCAGAGTTTCGACGTGCATGAGGCGATGCTCAATCGCCACGCTGAGTAATGTTGCTAGGGAAAATCCGTCGCGAGTTCGAACCGCATTGAAATCCACGCTCGCCAACCGCTCGTCGATCGCGGTGCGAACGTCTCGCACGTAGCCTCGAACCACCTCCAGGGCGGGCCAGTCGACAGGCACATCGGTCGGCAGACCGCCACCTACGGGATCGATGCCGAAGGCAAAAAGCCGATCCAACTCGGCATGCGTGGCGGAACTCGCGGTATTCGGTTCAAAAAGCAGAGTGTGCAGGAGATTCCAATCAAAGGCTTCAAGGTGCCCGACGTAAAAAATGATGCGGTGACGTTCGGGGATCGGACGCTCATAGAGGGAATCGGATCGCACGATCTCGAATAATGCATCGCTGCGTCGTCGAGCATGGGAAATCTGCTCCATCAAATCAAGCGGGACCGCGACAGGCCTCTCTGCGATGAACATCGGGTCCTCCTCGTAGAATACGGAATCTTGTTTGCTGCCCCCTCGCGAACGGCCCCACGCCGCTTCTACGAGTTTGCGGTTTTAGATGATTGGTGTTTGGGCGCCGACGCAGGAGATTCGTTATTATTTTTTGCAGACGGCTATCATTGTGCCACGCGCCAGAGTGCTTTTGCTGGGGCATCTAAGATAGTGACCGGTCTAATGTTCCCTCTGTCTAGCGAGAAGCTGTAGAATTGAGGCGTATTTTTTAGCATTTTTCGTGCCCGTCTTAGGGGCTTTATCGGAGCTGGAGGGGTCGAACTCTTTGAGGGTTAGATGAAAATTCTTCTGTTGTCTCTATTCTGCTGCTTCGCTCTCGCCCAACTGGGCCAGGCTTCCGCCGCGACGCAAACTTTTCCGACCTCTGCCGGAGATGTCAGGATCACGCCGCTGAATCACGCCAGCACCCTTATCGAGGCCGGAGGGGAGACTATCTATCTTGATCCCGCCAAGCCGGTAAAATTTGCCGCCCTCGGAAAGGCCGATCTCATTTTGATCACCGACATTCACGGCGATCACATGGACCCAGAATCGATCGCCCAGATCACGAAGCCGGGCACAGAAATTCTGGCGCCGCCAGCGGTGGTCGCAACCGTTACCTCCGCGAAACCGATCGCCAATGGCGAAACGAAAACCTGGCAGGGCTGGACAATCGAGGCGATTCCCGCCTACAACCTGGTTCGCGGACCCGCTCCCGGCAAGCTCTATCATGACAAGGGTCGCGGCAACGGTTATGTCCTTACCTACGGTGGCAAGCGTTTTTACTTTTCGGGCGACACCGAAGGTGTCCCAGAAATGCGCGCCCTAAAGAATATCGATGTCGCCTTCGTTTGCATGAACCTGCCCTACACCATGCCTCCCGAAGAAGCGGCTGAAGCGGTGAAAGCCTTCCACCCAAAAGTCGTAATTCCCTACCACTATCGTGGTTCTGACTTATCTGTATTCAAAAAAGGGCTGGAAGGCAGCGGCGTCGAAGTGCGCCTGCTCGACTGGTATCCCCAGTAACGGTAATTGTGGTGCGGGCGACGTGCCGTCCAACTCTTCGAGCTGCTTCGAAAGCCGAGCCTCAAATTTCTCCAACCCCTTCTGCATCATCATCTTAGAACACGTGACCTACATCACTATCACCGGTGCGCAAGCGCACTGGTTCTTGCGCTTCCGCGCGCTTAAATAGGAGAGAAGTGGGATTAGGGAAAAAACCGCAACACACGCTATCACGTCCGAGGGGTGCACCATGGCAGGGCAACCGCGCGGGAAAGTCACCGTCGATGTCGAAGAATGTAAGGGATGTGGGCTGTGCGTTGACTCATGTCCTCCGAAATGCCTGGAACTAGGCCCGGAACTCAATACTTACGGAGCCCATCCGGCGCACTACACGGGGCAGGACTGCACGGGCTGCGGAATCTGCTTCTACACCTGTCCAGAACCGGGCGCCATCACCGTATACAGACTGGCGAAGCCTAAAGTTGCGGTTCCGATTACCCCGCGGGAGGCGAAACATGCGTCAACTGTGTAAGGGAAACATCGCCGTTATCAAGGGAGCCATTCTCGCCGGATGCCGCGGCTACTACGGCTATCCCATCACCCCCGCCAGCGAAATCGCCGAAGCAGCCGCCCTTTATTTCCCCCAAGTCGGCGGAACATTTCTGCAGGCGGAGAGCGAAACCGCTGCCATCAACATGGTCTACGGAGCGGCCGCAACCGGCGTACGCGTCATGAGCGGATCCTCCGGCCCTGGACTCAGTCTGATGCAGGAAGGCATGTCCTACCTCGCGGGTGCCGAACTTCCCTGCGTTATCGTTGACGTCATGCGCGGTGGCCCAGGCCTTGGCAACATCGCTCCCGAACAAAGTGATTACTTTGCCATGGTAAAAGGCGGAGGTCACGGCAACTACCGCAATATCGTCCTCGCGCCCGCGTCTGTGCAGGAGATGGCGGACCTCACGATGCTGGCCTTCGAGCTTTCTGATAAGTATCGCAATCCTGCCGTCATCCTTACAGACGGCTATGTCGGCCAGATGATGGAGCCGCTGGAACTCGACTATCCCGATCCTGAACATGAGATTCATGCGCCGGGAAAGCCTTGGGCCGTCAAGGGAACACCCGAGACGCGTGCCAACCTCGTCAGTTCGATTTTTCTCGAAAGCGACGAACTCGAAAACCACCAGCGTAAGTTAGAAGCGAAGTACATCCGTGCCCAGAATGCGGAGCCACGGCACGAACTGTTCGACACCGACGACGCTGAGATTTTATTGGTCGGCTACGGCATCGTCTCTCGGGTGCTGCTTTCTGCCGTCGAGGCACTGCGCAAAGAAGGAGTGAAAGCCGGGTTATTCCGTCCAATCACTCTATGGCCGTATCCGGCCGAGGCCTTGCGGCAAGCGGCCGCGAAAGTTCAAAAAGTTCTGGTCGTCGAACTCAGTAACGGACAAATGGTCGAGGATGTGCGCCTCACCCTCAACGGCAAGGTTCCGGTCGAGTTTTACGGCCGTGTGGGGGGCAACGTGCCGTCGGTCCGTGAAATTCACGAACAAGTGTTGTCACGTATGGCCGTGGCGGTCTGAAACCAGGTCCCCGTCGACCTGGTGAAAGAGGACAACGAAAATGGCAAATGACAGCGTAATCAGTCTTTTGGATATCAAAGTTAAACTGGAACCTGAGCTGGAAAACGATCTCAAAGTTAAACCAGAAGAGAATCGTATCCCCGAAGACACAAGTACCGGGACAGGCAAAGAGGCAAGCAACACCTCGTACGAAGCGATCCACTCCAAGTCCCCACTCTTTTACGATCTCTACGAACGCAAGTCTGAACTTAAGAATCAGACACACTATTGTCCCGGCTGCGGACACGGGGTCGTCCACAAGTTAATCGCCGAGGCCTTGCAGGATCTGGGAGTGCAGGATAAGACCATCTTCGTCAGCCCCGTCGGCTGCTCCGTCTTCGCGTACTACTATTTCGACGTGGGGAACGTGCAGGTTGCCCATGGGCGCGCTCCCGCCTCCGCCTCGGCCATTAAACGTTCCTGCCCCGGCAAGATCGTCATCTCGTATCAGGGGGACGGCGATCTCGCGGCGATCGGAACCGCTGAGATCGTTCACGCCGCCAATCGTGGCGAGAAAATCACAGTCTTCTTCGTGAACAACGGCATCTACGGCATGACGGGAGGACAGATGGCCCCCACCACGATGATTGGGCAGAAGAGTACTACTTCTCCCTGGGGACGGCGTCCATCCAATGAAGGCTTTCCTCTACACATGGCCGAGCTCTTGGCCACGCTGGAAGCTCCTGTCTACATCGAGCGCGTGGCGCTCTCGGACAACAAGAACATCATGAAGGCTCGCCGCGCCGTTCGCAAAGCGCTCGAACTGCAGCGCGACGGGGCGGGCTTCTCTTTCGTCGAAATCCTGTCTCCATGTCCCACGATCTGGGGTAAAGATCCGGTCGAAGCGCGGCGTTGGATTGCGGACAAAATGATTCCCGCGTTCCCCATCAACGTCTTTCGCGATCACAAACCCGCACCGCTGGCGATCAAGGAGACCGACCCGCCGCAACGTTCTGTGGCCGACGTTTTGGCAATCAAGCCGGCGGCAAGTCAGACGACCGCCTCTCCGCTCAGCAAGCCTCCTAATGGCACGACTTCTGGCGCTGCCACGCCGACTCACACTCACCGCTTCCGCGACGTGAAAATCAAGATTGCCGGGTTCGGCGGACAAGGCGTTCTCCTCTTAGGCCAACTTCTGATTGAAATGGGAATGCGGGAAGGACTGGAAGTCAGCTGGCTGCCCTCTTATGGCCCCGAGATGCGTTCGGGCAGCGCGCACTGTCACGTTTGTCTGTCGAAAGAACGCATCGGATCACCGCTCGTCTCCCACCCCGACGTCCTGGTCGCCATGAACGAATTTTCTCTGCGCAAGTTTGCCCACGAAGTGGTTCCCGGCGGCGTTATTCTTTACAACGGCGAAACAGTTCCTGGCGATTTCAGTGCTCCCGATGTCCAGGTTGTCGCTTTGCCCGCCGCCGAAATCGCCGACAAACTGGGCTCAACCAAAGCCACCAACATCGTCATGATGGGAGCCTTGCTGGAAGAGACGGAATGCCTCTCTCCACGAACTGCATTGAGCGTTTTAGAAGACAAAGTCAAGAAACTCGACTTACTCGATATCGACCGCAAAGCTCTCCACGCCGGCAGGCTTTTTATCGACGGGCAAGCGCACATCGGAGCAGTGAGTCAGCCCGACGGCTTCGCGTAGAATTGAGGCAAGGGACGCTTATGAAAAGGATCTCACTCTTTGCCTTGTTGTTCCTGCTTGCCTCGTTCGCGTGGGGTGGATCAAACCTTAGCCCGGCCGAATACACGGTCAATGTTCATGTCATTGCCTCGCGCATGGTTCCGGAGGCGGGCCCACGCTTTCAAAGAGTTGAGGCAATCATTGATGGAAAGAAATATGAGCTGGAGTCTGACCGAACGCCGGACATGCTGCTGTCGTTAGGGGACTACAGAGCGAAAATCGTCAGGGATGACCACAGAGTAACGTATGAGTCGTACAAAATGTATGAGTTCTTGTTTTCGGACCAAAAGACGAGAAGGTTCATCGTGGTTGGGCAGACGGAATGAAATTTCGCTAGCCAGGCTGCGCCTCGTGGAAACACGAATACAGGTTTGAGCCAATAGCACTTCCCGGAAGGACGACATGTCGACCGCCTGGACATCCCGCTACGCCGCCCGCACCAAGGGCATGACTAGCTCTGCAATCCGCGATCTGCTGAAGGTTACGCAGAAACCCGGCATGATCTCTTTCGCCGGAGGCCTGCCCGCACCCGACGTTTTCCCCGTTCAGCGTTTTGAAGAAGCCTGCCACAAGGTTTTGACCCAGCAGGCCTCCCTAGCCCTGCAATATGGAGCAACCGAAGGTTACGAAGCGCTCCGCGAATTGATCGCCAACAACATGGCGCGTTACGGAATCAAAGCGCGGGTCGAAAACGTGCTCATAACCTCAGGCTCGCAACAGGCGCTCGATCTGATCGGCAAACTTTTCATCAATCCCGGAGACCACGTCCTCGTCGAAGCTCCCACCTATCTTGGTGCGCTGCAGGCCTTCAATGTCTATGGCTCCGAATACCTATCGGTCCCGAGTGACGAAAACGGGCTGTGCACCGATCTGCTCGAAGAGCCACTCCGTTCCGGCCCAAAATTCATGTACGTTCTGCCCAATTTCCAGAATCCCGCTGGCACCACGCTCTCCCATGGGCGTCGCCACGAATTAGTGTTGCTCGCTGACCGCTACGGCATTCCCATCGTCGAAGACGACCCTTACGGACAACTGCGCTATGAAGGCGAGCACCTCCCTTCGCTCGTAGTCCTGGACCGCGAGAACTTGCGCCGCGACAACGGCTACTCCATCGGCAATGTGATCTATCTCAGCACTTTTTCAAAGACGCTCGCGCCTGGCCTTCGTCTGGGATGGATCGTCGCTCCGCCGGAAGTTATCGGCAAACTCGCCCAACTCAAGCAAGGTGCCGATTTACACACTTCAACTTTTACGCAGTTTGTGGTTTACGAAGTTGCGCGCGATGGATTTCTCGATAAGCACATCAAGCTGATTCGCCAGCTATACCGCGAACGTCGCGACGTGATGCTGCAGGCGCTGGCAGAATTTTTCCCGCCAGAAGTTACTTGGACGCGTCCGCAAGGCGGGCTCTTTCTTTGGGTCACTCTGCCCAGCGGACTTAATATGCAAGCCATCTTCAATTCGGCGCTTGAGCAGAATGTCGCGTTCGTCCCGGGCGATTCGTTCTATGCCCGGTCGAACAGCAACGGCAATTGCAGCGATGATCCGAACGAAGGCTCACGCCACATGCGCTTGAATTTTTCCAACGCCGCGCCAGACCAAATCCGCGAAGGGATACGCCGTCTGGCCGCGGCGGTCAGACACCATCTAAGCCACCAACCTTTTTCGCCACAGCTGCCGATTTCCGTGTAAAGACGCGAATCGCAGGTTGCGTCGTGGCGTTCCTCGCCGCGAGCACCACTCCCGACATTCCCGGCGGAATTTTCGCTGGTATAAAATCACAACTTACCGTCTTTATATAGAACTTCTTTATATAGAGTGGATCGAAGTACGGTCTCAAACAATATGTCGAATAAATTGCCTGTAGGAATTCTTGGTGCCACCGGCATCGTCGGCCAGCGTTTTATCCAGATGCTGGAGCACCACCCTTGGTTCGAAATTGCATGGATGGCCGCTTCCGATCGTTCAGAAGGCCGACCGTATGCGGAGGCCGCGCGCTGGCGGCTGAAGACCGCTATCCCTGCCAACATCGCGAGAATGACGGTCGCGCCCGCCAAATCCGAGGGCGCGCCCAAAATTGTTTTTGCCGCCCTCGACGCAGGGATCGCTCGGGAACTCGAACCTCAGTTCGCCGATGCGGGCTGCGCAGTCGTTTCGAACTCGAGCGCTCTCCGGATGCAGGAAGACGTCCCGTTGGTCATCCCAGAAGTGAACGGCGATCACATCGGACTCATCGAAAAGCAATCCTGGCGTACGAAGTCGGGCGGCTACGTTGTCACCAACCCCAATTGCTCGACCATTGGACTCGTCCTCGCGCTGGCCCCTTTGCATCGCGCCTTCACGCTCGAAGCTGTTACTGCCGTCACCATGCAAGCTGTGAGCGGCGCGGGATATCCCGGTGTCGCCTCGCTCGATATTCTCGGCAACGTGATTCCTTACATCGCGAAAGAAGAGGAGAAGATGGAGGAGGAGACGCAAAAACTCCTCGGCACATTAAAGGGCTCGCATATTGAACCCGCTCCTTTCGTCATGAGCGCGCAGTGCAATCGCGTCGCCGTGGAAGACGGACACACGGAGTCCATCGCCATTCGGCTGAAGCAAAAGGCCGGCGCAGAAGAAATCATCGCCGCCTGGACCGACTTTCGGTCCGAGCCGCAGAAGCTGCGCCTGCCTAGTGCGCCCGATCAGCCGGTCTTCTACATGACTGCGCCGGATCATCCGCAACCTCGCTTCGATGTCGACCTCGGTGCCGGAATGACTACCGCGGTGGGCCGCTTGCGCAAGTGCAACGTCCTCGACTGGAAATTTACCGTCCTCTCTCACAACACGATTCGCGGAGCCGCCGGAGCGGCCCTGCTCAATGCCGAATTGCTGAAAGCGAAGGGATATTTCGGGTGAATCCTCTCCCCATCGATTCCACGGAGTGCCTCCGCCCATGATTGTGATGAAGTTCGGCGGAACCTCGGTACAAGACGCGAAAGCCATCGATCGCGTGGCTCACATCGTGCAAGGACGCCTCGCCGATCGTCCCGTCGTCGTCGTCAGCGCCATGGCCAAAGTCACGGATTCCCTGCTTGCCATGGGCAAAGCCGCGGGCAACGGCGATCGCAAAACGGCGCTCAAGATGGCGCGCGCGCTTCGAGAACGCCACTACGATACGGCGGGAGAACTCCTCGGCACCGCCCTCTTCACCGAATTTCACGGTGATCTCGGCGCCGACTTCGAAGATCTCGACGAACTACTCCGTGGCATCGGTGCGGTTGGAGAAATCACTCCACGCACCTACGATTACGTCGCGTCGTTCGGCGAAGTGCTTTCGAGCAAAATCGTCGCCGCAGCGTTCACCGCCCGCGGACTACCGGGGACTTACGTCGATTCTCGTCAGATCCTGCTCACCGATAGCAGCTACACGCGCGCTGTTCCGCAATACGAAGAAACGAATGAACGGCTTCACAAGAAGGTTCAGCCGCTGATCGAGGCCGGCAAAGTTCCAGTCATGGGCGGATTTATCGGAGCCAGTCGCACCGGCATCACCACTACCATCGGCCGTGGAGGTTCGGATTTTTCCGCCGCCATCTTTGGCGCAGGTCTTCACGCGGAGCGTATCGAAATTTGGACCGACGTCGACGGCATGATGACCACCGACCCGCGCATCACACCCACCGCGCGCCGCATTAAAGTCATCAGCTTTGACGAAGCCGCCGAACTCGCCTACTTTGGCGCGAAGGTTCTGCATCCGGCGACGGTGTTGCCCGCGATCCAGCAGAATATTCCTGTCTATGTTCTCAATTCGCTGAACCCGACCTGCGAAGGCACCAAAGTGACTGCGCGGGCCCCGCGCTGCTCGAATATATTCAAGGCCATTGCTCTTAAGAAAAAAATTACTCTCGTCGAAGTCGCTGCCCCGCGCCGTTTGCTTGTCCGGGGCTATCTGAAATCGATCTTTGAGGCTTTTGACCAGCACGAAGTTGCGGTCGACGTCGTCTCTACCTCTGAAGTCAGCGTCTCCGTGACCGCCGAGACGAACGAGTCCATCCCCGCGCTGGCTGCGGATCTCGCGAAGTTAGCGGATGTGAAGTATGAAGGACGAAAAGCAATCGTCTGTCTCGTCGGCGAAAACTTGCGCGACACTCCCGGAATCGCGGCGAAGGTCTTCGGCATCCTGGAAGACGTGAAGATTCGCATGATCTCGCAAGGCGCGTCCGAAATTAATCTGACGTTTGTGATCGAGGAAGACGATGCCGCGGAGGTGGTCCGCCGGCTGCATCATGCCTTCTTCGCCGAAGTTGATCCAGAAGTGTTTGCGTAACGTTATTCAACCGCAGAGAACCCGGAGTACGCAGAGAGACAGCGACGGCAAAACAAGTTTTCTGGCAATATTTTCTCTGCGTCCTCGGCGCACTCTGCGCTTCAAGGTTGTCGACATGCATCTCCTGATTCTCGGCCGAGGTAAGACGGGTTCGCTGGTAGCGGAAGTAGCTGCCGCGCGCCGACATCATGTGCGGGTTTTCTCCACCGCGGAGAACGCTGACGGACGTGCTCTCACCCCCGAAGCCCTCGCGACCACCGACGTAGTGATCGACTTCACCAATCCCGCAGCGGCAGTCGCAAACGCTGAAGCCTGCATCCGGGCCAAGAAGTACCTTGTCGTCGGAACCACGGGCTGGTACGAACAATTGCCGCGCTTGCGCGAATTGGTTCTCTCGTCCAACGCCGGATTCCTCTACGGATCGAATTTTTCTATCGGCGTGAACCTATTCTTCGAAATCGCCGCCACGGCGGGCGTCGCCCTGAAATACGACTACTCCGGACAGATTTTCGAACGCCACCACGAACAGAAAAAAGACGCACCATCGGGAACTGCGCTGACCATCCAAGAGATTGTGCGCGAGGCCGGCGGCCAGGAATTGGAAATTACTTCCTTCCGCGAAGGTGACGCGGTCGGCATGCATGAAGTGACCTTCAACTCCGCGAGCGATCGAATCTATCTTTGCCACGATGCCAAATCCCGCCAGGGATTTGCCGAGGGCGCCGTCCGCGCCGCCGAGTGGCTTGCCGGAAAGACGGGCTTCTTCGAATTCCGCAACGTCTGGCGAGAACTCTGACGCGATCGATAAATTCCAGGTTCTATTCCTTAATGGACATTCGCGCCCTAGGTGGTAAAGCGGATATCTGCCCCCTCCCGCGACACTCGCACTTGTACCCTGATAACCTCTCCCGGCCCGCACTCGGAGTACATGCAAGCCTCCGCCAGAAGAGTTATTCTTGAGTCATGCAACTGCGAGGATGTGGCACCGCACTCGTCACCCCCTTCTCTCAGGACGGCGCGGTCGATGAAAACGCTCTACGAAATCTGGTCAACTGGCAGGTCGAGTCTGGCATCGACTTTCTGGTTCCCTGCGGCACCACGGGAGAAACTCCCACACTCAACCACGACGAGTGGCTGCGCGTCATCGACCTGACGATCGAAGTCGTCGCTGGACGTGTTCCCATTGTCGCCGGCGCGACGTCCAACTCAACGCAGGACGCCGTCGCCAAGGCCAAAGAAGTCGCCCAGCGCCCCGGCGTCAATGCGATCCTCACCGCGTCGCCGTACTACAACAAGCCCACGCAAGAGGGACAGTATCGCCACTTCCGTGCGATCGCCGAAGCGGTCGACAAGCCGATCATCCTCTACAACGTTCCGGGGCGTACTTCCGCGAATCTCGAACCGGCTACTCTCGCACGCTTAAGCGAGGTCCCGAACATCGTTGGCGTAAAAGAAGCGAGCGGCAACATGACGCAAATTGCCGAAGTGCTGAATCTCGTCCCTGAAACTTTTCTCGTGCTCTCTGGAGACGATGCGGTCACTCTTCCCGTCATTGCGCTCGGCGGAGTCGGTGTGATCTCTGTCGCCTCCAACGAAATTCCCCGCGAAATGGCAGAGATGACTCGCGCGGCGCTCAACAACGACTGGGCGACGGCGCGCACACTGCATCGCAAATATCTCCCTTTAATGAACGCGAACTTCATCGAATCCAGTCCGCTGCCGGTCAAGGCCGTCCTCGCCATGATGGGCAAAATCGAAGAAGTTTATCGCCTGCCGCTACTCCCGATGCGACGCGACACGCGCTCGAAGCTGCAAAAGATCGCTACCGATGTGGGATTGATCAGTCGCCCTGCCGTTCCGTCACCTGCAGCAACCGAATTCTATATCTATGAAAATTGGGCGGCAGGTCCCCACAAAGCGATGTTGCACCGCGCTACCTGCGGACAATGCAGTTCGGGCAAAGGACGTCCTGCTGGACACGATCCGAACCATTCGCGCTGGCATGGACCTTACGGCAACGTCGCAGACGCCCGCTCAGCCACTCACGAGATGCCCGGAGTCCTGATTCGCAGCGAATGCAAATGCGTAGCGTAGGAGTGGATATAGATGAGGTGCCTCAACTCGGCGCGCTTCTCCGCGCTAGGGTGGCATTCCGCAATTGCATGCGCCTTACCATTATTTGATACCGCCCGCCCTATGCTAAATTCCCTATCCGCCCTTAAGTCGGCCATTGAGCGTCTATCAACCCGAGAGACGATCGGCAGCATGGACGAAGCCCGTCCCACATTTTTCGACTTTCGCGCGGCTCTCACCCGCGGCGAAGTTCGCGCAGCTCAGAAAATCGACGGACACTGGACGGTGAATGCCTGGGTGAAACAAGGCATCCTGCTTGGCTTTCGGCTCGGTGAATTGCAGCAAATGTCGGACGGAGATGTGCTCTCCTTCATCGACAAAGATACGTTCCCTGCCCGTCGTTTAGCCGTAGCCGATCGCGTACGCCTAGTCCCGGGAGGGTCGTCCATCCGCGAAGGCGCTTATGTTGCGCCCACGGTGATCTGTATGCCGCCAATGTTCATCAACGTCGGTGCCTACGTCGATGAAGGCTCGATGATCGATTCCCATGCTCTGGTTGGCTCCTGCGCCCAGGTTGGCAAGCGCGTCCATGTCAGCGCCGCCGCGCAGATTGGAGGCGTGCTTGAGCCGATCAATGCCGCTCCTGTCATCATCGAAGACGACGTTCTCATCGGCGGCAATTGCGGAGTCTATGAAGGCACGCTAGTCGGCGCTCGCGCCGTCCTTGGAGCGGGAACAATTCTGACCAGATCCACCCCACTCTATGATCTGGTGCGAGGAGAGATTTATCGCGCCACAGCAGATCAACCACTCACAGTGCCCGAAAATGCCGTCGTGGTCCCTGGCTCTCGAGCGGTGAAAAAAGGCAAAGGTATTTCCGACGACTGGAACCTGTCTTTGTACACACCTGTCATCGTGAAGTATCGTGACGACAAAACGGAGCGCGGGATTGAGTTGGAAGATTGGCTGAGGTAGATAGATCAGGTAAAGAGCGCCGAGGAAGACGCCTCGGGGAGTTGTACCTGTTCCGCTACAAGCCGTTTCCGCATTTCTAAATGCTTGCCCCGAAAATGCGCCCGCGCTCGTCCGCCCCAGGCTCGGACGAAATAGTAGTTCAGCGCGCATCCGATTGCCGAGCTCGCAATGGGAATCAACCGGCCTGCCCACTTCTCGACCACATCCGAACCGGCTTGCACCGCGATCCTCTGAATCACCTTCGGAACAAATTTGTTGACCACTTCTTTTTCCAACAATTCGCGGCTGATATCCACTCCCGCGGCGCTGGCTGCCGCTATCCAGAGCTCAGCGATTTCGGAATCCGTGTTCAATTCGAAGCCGTAGATCAGGCTCAGCTTTTGGATCGTGCGCATCGTGATCGTTGAAAGCACACCCAGGTCAGGGACGATGGTGAGTATTCCTCCCAACCCGAAGCCCGCGCCCTCGGCGGCAGCTAACTTCATCCCGCCGCGAATGACCGACTCCGCAACATCGTCGAGACGTTCAACAGGCAAAGTATAGACGCCATGAAAAGTAGCCAGAGGCAGTTCGTGCGCCACACGCAGTTGCATCAGAAAGCGCGCAGGATCGACCTTCACCGTATCGTAGGCGCGAGTCAGCCCTCCGCGAATTGCACCTTCGACGCTCCGCCGGAGCCAGGATCGCTTCTCGTTGCCGGGTAAATCGCCGACGGTTGCATTGCCACGAATTGAATCGCCCATCTGAAAGTAGTTTAGCAGTCCGAGTTACGTTCGCTGGGGAGTGCATAGCCATCCATCTATTCGCGTTCTTCTAACGCCTGAGTTAGCGGAGTTGCTCTTCGCTCGCTGGCCCTCTGTGCTAGCATCGACGTAACTAATGTCAACAGGAAAACTGCACATCGTTCCGCTGGGCGGCATGGGCGAGTTCGGTATGAACTGCATGGCCATACGCTACGGCGACGACATCGTCGTGGTCGATGCCGGATTAATGTTCCCCGAAGCGGAATTGCTCGGTGTAGACATCGTCGTCCCCGATATCTCCTATCTACTGGAAAATCGCAAGCACGTGCGCGGCATTGTCCTCACGCATGGGCACGAAGATCATATCGGCGCGCTGCCTTGGATTCTCGGCGAACTCAACGTACCCGTCTTCGCCACTGAGTTCACCCTCGCCTACGTTGAAGACAAGCTCGATGAACATCAGCTACTCGACAATGCTGACCTCCGCGAAATTCGTCCGGGCGAACGGTTCAAGGTTGGGCCGTTTACCATTCATTCGCTGCAGGTCACGCACAGCCTTGTCGATTGCGTTGCGCTCGCCATCCATACGCCGCTCGGAGTCGTGCTTCACACCGGCGATTTTAAAGTCGATCCCACGCCGACCGACAATCGCTTATTCGATCTGCACGGCTTTGCGGAGTACGGCAAAGAAGGTGTACTTGCGCTTTTGCAGGACTCAACCAACGTCGAGCGCAAAGGTTACACGCCCAGCGAACGCGCCGTCCATCGGAAGTTCGAAGAGGTCTTCGTTCGTACCAAACGACGCCTCTTTATCTCCTGCTTCTCGTCTTCGATCCATCGCATCAAGCTGACCGTCGACATGGCGCGTGAGCATGGACGCAAGATTTGTTTCATCGGCCGCTCCATGGAAAATTCTTCTGAGATCGCCGAGGATCTCGGCTATATCCAAATTCCGGATGGCCTTTTGATTCATCCCGGCGAAATGAAGAATTATCCCGCGGAAAAGGTTTGCGTCCTAATTAGCGGCACCCAAGGCGAGCCAATGTCAGCGTTGTCGCGCGCCGCCGTCGACAATCACAAACACGCAAAGATCGAAAAGGGAGACACGGTCGTGCTCTCTTCGCGCATCATTCCCGGCAACGAAAAAGCCATCTACCGGGTCGTCGATCACCTTTTCCGACGCGAAGCCTTCGTCATTTATGACGACGGATCCTATCCACCTATTCACGTCAGCGGGCACGCCAGTCAGGAAGAACTCAAACTCATCATCAACCTGGTTCGTCCTAAATATTTCATCCCGATTCATGGCGAATACCGGCAACTCAAACTTCACGCCGAACTCGCGGGATCGATGACGGGCGCGGTCGGCAAGGTCATGCTGATCGAAAGTGGCGACGTTCTCGAAATCGATGAACACGGCGCCCGCAAAGCCGGACGCGTGAATGTAGGGCGCGTTTGCATCGATTCCGGGTCGCGCACCGATGTCGTCGAAGATATCGTGATCAAAGATCGCCGTCACTTGAGCGAAGACGGATTTGTCATGCCTGTGATCGCGATCAACAAACTGACAGGACGCGTCGAAGCTACGCCCGAGATTGTGACGCGAGGATTCAATCCGGGAGAAACCATCTCCATCGACCGCATCAAAGAAATCGTTACAGAAACTCTCGATGCTTCGAGCGCTGAAGAGAAAGCCGACTACGGCGTGATCAAAGAGAAAATCCGGACAGACCTGAAGAGATATATCTCGCGCCAAACGCAAAGAAGACCGCTGATTATGCCGGTCATACTGGAGATTTAGCTGGTCTGAGGTCTCGCCGCTGAATTCTGCCCACTTCGCTTGAGCCCCCGCGAGCGCCCCTTGTCAGCCCTGCTTCCCGAATAAACGACCCCGTCATCCTCACCTCGCGGACTTTACCTGAAAGCACGATCGTCATGACATGATCTGGCCCTTACCTTATATTGTTGTCATGACGAAATCAGTAGCAACAAAGTCGTCCGCGACGAAATCGGGGAAAGCCCGGGTCCTTTCCTCTCGCGTCAGTTATCAGGGTCCGGTGTTTAGCGTCACGACGGATCAAGTAGAAGAGCCCGGAGGTGTGCGGGCGCGGCGAGACGTCGTACGGCATTCCGGTTCAATAGTCGTCCTAGCCGTTGATAGATCGGGTAAAGGCGCGCGAAAAACCGAACCACTGATCCTCCTCGAACGGCAATATCGGCACGCCGCCCGGTCGATGATGTGGGAACTGCCAGCCGGGCGCATCGATGATGGCGAGACCGCTATCACCGCCGCCAAGCGCGAACTGCTGGAGGAAACCGGCTACTCGGCTCGCAACTGGAAGCGCATTCTGCATTTCTATGTCAGCCCCGGCTTTCTGGACGAAACGATGACCATCTTCCTGGCGGAAAATCTTCGTGCTGGAGAAGCTCAGCCCGAAGCGGACGAAAGGATTGCGGTTAAGTTTTTCACGCTTTCTGAGGCCACACGGATGGCGATCGGTGGTCGAATTCAGGATGCCAAGACCATCGCCGGCATCTTGTGGCTCGCTGAGAAAGGCCGGCCCGCACGATAGCCACGGAGTCAACAAACGGCGGGTGAACCCACGGTTTTCGCCGTCGTAGGCAACCATACATATGTGATTGCAAGCCTTGACAGTCCTTCCCTTCGGCAGCACAATTCCTACACATTTTTTGCAGATCCCTGAAATTGCGCCTTTTCGCGGCAATCTGCAAGAAAAAGGGGGAAGCACGTGGATCGAATGAAAGGCACCGTCAAGTGGTTTAACAATGCCAAGGGATACGGCTTTCTCGGCCGTGACGATGGACCCGATGTTTTTATTCACTACAGTTCCATCACTACCGAAGGCTATAAGAGCCTGCAAGAGGGCGATCAGGTGGAATTCGAGATTGTGCAGGGGCAGAAAGGTCCCCAAGCCGCCAACGTAACCAAGACTACATAAAGTAGTAGGCCATTTCCAAGGTCTGCCGAGGTCAGCCGGTTGAAGTGTCTTCCGGCAATTTTGGCGGTCTTGGTTTGTTTCTTCTCTTGCCCCCGCTAGCCCTCTAGACCCGCATCATTTAACCTTTAACCTTGATTTTCGTCACATGGATAACAAAGCCATCGCTACCCTCCTTTACGAGACCGCAGATCTTCTCGAGATCGACGGACAAGATTCCTTCCGCATACGCTCGTATCGCAACGCGGCGGAGGCCATCGAAGCGCTGCCTCAGCAAGTAGCCGATCTCATCGGAGAGCCCAAGAAACTCCTCGCCGTGCAAGGCATCGGCAAAGGCATGCTGGCCAACCTGCAAATGCTCTTCAAAGATGGGCGCATCGAGGCCCATGCCGAATTGCTGAAGAAGTATCGGCCCTCGATGCTCGAGTTGCTGAAGATTCAGGGACTCGGACCGAAAACGATCTCCTTGATATGGAGCGCCTACCAAGTTTGCGATCTCGAAGGTGTCGAAAACCTCGCTCGCGAGGGCAAGATTCGCACGCTGCCCCGCATGGGCGAAAAGCACGAGCAGAAACTGCTCAAGGCCATCGAAGACTATCGCCGCATCGCTGGCCGATTCCTTATCGATACCGCCGAAGAACTGGCCGAAAAACTGGTGGAGTTTTTATTAGCGGTTCCCGGAATTAAAGAGGCGACGCCGGCCGGTTCGCTACGCCGTGGACGCGAAACGGTGGGCGATCTGGACATTCTCGTTACTGGCAAAGCGTGTATCGACGCGGAGCCACGCCAGGAACTGATTCAACATCTCCTGCGATTCCCCGGCTTGATGGACATCATGGCGCAGGGCGATAACAAAGTGAGCTTCCGTCATCGCAACGGGATGCAAGTAGACGTACGCCTTCTTCCTCCGGAATCCTTCGGAGCGGCGATGCAGTATTTTACCGGCTCGAAGGCGCACAATGTCGCATTACGCCAGCGAGCCCTCAAGATGGGTTTTACTCTCAACGAATACAGCCTCGCTAATCTCGAAGACAACCGGCCTGTTGCAAGCAAAACAGAAAAAGAAATTTACGCCAAACTGGGGCTCGACTTTATCGCTCCCGAGCTGCGGGAGAATTTAGGTGAACTCGAAGCCGCCGCCAACCACACTTTGCCGAAACTGCTGGAACTCTCCGACATTCGCGGCGACGTGCACATGCACACGGTCGAAACCGACGGGCGCAACACGATCGAAGAAATGGCCGAGGCGGCGCGCGCACGCGGCTACCAGTACATGGCCATCACGGATCATTCCAAGAATCTGGCCTTCGCCAATGGACTGACCGACGAACGCTCCCTCGCCCACATCGAGAGAATTCGAGCCGTGGAAGGGAACATGGGAGGTATTCGCATCTTTGCCGGAATCGAAGTGGACATCCTCGGCGATGGCTCGCTCGATCTTTCCGATTCCGTGCTCGAACAGATGGACATCGTCATTGCCAGTGTGCATTCCCTCTTCAGTCAGGACCGCGCCGCCATGACCGATCGTTTACTCAAAGCAATTTCCAATCCGAATACTTCCCTGCTCGGCCATCCTACGGGGCGTCTGCTGCTACGCCGCGACGGCTACCAGTTCGATCTGGACGCCATTCTCAAAGCCGCTGCCGAACGGAAGGTGGCGATGGAATTGAACTCCTATCCTGACCGGCTGGACCTGAGCGACGTTCATCTGCGCTTAGCCAAGCAGCACGGGGTCAAAATCGTCATTAATACCGATTCCCACCACACGTCGCATATGGAGAAGATTCGCTACGGCGTCACACAGGCTCGACGCGCTTGGCTGAGCAAGGACGATGTTCTCAATACTTTGCCGGTAGATCGGTTTGCGTCCGCCATGAAGCATGGTTGGTAAGAAATGGCTGGTAAAGGGACAGGAAGCGGCGAGAATTTTGGGAGAAGACATTTCCACTCGTCGGGCGCATCATCGCAAATCGCTTCACTTCATCCTCAGCGATCCCGGCGATTCTGAGGTAAAATAGTTAGTGTCTATTGTTTTGAATGGTTTACGAGCTGCAGAAAGCTATAACTTTAGGAGGGTGAATTGCTTCTTCCTAACGTTCTGGTTGAATTGTGGGAAGCGTGAAGCCGGCAATGCCGAGATTCATTCGTGGCATCCGCCAAGGTACCGGCGGTGACCTGCACCCCAGCAAGTAGATTGACGTGCCACGACCATTAGGGCGAACTTACAAATAGGACCCCCCAAGTGATTTTGATTTCAGCATAAATTTCAGCTAGAACATCCGGGAGGAATACTGCTTTGAACGCGACAATGAGTCATCTAATCGCCCCACACGGGGGAGAACTTGTCCAGCTGCAAGTGCCGGCCGCGCGCGCCGCAGAACTGAAAGCGCAATCGAAGGATTGGCCTTCGTGGGACCTGACCGGCCGGCAACTTTGCGATCTGGAATTGCTGATGAGCGGCGGTTTTTCTCCTCTGCGCGGATTCATGAATCGCGCTGATTACGAAGGGGTCTGCAAAGACATGCGTCTGGCGAACGGCACGCTTTGGCCGATGCCGATTACCCTCGACGTCAGCGAAGATTTTGCCAAGAAACTGGTAGCTGGCAGCAGCAAGATTGCTCTGCGCGATCCGGAAGGCGTGATGCTCGCCGTCCTTCACGTGGAAGATGTATGGCAGCCCGACCGCACCGCCGAAGCCAAGGCTGTTTTCGGTTCCACCAGTGCCGCTCATCCCGGTGCGGACTACGCCATCAACAAATCCAACCCGTGGTACGTCGGTGGAAAAATCGAAGGCGTGCAAGATCCGTCACATTATGATTTCCGCGCCCTGCGCCTGACTCCCGCGGATCTTCGGGCAGAGTTCGGCCGTCTTGGCTGGACAAAGATTGTCGCCTTCCAGACTCGGAATCCCATGCACCGCGCTCACGTCGAACTGACCATGCGCGCCGCCAAGCAAGTCGAAGCCAATTTGCTGATTCATCCGTCGGTTGGAATGACGAAGCCAGGAGACGTGGACTACTTCGTCCGCACCCGCTGCTATCAACTGCTGCTTTCGAAATACCCCAAAGGCACGGTGGAACTCGCCATGTTGCCGCTCGCCATGCGCATGGGGGGACCGCGCGAGGCCGTCTGGCATGGCATCATTCGCAAGAATCACGGCTGCACCCACTTCATCGTTGGGCGCGATCACGCCGGCCCAGGAAAAGACGCTGATGGCAAGCCGTTTTACGGTCCATACGATGCGCAGGAACTCTTCAAGAAACATGAAGAGGAAATCGGCGTCACCATGGTTCCCTTCCAGATGATGGTCTATCTTGAAAACGAGGACCGTTACGTTCCAGCTGATGAAGTTCCCAAGGGCGCCAAGGTTCTCGACGTCTCGGGCACGGAATTGCGCGACCGGCTCAACGAGGGACGCGACATTCCGGCTTGGTTTACCTATCCGGAAGTCGTCAAGGAATTGCGCCGCAGCTATCCGCCACGGCACAAACAAGGTGTCACGATTTTCTTTACCGGCCTTTCGGGATCGGGCAAGTCGACCATCGCGAATGCCCTGATCACGAAATTTCTGGAGATGGGTGGACGTCCGGTCACGTTGCTGGACGGCGATCTCGTGCGCAAGAATCTGTCGAGTGAACTTGGCTTCTCCAAAGAGCATCGCGACATTAATATTCGCCGCATCGGTTACGTCGCATCGGAGATCACCAAGAACGGTGGCATTGCGGTTTGTGCTCCCATCGCCCCATACGAAGCGACTCGCAAGGCCGTGCGCGCCATGATTGAGCCTTTCGGCGGATTCATTCTGGTGCACGCTGCGACTTCCATCGAAGTTTGCGAACAACGCGATCGAAAAGGTTTGTATGCGAAGGCCCGCGCCGGCATCGTAAAAGAGTTCACGGGTATCTCCGATCCCTACGAGGCGCCCAGCAACGCCGAAGTTGTGATCGATACAGCGAAACTAAGCCCGGAAGAAGCGGCGCAGACCATCCTTCTACACCTCGAGCGCGAAGGTTTCGTGGGCGCGAATGGTAATGGCTAGGAATGCCCGCGAAGTCGATTAGTACCGTCGGCTTCGTGGAATAATTTTGTCGCAAGGTGGTTTCCGGTAAGTCAGTTCTCCGTGCCGTAACATGTTTTTGCTTTAATGAGACTGAAGAATCGGAAGTTCTGAA
>Ga0302320_10006795_pt1 | contig 25311 bp, 23 predicted proteins | sample Bog_T0_3_FD_202130 | JGI IMG/M metagenome (GOLD analysis project Ga0302320, IMG submission 202130) | Peat permafrost microbial communities from Stordalen Mire near Abisko, Sweden - Bog_T0_3 | ecosystem: Environmental > Terrestrial > Soil > Wetlands > Peat | place: Sweden: Abisko, Stordalen Mire... | reverse complement strand
GCCCCACGCGGGGCGCGCGGATTGAAACCTCGTCAAGATCCTCACGACGGTCGGCTATAGGGTCGCGCCCCACGCGGGGCGCGCGGATTGAAACTCCCTGGAGACCAATGCGAGCAACTCGCTCAATGCAATCGCCCCTCGCAAAAGCGGGGCGCGCGGATTGAAACCGCAAGCAGGCACTCACCTTACTCAAGGCCATGTTCAGCGATACCTGGGAAGAGCAGATCGACGGACTGCGGCATAAGGCCAAGCCTCAGAGCACCCTTGGCGACCTTCTCGATCTCTACGAGACCTTGGCCCCAGCCGAGATCGGGATTGCCCAGGGCGCCAAGCGGAATGCCGGACAGCTCCTGCGGATCGTGGAGACCGTTAAAACAGGCACTGATGCCAGAAGCTTGCGAGTCGAGGAGATCAATGACGATCTCGCCCGCTCCTACATCGCCCTAGCTCGCAAGCAAAGCCGCAGCGACACTTCTATTCGTAGCAGCATCAATCAAGCCCGCAGCCTCTTCACCCCGAAGCTGCGGCACCTTTATGACAAGAAACTGCACCTTCCGAAGATCCTCGGTTTCTCCCTTTCGTCTCTCCATCTGAAAACCTCTACGGAAGAATTCGTCCCCTTCCCGGAGGTCAGCGTCCAGCAAATGGAACAGGCCGCTCATGGACCCCTGCGCGAGTGCCAGCCATCCGCTTATCGAGCCTACCTCCTCACGTCGCGGCTCGGCCTGCGCAATAGCGAAGTGATCGCCGTGCGTCGGCATTGGTTTGAGACTCACAATGGACAGCGCCTTCTAGTGCTCAAGGATCGCCCGAGCGAGGATTTCAAGCTCAAGAACTCCCTCAGTGGCGCCATCGGCGTCTCGGATGAACTCTGGAGCCAGCTGACCGAGGGACTTGAGGAGAAATTCGACTACCTCATTGACGAGACCACGGCCACGGGACGATTCGACGCAGCCTATCGCACCCTGAACCGCTTCATCCGTCAATACCTCCCAGATCGCCAGAAAGGCGCCTACGAGCTCAGCAAATGGGCCGGAAGCATCGTGGCCACCCGTAGCGGAATCTACGCAGCCCAGCAATTCCTGCGGCATCGTAGCGTCAAGGTGACAGAGAGCTACTACGCCACTTACCTGCTGACCATCCACGGCATCAGCGCCGCTGATCTCAGCTCGATTTACCGAGGGACCGAGGTCAAGATTTGACAATATCCGCTTCTGTCAATAGATTCTTATTGCCCGCCTTTGTTCCCTCCCTCGGCAATTGGAGCCGAGCTGAGAGGAATAGAGCGCGGGCTTTTTGCTGGTTGGCGTAGAGTGTCATTCCATCCCTGATCCAACCCTGAACAGCCATGGGCGATTTATCGTAGAGACTCGTGATCACATTGGCGGGTTTATTTGGGGATGGCCGATCCAGATGGATCGCCACAAGAACATTTCTCCCCTGGGATTTGAGCGCTGTCAGTACAGTCACGGCATTTGAAACCTTGGCTGATTGAAAGACAAAAATCGGATCCCGCAAGGCCGTAGGGAGTTGATTGAGCACTTCGCGCGGCACATCATGCTTGACGCCGGATACCTTGGGAATCACCGAAGGCGGCATCACAAGCGGAGCATTGGAGACGCCCACGGCAGAGAGTACAGGAGGCACGCTACCCACCTTCAGCATCTCTCGGCTTCCGGGATTGCGTAAATACCCCTCCACTTGCTGCTGCCAATCACTGGCCTCCTTTTGCAGATCGGGAGGAATTGTAGAATCAGGCATGAATTGAGGCTTTGAAGCCTCACTATCACCCATCCCTGGATACGGCTTCACATCCGGCATCCGGTTGGCGTTCACCTTATCGTAATCGAAATGAAAGCCCGTCTTTGGCTGGCCGTCTGGGCCGAGTGCGGGACTCGCATCCTCCAGGCGGTCCATGCGGATCGTGCGGATGATGCCGCGAGGGCCGAAGTCGCCGGTGAGCGGATTGGCTCCCCTGTTGAGCTTCGTGCCCGGTGAGAGCAGGCCATTGATGATATTGCGGCGCTCGATCCCGATGCCGTTCTCGCCGGGGAGATTGGCCCGGTGATTGGCGAGATACTTCTGGAAGTCACTATGGAACTGGCCCAGCTCATTGCCGAAAGCCTCCAACCTCCCCTCATTGAGAGCCTTGAGTACCTTGGCATTGAGCGTGGTCATATCGACCACATTCATGAGGAGCTTGTTGGCATTGGAGACCCGCCATTCAAAGGGCAGAACCTCCCGGCGGATCGCCTCCGTATTGCCCGCATTGATCACCTTGTAGGAACCTGAGTCACCCGTGCCGATGCGGTGATAGAGTACATTCCAGGTATTGCCATCCTCGCGGCCTCCCTCGATGGAGCGGGCGAGCTGGCGGATCCAGGGGCCGAAATGAGTCAAGCCATCGAAATTCTTCGGCAGCACAGTGCCCTGGATGACAGGCTTCCCGTCGCATTCCGCCTAACAAATCAGCCTGCCCCATTCTGATTTGAATTGAACTGCCAATAATTGAAGATCAATTTGTAGAGAAATTCACCTGTCGAACTTTATACCAATGCCGAAAAAAGAAGATGCCAAGAAAGCCGGTCTGAATCCCGAAACCCTCCACTTTGTGATGGAGAAAACCTTGCGGGAGGTCACAGATAAATCAAAGGGCGATGCGGAGGAGCAGGCGCAGGATTTGGTCTATCAGGCGCTGGAGGCTGATTCCCTTGAGGAGCACCTCGCTCTGCTGCTGAACGCCCTCAAGATTGATCCACACAATGTGGATGCTGCTCTCATGCTGCTCGATACGGTTGGGTTGGATGGAGAAGAGAGGATCGAGGCTCTTGCCGGGATTGTGGAAACGGGGGCAAAGAAACTTGGCAAAAAGGCTTTCCGGAAATTGGCACCAGATTTCTGGGGATTCCTTGAGACGCGTCCCTACATGAGGGCGAGAGAGCAGCTGGCAATGTGCCTCTTCTTCGACGGGCGGCTGGAGGATGCCATCAGAGAATTTCAAGAAATGCTGATGCTCAATGAGAAGGACAATCAAGGGGTTCGTTTCTACCTTTTGGTTTCGCTGCTGGCCATGGGTAAGCTGGGGGAGGCCAGGGCGGTTCTGATCCGTTACCCCGAGGATTGCAAGTGGAATGTGGTTTTCTCATGGGGTCTGCTCTTGGAGCGACTGATCAGCGGCGATGATGAGGGCACAGCCAAGGCGTTGGCTGATGCCCGCAAGCAGAATCCGCATTTGGAGATCTATCTCAAGGGCCAACGCAAGGTGCCAAAAAAGTCCCCCGAAACCTATTCGCCCGGCAGCAAGGAGGAAGCACTCTGTTTCATCGAGCCGCTGCTTATGGCTTGGAGGAAGCATCCTGAAGCTTTGAAATGGCTGTTGAGCCAGCAATCTGGGAGTACTGAATCCGTATAACTCGCCCTTTTCAAATAAACTCGATTCGTCACTCCACGCTCATCCCTCTACTTTCTCTTTCCTCCAGGCGCAGCACCTTCGCAGTTTCAGCTTTCCATATTTCAGTTTTTCCCCCGCCCCCGCTCACCTTACCAGCACACTAGCCACCACCGAGAGACCAGGAGCCAGGCGGTCTTCGTAGCCTTTGACGGAATCGCGGTCAAACTCAATGCGAACCGGCAGGCGCTGGACGATCTTGGTGAAATTACCCGTGGCGTTATCAGCGGGAAGCAGGGCAAATTCCCGACCGCTTGCCGGAGCAATGCTGACCACCTTGCCGGTGAAAGCATGATCGGGAATGGCATCGATTGTCATGGTGACTTCCTGTCCTGGATGGATGTGGGCCACCTGGGTCTCCTTGAAATTGGCCTCCACCCAGGGGTTCGCTTCCACCACGGCGAGCAGGTTGATACTTGGCTGAACGGTATTGCCCACCTCGACACTGCGCCCTCCGATCACTCCATCCACAGGTGAAGTGATCGTCGTGTAGCGACGGTTCAACTGCGCCATGCGAAGCTGCGCAGCGGCGGAGTTGGCATCATCCCTCGCATGGGCCAGATCCTGAACGGAAACGACACGCGTATTCGCCAGTCCCTGGGCGCGCTGGTAATCCCCAAAGGCCCGTTCATTTTTGGCAGTGGCATCGGCAAGAAGGGCATCGAACGGCTCGGGATCAATCTGAACAAGGAGATCACCTGCCTTCACTCGTGCATTGTTCTCAACGGCCACGGTCTTCACGACTCCCGTAATCTGCGGGGCGATGTAGTGGATGTGGGCTGTGATGTAGGCGTTGTCCGTCGTCTCGTGATGAAAACGAAAGATCGCATATTTTGCGGTAAAGCTGAGGCAGAGGAGAATAAGCAGGATCAGGCCAGCTTTACGGAGCAGCGGCCGCTTCTTGGATGAGGAGCCCGGTTGAGTTGTGGCGTTTTGAGGGTTGGAATCGGTCATAAGAAATCAGTGTGCAGGGCTTTCAACTTTCCCCCCACGGCTCAGGAGAAGAATCAGGGGAAGAGAGAGGATGAACATCCAGGCGAGCGTCTTGAAAATGTCAATGGAGGCCAGGAGGTTGGATTGGAGCGTGATGATATTATCGAGCATCCCGAGCGATCTCGTGGTCGTGAGGATAGGATCGTGCGTTTGAGGCAGGAGGGAATACTGGGAGACGAATGATCTCTGGATATAGGAAATCCGCAGTGGATTGATGTCGTTGACCAGATCCCCCCGATGGATGAGCGCGCATTTTTCCAGCATCGTCGTCAGCACGGCGATACCGATACTTCCCCCCATTTGACGGGTGAGGCTGAAGAGACCTGCCGCCGCAGGAATTTCCCGGCGAGGGATTCCTCCAAGCGTGGCAATGGAGAGGGGCAAAAAGATCAGTGCCGTACCCACTCCGCGACCGATGAGAGGCCAAAAAAGATCATCTTCACCCGTGTCAGGACTCAGATTGGCGAGGGCCATCATCGAGACGCTCAGAATCAGAGCTCCCGTGGCGATCAAGATGCGTTGATCGAAATCCTTGAGAAATTTACCGAACAAGATCATCACCACCGCCGAGGCAAAGGAACCAGGCATCAGCAGCAATCCCGTCTTGGTGGCTGTAAAATGCAGCTGAGACTGGGCAAATATCGGGATGACAAAGACTGCCCCGTAGAGACCGAAGCCGAGCACAATCGAATAAAGACTCCCGGCAAAAAGAGCTTTGTGCCGGAGGACGCGCAGGTCAACGGCGGGATGCTGCGTGGAGAGCTCCTGTTTTACAAAGAAAATCAGGCTAAGAATACTCACTCCGGCAGACCAGCGAATGAAGGAAGAGGAAAACCAATCCTCCTGTTGCCCCTGTTCCAGAACCATCTGGAAGCAACCGAGGCCCAGAGTCAGCCAGAGTATTCCCCACCAATCGACCGTGGCCTTTTTGGCATCAGTCTCGGAGAGAGGTTCATCCGAGGGTAAAAATGTATAAATCATCCAAGTAGCCAACAGGCCGATCGGCACATTGATGAAAAAGATCCAGCGCCAGTCGAGTGTGTCGGTGATGATCCCTCCGAGCGTCGGTCCGATGGCAGGCCCGACGATCACTCCAAGTCCGAAGAGGGCGCTGGCCATTCCCTGCTCTGCCGGAGGAAAGGTTTCAAAGAGGAGCGACTGCGCCTTGGCCAGCAGCCCTCCGCCTGCCAGTCCCTGCAAAATACGGGCGGCAATGAGCAGCCCCAGACTGTCTGCCATACCGCAGAGCACAGAAGCCGCCGTGAAAGAAATCAAAGAAAAGAGAAAATAGTTTTTCCTCCCAAAGCGGATACCGAGCCATGCTGTCAGGGGAATGATGATGACATTGGCCATCGTATAGCCTGTGGAGACCCAACCTATTTCCGAAAGTGTCGCGCCAAGATTTCCCCTCATATCAGGGATCGCCACATTGACGATACTCGTATCGACCGTCTCCATCATGGCGCCCAGACAGGCAGAAAGAAGGATCGCCCACTTCAGCCATCCCTGCTTGGCCGCCCTCTGGCCAAGGTGTGTCGGAAGTCGATCGGGATCTATCATCGGTAACAATTTTTACCGAAAACCATAACAGCAATAAAGATTAATGCCATTAATCTTTTCCAATGAAAAACCTGACATTCCTGAGGAGATACGGCTTGTCTCCCTCCCTGCAGATCTAGCAAAGTGCATCCTGCCTATCACCATGACGCGCTTCCTGAAATCACCCCGGCATCTCTTCCTGCGATTGCTGGGAAACGGTGCACTGCTCCTTCTGCTGACACTTTCCAGTTCGTGCATCTCGGCGGCGAGCACCCCCGTTGCCCCCACGCTTTCCGTACATGAATCCCTCTATGGCTTTGAGACACGAGGCACCCAACGGTGGTCAGTTTCCAGAATCGACATTCATCTCCTGGGACGAATGGAACCGGAGAGAGCTCTGAGTGTTCAATGCTTCTTCCTGAAAAAGGGGCAACCGGGCGAATCCCCCACGATCCAGGAGACGGTTCTCTTCGAACATCACGGCTTCAACGCGACTTATGAGGTGACGGCCAAACCGATCAAGATCTCCCCAGTCAGCAAACCCACCTCAAAATCGGGCAAGAAAAAGACGGGGAAGAAATCTGCGAAAAAGGCCAAGGGAGCCGCCACCGTCAAGCCCTCCACCCTCGATTTTCCACGCGAAGGCTACATCGTCCGATTGGTAGGTAGCGGCATTGTCCTGCGCACCGAGGCTTCCAGCCATACTCTTGATCGCTTCGCCAAGGAAAACGCCCCCCTCCTGGATCAGGCTGCCTGCAGCAAGTCGGCCCGCCTTCTGAATGAGGCCACGCTGATCAAGAAATGATCAGGCAACCCCTCCATTGCGCAGACATTCGCTAGCCCGTGCCAGCGAATCATCAAAGGTGGCGCAGAAATTCTGCCTTCCAATCACCTCGATAAATCCTGCCTTCATGAGCATCTGGAGGGGTTGAAAATGGATGCCGCTCAGGATCACAACGGCACCTTTGTGACGCATCCTCTCGACAATGCTTTCCAGTGCATTCAGTCCGGTAGCATCCATGGCGGTGACGAGATTCAGCCGGAGAATGAGCACCTTGGGCAGTTCATCCACAGAACTTATTGCATCTTCCATTTTCTCTGCGGCTCCAAAAAGAAAGGGGCCAAAGATCCGGTAAACCAACACGCCTTCGGGAATATGCTTCCCCTGAGCGAGATGCTCGGGGCGTTCCAGCATGTCTTCACCCGTCACGCGACTCACTTCGGTCGTCTCCGAAACCCTCTTAATGAAAAGGATCGCTGCCAGCACCATCCCGATCTCAACAGCCAGGACGAGGTCGAAAATCACCGTCAGGGCGAAGGTGGTCAGCAAGACCAGAGCATCACTGCGCGGCATTTTATTGAGACGGACAATCTCGTGCCATTCCCCCATGCGCAGTGCCACCATGATCAGAACGGAAGACATCGCAGCCATCGGAATGTAGGCAGCCCAGCGAGCGGCGAGCAACATGATCCCAAGCAGCGTCAGGGCATGGAAGATGCCGGCCAGCGGAGTTTTGCCGCCGTTGTTGATATTGGCAGAAGTCCGGGCAATCGCTCCGGTGGCGGGTAATCCACCAAAGATGGGACAGACTAGATTCGCCATTCCCTGGGCAATCAGCTCTGTGTTGCTGTCATGGCGATCCCCGGAGAGTCCGTCGGCAACGACCGCTGAGAGGAGCGACTCGATGGCTCCCAATAGCGCGATGGCCGTTGCAGGCCCTATGAGTTTGCGCACCAGATGCCAGTCAAAATGTGGCAGGAATGGCATGGGGAGACCGGAAGGAATGGCGTGTGTTCCAAATTTACTGCCGATGGTGGCGACATGATGAGCCTCCCCCCAACCAGTGATCACGACAAGCAAAGTGGCACCGAGCATCGCCACGACGGAACCGGGAATCTGTCGGATTTTAAATTTTGGCCAAAGCAGGATCAGGGCACAGCAGACAACAGCTATCCCCAGCGAGAAGGGATTCCAGGAGGGGAAATGCTCAAGGAGCCATGGAAACTTTTCAAAAAACTCCCTCGGCATTGAACCCTTTGCATCAAATCCCAGAAAATCAGGAATCTGCGTGATCATGATGGCTGCGGCAATCCCGGTCGTGAAGCCGCTGGTTACCGGCCAGGGAATGAATTTGATGAGCGTTCCCATCTTAGTGATCCCCATCAGGATAAGGATGACTCCGGCCATCATCGTGGCCATCACCAGTCCTCCATACCCATCTTCCGAAATAATCAGGAAAATGATCGGGACAAAGGCGGCAGTCGGCCCTCCGATCTGCACACGAGAACCCCCGAAGAGCGAGATAATCAGGCCTCCGATAATCGCCGTAAAAATACCCAAAGCTGGAGCGGAGAAAGGGGTGCCCACTCCGGCAGGAATGCTAGCGATGCCCAGAGCCAACGCCAAAGGAAGCGCGATCAGGCCGACCGTGATGCCGGCGAAAAGTTCACCGCTGAGCGAAAAACCGGCAGGAGGGCGGGTGAAGAGTTCTATGCTTTTGGGACGAAAAGCAATCCCAAAGGGAAGCCTGAGACGAAGACCGTTGAAAAAACCCTTTATTCTTTTTAACTGTTCCACAGCTGACAGCTTAACACAGTCGTGCAAGTGATAGGTTTTCAAAAAGCCAAAAACGGCCCAAAAACTGCTGCTTCTGAACTCGATCCCAAGAATTTTTTCTCTAAAAATCCATCTTCTTTCGCGTTTTCACCTTGACCAAAAATACGACTGAGATTCTTTAGTGTGTTTCTTCCCTCTCGGAACGGCCCACTCCATGTCACTTACACTCGGCAGTCCACTCTGGAATCTCTGTTATCTCACCGTTCTGATCGGCCTGACCGGCTACGGTCTGCACCGTTGCGGCATTATCTTCCTCTTTCTCAAATACAGGAAGCATACACCGCGTCCGATCTCGACCTTTAGAGAGCTTCCCCCAGTCACCATTCAGCTCCCTCTCTATAATGAGGCCTGCGTGGCGGGCAGGCTCATCCGGGCAGTCGGAGTCCTTGATTATCCGAGGGAAAAAATCACCATCCAGGTTCTGGACGATTCGACTGATTCAACCACGGAGGTCGTTGCCAGAGAGGTCGAACTCCTGCAAGCACAAGGTCTCTCCGTCGCCCATATCCGCAGGGGCAACCGCGAGGGTTTCAAGGCCGGAGCGCTTGCGCACGGCATGAAACTGGGAACCGCCGACCTGATCTTCATTCTGGATGCCGATTTTATCCCCTCACCCGATATTCTGAAAAAGACGGTAGATTTCTTTACCGATCCCGGCATCGGCCTCGTCCAGATGCGCTGGGGCCATCTCAACCGCAAACAATCCCTGCTTACCCGTCTCCAGGCGATGTTTCTAGATGGACATCTCCTTTTGGAACAAACGGCTCGTTGCCATTCGGGGCGCTTCTTTAATTTCAATGGCACCGCCGGAATCTGGCGTCGCCGAGCCATAGAGGAAGCCGACGGATGGCACGCCGATACGCTGACCGAAGATCTCGATCTGAGCTATCGCGCCCAGCTCAAAGGCTGGCGCTTTCTCTTCCTTCCCGATCTCGTCATTCCCGCCGAACTGCCCGAGGAAATGAACGGTTTCAAAACTCAGCAGAAACGCTGGACAAAGGGCTCCATCCAGACCTGCCTGAAAATCCTCCCCAAAGTCTGGCAAGCTCCCGTTCCCCTCCTGATCAAACTGGAGGCCACAGCCCATCTCACTTCCAACTTTGGCTACCTCCTGCTTGTTTTCATGTGCGTCCTGACGCTACCCCACGCTCTGGGCCCCAAGCAGGGAACCATCTACAGCCTGCTCGTTGACCTCCCCATCTTTCTGGTCACCACGGTCTCAATCGCCGTCTTTTACATTGTCGCGCAACGCCATCTCAATCCCACCGGATGGAAGCGTGATCTCCTGCTTCTCCCGATGCTCCTGGCTCTCGCCACGGGTATGTCGATCAACAATTCCGTTGGCGTCCTCGAGGCGCTTTTCCGCCAGAGCAGCGAATTCACCCGCACCCCAAAAAGCGGCAGCGCTACAGGCAGAGTCTTAGCCAAATCGCTCATTCATTACAGCCCGGTTCGCTCCCTCCTTCCCGCTATCGAGCTACTCTTCGCTGCCTACTTCGGCTATTGCACCTGGAATGCCTTTGATCACCGCCAGTGGATGTCGATTCCCTTCCTTCTGATATTCCTCGCCGGATTCCTCTATGTTGCCTGGAATTCCCTCCGTTTTCCCAGCATCGCCTGGACCTCTGAAGAGCCGGATGAGCAGGAAAGCCTTCCTGCCTAGCCATCTTTTCCCAGCAGTCTGTCCGCTCTAAGTCCGACGGGCTGCCAGACAAAAAAATTACGCTCCGAGGCAGAATAAACCTTGAGCCTCTCCGAGGACTTGGCCAGCCTTGTATCTCCGCTCGAATGGCGAAATTGGCAGACGCGCCAGACTTAGGATCTGGTACCGCAAGGTGTGTGGGTTCAAGTCCCTCTTCGAGCACTTTTAAAACTGGCAACAAAAAGGCCACCGTCGCCACTTTGCGAGATTCTGCGCGATCTTGAAAGCCTCATGTCATGACTCTTTGAGTAAGAATGGCTCCAAAAACTGATCCAAAAAGAACCGAACCGTTAAGACAACGGCGGTTGCCTCTAATCTTACACAGTTGCACTGTAAAAAAAGTGGCTACCCCGCATGGATTCGAACCATGAATAATTCCTCCAAAGGGAACTATTTAACAGTGTAGATAAATACCCGTTGCTGTTATGTTGCTGTTTTGCGAGTCTTTGCGTATAGATTCACAAGCCCAATGAAAACCGCGATCACCAGCACAATATCGAAACTTAAGGCCACGATCAAAAGACCGGGGAAGAAACAAAAGGAAGTCTGGTGGAAGGTGACAACCCCAAAGCCGGGAGGTGGTAGGAATCGGCGGTTCTTTCAAACGGAAGCCGATGCAGACACCTATATTGAGCAGCAGTCCATCCAGCTTGCCAACCACGGCACCGCTGGAGCCTCCATGAATGAACGCCTTAGGGCCGATGCCATTACCGCTGAGGAGATTCTTTCTCCCCTTGGTTTGTCAATCGTGGACGCTGCCAGGCACTATGCGAAATTCATAAAAGATCAGACAGGCGGCACACTGTTAGCCAAAGCCTCCGAAATGCTCTTGAAAGACCGTGAGCATGGCGATTACTCAGCCACATACCGGAAGAACCTAGGGCATTTCCTGAAGCACTTCGTCGAAGCATTTCCCGACAAGACCACCACTTCCATCACCAAGGATGAGATTCGAACCTTCTTACGCGAGAGGTGCAAGGCGCTGGAATCGCGAAAGAGCTACAGGAGAGCGATAAAAACACTCTTCAGTTACCTGATAAAAAATCACAATCACTCGGTTGACCCTGTTCCCGACTTGGAAAAATCCAAGGGAACCAATGACACGAAATACAGCGTTGAAATTCTCACCCCCGAAGCCTGTTCCCGATTGCTCCTTGCCGCCGATGAATTAACCCTCCCCTCCTTGGCTATCGGAATGTTCTGTGGACTCCGTGCAAGTGAGATTGAGCGTCTATCATGGAGCAAGGTGAACATCTCCGAAGGGATCATCATTATTGACGCATCCGTGGCACTAAAAACAGGTAGCCGCCGCGTTATCCCGATACCTGAAGCTTGCAAGCAATGGCTCACTCCCTACGCAAAAACAGAGGGTGCCGTTCATCCTAACAAGTTCTTGGAACTGTTCGACCCTGTAAGGATTGCCGCAGGATTCAGACCATCGAACGCGAGGCTACATCTCAGACTTGCAGAGCAGAGGAAGAAGGCAAAGGCCAAGCCGCTTGAACCGTGGCCCTCAAACTGCTTGAGACATTCAGCAATCAGTTATGCCCTTGCCGAGTCCCGCGATGAATCCAAGGTGGCAAGTTGGGCCGGGAATAGCCCTTCCATGATCAAGAAGCACTACGATGCTCAGGCGACACCATCCGCCGCTAAAGCCTTTTATGGAATCCGTCCCGAGACGCCGGAGAATGTGGAAGCATTCAAGCGACCAAAAGCCGCATGAAATCCCGTTGCTGATTGCGCGTCCTTGCGCTAGGTTCAATTCAAATCTCATCCATGAAAGCACCTGTCCAGCTTGGCAAATATATCGTGGCCGATCCTTCTATTTGCCACGGCAAGCCGACTTTTAAGGGCTCTCGTGTCATGATGTGGCAAGTCATGGAAGCTCTTGCCGATGGAGAGACTTATGATGAAATCATGGCAGCATGGCCAGGCTGTGTTTCTCGTGAGGCGATTTCAGAGGCTATCCGTCTTTCTGGTGAAGCGTTTCTTTCTCATGCAGTAGCGGCATAGGGTGCCGGGATGATCGTCCTTGATGAAAACATCCGTGCTGAAGAAGTGGATGTCCTGAATGAGGCAAGGATTCCAACTAGGAAAATCGGGGTTGATTTAGCCCCCAAGGGAACAAGTGATGGTGACATCATCCCCTTATTACTCAGGATAAAGAGTCCTACCTTCTTCACCCATGATAAGGATTTCTGGAAGGCCAGCCTTCGTCATGACGGATATTGTCTAACCTTTCTTGATGTTCCAGCACGGCAGGCAGCGGAATATATCCGGCACTTCCTACGGCAGCCATCGTTCAACACCGCTGCAAAACGGCTCGGCAAGGTGGTTCATATCCACGCAGACGGCATCAGCTATTTTGCCGCAGGCAGTCGGAAGACCCATGCCGAGGATTGGTAAATCCATGCACTCCAAGCGGCTTCTTGCCGCAGCCTAAAAAACAAGGCTCCTATACGCCCCGCCACGGGGTTTTTATTTTGCGAGCTGGTACTTTTTCCTCGTCTTTTTTTTGTGAGACAACGCCTTTTCTTGTCGGTAAAAGAGCGCCGTTGAAAGATTTTTTCTGACATCGTGGTATGTCCATAGAGGCCGATAGAATGGGACTCTAGGAGCAACGCCTAAGCGCGAGAAGATGGGGCGACAGGCAACGGCGTGAAGATTTTTCTTGTCTTCTGAAAAACGCATCACAGCAAAGTGTATGTGAAAACTACATCACTCCATCAAGCCGAACCCGCTAGCGCGAACTTCGGATCACTACTCCAAAAACCCGACATTGCACGCCGAGCAAATGTCAGTATCCGCACCGTTGACGACTGGGTGAAATCCAAGAAAATCCCGTCAATCAAGATTGGCCGGACTATCCGCTTCCGCTGGCCAGCCGTTGAAGCCGCTCTCCTGAAATTCGAGAGGAAGGCCATAGGCTAATCATCACCCCGGTTACGCCGTGCCACGAAAAAGGCCCGGCAGGATTTGCACTCCATACCGGGCCAAAAACTAAGAACGATGGAAAATGTATCACGCCAGATAGTCACGGGGCAAGCACGCTTCACCGATCCAGCTTCCGAAGAAGCCGTCCGTGGTTGGATTTGCCGGAATGGACTTGAGCAAGTTCTCAGTGAATTTCCTGACTTCTCAGAAAAGTGGTTTTGCACCGTTTCTCGTAAAGTCATTGCTGCCGCACTTGCGGTGAAGTCCGAAGGCGAGCCCGTTAACAATCTCACGATTCTCAAACACATAGGGAATGGCGGACTTGAAGCGCTTGAGCAGGCAGGAGGGAATAGTTGCAATATGTACGGCGACGAACATAACTCATGGGATACTGTTTCTCACGCCTTGGGAACGCTCCGAGAACTTTTCCGAGAACGCGAAGTTTCAGCCATTGGAGCCAAACTTCAAAAGGGATTGAGTCCTGAAGAGGCCGGAACACTCATTGCCGATCTTCCGAAAGAGGGATCATCGCTTATCACAATCAAGGGAAAGCCAGCGTTGAAGCTCCCAGGGGCCGGACATCTTATTTCCCAAACTGCCGCCGAACTTGGGGAGATGCTTGCCGGGCATTCCATCTTTTCCAGAAAAGGCGCCGCATTCACGCTTGACCACGAGGGGCAGAAGTTGGAGCTGGCGAGCCCAGTATGGCTCCGAACATGGATTGAGCGCCATGTCACGCCCTACAAGTCGAACATCACGAAAGACGGGGAATTTCGGGTTGTAAACACCATGACCGATGACGCCGCCCGCACCGTGCTGGTATCTCCGCAGTTCTTGGAAAAGCTCCCGACCGTGGAACGATTCCACCCGTGCCCGATGCCTTGGCTTCGGAAAGACGGAACGATTGAGCTTCTTCCGATTGGACTTGATCCAGAGAGCCACACCTTCACCGCTGATCCAGGGTTTGAGATCGTGCCTGACACCATAGAGGGTGCCCGTGCATCGTTGGACAACCTGCTAGGTGAATTTGCCTGGCCTGACGATGGAGGGCGTAGCAAGGCCGTTGCAATTTCAGCTCTGGTCACAGTCTTTTCAGGTGGGATCATGCCGCCGGGATCGACAAGGCCAGTCTTCTTGTATGTCGCCAATGCCGAAGGTTCAGGAAAAACCACCTTGGCGCAACTTGCTGGCATTCCATACGAGAACACGCCCGTTGAAACAGCGCCCAGGGATGAAACGGAATGGCAGAAGAAATTGCTCTCAGCGGTCATCAGCGGCCGCCGATTGCTTTTGCTGGACAATGTGAAGGGGCACCTCAATAGCGGGGCGCTGGAAGCCTACACGACAAGTCCACACTACTCCGGGCGCATCTTGGGCGTGTCGAAAGAATTTCAAGGGGAGGCAGGCGCAACCATTCTCATTACTGGAAACGGTTTGACTGTGACGCCCGATCTTCGCCGCCGTTCTCTTTTAGTGGAATTGTTCCTTCAGGAACTCCGGGCAGAGGATCGACATTTCCGCCGCACTCTCGACGCTGCCGCTATTGGCAATATGCGCCGGGAGATTCTTGGGGCGCTTTGGGGAATGGTGAAGGCGTGGAATGAAGCAGGCAGTCCCGCCGCCACGCATCACAATTCCAGTTTCCCAAGATGGAGTGCCACCATTGCCGGAATTGTTGAATTTGCCGGGTATGGATGCCCTACAGCACCCGCAGAGATTGCAGGTATGGGAGACACTGACACGGCAGATTTTACCGCCCTTGTGGGACTCATGGAGCCGGGGCAGCGGTACACCTTTGCAGAGGTTTCCACTATTGCTATTGAGCACGGTCTATTCGATCGAATCACCAGCGATCTTGAAAATGGGGGATTGTCCCAGAGAGCAAAAAGCAGTTTCCCGAAGCTTTTGGGACGCTATGACCGCCGCATGGCTACGAAAACAGGGCGCTTCATCGTGGAAGGCAAGGGGCATCAGCGCAGATACCTTTTATCTGGCAACAGAGTAAATCAGCACGGTGAGCACGGTCAGCACGGTGTTTCAGCTTCTAGGGAAAACGATGCTTTTCCTATAGCGGTCAAAGACCGTGTCGACCGTGCCGACCATGTTCAGGAAGAGCTTTTGGAGGAATCCCGATGATCGTTTCCTTAGACAATCGCGAACCAGATCCGCACCCGTGGGAGCCATACCTTCCTGATGGTGTGGTGATTGAGCGTAAGACGCCGGGAGACCTTGCCGATGTCATCACCGCCGCCCGTGGCATCCATGAATCCGCCGTTGTCGGCACCGTGGCCGCATGGAGTACACGCTTCTGCCCGATCATTTTTGCGGGGAGTGTTCCAAGCGCCGCCGCCATTGCTTTCTCGGCGCTCCGCAGCCAGGTAAGGGATATTCAGCGCAACGCCAAGGCTCTTTCAAAAAAAGATTAAGTTTTCTCAAAAAAACCGTTGACGATTCAAAAAGCGCCTCACAGCGTCCGACCTATGAAGCCATTAAAAGACCTTGTCTCACTCGGAGAAAACGAACTACTCAGCTCATCCGAGACTTGCGAGCTGTTGAGAATCTCAGCGCCGACTCTCAGAAAATTAGCCAATGCTGGACAGATTCCATTTGTGAAGCTCGGCAACAAGCCGATGAGTCACCGCAAATTTAGGCTCCTTGATATAGCTGCCTTTGTCTCCAAGTCACTTTCCACGAACAACTAAAACCGAAACAAAACCCAAAGCATGAAAACGCCATCAATCACCGAGTTTGAAAATTCAGCACGAGCTGCCGTCGATAAACAAAAATCCCTGATTGAGAGTATCGCTCAGGAGATCACAGCCATCGAACATCGCATCCTCTCTTGGTCAACCTCTCCAAACGCCGAAGCCGCCGCAAACGCGGTGAAGGATCAACTTGAACTCGTTGCAAAGAAGGCGCTCTTGGAAGGTCTGAATCGTAATTTCCGAGCTGCTTCTGAGTATGAAAAGCACCTGACCACCGAAGCTGGAAAGCAAGCCTTGGTGAATTTTTTGGAAGAGAAGAGGCGGATCGTTGACTCCATCCGCTACAAGATCAAGCCGATCAGGCAGGAGGCTCTTTCCGCTGAAGAGAAGGGTGATGATGAGACGGCATTCGCCAAACACGAAGCCGCTGCCGAACTCGTCGATTTGGTTAAGAGCTACGAAGGGCACCTCTCGACCGCTGAGCAGGCGCTCAGACGCTCAGACGCGACGACCAGGTACATCGAAATCCGCGACCAATTACACCTTATTTACGCCTAACCCTTAACTCCTGTTAATCCAATGAACACGCAACTTACAACTCCCGAACGCCTTAGGTTGAAATCCGCATTCTCACGCTGGATGAAAAATCCTGTTTTCTTCTCCACTGAGATCCGCGCCGCTGAAAAAGCCATCGAGGATTCAGAAAAATATGGCTGGAAATTGTCCGTTGATCGCTTTGGAATCCCAACCGCTGAGGAGCCAAAGAATTTGCGCTTAAGCTCCCACGAGCTTTGCAGGTTCCATTCTCGACTTGATAGCATGAACGAGCAGGAAGCAGCTTCAACCCGTGCCGCTCTCGTCGCCATCGGCACACGGGGGTTCAGCGCCAAGGTGGACAGCACCGGCCACTTGATTGCCGTTCCTCCGAAGCAGGTTCAACGCCAAGACCCTGACTGGCAGCAGAAGCAGCGTGAGCATAAATCCTATTGGGCCAAACACGGGGGGCAGTCGGCATTCAAGACGCTTCCTAGCAAGATTCTCTAGGCAGGAAACGGGCCGTCAAATCGCACCAAGTATGCGTAATACAAAACAGAATAATGGATTTCATCTAAGCTCACTCTTGCAGCTTCTTGAAGCCAAACCTTTCTCCCTTGATCGTCGGGAGAGCCTACTTCCGCAATCCAGTACTGATAATCTGGTTCAAACTCTAGCTTCTCAGCCGATAGAATTATGGAATCAATGCCTTCGGTTCCTTGGAATATCGCATCATCATTCAAGAGATGCCGCGTTCCGAATGCATCAAACTTCCGCAAACTCACTGTTTTCTGTGCTGATTCGCTCATTAGATAGGTTGGTTGGTTCTTCCTTCAACTATCTCCCTACCCCCACCGGAGGCAAGGAATTCTCTTTGGCTCTGCCTCAGGCAAGACTTGGTTCCGGTACCTGTTGAGTTAGCCCCACATCTTTTTTCAATCGCTACACTCCATGAAATTTTCAAAAACTAAGAGCCAGCTTGCCCAGGAGCTTGGATGCGCCCGAAGCACCTTGAATCGCTGGGAGGCTATGGACGGCTTCCCAAGGAAATCCCCGAAGGGATGGAACATTGAAGCGTGCATGAAGTTCGTGAATGACCAGGGACTCACCACCCCTCCCGTATTGGCCGAGGAAAAGCGCAGGCTCCTCTCAGCGCAGGCCGATCTTGCCGAGTTGAAGTTGAAACAGCAGGCCGGAGAGCTTGTCTTAAAGACCGATGTCTTGGAGGACACGGCAAAAATGATGACTGCATTGGTAGGCATTCTTAAAAAGACCTTGAGCCGGGAGGACTTCAATTCAGTCGCCCGTCAGTTCCAAAAGGTTGAATATCAGGGATAATTTTGATTTATGACAAACACACGCACACCCGACCCCTTGGCATGGATGAACGATTTTTGGAAATCCCTGATCCGACCTCTTCCACCGCTTCGCCGTTCTCACAAGAAGACACCGTAACTTTCCTGTATAGGAGACCGTCACCTAGGAGGGGGTAGCCCCGCTTTTACTCCCGCCAGCAGGGAGCCTAGGTTGACGGCTGGCATTTTATCGAGCAGATGCACATCAGACGATAAGCGGACGCTAAGCAAGCGCACTTTGCCAGATTCCGACCTTCTAGGATGCCCGCCACGGGGTTTTTATGATGTGGCCTGATAGGTTGATCCATGGGAATTATGCGCGATGTCTGAGGGACATCAAAAAACTGCCTTGTTGCTGTTTGTTGCTGTTTTTGCCCGGCTCACTTTCTCCATGTAGATGTTCAGCCGAGAGGCACCGTAAAGATCCCAGATTGCCCCAGAATCACCCTTTTTGACATTTCCGGTCAATCACCCGCCGATCAAGTGTTCATCAGGCTTCATGCCTCAAAAGAGCTGTTGCTGTTTTGTTGCTGTTTTTTCAGCATTTTGGCGCGTTTTCGTGCGTGTCGTTGCGCAGGGCATTTTACACTGAAAAGCTCCTAGAGCCTTTATTTATCGGCTTCTACAGAGAAAAAAGAGAAGCTACCCCGCATGGATTCGAACCATGAATAATTCCTCCAAAGGGAACTGTGTTACCGTTACACCACGGGGTAAAGCTTCTATCTGAAAACAAACGCCTTACAGATCACTGCCGCAAGGCTGCCCTAAATGGCAAACTTGCAATGCAGTAATGAGTTGGGAAGCATGCCCGAAGGAATGAGCTAGGGCAAGTTCATCTTATCAATAAACCCGACTGGATTTTTCTTCTCTGCGATCCAGTCACTCATTACGGAGAAGAAGAAATTGCGGAGGGTATCCAAAGGGTGGTTGAGGGGAGTGCCTCTTCTCTTCATTGACCAGCATGAAAGTGAGCTGTAGCTCTAGTATAAGATGCATCGTCTGCTAGCCCCACTCCTCTTCTGCACTCTCTCGGCCTCAGCCTTCTGCGCCCTTACCCCAAAGCCGATGTGGGACACGCTTACTACCCAGCAACAGGAGACTCTCTCAGCAGGCAAGCCTCTTTTGCTTGAGCAGGAGATAACGGATAATCCTTGGCCCCGTTTCACCGTCTATCATCTGGTCAAGAGTTCCCCTGCGCAGGCGGCAGCCGTTTTCTGGGACTGTGAACTCGATCCCAAATATGTTTCCAACTGCCTCTCGGTTCAGGTTGTCGCCCGCCCCGATCTCTGGATTCGTGACGGTGAGTACACGCTCAAAATGCCGCTTATGCTTCCCAATGAGGTCTATGTTTCACGCAATGAACTGAAATGGGCCTTTGGCAATTATGACATCTCGTGGCATGTCCTTCATGCCCGTTACATTCAGGGAAGTACTGGGAATATCCTATTTGAACAACATGGAGATCAGACGCTGATTCGCTATACCAACCTGGTAAAACCGGGCAGCAGCATTGCGGGACTCTTGCGTACCAATGCCGGCAGGGAGGTTGTAGAAAGTGTCAAGGCGCTGGTTCGTCAGATCGAAAGTGAATTGAGTGAAAACCCACAACTCATGGAGCATCAAGTGAAGGATTTGGAGAAGGACTCTCCACCCTTACCAGTCGCACAGTAATCGACCTTCATGCATTACACCTCCCCGATCTACATTTCACCGGTTGGATTATAGCCTCCGCTTTGAGGCTGATCTTTCTTTAGCGCCTCATTTTTCTTCATCCTTCATCTTTCATCCTTCATCCTTCTCTTCCCATGCCACGAATTGCCGAAGAGAGTATCCAGCGGGTCGCTGAAGCCAGCGATATCGTCGAGGTCATCGGCAGCTACTTTCCGCTTAAGCGGGCAGGAACGAATTACCGCGCCCTTTGCCCCTTTCATAAGGAGAAAAGCCCCTCGTTTAATGTGAATCCATCGCGACAGACCTTTCACTGTTTTGGATGTGGTGCGGGAGGTGGAGTCTTTCGATTTGTGATGGACTATGAGCATGTCGATTTTCCCTCATCGGTGCGCAAGCTCGCCCAACGGGCCAATATCGCACTCGTCGAAGATAATGATCCACAGGAGCAATCTCGTCGCGATCAGCGCAGCCGATTAATCGAACTCCACAAGGAGGCCTCCTCCTGGTTCCATCTCCAGCTACTCCGCTCGTCTGAGGCGGAACATGCCCGCGCTTATCTCAGAAAACGAGGCCTGACCAAGGAAATCGCCCTGGAGTGGCAGCTCGGCTATGCTCCAGGAGGATGGGAGATTTTCCGCAACTGGGGAATGGCAAAGGGGTTCACCCGCGAAGAATTGCTTCTTGGCGGGTTGATCACGGCGAAGGAAGGTGACACGAGCGGCGGCTATGACCGATTCCGGGATCGGCTCATGTTTCCAATCCGAAATGACTATGGCGAAGTCGTCGCTTTCAGCGGCCGGATTCTCAATGACTCCGACCGGGAGGCAAAGTATGTGAACTCGCCTGAATCGCCGATTTTCTCCAAGGGCCGGGTGCTCTTTGGCCTCGATAAAAGCAAACGCTCCCTGATCGAAGCTGGCGAGGCCGTTGTGCTCGAAGGCCAGATCGATCTGATCTCCTCATTTGAACATGGGGTGAAGCATGTGGTGGCCCCCCAGGGAACGGCCTTCACGACTGAGCAGGCGCGTCTGCTCCGGCGATTTGTGGAGAGGGTCGTTCTCTGCTTCGACTCCGATACGGCGGGTCAGAATGCCGTGGAAAAATCGCTCCCTGCCCTGCTCAGTGCTGGAATTGAAGTCCGCGTAGCCAGCCTCCCTCGCGGGGCTGATCCCGATTCCCTCATTCGGGATCAAGGAGTCGAGGCCTTTCAAGCGCAGCTCGCGACTGCCAAAGATTTTTTTAACCACACCATTGATCGCGCCATCCGGGAAGCGGATCGGGAGTTTGGCCCTAGAGAAAAAGCAGGCGTCATCCGTCGCCTTGCCGGTTACTTGCCGCTTCTCCCCGAAGCCGCCCTTCGTGAGACGACCACAGCACATATCGCATCCCGTCTGGGACTCTCTATCGAGGCTATTCTGGAAGCAGGCAGAAAACATCCCGTGACCGCTCCCGACGAAGCGCTCCAGGATCAAAATTCAGCCCCCCCGTCATCCGATCTCCCCCCTCGCCTTTCCGCATCGACGCAGCTCATCTGCCGCCTGGCTCTTCATTCACAGGAGGTCAGAGTCTGGCTCTCCACGCAGACCTCCCCCGCACCAGAAGCGCTCGATCCCGAACTACTCCTACTCCAGGAAATCATCCTACCCCTTCAGGGAATCGAGGATATCCCGCTGGCAAACCTTCTTCCGCTTCTTCCACTCCCCATTCAGTCTCTGGTGAGTGGTTGGGACATGGAAAAAAAGCCGGCCAATCCGCTCACCGCCGTCCAGAAGGCAATCAAGGAATTGCGCTTGCGCGATCTCAAAAAAAGGGAATCTTCTATCAAGTTGGAACTCAATAAGCAGGGACTCCCTCTGGAGAGAATTCTGGACATTAATAAGGAGATACTTGACCTGAAGGCAAAGATCGACGAACTTTCCAGGCCCGCGACTTAGGCTCTAACTGCGTTCCGTTGAAAAAAAACTCCAAACCTTCTCCGTCCCGGAAACCCTCCGGCAAATCCGTCAAACCCTCTACAGGAGCTAAAAAAGTTCCTGAAAAGGAAGCGAAGTCCAAGGCTATCATCAAGCCTCAGACCTCTAAAACGGTTGCCAAGCCTGCTGCGAAAAAGGCTGCACCCAAAAGCACCAAGCCTGCGACTGCTCTCAAGAAGACGGCCTCATCCAAGACGAAGGCTCTGCAATCCAAAATGAAGGCTACGCCTAAGGGTGCTAAAAAGCCTGCTCCCGTAAAAGCTGCACCAGCAGCTGCGAAGTCCGCGCCTACTCTCAAGAATGCTAAGCCGTCCATCACGAAGGCTACGCAATCAAACACGAAGGCTACGCAATCAAACACGAAGGCTCCGCAGTCCATCACGAAGGCTCCGCCTAAGGTCGAAAAGCTTTCCAAGACTAAAGCTGCAAAAGCCTCGGCTCCTGCCAAGGATGCTCCAAAGGAGAAAACCGGGCTGAGCCTTTCCATCTCCGGTCTTGCCCCTGCTAATGCCGCAGAGGCTCAGAAACTGCTTCAGGAAAAAATTCGCGAACTCCTCAAGCTGGCCAAGGAGCAGGGCTACATTACTTTTGAAGATCTCGACGAGCATCTCCCCGAGGGGATGAATGATCCCGAGACTATCGACTCCATTCTCGCGCAGCTTCGCTCCGTGGAGATCGACATCATTGACGCCTCCGAAGTCGATCGCGTCAAAGAGGTCAAAAAGGATGATGATGATGACAAGGACAAGGACGAGAAGGAAGAGAAGGTCGATGGCCGTCTCGATATTCTCGACGATCCTGTCCGCATGTACCTCAAGCAGATGGGTCAGGTTCCGCTGCTCACCCGCGAACAGGAGGTCGAGATTTCCAAGCGCATCGAGGATGCCGAAGTCAAGATGCAGGATGTCCTCTACCGTTTTGGCTTCATTGCCTACGCCCATCTCGACATGGCCCAGCGCCTGCTTGATTCCCGCGAGCGCTTTGACCGCGTCATTCAGGACAAGAAAATCGAGAGCCGCGAGCGCTACCTCAAACTTCTGCCCCGTCTGAGCCAGCAGCTTCAGCGCCTTGCCGACAATGTCTCCGAACATTATGTCGCCAAGATTGCCCCGTCCAAGAGCGCCCCTTCCAATCAGGATCAGCAGCAGCTTGAAAAACTCATTGAAGAAGTAGTGAAGGTTTATCCGAAGTTTTTCTTCAAATCGAAGATTGTGGAAGATTTCGTCACCCACGCCGACGAACACATCAAAAATCTCCAGTCGCTGCGCGCAGAATATCAGAAGCACGCTGCCAATAAAACTCCAGATCCCCAGCAGAAACGCCACATCGGATCGCTCTCGGCCCAGATCGACGATGCTCATCGCAAAAACTGGATGAGCGTTGAGCAGTTCCATGATCGCCATCGCGATCTTAAGAAACATTTCCGCGAGGCACTGCGTGCCAAAACTGAAATGGTCGAGGCCAACTTGCGACTCGTTATTTCCATCGCTAAAAAATACACCAACCGTGGCCTCTCCTTCCTTGATCTGATTCAAGAAGGAAATATGGGCCTCATGAAGGCGGTCGAAAAATTCGAATACCGCCGCGGCTACAAATTCTCCACTTACGCCACCTGGTGGATTCGCCAGGCCATCACCCGCTCGATTGCCGATCAGGCCCGCACGATCCGTATTCCGGTTCACATGATCGAAACAATCAACAAGCTCATCCGCGTGCAGAAGCAGCTTGTTCAGGAATATGGTCGCGAACCTTCCGCCGAGGAAATCGCCGATGAAATTCAGCTTCCTGTCGGTCGTGTGCAGGCCGTGCTCAAGATGGCTCAGCAACCCATTTCCCTGCAAGCTCCCGTCGGCGATAGTGACGACACAAGTTTTGGTGATTTCATCGAGGACAAATCGGCTGAAAACCCTGCCGACATGGCCGCCATCGTCCTGCTCAAGGACAAGATCAAGGATGTCCTCGAATCCCTCACCGAACGCGAACGACAGGTGCTCGAACAGCGCTTCGGACTCGTGGATGGCTACTCCCGCACGCTTGAAGAGGTTGGCAAGCAGTTCAAGGTGACCCGTGAGCGTATCCGTCAGATTGAGGCCAAGGCACTTCGCAAAATGCGTCACCCAACCCGCCTGCGCCAGCTTGAGGGCTTTCTGGAGCCCAAGGATCTCTAAAATCAGCAAAGAAGAGGCGAATTTTTTTTGTAACTTTTCGCCTCTTTTGGTGTTCTCATCATCACAAGGACATATGACGATGAAGAAGGAGACCTCACAGGATGCAGATCGCTGCCCATTCCCTGACAAGGATGGAAAAAAGGATCTGCTTGCAAGACTTCTGGAGGCCGATGCCCGAAACCATCCGGTACTGGAATCTCCCTGGTTTGCGAGCCGTACCGTCGCCTTGGTGCGTTCCATCCCACAGGAGCAAGATGGCCTCATTCCTTCCATCAGCTCCTTCTTCCTGACGGGCAAGCGCCTGCGTTGGCTACTTCCCCTACCCCTGGCGGGATTTGTCGCCGTGGCACTCTTCTGCTCGCAGCACGGACTCCTTCACTCGACAGCCCCAGCCTTTAGCTCGACGGAATCCGATTTCGAGCAGCACATCGAGATGATCGCCTCCAGCGACTACTCTGAGGATTATTTTACAGGGCACTAGTCAATAATACTGACTGGGGTTTTCACCGTGATGGTTGTGTAGATCGCTTTAGCCATCTCCAGGGGCAATCGGATGCAGCCATGGGAAGCGGGATAACCGGGTAGAATTCCGGCATGCATACCCATTCCCTCTAGGCTCAGTCGCATGAAAAATTTCATGGATGCCCCGCAGTAATGCGCCCCGGCAGGTGGGGTATCTATCTTGGCAGAGACACCTTTTTTAACCACAGCTCCCTTCTCACTGACGAAATCGCCATAGAGATTGGATTGATGATTGAGGTCTTTTTCTAGGATCATGTATTCGCCCTTGGGCGTCTCGTGCCCTTTTTTTCCCGTAGAAATGGGGGAATCGACAGCAATTTTTTCGCCAACCATCAGGTAAACCCGCTGCTTGCAAAGCGAGATGACGATGGAAAGGGGTTGCGTAGCAGCCTGCTTCAGAAGTTCGGCGTCGATCTTTCCCTTCTCCTGTTTGGGAGTGGTCTTGGGAGTTTTTTTTACACGACTCTTTGCCACACTGGGTGAAGAGCTTGGAGAGGGAGAGGCTTTGGGCGTAGTCGAAGGCGTGGGTGCAGGGATGGGAGTCGGCGTCGCTACAGGGATGAGCGGGGGCGTCGCAGCGGGAAGATTCTCTCTTGGAGCAGTTTCAGCCACCAGTGCCTGCAACGAAAGAGAGGCAATGAGAAAAAATAAAAAAAGGGGATGAAATTTCATCAGCTGAGTGGAAACTATCAGCCTCTTTCTCTCCATGCGAAGATTTTTAGCTCATCCTTGAGCCAATGCTGAGATTCCTGTTGAGTTAACGATCTGCACATGGTTGAGCATCTTTACATTCACATCCCCTTCTGTCCGAATATCTGCCCGTATTGTGCCTTTTATAAGGAATCGGCAGGGCGGGAACGCGTCGAGACTTTCCTCGATGCTCTACTCCGAGAGGTCGAATTTTGGACTCCGCAATTGCGGCCAAAGACGATTTTCTTTGGCGGCGGGACTCCGAGCTCCCTCTCAATTCCTCAGTTTGAAAAACTACTCGGAGGTCTGCATCAGCGGCTCGATCTCTCACGGCTGGAAGAATGGACGATTGAAATGAACCCTGCCACGGTTGCCCTCGAGAAGGCGCGTCTCCTGCGGTCAGCTGGGATTAATCGCGTCAGCATGGGGGTACAGTCTTGGGATGATTCCGTGCTCAAGA
>Ga0302320_10006794_pt1 | contig 25311 bp, 19 predicted proteins | sample Bog_T0_3_FD_202130 | JGI IMG/M metagenome (GOLD analysis project Ga0302320, IMG submission 202130) | Peat permafrost microbial communities from Stordalen Mire near Abisko, Sweden - Bog_T0_3 | ecosystem: Environmental > Terrestrial > Soil > Wetlands > Peat | place: Sweden: Abisko, Stordalen Mire... | reverse complement strand
GCCGGCAGTTCGGCCGACCCCTGCCGCTGGCTGTGCGTCCCCGGTCCCAGCGAAAAGTGGTAATCGTTGCCCTTCGTCTTGAGCGAATTCGCCAGCTCGATATTTTGCATGATCCAGCTGCCGAAGCGAACATTTTCCTGATCGTGCGCGCCGTCCTGCATCCACACACGGATGTTCACCTTCGGCTGCAGACGCACCAGAATCGGGTATGCGCCGCCACCGGTCGGCTGCGCCACGGAGGTCTGAATGGCCGCGAAACTGCCGATCCAGCTGAGCACGCGCGCAAACTGATCGGGATGCCGGTACGCCGCGTTGAAAGAACAAATCCCGCCGGAGCTCTCGCCCACCATGGAGCGGCTGTAGCCATCGTGCCGCAGCTTCACGTTCTTCTCCACTTCCGGCAACACTTCCTGCAGGATGTAGTCGGTATACTTATCGTCCACCGTGTCGTATTCGATCGAGCGCAGGGCCTGCCCGTTCGGACCCGTGCCAGGCTGAACGAAAACGTTCACCATCACCGGAATTTTCTTCTGCGCCGTCAGATTGTCCAGCGTGTCGAGCAGACGGTAAGCGGTCGGACGCGTGCCGACATAGAATTGTCCATCGCCCCAGATCTGCACCGGCACGGCGGTCGAGCCATCGTATTGCGCAGGCACGTAATACCACATGTTGGATTTCATGCCGGGGTAAACCGCGCTGGTCAGTTCGATCGGCCCCACGACTTTACCCTGCGGCACACCAGCCTTCGGATAAGCGTCTTCCGTGAAAGCGGGAAGATCGTTGCCGCCGCCGATGGACTTGCCATCCACGGTCCAGTTGAAACTGTAGGCGGCGCCACGCTTGAGCGGTGTTTCATAAACCCATAGCTTGCCGACTGGCCATGCTTTCGCGCGCGGCATCGTGGTCTTGATGTTGGTGATTTCGATTTCGGGCTGCTTGTCGGTTTCGATAGCGAAGACAAACTCACCATGTTCACCGGCGGCAGCGTTGCCGGCTTTCAGGTGCGGCACCGGCGGAGGCGCATTAGGATTCGCATTGGCGGCGGGAGGCGGCGGGGGAGGGTCCAGCACGGCGCGGATCTGTGCTTCGAGCGCGGCATCGCCGGCTTTCTTCGGCGCGGCTGCCTTCACCGCGGCGACCAGCTTCTCCGCAGCTTCGGTAGCTGCGACAGTTCCCGGATACGCCGCTGACGTAGCCTCGGCGGGACCGTTGTAATTGGGCCCGCGACCACCGCCGCGTCCAGCCGCAGGCGCTGGAGCTTGCGCGTTTAATAAGGCAGCGGCAAATGTAAGTAAGAGAAGTGTTCGCATGGTGTTCCTGAATATTCTATACCTGCAAGCGATAAACTATTGCTGAGAGGCAAATGGCAACTCAACCGGTATCTTTCCTGACACCCGAACAGTATCTCGAGATCGAACGCGCCGCGGAATTTCGCAGCGAATATCTCAATGGCGAGATGTTCGCGATGTCCGGCGCTACGGCACGACACAATATCGTCATCAATAATCTGGGACGGGCACTTTATCCGCACCTGAAGGGGCGCTGCCAGTATTTCACGACCGATCTCCGTCTCCTGGTTCCCTCGACAGGCCTCTACACTTACCCCGATCTCATGGTCATCTGCGGAAAAATCGAGTATTCCGGCGATCGGCAGGATATCGTCACTAACCCCGGCTTTATCGCCGAGGTCCTCTCCAAAAGCACGGCCGACTACGATCGCGGCGGAAAATTCGTACATTACCGCTCGATACCCGGCTTGGCCGATTACATGATCGTCGCGCAGGATTCCGCCCGCGTGGAACACTATGCCCGCCAGCCCGATGGCTCGTGGCTGCTCAGGGAATTTCGCTCGCTAGCCGATGTTGTCACGATCTCTTCGATCTCCGCCGAAGTCAGCCTCGCGTCCATCTACGAGGACGTCGAGTTTAACGCCTAATTCGCCGCAACCTGCTTCGGCTTCGCCACATTCTCCGTCGTAACAGCTTCGCCGCGCCGCTCCTGGAACGGCAGGCTGTGCACAATCTCACTCACCAGCGTCTGGAAGCCATACCCCGAACCAGCCAGTTGAGTATCGATCTCTTCCACCGTACGCTTGTCATACGGTTTCAGCCCGCGGCCCAGCGCATACACCAGCATCTTCTCCGTCAGGCAGCGCGCGAAATCGCCCTGCATGCCGGTCAGAATCTCGCGCATCTGTAATGGCGTTGAAAACGACTTGCCGCTCGGCAGAACGCCGCTGGAATCCACCGGAAACTTGCCATCCATCGTGCGCCACTTGCCTACCGCATCGTAATTCTCCAGTCCGAAGCCCAACGGATCCATCCGTGAATGGCACGAAGCGCAGATCGCATTGGCGCGATGCTTCTCCATCTGCTGCCGCAGCGACATCGCAGTCCCCACCGACCCCTCGTCCAGTGGCGGAACATCGGGCGGAGGAGGAGGCGGAGGCGTACCCAGAATATTCTGCAAAATGTACTTGCCGCGAATCACAACCGAGGTCCGCGAAGGATAACTCGATACCGCCAGCACGCTGCCCTGGCTCAAAATACCGCCGCGTTCTTCCGTCTTCAGCTCTACACGACGGAAATCGGGACCCTTCACGTCGTCAATCCCGTAATACTTCGCCAGAAACTCATTCAGGTACGTATAGCGCGCGTTCAAAAATTCGCCGATCGGCCGATTCTCGCGCAGCATATTATCGAAGAACATCCGCGTCTCGGTCTTGAACGCATCGCGCAGTTCCGGACTCCACGCCGGGAATTTGACCGGATCGGGCTTGATGTTGTCCAGGTTGCGAATTTCCAGCCACTGCCCCGCAAAATTCTCCGCCATCGCGGAAGCCTTCGGGTCCGCCAGCATGCGTTTCACTTGTGCATCCATCACCGCCGGCTGCGACAACTTACCTGTCTCGCCCAGCGTCTGCAATTCTTCGTCCGGCATCGAACTCCACAGGAAATAACTCAGCCGGTTCGCCATCTCCACGTCGGAAACCTTGTGCGCCGCATTCGCGTCGGTCGGATTCGGATCGTGCTCAATGTGGAACAGGAAATGCGGCGACACCAGCATTGCCTGAATCGCCAGCTGAATGCCCTGTTCGGGTGTGCGGCCATCGGCTTTCGCCAGCGCAACAAAACGCGTCAGCGCCGCTACTTCCGTCTTCGTCACCGGCCTGCGATAAGCCCGCCGCGCCAGCGTGGAAATAATCTTGTCCACGCATACCGGACCCGTCGCCGGATCGCAGATCAGAAGCTTCTTGCGGCTTTCTTTCTCCACCTTCGATGGATACGGACCCACGAAGAACATCGAGTTGATGAACTTGTTTTTCTTGTCGTCGTAGGCGTCCTTATCGTTGAGCGTGGTTACAAAATCGTCGTCGATGAAGCCGAGCCGGAACACATGATCGCCTTCCGGCAAATACACCTTCATATGCTCTTCCGAATAGGGATTGAAGTAGGTCAGCCCGGATGGCTTGGTCTCCGCCACGATTGTGGTGAGCTGTTTGCCATCCATCCAGAGGCCAATCTTCACGGGCTTGGCATCGGCGGCGCGCTGTCCCGGCAGGCCGATACGAATGTCGTACTCCGCGTCGAAATCCACCCGATGCGTGGCTTCCACGTCGCTCTTATCGATGCGGCGGATGTTCTTCAGCCTCGTGCTGTATTCGATTTCAATCGGCTTCGCAGGCAGGGGATCGGCCCCGATGGCGCGCGCCGCAATCGTACGCGCAGCGCTGATGTACTTATCCATCAGCAGCGGCGAGACGGTCAGAATATCGCCGATATTATCGAAACCCTCGCCCGAATCGTCCGTCGGGAAGCTCTTGTCCGCGCGGAAATCGACGGCCAGCAGATCGCGGATCGTATTCGTATATTCCGAACGATTCAGACGGCGCGCCGTGACCCGGCCCGGATCCGGCTTCACCAGCGCATCTTCGCGCTTAAATTCGTTGCGCGCAAACGCGACCGCTTCTGCAATCTGCGCCTTCATCTCCTCGGAGCGCGGAATTGCCGAAGGAGGCATCTCGCCCGCCTCCAGACGGTGCACAATCTTGTCCCATTCGTCGCGGTCCGAACCGATGGACGCGACGGTCCCGAACTGTTCGATATTCAGTCCGCCGGAAGCCAGGCCCGCCGAGTGGCACATCGAGCACGTGGAATCGAACAGCGGCTTCACCGCTTTGTCGAATGCCGCCTGCGTCGGAACGGCCTGTGCCGGAGCGGCAGCCGTCTTAGCCGCCGGCTTCGTCGACGACTCAGCCGCCAGCAGGATACCCGCCGCACCGGCCACGATCAGAAAACCACTCAGTTTGAGGCGCATTCGCGTTATTCCTTTTTATGATCCTTATTTGCTCACTGGCGCTGCTGATGGCGGTGCCGGAGTAATAGCCGCCGGCGGCAGTACACCACGTCCGCCCGAAGCCCCGAAGGCGCCCGCGCCTGAGGCTCCGCGCCCACCGCGCCCGCGGCCGGTTATCACCCTGGGCACCGGCTTGGCCGATATCAGCTGCGTGTACAGCTGAATGACTTTTTCCTTCTGCGCGGCGTCCGCAATCAGGTAACGATGCTTCCCGCCCGCCCCCGGCGTAAACTTCGTCTGGCCATCGTCGAGCACGGTAATCGTCCCCGGCTCGGAGAGCCTGAAGTAGCCATCGTCGGGATGAACGGCATAGAGCGCAGCCGCCAAACCAGGCGCAGGCGCGTCATACGGCATCGTCCTGAACGTCCGGTAAGCATCCACAATCGGATGCGACGGAGCCCACGCAAAATCCTTCTCGATGCTCGCGGCGGGATAAGGCAGTGCTTCGCCTACCTCTCGCCCCACCACAATAATCGGCGTCGGCCATTCCGCGAACATCTTTTTCGCCGAAGCAATATCGCTCTTGACGTTCACCTCCGCCGCACCACCCGGATATGCGCCCACCGCCGCCACCAGATACTTCACCTTCGCCGTGATCTGCGGCCTCGCGCCATACAGCTCCATCAGCCCCACCATGTCCGTGCAGGGCCCGTCGAGCACCGCCACCGCGTTCTCATCGAACTGGGCGAGCAGTATGTTGCGCATCGTAATACCCGGATCCGCCGTATCGAGCAAACTGCCGATTACCCACGGATACGCGGGCTTGCCATCCGCAGCCTTTTTCGACAAAACAGCGTCGATGATCGGAGTGACGTTCGACCACTTGCCGTTATCCGCCAGCCCAACCATCTCTGGGTTGACTCCCACACCTCCGCCGAAGCCCCGGCCACCTGCGGGAGGCGGACCTTCATAGAACTTTGTAATCGCCTCGGCGGCCTGCGCCGCCTTAAGGCTGGATTTCGAAATGCTCACGGAAATGACGCGTGAGTCACCCTTGGCTGATATCGCCTGCAGAAAAGCCAGCGTCAGAAAACTATCGATGTTGTTTCCCAGATCGCTGTCGAATGTGATCCCGGTAGGTGGCTTAACGGTGCCGCGTCCCTGCATGCTTCTCCTTAGGGTCTTCTGCGATTACGAAACGCTGGCCGGGTCGAGTTCACTCGACGCATCGCCGAAGTGCTCCATGGGAACACCCATGCGCTCCATCAGCGTCAGATGCAGGTTGCACATCGGCGTTTCCTTGCGATAAACGATGCGCCGCCCCGGCTTCAGATACCCGCCGCCCTTGCCGATCAGCAGCGTCGGCAGATCTTCATGCAGATGCCGATTGCCATCGGAAAGACCGGCGCCATAAATAATCATCGAATTATCCAGCAAATTCGAATCGCCATCCTTCGTCGCCTTCAGTTTGCCAAGGAAACCCGCCAGTTGCTTCGTATGGTATTCGTTGATCTGCGAAACCTTTTCCATCAGATCCGGCTTGTTCTGGTGATGCGTACACGGATGATGCCCGTCCGGAATTCCGATCTCGCGATAAGCGCGCGACGTGCCTTCGCGCGTCACCAGGAACGTCATCACCCGCGTCATATCGGACTGAAACGCGATCACCATCATGTCGGTCAGCAGCTTGAAATGCTCGGCGAAATCGGCCGGCACGCCATACGGCTTGTCCATGCCCGGATTGATCTGCTGGTTATCCTTTTCCGCCTTCTCCAGTTGCCGCTCCACTTCGCGGATCGAAGAAAGGTACTCATCGAGCTTGCGCTTGTCCGTCGGCCCGAGCGACGTCTCCAGCTTCTTCGTATCGGCGGTGACAAAATCCAGAATGCTCTGCCGATCCTTCGCCTGCCGCGCACGTTCCTCCGGGCTCAGAATCGCACCATCGCCGAACAGACGTTCGAAGAAAACACGCGGATCGAGCGTCGGAGGCAGTGGCTGCGTCTCACTGCGCCACGCGAGATTATTCGTGTAAGCGCAGGAGTAGCCCGAATCGCAATCGCCGGCCTGCCGCGCGTCGTCCATGCCAAGTTCAAGCGAAGGGAACCGCGTCTGGCCGCCAATCTTATTCGCGATGATCTGATCGCAGGAAATACTGGCCTTAATATCGATCGTGGTCTTCTTCACCTGAATACCGGTCAGATAAGAGCCGGAGCAGCGGCCATGATCGCCCGCGCCATCCAGCAGCGCGCGCCCGCTGTTGTGCGTCAGATTGCCCAGCTGCAGCATGTCCTCGCGGTAATCTTCGAGCGGCTTCAGCGCGCGCGGAAACTCCTGGAATTTGCCCTCATACTCGGTCGCCGGATTCCAGTCGCGCATCATAATGCCATTCGGCACATAGAGAAACGCCAGACGCACCGGCGACTTTGTGGGCGCGGCCAGCGCCGGCGTCATCGAATCCAGAAACGGCAGCGCGATAGCCGCCGTGCCCATGCCCCGCAGAACGGTTCTTCGCGAAAGCGCCTTGCCAGTGATGTACATGATTTCTCCTATTGGTCCGACAACTTGACTTGCAAATATTTTATGACATTCCATCGCCGGATGGAAGCGGTACCGCATCTGTTTTTTGGCGAATTTACTTTACCGGCCCGATCCGCGTCGTCGAAATCGCGATATCGTCGTAATAAATATCCATCGTCGGCGCAGGCACCTGCCACACGCGATTGCCAAATCCCCACTCCTGATACCCGCCCACCAGATTCGCCGTCTTCGATTCCACCGGCGTCGCCGCCTTCGGGTCCGGCTTCGGCCAGTAGAACTGCACCACATCCACCGGTTGCCCGCCCACCTTATTAGGCACCAGTTGACCGTTCACCCACATCGTGATTGTCGTCGGATTATCGTTGAACTCCCATTCGAGCAGGAACCACTGGTCGCTCGGCGGCGTCACCTCGCTACGGTGCGTATCCTCACCGCGGCCCTGCCCGGCGGCCGATTTATTCTCCTGATACGAAGGCATCCAGTCGCCGTTACTCAGCCCGATCTCTTCGAACTTCGAAATCGGCCAGCCCGGCTCGCCCGTGAAAATCAGCGGCGCATGGCTCTTCGGCGGCGCCGACGGACTGATCTTCATATACGCGCGCCCAAAATAATGGGTCCGCACCGAATCCGGCAGATGCTGCGCCACGATAAATGCGTACGCGCCACGCTCGTTTTCCGGATAATGCACATGCAGCGCATACTTGCCGTGCGCGCCGTCCACCGGTTCCACGGCGATCGTCTCGCCGCCCTTCTGTCTGACATCCCAGACCGCCGGATCGATTTTCCCCGATTCGAAACCCTCCTCTATAACGGGCTTCTGTGCATACAACATGGTGGTCAGCCCCGCAAGCACGGCGGCGGCTCCTGTGAGGGTGCGAAAAGTCATGGAAGAATTCTATCACCTGACATTTCAGGATTGCCAGCTGCGGCTCTACTTCGTGGAAGTGCCGCCAGAATAGCCTTGCCAGATATATTCCAGAGCCTCGGGCAATGTCTGCCCTCCGAAGCGTCGGCTCGCTTGTTGCTGAGGGACCGCCGAAAACCCAGCCGCGAACAGCACCAGCAGCTGTAGCGTCATTTGAATTTGCAACAGCCTGACGAAGAAAGGAAGCAAAGCGTCGATAGATACAAGTCCGCCGGGCGCAGGCTACTCGCCCGGTTGGTTTAGGCTAAAGGCGTGCCCGCGGACGTGCCCGCTATGTCAGCGCGGCACGCGCGAAATCCATGCAGCGTTTGATCTCGGCCTGGCGCGTGCTTTCTGCCGGGACCGCATAATCGCAATCGATATAACAGCGGATCGGGTATTTTTTGTCGCGAACGAGTTGCAGCATATCTCTGAGATGGGAGTCACCGTCGCCCCATGGCAGGCTGATATTCCCCTTTGAACGGTCTTTCAGGTTGAGCCCGAACACACGCGAGTGCGTATCCTCGATGAACTTCAGCGCATCCCAGCCGGCGCCGGTGGCGTCGCCAACGTCGATGCTGCTGCCGAAGTTTTTGGAGTAGCTGAACGCTTCTTCGAAATCGGCCGGCTTCGCCATTACGTCGGGATCGGTGGAATTCATATTGGGGCGGCCCTGAAAAGCCACTTTGATGTTATGCGCCTCGGCGAACGGGGCCAGGCGTCTGGCTACCGAACGCGTGACCGCGCACATCATGCAACTCGCGCCCAACGCCTTTGTGACCAGGCAGGCCTTGCTGAGATCTTCGTCCGAAGTGGTGTTGCCGAACGACGCATCGAAGGAATTGATTTCGAGGCCGGCATCGGAGAACTTCTTGCGAATCGCCGTGTAGTACGTCAGGGGAACGGTCAGATGCCACTGATGGAGCGCCTCCACGGCGGCCGCCTGTTCGGGACTGACGGACCCGCGTCCTCCGCCGCGTGCGCTTCCGCCGGAACCGCCGGCGGCGCGGCCCTGTCCGCCGCTGCCTCCGCGACCCAATCCTCCTCCACCCCCGCCGCCGCGCGCAGGCCTTGCTCTATCGGCAAGATCGACAGGTTCGGTGGAAGGCGCGAACAGCAGGCAATCGCCGATTCCGGATTCCACCATGGACTGGATGATGACGTCGAGCAGGCCCTGGCGCGGCAGCGTGTTGTAGCTGTAGCCGGCGACGCCCATCTGGACGCCGTGTATCTTCGAACCGATTTTCCCGAGAGCGGAGTATACGGGCAACGTGGCCATGGCCAGCTTTCCGAAATGGCGTCTTGTATACATCGGTGTTCCTTCCTTTTTTGCCCTTTATTTCAGAGTGGAAGCCCAGTAGGCCTGCATGCCGGGGTGATTCTTATCGTCGGGGAGATTGGCGAGAATGTTTCTGCGCAGGCGATCCATGCTGATTTCGCCCTGTTCCTGGTAGAGTACGTCGCCATTGGGCGCGAGCAGGAGCGTATAGGGCACGGCGCCGCTCATTTGGGTGTCGAAGGAATCCTGCACGGCGGCGGTATCGTCGGACGCAAACAGATAGTTGACGCTGGTGGCCTGGTTCTTTTTGAGAAACGCGAAGACGTCCGGCCGCGCTTCCGGGACGTCTTCGGAAACGGTGGTCATGCCGAAGTTGCGATTGCGATACATCCGGTAAGTGTCCTGCAGATCGGGGAATTCGGCGACGCAGGGTCCGCACCAGGTGGCCCAGAAATTGACCAGCAACAGCTTTCCGGTGCCGTTGCCGCGGAGTTTCTTCAAAAGCTCCGGCGTGGTCGGATTCACGTTGACGGTTTCGGCGTTGATTTGGGCGAGAGCGGGGTCGGGCGGAATTTTTCCGTTCCAGATTGTGGGGCAACCGGCCAGCGGAGTGGTGGCGATCTCGACCGGCTTATCGGCAAGCAGCGCGTCGATGGCGTTGCGGGCGTCCTCCGATTTCACTTTGTCCGGTATCTCGTTGTCGTCGATGCGGCCTTCGTAGCGCAGCCTGCGGGCCTGATCGAAGACAAAAATCTGCGGTGCGGCGGCGGCTCCGAGTTTGGCGCTCAGAGATTGCGCGTCGCCGTCGTAAAGATAAGGAAAGGCGATGTGGCGGTCGGTGGCGCGATCCTGCATTTCGAGGAGCGAGTCGTTGGCGTCGCTGTAGGCGAGCTGATCGTAGTGGATGGAGGCCGGGTTGTCGGGACTGACGGCGACGAGGGTCAGGCCTTTATCGTGATAGTCGTCGTAGAGCTTGTGGATGCGGCTTTCGTAGAGATGGGAGGTGGAGCAGTGGTTGCAATCGAACACGAAGGCCAGAAGCTTTGAGCCGGAGTATTCGCTGAGGGTGTGGGTCTTGCCATCGACGCCGGGGAGGGAGAAATCGGGCGCGGGGGCGCCGATCGACAGGACAGGGTGCGAGGAATCGGGTTGCACTTCGCCGGTATGCGCGGCGCAGCCGGACAATCCGGCGGCGCAGAGCAGGAGAGCGGTAGTGGTTAAAGAATGAAGTCGTTTCATCGGATTCGGATGGGCGTCGTATGACAGCGGTACAGGACCCAATCCATTAGAGTACCCCCGCGCATTTCTGTCAACCGCGCCATCGCGTCAATAAAAATCCGGAGCTTGCCAATATAGGGCACGAATCGCCACTCATAGATACAGAGGGATTCATGCGACGTTTACGCTTGTTGTTCTGTTTGTCCGTTTTCTGTGCACCTGCCGTCTTTGCGAGTGGCATTACGGTGGAAGTGCTTCCGGCACTGGCTCCGAATGCCTTCGGGTCTCCCAGTTGGACGGGCTGGGAAGCGAATGCTCTTTCCGCGCTCGAATCGGGCGCATCGTCGGCCGGCACTCCAGGCACGCCAACTTTTTATCAGCCGCTGTCCGGTTCGGTGGATGCGAGTGCGACGATTGTCACCGGGTTTTACTCATGGCTGGGGGTGGCGGATCCCGCGGCGCCGTTCGATCAGGAATCCGGCAACCGAATGACCTTCGGGCTCGCCATTGAAGGCAACGGAACGCAATTCAGTATCTCCGAACTGGGTTTCGATGCCATCGGCAACGATAGCGGCGATCTGCTGGGGCAGGGCTTCGGCGGGGTGGGCAACGGTTACGGACCCGGCGGTTACGATTACAGCGCAAACTACGTTGGTGTGATTTTCGGGAAGGGCGGGAACCCCGATACTTACATCACCAGCGGCCCCGACACGCAATTGGTGGATGCGCTTTTCAGCCGCGGTTCCGGTAATTCACAGGCGGCGTACTGCGCCGGTTGCAGTACGGCCGATGAGCAGGCGGCCATCGCGGCTGCCGTTGCGGGCATGGGGGGCATGACGCAGTTCACCGGCACTTACTATCTGAGCGCGAATGGCGATGAAAGCGGAACGTTCGCGTCCGGGAGCGGGACGTTCTATCTCTCGGGAACGCCGGAGCCCTCCACCTTCGTGCTGTTGCTGGCGGGAGTTGGTGGCCTGTTGATGTCGCGCCGGTTCGCCCTGCGGGCGGGCCGCGGCTGAAAAAGGCGCCGGGTTTTGATAGAGTATGGGCGTCCATGAAAAACGTCATACTTCTGTTTCTGATTGCGGGCGCTGCCGCCTTCGCCGCGATTTCACAGCCGGTCAAAGTCACGGGCGGGATGGTCGCCGGAGTTCCCGCGCGCGATACCTCGATCACGGCGTTCAAAGGGATTCCGTTCGCGGCACCGCCGGTGGGCACTCTGCGTTGGCGCGCGCCGCAGCCTGTGGTTCGCTGGTCCGGCGTAAAGACGGCGGATAAGTTCGGCGCCAGCTGCATGCAAACCATCGTGACGGAGAAGAAACCGTGGACGTATGAATTCATGGCGCACAACGATGTGAGCGAAGACTGCCTCTACCTCAACGTCTGGACCGCAGCGAAAGCGGCCAGCGAGAAGCGGCCCGTTTTTGTGTATATCTATGGCGGCGCTTTTACCGAAGGGTCGGCTGCCGTGCCCGGGTATGACGGCGAGGGGTTGGCGAAGAAGGGGTTGATTGTTGTCACGATCAACTATCGGGTGGGAATTATGGGCTTCTTTTCGCACCCGGAACTGACCGCGGAATCGGCCTCGAAGGTGTCTGGCAACTACGGACTCCTCGATCAGATTGCCGCGCTCGAATGGGTACGCGACAACATCGCGGCGTTCGGGGGCGACCCTGCGCGTGTGACGATCGCAGGGCAATCGGCCGGAGCCAGTTCGGTGAATGCTCTGGTGGCCTCGCCGCTGGCGAAGGGGCTGTTCGCGCGGGCGATTGCGGAGAGTGGCGTTGCGCTTTCACGTGGAGGCGGCACGAAACTCGACCAGGCGGAGCAGGCGGGCGCGGCGTTCGCGGCGGCGAAGGGCGCAAAATCCATCGCCGATCTGCGTGCTATGAGCTGGCAGCAACTCACTGCGCCGATGCAGGGAGGCGGAAGGGGGTACCGCGGCGGCTTGATTATCGATGGCGCGTTCCTGCCTCAGCCAGTGACCGAAATCTACGCCGCAGGCAAGCAGGCCGATGTTCCCACACTGACTGGCTGGAACAAAGGGGAAAACGGCGGGTCGCCGAATCCGACTGTTACGGCTGCCGCATTTCAGGCGCAGGCGAAGCAGCGGTATGCCGATCGCGCGGAGGAATTTCTGAAGCTGTATCCCGCGGCCACCGATGAGCAGGCGCACCTTTCGCAGAATGAAAGCTCATGGGATCAGCAAAGGGTGTCCACATACCTGTGGGCGCGGGAGCGTGCGAAGACGGCGAAATCGAACGCGTATACGTACTTCTGGGATCACGCCCTGCCAGGACCGGATGCCGGGCTTTACGGCGCATTTCATAGTTCCGAAGTGCCCTACGCGCTGAACACTCTCTATATGTCGGAGCGGCCTTTTACCGCGGCGGATCACTCGATCGCCGATCAGGTTTCAGGGTATTGGGCTAACTTCGCGACTACGGGAGATCCAAACGGCAAAGGGCTGGCTAACTGGCCGGCGGTGGGCGGAAAGCCGGAGACGATGGAAATCGGAGACAAGCCTGGTGCAATTGCCGTGGCGGGAAGCGCGGAAAAACTCGCCTTCTGGGAAAAGTTTCTGACAAAGTAGTTTTCACGCGCACCTCCGTGTGAAACTGTTTCCTATGTGGAGACGTCTGCCTCTGGGAAAAGTTTTGGGCGTTAGCGGTAAAATCTCCGTACTTTGGCTGTCATTGGTCGTCATTTCGAGTTCGTTTGCGCAGAATTCGCAGAACGTGCGGGCGACTCTTGCCGGTAACGTGCGCCCGGTGGCCGTTTCCGCTAATGATCGGGGCCGCGTCGATGCATCGCTCGTGTTACGGCATGTAACGTTGATGCTCCCGCCTTCCGGGGCGAAACAGGCGGACCTGGACGGGTTTCTGGTGCACTTACAGGATCCCGCATCGGGGGAGTTTCACCGCTGGCTGACACCGGAGCAATATGGCGCGCGTTTTGGGGCCGCAACGGCCGACATCGAGCGAGTCGCGTCATGGCTGCGCAGCCAGAATCTCACTGTGGATTCGGTGGGCCGCGGCCGGACGACTATCGTCTTTACCGGCGCGGTGCGCGATGTGGAGAATGCGTTCGAGATCGAAATCCATCGTTATCTGGTGAATGGTGAAACGCATTATGCGAATGCGGAGGAGCCCTCGGTGCCTGCGGCATTCGGCGATCTGGTGCATTCGATCCGCGGACTCGACGATTTCCGTCTGCAGCCGATCGCGCTGAAAGCGGCCCATATGCCGACATATACGTCCACGGTCTCGGGCTACAACTTCATCGCGCCCAACGACTTGGCGACCATGTTCGACATTACGCCGCTCTATAACACCGGAATGACGGGAGGCGGGCAGAAGATTGCGGTGGTGGGACAGACCGACATCAATCTCTCCGACATCGAACAGTTTCGCAGCTATTTCAATCTGAGCGCGACCGATCCGCAGACGCTGCTGATACCCGGCAGCAGCGACCCCGGAATCAGCGCGAACGACTTGCCGGAGGCCGATCTGGATATCGAATGGTCGGGCGCGATCGCGCGCGATGCCACTATCGTTTATGTTTACGCGCTTTTTGTGACCGACGCGCTGGATTACGCGATCAATCAGAACGTGGCTCCCGTGATCACGATGAGTTATGGCGAGTGCGAAAACCTGACGGGAACCGCGGCCCTGACGGGTCTGAGAACCTACGCGCAGCAGGCCGCCGCTCAGGGGATCAGCTGGATGGCGTCATCGGGCGACTCCGGAGCCAACGGGTGTTATGGACAGGTTCCGAGCAGAGGCCTTACGGGACTATCGGTGGACCAGCCGGCCAGCATTCCCGAAGTCACCGCAGTGGGCGGAACCACCCTGAACGAAGGGACCGGCAACTACTGGAGCGCGACAAACGATGGTTACCACGCTTCGGCGCTCACCTATATTCCGGAGATGACGTGGAACGATACCGCGATAGACGGATCGCCGGCGGCATCCACCGGCGGCGCGAGCGTTTATTTCAGTAAACCGGCCTGGCAGACGGGCACGGGCGTTCCCAACGACGGCTGGCGCGACGTGCCGGACATTGCAATGCCGGCCTCGGCCGATCATGACGCTTATCTGGTTTACACATCCGGCCTGATGGAGGCGTTTGGGGGTACATCGGTATCGTCTCCGGTATTTGCCGGTATGGCAGGCTTGCTGAATCAGTATGTAACCGCGAACGGCTTGCAGGCGGCCGCGGGGCAGGGCAACATGAATCCGCGCCTGTACGCACTGGCATCGAGTTCGCCCGGCGCGTTTCACGATATTACGTCGGGTAACAATCTGGTGCCGTCGTGTTCCTCCACGCAGAGGAACTGCGTTCCGACCCAGGTTGGTTTCAATGCAGGTCCGGGCTATGACCAGACTACGGGTCTGGGGTCGGTGGACGCCTATAACCTGATTACGGCATGGACGCAGAGCACGGGCGGCGGAACTTTTCCAGCTGTGCTGCTGCTGACTTCGAGTGTGAATCCTTTGCCTGCGGCGGGGTCGACCGTATTGACTGCGACGGTGTCTACCCCGGGAGGAAAGGCCCCCACTGGCACGGTGACATTTTATCTGGCGGGTGTCGCACTGGGTACGGCGCCTCTGGCTGGCTCCGGCCTGACGTTAACGGCTGCGCTTCCGGTGACCGGGGCGCAACTCAGCGTAGGCGCGGCTGAGGATCCGACCGGCGTGGGCGTTGCCGACATCACGCCGACCGTAACAGCCGTGTACAACGGCGACAAGATTTATGAGCCGGGCGCCGTGACGGTTTCGCTGGTGGTTGTCGCGCCGAACGCGGTCGCGATCAGCGGCAGCACCAGCGCGGCATCTTTCCTGCCGAACTTCGCCCCTGGAATGATCATGGCGCTGTTTGGACAAAATCTGGCCAGCAGCACTCCCGCGCAGCCGGGAAGCCCGCTGCCCACTCAGCTGGCGGGTACCACGGTCACGCTCAACGGAATTCCGGTGCCGCTCTATTACGTCTCGCCATCGCAAATCAACATGCAGATCCCTTACGAGATACCGGGTAACTCAACGGCGATTCTCAAGGTATCTTCCAATGGCCAGACGGCCACCAGTCGCATTAATGTGTCGGCTGCCACGCCCGGGATTTTTGCCGACGGCAACGGTCTGCTGGTTCCCTATCAAGCGACGGGGCGAGGGCAGAGCGTTGTCTTATACGAGACCGGCGATGGATTGGTTTCGCCGCAACCTGTGTCCGGTTCGGTGCCTGCGGCAGGAGTTACGCCGGTTCCCAGAGCCACCGTATCCGTGACGGTTGGCGGTGTGCCGGCGCCGACGCCGTTCGCTTACCTCGGTGTGCCTGCCTGGTCGATTGGCGTGACTCAGATTAACTTTACGATTCCATCCAGCGCGCCTCTGGGGTTCCAGCAGGTGGTGGTGACCGTTGGCGGAGCGCCGAGTGCGCCCGTTTATGTCATGGTCACGCCGTAGTCCGTTTACTGCGCGTTTTGCTGTACAATCGAACTCATGACAATGCGAAGTTTGCTGGTTTCGGTGGCGATTGTTCTCTCGCTGGTTCTCTCGGTTTACGCCGATATTGCCGGGAAGTGGACCGCCGAGTTCGATACGCAGATCGGTTCGCAGAAGTATACCTATGAGTTCCGTGTGGAGGGTGGCAAGCTCACCGGCACTGCGACCGGGCCGCAGGGATCGGTTGCGATTCAGGAAGGCAAACTGAGCGGAGACGACGTTTCGTTTGTCGAGAACATGAGTTACCAGGGCATGGATATCCGAATCGAATATACCGGTAAGCTTGCGGGCGATGAGCTGAAGCTTACGCGCAAGGTCGGGGAGTTCGCTACCGAGGAACTGTTGGCGAAGCGAGTCAAGTGAAGCTGTCGCGGCGCGGTTTTTTCACGACGACGGCGGCCGGTGTGGTGGCTGCCGGGGCGGTTGAGGCTCAGCAGTCGGCGTCTACATTGGTGCCTGCGTTCGAACTGGACGAGCTGACCATCGCGCAGTTGCAGAAATATACGTCGCAGACGCTGGTGGAGAAGTATTTGGCGCGCATCCAGGCGGTGGATCGCACCGGCCCTATGCTTCGCGCTGTCATCGAAACGAATCCGGATGCGATGGCGATCGCACAGGCTCTGGATCAGGAGCGTAAGGCGAAGGGGCCGCGCGGCCCGCTGCACGGCATTCCTGTGCTGATCAAAGACAACATCGAAACTGCGGACCGCACGATGACTACAGCGGGGTCGCTCGCGCTCGAAGGCTCCATCGCGGCGCGCGATTCGTTTGTCGCGCAAAAGCTGCGTGCGGCCGGTGCGGTGATTCTTGGCAAAACGAATCTGAGCGAGTGGGCGAACTTTCGTTCCACGCATTCTTCGAGCGGCTGGAGCGGACGCGGCGGGCAGACCCGGAATCCGTATGCGCTCGACCGGAATACCAGCGGTTCCAGTTCAGGCTCGGGCGCGGGAACAGCGGCAAATCTGTGCGCTGTCGCGGTTGGCACGGAAACCGATGGTTCGATTGTGTCGCCATCGGCGATGAATGGGCTTGTCGGTATTAAGCCGACGGTAGGCCTGGTTAGCCGTTCCGGGATTATACCGATTTCGATTAATCAGGATACGGCGGGGCCGATGGCTCGCACGGTTGCCGATGCTGCCGCGCTGCTGACGGTGCTGGCGGGGGTGGATTCGAACGATTCCTACACGCAGGCTGGCGCGGGCAAGGCTGCGGATTACACGAAGTTTCTGGACGCGAATGGATTGCGCGGGGCGCGTATCGGCATCGCGCGGAAATTCTTTGGTTATAACCGCGATGTGGATGCGCTGATGGAAACGGCTATCGCGGAGATGAAGCGGCGCGGCGCGGTGATTGTGGATCCGGCGGATTTGCCGACGCACGGCAAGTTCGACGACAGCGAGTTCGAGGCGATGCTATACGAATTCAAGGACGGCCTGAATCGTTATCTCAGCGGGACGAAGCCGAATGTGAAGGTGCGGTCGCTTGATGCGCTGATTGCGTTCAACGAGAAGAATAGTGCGAGGGAGATGCAGTATTTTGGGCAGGAGATTCTGGTGCAGGCGCAGAAGAAAGGTCCGCTGAGCGAGAAGGCTTATCAGGATGCGCTGGCGAAGAACCGGCTGATGTCGCGGAGGCAGGGAATCGACGCGGTGCTGAGCAAGGATAAACTGCATGCGATTTTCGCTCCGGCGGGCGGACCGGCGTGGCTGACGGATCTGGTGACCGGGGATCACGATATCGGGGGCAGTTCCACACCGGCGGCGGTTGCGGGATATCCGAATATCACCGTGCCCGCGGGTTTCGTGCGCGGCTTGCCGGTGGGGGCTTCGTTCTTTGGCGCGGCGTGGAGTGAGGGTGTGTTGATTAAGATCGCGAGTGGATTTGAGGCGGCGGTGAAAGCGCGGAAGAAGCCGGGGTTTGTAGCGACGGCGGGTGTGTGATCGATGCGCCGTGGATTGCAGCCGTTTAATCAGGCCATGAGTCGGCGTCGATGTGCTGTGGTGGTGCTGGCGCTGCTGGCGCCGATCAGAGAACAGTGAATCGCACCGGGCGGTCAGACAGAACAGGTGAGGCAACGTTTTCGGCGGTGTCGACCGGAGACTGTGCCGCCCTCGTTAGCGCTCCGGGCTTCAAGAAGATAAAGATCATTGGTTTGACAATCAGGAGCGAGGAAGAGACGCTGATTGATGCGAAACTCCAGGTGTTGTCTATCAATATCGATTATGTAGACGGAATAGGACCGTTGCCGCTTGAGAGTGTTCACGTAAGGGCTGTTGATACGCACGGTGCTCCGATACTTTCCGCGCATGGGTGGGTGATCTGCGATGCGGTCCTCCAACCGGTTCTGCTCGGGGAAATGTCGTTTACCGCCGTGTCCCCATATCCAGGCATAGTGATCGCAGCGGACGGCTTCGAGAGCAGGCTTATAGATCCAGCCCAAGTCGCGGGCGATGTGATCTTGCGATAATCCCGCCTAAATACGTTCCCCGGCCCCCAACTGTTCTTCCCGGCCAACAAGCACTCCACGCCGTTCCAGCAAACTCAGCGCTTCATTCGGCGCCAGCCGCCCGGCATCAATCGAATTCGGCGGCGCAATCCCGGTAACAATCACAATCAGCCCCGCTTCGATTGTCTGGAATCAGTTAAACTGGCGTCTTGAGTTCGCGCTTTTCAGTACCGAAACCCTGCCACAAGAGCTGGGGCGACCTGCGTGGCCACGGACGAGAGCGGTTTTGCGACGAATGCCAGACGGCTGTCTATGCAAAGGATCACTACTCAGCCGAGGAATGGGAGCGAATATGGAGTGAGGCTGGCGGACATGTTTGTGGAATGCTGGACGGCACGTCGGTCCCGGTGCCTCGCAGTCGCCGTGCGGTACCAGCAGGTGCGCTGCTGACGGCGATGTCGCCGCTGATGGCGCAGGCTGGTCGCATACGCGTGCGAGTGACTGATCCCACCGACGGTGTTGTGCCCGGTGCGGAAATCTCTCTGGTAGGTGCCGACTATAAGCCTGTTCAGACACAACGGGCGGACAGAGTCGGCGAAGCCGCCTTCACTGGCCTTTCCATGGGTAATTGCCGAATTGTCGTGTCGTCGCCCGGTTTCAAGACGAAGTCAGTTTCGGTGGTTATTCAGAATGGTGAAGAACTGCGAGTTGAAGCCCGCCTGGAGATCGGTGCGATCACGATGGGCACAATAGTCGAAGCGATGCAGCCAGTGACAGGACGCGTGCGTATCCAAATCAAGGATGCAACCGGAATGGCAATCGCTGCGGCGCAGGGATCGATTCTGGATGCCGCTGGCAAGCCGACGCGGACGGTACCGGCGAACAGCGCTGGTGAAGTAGTCTTTACAGACCTTCCTCTGGGCGATTGTGGGTTCGTCGTCTGGTCGATCGGTTTCGAGAACCGACGGGTCTATCTTTCGCTGAGGAGCGCCGACGAAGTGCAGATCCAAACGACACTGGAAGTTGGTACAGCAGGCACCGTAATTAGAGTGCCACGTTAGCGCTGTTGACCAACTCTAAATACCTTCCCCAGCCCCCAACTGCTCTTCCCGCCCCACCAGCACTCCACGCCGTTCCAGCAAACTCAGCGCTTCGTTCGGGGCGAGCCGCCCGGCATCGATCGAATTCGGGGGCGCGATTCCTGTAACAATCACGATCAGCCCTGCGGCCTTCGCCAGTTTCACCGTATCGTAATCGGCTGATTCCACCACAGCCACCGCCGCGCCGCGATCGAACAATTCGCGTTCCAGCAGCACGGCCGACTCATGATCTTCCACCGAAACCACAGCCGAGCGATGTCCGAACCGCGCCGTACGGTCCGATTCCAGCACCAGCCCGCGCGTTTCTTCCTTGCCTTCGATATCGATGATCATGCCCGCCGCGAGCGTCTCATTCGACACCGGGTCGATCACGATAAAGCCGCCCGTCACGCGATTGCGCGCGTACGGATCGAAGAACAAGGGATGATGCGTCTCGACTGAAATCTCGCCGATTTCGTTGAGTTCGAGGCGCGAAGCCCCGATCCGATCGAGCGAATTCACGTCCACCCGGAAGTTCACGCTGCGAATCACGCCGCGCACCTGATGCGAGGTGTGCTTGATGAAATAACTGCGCCCCGGTTCGAGCGGCTGCGCATTCATCCACACGCAATGCGCACGAAAGCGCCGGCCCACGTGGGGCAGGGCAGTAACGGGAACGAGAAGGTCGCCGCGGCTGATATCGATTTCGTCCGCCAGGCACAACGCGACCGATTGCGGAGCGTACGCCGATTTCAGATCGCCATCGTAAGTCACAATGCGCGTGATGCGGGAACGACGGCGTGCCGGCAGCGCCATCACTTCCTGACCCTGATGGAAAACGCCGGACGCCAGCTGCCCCGCATAGCCGCGGAAATTCAGATTCGGCCGCAGCACGTATTGCACGGGGAAACGCGCGGGCAGTTCGGCGAGGCCTTCGATGACCGGCACGGTTTCGAGGAAATCCAGCAGCGCCGGACCCACGTACCACGGAGTCTTCGCGCTCTTTTCGACCACGTTATCGCCATCACGCGCGCTGATGGGAATAAACAGCGCATTCGGTGCTCCGATGTGCGACAGAAAGCCGGTGAATTCCGTGACAATGGCATCGTAGACAGCCTTGTCGAAGCCCACCAGATCCATCTTGTTGATCGCCACAACGAAATGCTGGATGCCCAGCAGATTGGCAATAAATGCATGACGCCGCGATTGCGGCAGCACGCCGTTGCGCGCGTCGATCAGAATAATGGCCAGATCGGAGGTAGACGCGCCGGTCGCCATATTGCGCGTGTACTGCTCGTGGCCGGGCGTATCGGCAATGATGAACTTGCGTTTCGGCGTGGAAAAATAGCGGTACGCGACGTCGATTGTAATGCCCTGTTCGCGTTCGGCGCGCAGGCCGTCGGTGAGCAGCGCGAGATCGATCAGACCGCCGCTGGAATTGGCCGACGCCTTGACCACGCTGGCAAGCTGGTCTTCGTAGACGCCCTTGGAATCGTAAAGCAGGCGTCCGATGAGAGTACTTTTACCGTCGTCAACGCTGCCGGCGGTGGAGAAACGGAGCAACGACATCCTAGAAATATCCCTCGCGCTTCTTGATCTCCATGGACCCTTCCTGATCGTGATCGATCACGCGGTTTTCGCGCTCCGACCGGCGCACCAGCTTCATTTCGTCGATGATCTTCTCAATCGTGTCGGCTTCCGACCGAATCGCGCCCGTGCACGGACTGCAGCCGAGCGAACGCATGCGGCACATCACCATTTCGGGCTTTTCGCCGGGCAGCAGCATGAAATCCTGCTCGGGCGAAATCAGAGAATGGCCGCGCACCACCATGGGCCGCATTTTCGCGTAATACATGGGCACGATCGGAATATTTTCCCGCGCGATGTATTGCCAGACGTCCAGTTCCGTCCAGTTCGAGAGCGGGAAAACGCGAATGTGCTGGCCCTTATCGACGCGCGAATTGTATACGTTCCAGAGTTCGGGGCGCTGATTTTTCGGGTCCCACTGGCCGAACTCGTCGCGGAAGGAGTAGACGCGTTCCTTCGCGCGGCTTTTCTCTTCGTCGCGCCGGGCACCGCCGAACGCAGCGTCGTAACCGCCTTCGGCCAGCCCGTCGAGCAGGGCGCGGGTTTTCAGAAAGCCGCAGCATTTCTGGGTGCCGATGCGGATCGGATTGGCGCCATCGTCTATCGCCTGCTGGTTCGTCTTGACGATCAGTTTAGCGCCAATCGAGGCGCAGAATTGATCCCGGAACTCGATCATTTCATGGAACTTATACGTCGTATCGATGTGCAGCAGCGGAAATGGGAGCTTGCCGGGGAAAAAGGCTTTCTGGGCGAGCCGCACCATGACGGAAGAATCCTTGCCAATCGAATACAGCATGACTGGATTCTGAAATTCTGCCGCTACTTCGCGTATGATTTGAAGGCTCTCAGCTTCGAGCAGGTCTAGATGGTCCACAGGGTTCAGTACGGGCGAACCTTTAGGATACACGATCAACTTGATCGGAATACAGGGCTACCGGCGACTTCATCGCCTGCGATTGTGCCGGGGAGTACTCAGGTCCGTGGAGATGGGATTGCTCCGGACCGGAATGACGTGCTATTTTACGAAACAAGGAGCTCCCACCCCTGTCCACGCCTAAAATTCTGATCGTCGATGACAGTCCTTCCGATACGAATGTTCTCAGTCTCGCTCTTTCGGGACTGGACGAACAGATCGAAATCGAGATTGTCACGGACGGGCAGAAAGCGCTTGAGTTCGTGCACATTCAGCGGAAGACCAGGCATGAGGCGCATCCCTGTGTCATTGTGCTCGATCTGCATCTTCCCCGGCATGACGGCATTGAGATCCTGACGGCTATCCGGGAAGAACCGGTGCTGGGTCACGTTCACGTCGTGATCCTGACGGGCACCGCCTCCCGCACAGAGCTGGCTGAACTCAACCGGATCGGCGCTCATTACAGGACAAAGCCCATGTCCCTTTCCGGTTACGATGAACTGGCCGCCGACCTTCTGGCCCTCTGCAAAGGTCTGCAGGTTGCCGCTTAGCCGCTGCTTCTATTGCACGCGAGCGTGCAGGTCGGCATCCGTATAGCGCAGATCGCGGTCCAGTACCATATCCATCGTGGTGCCTGCGGGCAGCACCACATCCGGTCCGCGGGTTCCGAGTACGCTGGCCAGTCCGGCTACCGCCCCGCCCGCTGCGCCGATGCCCGCGCCCATGCCGAGGTGGCCAGCCGCTCCGCCGGCAATGGCCCCGATCCCCGTTCCGGCAGCCGTGGTTTGAGCGACCCGGCCCGCGTCTCCGCCTTTATTGCTGTCGCCCGTGATAGTGCCTTCGGTCTTGTCCAGATTTCCCCTCGAATCCACGCTGTCGGGGCGCGAGTGTAAGTCGCGCGACGTGCCATTGCGCAAAGTGAGCGAATCGTATACCAGCGTCAGCGACGACTTGCCTTTGACCCGGCCCGCCTGTTTCGCGTCGGTGACTGTGCCCGAGACGTAACTGCCAACTGGAATAATCAAGCGGCCGTTCACGAAGACAGGCACCGCAGTCTCCAGGTAAATGCGAGCGCCGGCGGTGGTGTGCTTCGTATTCACGGCGTTGGTCAGGCGAAGCAGAATATGCGTGCCCGCGGCCACCACGTGTTCGGAATCCGTTGGGGGCAACGACGGACGCGGCAACAGAGCCTGTTGCGGGGGAGACGACCGCGCTGGCGTTGGCTGCTGCTGGTAGGTGACTTCAGCGAGTGGGTCGACATACACCAGGACCGATTCCGTTTCGCCCGATGTCCGCACCACGCTCCGCTCGATCGTGAGCGTATTGCGGTCCCGCGAGCGTTCCCAGCGCTCGGCGATCGAGAAATTCTCCGGCCCGCTCACAATGATGTTGACCAGAAGCGCGGCACCCTCCCATTTGGTTGCGGCATTTTTCAGCAAATTGCCGGTCTGATATTTCTCCGAGCGGGCGTCCAGCGGGTAAGTGGAAGTGACTGCCGGCCCGCCATTCGACGCATCGGCTGTAACCGTGAGCGTGGTGGCATTTTGCTCCACGCGGAAGGCAGGCTGCGCATCCACGTAAGGAGCGCCGGTGTTGGTGCTGCGGGCGCGATCCAGCTTCCACGATCCGGAAAAATCCCGGTCCGGCTGCGCGGAAGCGGTTCCGGCCAAAGCGAGAAAAGCTACCGCTATTGCTGCGAAACAGTGGAGCTTTAAACCACGAGCCGCTGGGTGCATATTTGCAATGTAACAGGATTTGCGTCCGCTTGCCCGGTAATAATCCACGCCCTCGCCTGTCTTAGCTGATGACGCGACCATTTCGCGCTAGCATTAAAGGAGAGACTATGCGAACCAACTTCCTGCTTACCGGATTCACCCTCACCGCGCTGTTTTCCGCCACGACAGCCTTCGGGGCCGATCCGCGGCTTCTGAATCTGGTGATGCCGGACGCCACCACCTTAGCGGGCGCCAACGTTACCAATGCCGAAATCACCCCGTTCGGCCAGTACGTGCTGACGGAACTGACTACTTCGGCCAACGTGGAACTACAGACATTTGTGACGGCCACGGGCTTCGATCCCCGGCGTGACGTGAGCGAAATCCTGGCGGCATCCTCCGGGAATGCCGCCAGTCCGTCGGGCCTCGTGCTCGCTATGGGGAACTTCAACGTCTCACAGATCACGGCGGCGATCACGGCGAAGGCTCCGGCCCAGACGGTTCAGACTTACGGCGGCGCCACTCTGATCACGGGCGGCAACGCCAAAGCCAGCTTCTCGCTGGCGTTTCTGGGAACGAATATTGCGATTGTGGGCGATACCGCTTCGGTGAAGGCAGCGATTGACCGTTCGGCATCCGCCAATTCCATCAATACCGCACTGGCGGTTCAGGTTCAGGCTCTCAGCACCACCGAGGACGCATGGGTTGTTACCGATAGCCCGCTCACTTCGCTGATCCCCGGTTTGGGCGCGACTCCCACCGCGCCGGCAACTGGCGTCACCATACCGGCCCCGGTTTCGCCGTTTGGCCAGATGTTCAGCAGCATTCAGGGTTCGAGCGGCGGCATTAAGTTCGGAACCACCGTACAGATTACCGGTCAGGTGACGACGACGGACGCAGCCAGCGCCATTTCGCTGGCGAATGTGTTACAGGCCCTGGTATCCATCGCCTCCATGGCGGGTGGTCAGGACCCGCAGATCGCGACCATGGCACAAATCCTGCAGGGTATGAAAGTGACCGCCAATGGACCCGCAATCAATGTGGCGCTCAGCATTCCGGAAACGCAGGTCGAGACCATCCTCAACAGCATGAAGAATCAGGCGACGCCTGCGATGCGCTCTGCCGTCCGGCCCGCGATCGCTCCGCGGGCCCAGCGTGCTCCTGCCGCAGCGCAGCAGTAAGTTTTTCCATCCTTATCGGCCACGCGGCGCGGCCATCGGCGGTTTCTGCCCTGCAGCCGGATTCGGCATGGGCGAAACCGCTGGCGCGCCCGTCATTGCAGGGCCACCGTTCACAGGCTCAGCCCGAACCAGACCTAACGCGCGACGGACTTCGAGTTCAATCGTCTGCCGAATATCGGCATTATCCTTCAGGAACTGCTTGGCATTCTCGCGCCCCTGCCCAACCCGCTCGCCCTTATAGCTCAGCCACGACCCGCTTTTCTCGATCACGTTATTCGCCACGCCGAGATCGATCAGATCGCCTTCCTTCGAAATCCCTTCGCCGTAGATAATGTCGAACTCCGCCTCGCGGAACGGCGACGCCAGCTTGTTCTTCACAATCTTGACCTTCGTGCGGTTGCCGATAATCGCGTCGCCATCTTTGATAGCCGCTATGCGCCGAATATCCACGCGCACGGACGAATAGAACTTCAACGCGCGTCCGCCGGTGGTAGTTTCCGGGCTGCCGAACATCACGCCGATCTTGTCGCGAATCTGGTTAATGAAAATCAGACAGGTTTTCGACTTGGAAACGATACCGGTCAGCTTGCGCAGAGCCTGCGACATCAGCCTCGCCTGCAAACCCATGTGCGAATCGCCCATTTCGCCTTCGAG
>Ga0302320_10006792_pt1 | contig 25314 bp, 21 predicted proteins | sample Bog_T0_3_FD_202130 | JGI IMG/M metagenome (GOLD analysis project Ga0302320, IMG submission 202130) | Peat permafrost microbial communities from Stordalen Mire near Abisko, Sweden - Bog_T0_3 | ecosystem: Environmental > Terrestrial > Soil > Wetlands > Peat | place: Sweden: Abisko, Stordalen Mire... | reverse complement strand
CAGAACGGTTGCGGCGACTTCGGCCGGCGTGATCAGCCGCCGTTGTGGGTTCTGCGACACCAATTCAGCGAGTGCTTGCTCCGCGCCGCGGCCGGTTTTCGCGCTGATGTTCGCGACGGCGGAGCGCACGATGTCGGTGTCCGTATAGCCCGGGCACACGGCATTGACGGTCACGTTGCGGCGTGCCGTCTCGAGTGCCGCGGCGCGGGTCAGGCCGATCACGCCGTGTTTCGAGGCGCAGTACGCGCTCACGTAGGCATAGCCGGTAACACCCGCCGTACTCGCGATGTTGACGATACGTCCAAATCCGGCCTTCACCATGTCGGGGAGGCACTCGCGCATGCAGAGAAACGTGCCCGTGAGATTGACCGCCAACATCGAATGCCACAACGCATCGTTGGTGGCGCCGAGCGGTGCGCTCTGGGCTTGACCCGCGTTGTTCACCAGGATTGCGATCGGACCCAGTGCGTTGCGAGCGGCGGCGACCGCCGCCTGCACCGCGGCGGCGTCAGAGACATCCGCCACCTGGCAGCTGCTTCGAACTCCCGGCAACTGCGCGGCAAGGCGCTCGAGATCGGCGGCAGAACGACCGAGCAAGGTGAGGTCGGCGCCGGCGCCGGCCAGCGTGCGCGAGATCTCGGCACCGATGCCGCGCCCGGCACCGGTGACGAGCGCATGCAATCCGGCGAGCGGACCGCTCATTAAACCGGACCCACGGCCTGGGCCGCCCGTTCGAGATTGCGTTCGAGTTGCGATTTACCGGACAAATACGCCTGCGGCCAGGCCTGTGTCTGGTATTTCTGCTCCGCGGCGGCGTTTAAGGTCCAGGCGGGATTCGCGAGGTGCGGCCGCGCAATGGCACAAAGATCGGCACGCCCCGAGGCAATGATGGAATTCACGTGATCTGCCTCGAATATATTGCCCACCGCAATCGTCGCGATGCCGATGCCGTTGCGGATCTTGTCCGAGAATGGCGTTTGCCACATGCGGCCGTACACCGGCCGTTGCTCCGCCACCGTCTGACCCGTGGACACGTCGAGCACGTCGGCGCCGGCCTGCTTCAACGCCTGGCCGATCTCCAATAAATCCGCTTCCGTGAGGCCGCCGTCGGCCCAGTCGCAGGCTGATATCCTCGCCGACAGGGGACGCTCGGCCGGCCAGACGGCGCGCACGGCGGCGAACACCTGCAGCGGAAACTTGAGGCGTGCGGCAACCTCGCCGCCGTATTCATCCTCGCGCCGATTGGTCAGCGGCGAGAGGAAGCTGCCCAGAAGATAGCCATGGGCAAGATGCAGCTCCAACATGTCGAATCCCGCCTCCAGGGCGAACTGCGCCGAGCGCACGAATTCGCCGCAAACGCGGCGCATGTCTGCGACCGTCATCGCGGCGGGAATCTGGCTGATGCCCTTCATGTAAGGCAGGGGCGAGGGCGCCAGCAACGGCCAATTATCGGCGATCAGCGGATAGTCCATCCGTTCCCACCCCAACTGCGTGGAACCCTTGCGGCCGGAGTGGCCGATCTGCAGACAAAATTTGGCGCTCGAATGTCCATGCACGAAATCGACGATCCGCCGCCAGGCGTCGCGCTGCGCGTCGTTCCATAAACCGGTGCAGCCCGGCGTGATCCGGCCCGTCGGGGAAACGCAAGTCATCTCGGTGAACACGAGGCCGGCGCCGCCCACGGCGCGCGCACCGTAATGCATCAGGTGCCAATCGTCCGGTATCCCGTCTTTCGCCATGTACTGTGCCATGGGCGAGACCACCACCCGGTTCTCGAGCCGCATGCCGGCGAGCTTGAACGGCAGGAACATCGGTGGCGGCTGCGCCTCGTCGACACCGTTTCTCGCGGCGAACCAGCGCTCGTAGCCGTCGACGAACCCTTTGTCGCGCAGCTTAAGATTGGCATGCCCGATGCGCTGGCTGCCCGTGAGCAGCGCGTAGGCAAACTGCTTCGGTTCGAGCGCGGCGTAGCGCGCCACGTTCTCGAACCACTCCATGCGATTACGCGCCGCACTCTGCAGTTTGAGCGCTTCGAGACTGCGTTCCGCCTGGTAGGCAATGAGTCCGGCTTGCGCATCCGCTGCTCCCGCCACACGGCTGACGAGCGACATGGCGTCTTCCATCGCGAGCTTGGTGCCGGAGCCGATGCCGAAATGCGCGGTATGCGCGGCATCGCCGATCAGCACCAGGTTGTTGTGGTGCCATTGCGCGCACAGCACCCGGTTGAATTTCAGCCACGCCGATCCGCGCAGGTGGTTCGCGTTACTCAGCAGCGGGCAGCCGCCTAAGTATCGGGCGAACAGCGACTCGCAAAACGCGATCGACTGCTCGGCGGTGAAGCGATCGATGCCATGCGCGAGCCAGGTCTCCTCGCGCGTCTCGACGATGACGGTCGAAAGATCCTCGCTGAACTGATACGCATGAATCTGGAACCAGCCGTGCTCGGTCTGTTCGAATGCGAAGGTGAAAGCTGCAAATTTCTGGCGCGTGCCGAGCCAGATAAAGCGGCACTTGCCGACGGCAATATTCGGCTGGAACACTTCGGCAAAACGAGTGCGGATCTTGCTGTTGACGCCGTCGGAGGCGACGATGAGATCCGCGTCGGCGAACGGCTCAAGGCCATCGACATCGGTTTGAAAATGTTGCTCGACGCCGAGCGCGTGCGCGCGCTCTTGAAAGATATTGAGCAGCCGACGCCGGCCGATGCCGCAGAAGCCGTGACCGCCCGAGCGGATGGTCTCGCCGCGGAAATGCACGTCGATGTCGTCCCAATGATGAAAATCCCGGGTGATCGCATCATGCGTTGCAGGATCCGCCTCGCGGAAGCCCGACATGGTCTGATCCGAAAACACGACACCCCAGCCGAAGGTATCGTCGGGCCGATTGCGTTCGTAGACCTCGACCTTGAGCTTCGGCAGCGCCTTCTTGAGCAGGATCGCGCCATACAATCCCGCGGGACCGCCACCGATGAATACGACGCGATTCATCTTGCAATCATATAATCAGATACTTTAGATGTCAAATAACTAGTCGGCGGCGAGCGCCTTCGACAACTCGAGTCCCTGCTCATCGGCGAGCGCCGCGCCGCGCAGCCGCCGCACCCGTGCGCCCGCCTGGCGCAACTGCGGCCGGGCATGCAAATCGGTCAATATGGCGTTGAAACTTGCGGTGCCGCGCTCATGGGTCTCGCCGTAGCCTTTCAGCAGCTGCTGACACTCCGCGATCTCGGTCGCGAGCGCGTAATCCTGCCGCGCCGTTTGCCGGATGACGTCGAGCCAATGCTCGATGCTGCGCTGTTCCTGCGCATAGCGCAGGGTTTTGCGGCGCCAGCGCCTAAGGCCGGCGAGCCAATACAGCTGCAGGAAGCCGCCGATGCTCGAGGTCTCGATGCGCCGGCTTGCCGTGAGACGCGTGAGCAAGCGCCGCGGCCGCTTCGAGCCGAGAACCCATGCGCCTAAGCCGGCGGGCATGGTTGCGCACAGCTCTTCGATACGCGGCTTCATGAATTCGGTGACTTGCAGCAACTGATCCTGCGACGGTCTCACCTCATCGCGCACGCGGCGTGTGCGGCTGCTGCGAATCTTCAAATCCGCGACCCGGATCGTGTCTTCGAAGGACATCCACAAGGCGAGGCCCCGCGCCACGGACTCGGTCAACGAGGATTCGGATTGCGGTTCCAATGCGGCGACGGCTTCGAGCCGGTCGAGATACAGCGTTGCATAGGCGCTGTCCTGGTAGTCGATCAGGCGGCGCACGCCCTCGCGTGCGACCGCCTGCGCCGGCGCCGGTACGCGGGCGGCAATTCGCTCCTCCCACACCGGCGCCAGTGCCCGTGGCGGCGCCTGGCCGGAGGCGCCGGGCACCGGCAACGCGCCGCCAGCCGCCTCGCGCGCCGCCTCGAAGGCCCGCGTGCTTGGCAGCGCTTCGATGCCGCTGGCGAGAATCGCCTGCCGATAGTGCTCGATCGCGAAAGGCAGTGCACCGGAACCGCACAGGGCGCCCAGCATGGCGGCGCTGATGACGCTGCCGTTGGCTTCCGCCAAGGCCTGCATGTCGAATTCGATATAGCGTCCCGCGTGTTGGCGCGCGAGCTCACGCACCTCGGCCGCGTCGACGCGGCCGTCGCCCATGTGCGATTTCTCCTGAATCGCAAAAATCCGGTGCGACGAGGCGATCAGCGTGGTGCGATCGGTCACGAGCCCGCGTTGCATCGCGCGCCCCGCTTCCATGATCTCGGACGCGATGACCACGTCCACATCGCCGGGGTTCGGCATCAACGCGAAAATGGGCCGACAGCCGTCGGGAACCTCCGCCACCGGGAAGAATTCCAGATAGTAGATGGTGGCGCCGGTTCGCTGCGCGACCCCGGGGACGGAAGTCGCCTGCACCAGGAAGCCCGAGCGACGCGCCACATCGATGAGCCAGTCGGCGACGACTCCGCCGCCCTGCCCGCCCAAGGCGGCAATGGTCAGCGTGATCGGCTTGGCGTCGCTCACGCCGATTCCTCGGCGAGATGCGCCAGGCGGCGGTCAAAACGGCGCTGCAGGTAGCCGATGACCGACGCGCGCACGCCCGATTTCACCCGATCCCACCAGCTGGGATTGGTAATGACGTCTGCTCGATAAAACGATGGACAGAGGACGGCCGCATGCGCGACTTCGCCGCACACGCCGCAGCCGACGCAGCTATTGTCGACATGCGCCACGGGATCCCGCCGCAGCGGATCGGGATTGGCTTTGATCGTGAGCGAGGGACAGCCGGAGAGGCGAATGCACGAGTGATCGCCGGTGCAAACATCGGGATCGATGCCGAATCGCTGGCGCACCACCCGCTTGCCTTGCGCGGCCAGACGCTTCAACTGCGGCGCGACCCGCCGCTTGCGATTCAACTCGCACTCGCCCTCTGCGATGATGACCTTCGGCCCCTTGTATGCCGTGGTCAGCGCTTCGCGCAGCGCCGCGATGCCTTCTTGCATTTTGTACGTGTGGACCGTGCGCACCCAATCGACGCCGACGCCGCGCACGGCGCGCTCGATGGGATTCCTGCTTTTGCGGTTTTTGACGTCCGCGCGCGACGACGGAATATATTGGCCGCCGGTCGCCGCGGCATACCCATTGTCGACGATCACGGTCACCGAATCGTGCTGGTTGAACACCGCGTTGCCGATGCCGCTCGACAGGCCGTTGTGCCAGAAACCGCCGTCCCCCATGATGGAAATCGAACGCCGTCCGCCTTGCCCGCCGCTCAAGGCCGCGCCGCTCGCGGCGCCGAGTCCATAGCCCATGATGCTCGCGCCGCTGTTGAACGGCGCCAACGTGGCGAACGAGTGGCAGCCGATATCGGCGCTGACGTGCACGTTGCCCAACTCCTTCTGCACGATTTTCATGGACGAGAAGAACGGCCGCTCGGGGCAGCCGGTGCATAGGCCCGGCGGTCGCGGCGGAACCGCCTTGCGCAATTCATTGAGCGGCAGCAATGGAGTTTCCCTGCCGCGCGCCTGCGGCAGCGCGCGCGGCGCCCACTCGGCGAGAAAGGCCTTGAGCCCGGCGCTGACCACGGCGCCGGTGTATTCGCCGGCCATGGGCAACGGCCCCTTGCCGACGATGCGTGTCTGCAGGTCGGCATTGCGCAGGAATTGATTCACGCTTTGCTCGATATATTCCGGCTGGCCCTCCTCGATGATGAGCAGCGCGCGCTTGCCGTGCGCGAATTGCTTGAATTCCTCTGGAACCAAAGGGTAGGTGACATTGAGCACGTACAGAGGAATCCGCGACTTTCCAAAGACATCCGCGAGGCCCAAAAGCTGCAACGATCGCAGCACCGTGTTGAACAGGCCGCCCTGCAGCACAATCCCGACCTCGCCGATATCGCCGGGCAGCATTTCGTTCAAGTGATGCTCGACGATGAAACGCACCGCCGCGGGCCAGCGCGTGACGACTTTCTCCTGTTCCTGGGCGTAGGTGGCAGGCGGCAGAATAATGCGCGCCGGCGAACGCTGCGGATTCGCGAGCGCGTCGCCGATCGCGAAGCGCGGCGCGACGTTGTCCTTGGCGACGAACGAGCCGTACATATGGCAGGCACGAATCCTCAGCATCAGCATCACCGGCGTGGCGCTGGCCTCCGACAGTTCGAAGCCGCGTTCCACCATGTCGACGATGGCGGTGGTATCGGGCTTCGGGTCGAGCAGCCAAATCTGCGACTTCATCGCAAACGCGTGGCTGCGCTCTTGCATGATGCTGGCGCCTTCGCCGTAGTCTTCTCCGACGATCATGAGCGCGCCGCCTAGCACACCCGCCGAGGCAAGGTTCGACAGCGCGTCGGATGCCACATTGGTGCCGACCGTCGATTTCCAGGTGACCGCGCCGCGCAGCGGGTAGTTGATCGATGCCGCCAGCATCGCCGCTGCGCCGGCCTCCGAGGCGCTCGATTCGAAGTGCACGCCGAGCTCATCCAGGATCTCGCGCGCATCGGCGAGCACGTCCATCAGATGCGACACGGGTGCGCCTTGATAACCGCCGACGTAGGCGACGCCGGCCTGCAGCAGCGCCTTGGTGACGGCAAGAATGGCCTCGCCCTCGAACAGCTCGCCGGCTCCCAACTTGAGCGTTTGGACTTCGCGTGCGAACGATCGCTCTGCCATACCTGCGCCTTGAGTGGACGAGTGCCGTGCCATACTATTCTCGTTACGTGATTTTGCAACTATTGGGAATTTACCTTGGCCACTCGAGCTGCCGACGCGAAACGCCGCGGAGATCCTCAATTTGCCGGTTTTCGGCTGGCCGACTCGCCGATGTATTTGATCGTGCGCACGGCCGGTCGCTATGCGCAGGAATTGGAAAACGCCCTGAACGCGTCCGGCATGGATCTTTTGAGCTGGCGGGCGCTGATGATCGTCACTGAAGCAAGCCCGAGCAGCGTCTCAGAAATCGCCGAGCGCTCGGTGACGCGCCTCTCGACCATGACCCGCGTCGTGCAGCGGCTGGAGAAAAAGAAGCTGGTGACACTCGCCAAGCGGCGCTCCGACGCCCGGGTGACGGAGGTGCATCTGACGGCTCGCGGCAAGCGGTGCGTGGCGGACGAACGCGCCACGGCGGGTAAAATCTACCGCCGTGCCACCCGCAATCTATCGGTGGCGGACATCACCACATTGAAACGGCTGACACGGCAACTGTTTGCGAATCTGTCAGAAGCGGGCGGGCGATAGCGCCGCCTCATCGACGCCGGCCGCGGTGAGCCGCGAAGTCGAATCGCCGGTGATTTGGGCGACAGCGAGCTCGGCCAACGCCGGCGCGGTCTGAATGCCGTAGCCGCCCTGACCCGCGAGCCAGTAGAAGCCCCGCGCCTCGGGATCGAATCCCGCCACAGGCGTTCGGTCCTTCGCAAAGGTTCGAAGGCCCGCCCAGGCGCTCAACGGCCGATCGACCCTGATGCGGGTGGCCGCCTCGACCCGGGCGATGGTCAGCGCGATGTCGTAGTCCTCGGGTTGCGCATCGCGCTAAAAGCAGAGGCGGTACCCGTGTCGGACTGCCGAGTAAGCAGTGTTCCTGTTGCGCCTTTCCGCTCATCCCGCGGAAAGGCGTGACAGAATTGATTCGTTGCACAGATGCCCTTACCGCTTATAGCATTGTTACTTAAAGTTACTAAAGTATTAGCGATTTATGCTGACTCAGGCTAAACTCCCTATAAATGGATCCCTTAAGCAATCCTTTCTCACCAGGTGCAGGGTCGCCACCCCCAGAACTCGCCGGTCGCGGGCCGTTGCTGGAACAGGCCCGAGTAACCTTGGGTCGAATCAAAGCGGGGCGTCCAGAGCGCAGTTTTCTCATGGTGGGTCTACGCGGCGTCGGCAAGACGGTCTTGCTCAATCGCGTCCGGGAACTCGCCGATGAACTCGGCTATAGCTCGGTGCTGATCGAAGCTCACGAAGGCAAATCTCTCGCGGAGCTACTTCTACCCGCGCTGCGGCAGCTGCTGGTTCAATTGGATCGCATGGCCCAGATCAGCCAAAAGGCCAAGCGGGGCTTGAGGATCCTCAAGAGTTTTTTCAATGGCCTAAAAGTCAAGTTTCACGACATTGAAATCGGCATCGAGTTGGAGCCCGAGGTGGGGGTTGCCGACAGTGGCATTCTCGAATCAGACCTCGCGCAAGTTTTCATTGCTCTTGGCGAAGCGGCCGCGGATCGCGGGCACGCTGTCGCGCTCATCATCGATGAAATGCAGTATTTAAACGAGGAGGAACTGAGCGCCCTAATTATGGCCATGCATCAAATTGCGCAACGCCAACTGCCGCTGGTCCTTGCAGGTGCCGGGCTACCGCAATTGGTGGGGCTAGCGGGACGGTCAAAGTCCTACGCGGAACGGCTATTTCAGTTTCCCGAGGTCGGCGCACTCGAGCCCGCGGATGCGATGCTGGCGGTCCAGGAGCCGGCGCAGGAACAGGGTGTGCAGTTCACGCAGGACGCATTACAAGAGATCGTTCGTCAGACTAAAGGGTACCCGTACTTCTTGCAGGAATGGGGCTATCAGGCGTGGAACATTGCGAGGGGATCGCCTATCGAGATTGCGGTCGTGCAACGCGCTAGCCAAGAATCGATCAAGCGGTTGGATGCCAATTTCTTTCGAGTAAGATTCGACCGGCTGACGCCGCGGGAAAAGGAATACCTGCGCGCACTCGCCGATATGGGCGATACGACCCAGCGCTCGGGTGATATCGCCGAGCGCTTGCACGTGAAAGTGCAAAGCATTGCACCCGTACGCAATGGCCTCATCAAAAAAGGCATGATCTACAGTCCCGCTCATGGCGATACCGCATTTACGGTGCCGCTCTTTTCCGAATTCATGAAACGCATTATGCCGAGCCTATAAATGAGCTTCACCGATACAATTTGCGATGGGGAAATTGCCCATCTTCGAGTGGAAGCCAAAACCTCGAGTTCCACATTGAAAACGGCTGACGCGCCAACTGTTTGCGAATCTGTCAGAAGCGGGCGGGTGATAGCGCGGCCTCATCGACGCCGGCCGCGGTCAGTCGCGAAGTCGAATCGCCGGTGATTTGGGCGACTGCGAGCTCGGCCAACGCCGGCGCGGTCTGAATGCCGTAGCCGCCCTGACCCGCGAGCCAGTAGAAGCCACGCGCCTCGGGATCGAATCCCGCCACGGGCGTTCGGTCCTTCGCAAAGGTTCGCAGGCCCGCCCAGCTGCTCAACGGCCGATCGACCCTGATGCGGGTGGCCGCCTCGACCCGGGCGATGGTCAGCGCGACGTCGTAGTCCTCGGGTTGCGCATCGCAGGGCGGACTCGGTATCTCGTCGGCCGGCGATAGCATCAACGCGCCTGCGTCCGCTCGGAAATACCACTGCTCGGAGACGTCGACGATGAACGGCCAATCGGCTGCCACCCAGGGCGCGGCACTCACCCGAACCGCGGTGCGGCGGCGCGGCTCGAGACCCAAGGCGGCAACACCGGCGGCGCACGCCACCTCATCCGCCCAGGCGCCCGCCGCGTTGACCACCACCTTGGCGCGAATCTCCCGGTCGCCGGCGCGCACTTGCCAGCCGTCATCGACCGGCTCGAGGGAGCTCACCTCGGCGTCGCGGCACGGCCGGCCGCCGCGAGCTCGGAACAGCCGCGAGTAGTGATCGACGACGGCGGCCACGTCAATGTCTCGAGCATCCGGATCGAACAACGCGGCCGCAAGCGTGTCGCTCTGCAACGCCGGGCACAGCGCCAGTGCCGCGTCCGGGGTTAGAATTTCAATGCGCGGCGCGTCGGCGAGCGTTTCCTTGAGCGCGCGGAGCTCCTCTTGTTGCGTGGCGGTGGCGACGAACAGTGCTCCGCGCGGCCGCGTAAACCGCTCGGCAGCCTCGCCGCTCAAATAAAACTCGCGGCTAGCCCTGGTTAGCGCACGCACCGCCGTGTTGCCATACGACTCGGCGAACAGCGCGGCCGAGCGGCCAGTCGAGTGATACGCCCAATGCGGTTCGCGTTCCACCAGCACCACACTGCGCACCGCGGCAAGTCCGGCGGCCGCGGACAAACCTGCCATACCACCGCCGATGACACAGATGTCGAAGGTGTCGGTCAACGGCGCCCGATCTTGGCCACGGGCACCCGCACTTCGCCCTCGGCCGATGTCGCGGACGATTTGTCGCTGCCACAATCATCGCATCCGCCGCAGGCCCCGGCGGCCTTGCCGGATGCCGCGGCGGCGAGACGCTCGGACGTGCGCCTCAAGCGCAAGAACGCGGGGGCGCGCGCCGCGATCCAACTCAAGCCATTCAAGCATCCGCGCCGCACGCCGCGCGGGCCGAGCGCGAGCACGGCGTATCCGGCGCTTAACAGCAACGCCACGCCCACCAGAAAATTGTCGAGGACGCCGTTCATCGGGTTGGGTCCCTCAACTGAATGCCAGCGCGATGCGGTAGGTGACGAACGATGCGAGGTATGCCAGCGCAAACATATAGGCCGCCATAATAATGGGATAGCGCCAAGAATTCGTCTCGCGCTTCACCGTCGCCAAGGTCGATAAGCACTGCGGCGCAAACACATACCAGGCGAGCAGCGACAGCGCGGTCGGCAGACTCCAGGACTGCGCGATCAGCGGCGTGAGCGCACCGCTTAAGTCGTTGCCGGTCGCGGACAGCGCGTACACCGTGCCGAGCGCGCCGACCGCCACTTCGCGGGCGGCGAGCCCCGGCACCAGGGCGATCGATATCTGCCAGTTGAAGCCAATGGGCGCGAAAATCACCGCGAGCCACGCACCGATATGTCCCGCGATGCTGTACTGGATGGGAGGACCCAAGGCGCCGGGTGGCGGCGCCGGGAACGAACTCAACGCCCAGAGAATCACCATCAACGCGAGGATGATGGTGCCGACGCGGCTCATGAAAATTTCCACGCGCTGCCAGAGGCCGATCCCTAAGTTGCGCAAATTGGGCCAGTGATAGCTCGGCAACTCCAACATCAGCGATTGAAAGCCCGCGGACGCCCCGCTCCACTTCAAAACGAAAGCGACCGCCATCGCACCCAGCACGCCGATGACGTACAGGACGAACAACACCAGTCCCTGCAATTCGAGTCCGCCCCAGAGCCTCTTGTGCGGGATAAAGGCGCCGATGATCAATGCATACACCGGAAGACGGGCGGAACAGGTCATCAGCGGCGCGATCATGATGGTCGCGAGTCGGTCGCGGGGATTTTGAATGGTACGAGTGGCCATGATTCCGGGAATGGCGCACGCGAAACTCGAGAGCAGGGGAATGAAGGCGCGACCCGAGAGTCCGACGCTGCCCATCACCCGGTCGAGGAGAAATGCGGCGCGCGGCAGATAGCCCGAATCCTCCAAGATCAAGATGAAAAAGAACAAGATGATGATCTGCGGCAGGAACACCAACACGCTGCCGACGCCCGCCAGCACCCCGTTGATGACCAAGTTTTTGAGCAGGCTCTCAGGTAGCGCCGCCCCCAGCCAATTGCCGAAGTCGGCGACCGCAAACTTGATGGCGTCCATCGGCACTTGCGCCCAGGCAAACACTGCCTGGAAAACCAAGAACAAGATGAGCGCGAGGATCACCGGCCCCAACACCGGATTTAGCAGCACCGCGTCGACCCGATCGCTGACGGTCACGCCGTCGAGCCGATCGCCGCCGACCAGGCCCAAGATACGGCGCACTTCGGATTGGTCGTGTGCGATGTCCGCCGTGCTCGGCGTGCGCCACACCGCCCGGCCCGCGTCCGACGCCCCCGACGCGCGGAGCGGCACGCTGACATGATCGAGTACTTTGACCAGCTCCCGGACCCCGTTCGCCTTGACGCCGACGGTCTCGACGACCGGCACGCCCAATTCGGCGCCCAGGCGTTCGGCATTGATCACGATGCCCTTGCGCCGCGCGATGTCGGTCATGTTGAGCGCCACCACCATGGGCAAACCCAGCCGCTTCAAGCTCAGCACCAGGCGGAGGTTCTGGCGCAGGTTGGTGGCGTCGGTGACACACACGACGAAGTCGGGCTGGGTCTCGCCGGCACGGCGGCCGAGCAGGACATCGGCAGTCACCTGTTCGTCGGGCGTCAGTGGATCGAGACTGTAGGCCCCCGGCAGATCGAGGATGCGCACACGCAGGCCCGATGGGGTGAGGAGCGAGCCCTCTTTGCGTTCCACCGTGACGCCGGCGTAGTTGGCAACCTTCTGGCGGCTGCCGGTAAGAATGTTGAATAACGCGGTTTTACCGCAGTTGGGGTTTCCAACCAGAGCGATCAGAGGACTCGGAGCGCTAGGCACAGCCTCCATGGAGTCACGCGGGTTGCGGCTGCTCCGGACATACACGGATACAGGCGGCTTCGAACAAACGCAGCGCGAAGGTGCCGGTGCCGATGCGTACCGCAATCGGTGCGCGCGCCATCAGCCCCTTGGCAACGATGCGCACCGCTTCACCGGGCAAGAAACCCAATTCGGCCAAGCGCCGACCGATTTCGACCGGTGCCGCCCCACCCTCGGCCGTGACCGCGACCACCCGTGCGGTTTTACCGATCCCCAAATCCGTCAACCGGATACCGGTAAGTTCAGAAATCGCGACATTGGGAGGTGCAGTCGTCATGGATGCAATTCTATATGAGAATCGTTCCCATTTCTATTCCGCACCCGCATGCTGCGATGCAAAACCCAAGCGGCGTTCTGGTTCCTGCTAATCTTGAGCTCCCTACCGTCTCGGAGGCATTGAAATGCCTACGCTTTTCGAGAAGATCATCGCGGGCGATCTGCCCGCCACCGTGGTTTTTCGCGACTCCCGGGTAATCGCCTTTCAGGACATAAGGCCCGCCGCGCCGACGCACATTCTGATTGTCCCAAATAAACCCATCCCGACCGTCAATGACATCGCCGACGAAGACGAGTCCTTGGTTGGACACATGTTTATCGTCGCGCGCGATCTCGCGCGGCAACTCAACATCGCGGAGCGCGGTTACCGGCTGATCATCAATTGCAACGCCGACGGGGGTCAGGAGGTGTATCACCTGCACATGCACTTGCTCGGCGGGAGACCGCTTGGCCCGATGCTCACGCGCGCATAAATACTTTAAAGTACCGCCGATGAAGAAGAAAAAGGCCGCGCCGGTCAAACGCACCTTAGCGCGGCGTCCCGCCCCGAAGCGAGCTACGCCGAAACGCGCGGCCAAAACCAACGCCGCATCCAGAGTGATGCAACGCGACCTGGTGCGCCGCGAGTTGTATCCGGCAATCGAACCCTTTCGCCACGGCTACCTGCGCGTCTCGGACGTCCACGAAATTTACTACGAAGAATGCGGCAATCCGGCCGGCAAGCCGGCGGTGTTCCTGCACGGTGGTCCGGGCGCGGGCTCAGACAAGCGCGCGCGGCAATTTTTCGATCCCCTTCACTATCGCATCGTGGTGTTCGATCAACGCGGCTGCGGCCGCAGCCGTCCGAGCGCGAGCCTGGTCGAAAATACCACCTGGCATCTGGTCGCCGACATCGAGCGCTTGCGCAGGCATCTCGGCATCGAGCGCTGGCTGGTTTTCGGCGGATCATGGGGCAGCACCTTGGCGCTCGCCTATTCGGAGGCACATCCCGAGCGCGTCAGCGAAATCGTGGTGCGCGGGATTTTCTTGCTGCGCTACGCCGAGATTCGCTGGTTCTATCAACATGGCGCCTCGGAAATATTTCCCGACGCCTGGGAGCTGTACCGCGACGCGATCCCACTCGATGAACGCGATGATTTTTTGAGCGCCTATCACCAGCGCCTGATCGGCAGCGATCAGCGCGCCGCAGTGGCGGCCGCGCGCGCGTGGTCGATATGGGAGGCGTCGGCGAGCTTCCTGCACAGCAACGTCGATAACATCAAGAAATGGGGCGAGGACCAGTTTGCGTTGGCGGTGGCACGAATCGAATGCCACTACTTCGTGAATCGCGGCTTCTTGCGCAGCGAAAGCCAGCTGCTCGACGACGTGCCGCGGATCCGCCACATCCCCGCCACCATCGTGCAGGGACGCTACGACGTCGTCTGTCCCGCGACCAGCGCCTGGGATTTGCACCGCGCCTGGCCCGAAGCGGATTTTCGCATGGTGCCGGACGCCGGCCACTCGGCCTTCGAGCCGGGCAATGCGCACGAACTCGTGCTCGCAACCGATCGGTATCGAAGCCGCTAAGCCGCTCGAGGACTATCATCCGCTCCCCTCACGCCATCGCTGTCGCGGCTGCCCTTGTGTTGAGCTGCGCCGCGCATGCCGCCGGCACCAAATTATTGCGCTTTCCCAATGTGTGGCACGACCGCGTCGTATTCAGTTATGCCGGCGACTTGTGGACGGTGGGCACGCAAGGCGGCACCGCCACGCGCCTGACCTCGGCTCCGGGCGTCGAGTTGTTCGGCAAATTCTCGCCCGATGGACGCTACATCGCGTTCACCGGGCAGTACAGCGGCGATGAGCAGGTGTACGTCATCCCCGCGGCGGGCGGCGCGCCGAAGCAGCTGACGTTTTATCCCTCGCCCGGCCCGCTCGCGGATCGTTGGGGGTTCGACAATCAGGTCTATGGGTGGACGCCCGACGGCACGGCGGTGCTGTTCAGATCGGCGCGCGACGGCTTTACCCTCACCGACGCCAAGCTCTACACCGTGCCGATGACAGGCGGCGGCGCCACCGCGCTGCCCATGCCGGTGTCGGGCGCCGGATATTTCTCGCCCGACGGCAGCAAGCTCGTGTACTCGCCGCTGTGGCGCGATTTTCGCAGCGAGAAGCGTTACCAAGGCGGCTGGGCCAACGATTTGTACATCTTCGATCTCAAGCATCCGTCGCTGCTGCAGGTCACCAACGATCCGCACACCGATCGCGATCCCATGTGGATCGGCGATGCCATCTACTTCAATTCCGACCGCACCGGCGTATTCAATCTGTATCGCTATGACATCGCCGCGCGCCAGACTCGGCAGCTGACTCACTACACCGATTGGGATGTGCGCTGGCCGAGCGCCGACGCCCTGGGGCAGATCGTGTACGAGTCGGACGGCGAACTGCATATCTACGATACGCGCAACGACGCGGACCGCGCATTGTCGATCGACGTACCCGCGGATGCCACCACGACGCAGCCGCAAACCGTCAATGCCGCCGACAATATTGAGAGTATGGCGCTGAGTCCGGGCGGTGAACGGCTCGCCATCGTGGCGCGCGGCGACGTGTTCTCCGTCCCGGTCGAGCATGGCGTGAGCCGCAATCTCACTCACTCCTCCGCCGCGCACGATCGCGAGGTCGCCTGGTCGAGCGACGGCAAACGCGTGGCTTACGTGTCGGATCGCAGCGGCGAGGAAGAGATCTACGTTCAGGATCAGAATGGCGGCGCCTCGGCCATTGAGGTCACGTTGGGATCGACGGCGCGCTATTTCGCGCCGCGCTGGTCGGGCGACAACAAGCGCATCGCTTTTTGCGATCAGACCGGCCGCTTGTTCGTCATCGACGTAGCCTCCCGGCAGCGGATCCTCATCGCGCGTGATCCCGCGGATTTGTCGCAGGATTATGCGTGGTCGCCGGACGGTCAATTCTTGAGCTTTTCGTTGAACGAGACCAACGGCTTCTCGGGCGTGCACATCTGGTCGGCGCTCGACGGCAAGACTCGGCGAGTCACCCCGCCCTTGTTCAATGCCCATTCGCCGGCATGGGCGCCGCACGGCGATCTTCTGTACTTTTTGAGCGAGCGCGAATATCAGCCGCTGCTCAGCACCGTTGAATTCGACTTTGCCACCGACCGGCAAACCGGAATTTTTGCGCTCACCCTGCGCAAGGACGGTAAGAACCCCTACGGCATCCGCGACGATGAACCGGGCGATGCGCAGAAGGACGGTGATAAGGCCGACAAGGACAAGGACGAGGACGGCAAACCCAAGAAAAAAGCGGCGGCGCCGGTGCGCATCGATTTCGACGGCATCGAGCAGCGCGCCATTCGCGTGCCCATGGAGGCGGATAACTTGAGCAATCTGCAAGTCGGCGAGGAAAGCCTGCTGTACCAGCGCAGCGGGCCGATCTACTACGGTCGGGACTCGAGCGTCAAGGCCAGCGTCATGGCCTATTCGATCAAGGATCGCGAGGCCAAGCCGGTCGTCGAGGATGTCACCGAATGGTCGGCGACGGCGGACGGCAAGCATGTGCTGGCGCAACTTGCGTCCAAGGAAATCAAATACTTCGAGGTCGGCAAGAGCGAAGACGCCAAGACGGTTTCCTTGGCGGGATTGATCACCACGCGTATCCCGGCCGAGGAGTGGCGCGAGATCTTTGCCGACGTGTGGCGCCGCTATCGCGAGTACTTCTACGTCGCCAACATGCATGGCTATGATTGGCAGAAGCTGAAGGAAAAATATCAGCCGCTGCTCGGCTTCGTGGGATCGAGAGCCGACCTCAACTACGTCATCGCCGAGATGATCGCCGAGCTCACGGTGCAGCACGCCTACATCGAGGGCGGCGATCTAGGATTGCCCAAGCGGCCGTTCGTCGCGCTGCCCGGCGCCCGATTCGAACTCGACGCCGGCGCCGGACGCTATCGAGTCGCGAAAATCTTCGCCGGCGAAAATGAAGAAGACCGCTACCGTTCGCCCCTGACTGAAGTGGGCGTGGACGTGCATGTCGGCGACTATGTGCTCGCGATCAACGGCCGCGAGCTCAAAGCCGGCACCGATCCTTATGAATTGCTGCGCGCCGCGCCCAATCAGCCGGTCGAGTGGCGGGTATCCGCGACGGCCGACGGCAAGGCGGCCCGCACCATCCGCTATCAGCCGCTGACGAGTGAAACGAACCTCTTGTATCTCGCCTGGGTCACCGAGAATCGGGCACGCGTCGAGCGCATGAGTCAGGGCCGCTTGGGATACATTCACATTCCGGACATGGGCGAGGCCGGCATCCGCGAATTCATCAAGTGGTGGTATCCGCAAGTGCGCAAAGAGGGATTGGTGGTCGACGTGCGCGACAACGGCGGCGGCAATATTTCCGAATTGTTGATCGAACGATTGGCCCGCACTTTGCATGGCACGAGCTTCGCGCGCAATCATCAAACCACGGACACGTATCCGCGCGTGGTGCAGCCGGGACCCAAAGTCGCGCTGATCAACGAAGATACGGCGTCCGACGGCGATATTTTCGCCCACGAATTTCGCGATTGGAAAATCGGTCCGCTGATCGGCAAGCGCACCTGGGGCGGGGTGGTGGGCATTACCGAACATGGCCCGCTGCTCGACGGTGGGCAGGTGTTTGTGCCAGAGTTCGGTACCGCGGATGAGAATGGTCATTGGATCATCGAGGGACACGGCGTGGATCCGGATATCGTCATCGAACAGGACCCGGTGCAAGTCATGCAAGGTCGCGACCCGCAATTGGAACGCGGCGTTTCGGAACTGATGCAACGTTTACCGGCGACGCCCGGTGCACTGCCGCAGCGCGCCGCGCCGCCGATCAAGACGGTCGCACCTTAAACGTGTCGGAGCTTTCCACATTGGGACTTGCCGGCGCCTTGGATGCGCGCGAAATCGCCGAAATGTCGCGCGATCTGATCGAGCACGGACTCACCTGGTCCTGGACCCCGGCACGCGTGCAGCATTTCATTTCGGGGCCGGAATCCTCGGTGGTGGTCGCGCGCCGTGAACGGCACATTACGGCCTTTGCCATCATGCATTTTGGGGACGAGGTGGCGCACCTGAACCTATTGGCGGTGGCGCCGGAACATCGCCGCCAGGGACTCGGGCGGCAACTGATGAGCTGGCTCACCCAGACCGCGATGGTCGCCGGGGTGTTCCGCATCAATCTCGAGCTGCGCACCCACAATGAACCGGCACGCATTTTCTACGAGAGTCTGGGGTTCGACCAACTCGGGGTCGTGCCGGGCTATTACCAAGGCCGCGAGGCGGCATTGCGCATGTCGCGCCGCCTCGCGCTCGATTAGCGAGCGCGCTGACCATGCCGAGTCTGATGCGCAGCGCGAAATTCGGCGTCACGGGGCGTGAAGTCGCCGTCATTGGCCAGGGAACCTGGAAAATCGAGGAGTCTGCAGAAGACGCCGCGATCACCGCGCTGCGTCGCGGTCTGGATCTTGGGCTGACGCACATCGACACCGCCGAGATGTACGGCTCGGGGGTCGCGGAATCGGCGATCGCCAAGGCCATCGAGGGTCGGCGCGACGAGGTGTTCTTAGTCTCCAAAGTATTGCCCGGCAATGCCTCCAAGCGCGGCACCTTGAGCGCGTGCGAAAAATCCCTGTCGCGCCTGCGCACCGATCGGCTCGACTGTTATCTACTGCATTGGCGCGGCTCATACCCCCTGCAGGAAACGATTGCCGCCTTCGAATCGTTGCAGCGCGACGGCAAAATCCTGTCGTGGGGAGTCAGTAACTTCGACGTCTCGGACTTGGAAGAGGTCTCGGCAATCGCCGGTCCCAAACATCCGGTCTGCAATCAAGTCCTGTACCACTTGCAAGAGCGCGCCGTCGAGCACGCGGTGCTGCCCTGGTGCCGCCAGCACGGCACGGCCTTGGTCGCCTATACGCCCTTCGGTCAATCGGCCGAGATCTACGATCCGAAATCCGCGCCGGGCAGCTTGCTGGCCGAGATCGGCGCGGCGCACCGGGCCACCCCGCGCCAAGTCGCCTTGGCCTTCCTCCTCCGCCATCCGGAGGTGTTCGTGATTCCGAAGGCCTCGAGCATATCGCATGTCACCGAAAATGCCGGCGCGGGCATGCTCAAGCTGAGCCCTGCGGAAATCGGCAGAATCGAGGCGGCGTTCCCACGCGGCAAAGCGCCCCGCCGACTACCGACGATTTAGCTAGGGCCGCCGCAATATATGCGGACCCGCCGCCGCCACGTTCGACGTCCCGGTGAGCGCCAGCGTCACTTGCAATTCCTTGCGCATGATCTCGATGGCTTGCTTCACTCCCGCCTCACCGGCAGCGGCCAATGCGTACAAAAACGATCTGCCGATCAAGGTTCCGCGGGCCCCTAACGCCAGCGCCTTGGCGATGTCCTGACCGGAGCGGATGCCGCCGTCGAACATGACTTCGCAGCGGCCGCCGATCTCTTCGACGATTTCCGACAGCACTGAAATCGAGGACGGCGCGCCGTCCAATTGCCGTCCACCGTGATTCGAAACGACGATGGCGTCCGCGCCGGATGCGAGCGCCAGCTTGGCGTCTTCGGCATCCAGCACGCCTTTCAGAATCAGTTTTCCGGGCCAGCGGCTGCGCACCCATTCCACATCGCGCCAATTCGCCGAGGGATCGAATTGCGTCGCGGTCCACTCCGCGAGCGTACGCACGCCGCTCGCACCACCGATCCGCCCCTCCAGATTGCCGAACGTGCGGCGTTTGCCGAACAAAACTTTCAGAGCCCAGGTGGGCTTGGTGGCCACGTCGATGGCGTTGCGCAGCGACAGGCGCGGCGGGATGGTGAGGCCGTTGCGCGGATCGCGGCGACGCTCACCCAGCACTTGTAGGTCGAGGGTGAGCATCAATGCCGAACACTGTGCGGCGGCCGCCCGGTCAATCAGTTCTTGGTTGAAACCGCGATCCTTCATCAGGTATTGCTGAAACCAGAACGGCTGCTGGGTGGCGGCGCGCACGTCTTCGATGGAGCAGATCGACATGGTACTCATGCAATAGGGAATGCCGCAGGCCGCCGCCGCGCGCGCCGCGAGTATCTCGCCGTCCGCGTGGAACAGTCCCGCGAGTCCAGTCGGTCCGATCGCCAGCGGCATGGACACGGGCATGCCGAGCATCGTGCTCGCCACCGATATGTTCGATACGTCGATCATGACGCGCTGACGAAAGGTCATGGCATCGAGGTCGGCGCTGTTGCGTGTCAGAGTCAGTTCTTCGTATGAGCCGCCGGCCGCGTAGTCGAATATAGCCCGCGGAATGCGCTTCATGGCGAGCTGTCGTAAATCGTCGATGCTCAAGATCGGTGCCATAATCGGCCGATACTATATCAAGCGAGCGTCGGGCCTCGGGCCCGTATGTCGGATGCGCATGGAAAACCTGAAGTCGGGGCCGTCCTGGCTGCGAACGCAACCGCATCTCGCGACCGGGTACGTGCAGTGGTCCAACCCCAAAAATCGCCGGATCATCAAAATCTTATGTCTCGTGCTGGTCGGCGCCGCGGTTGCAGCGACATGGCTCGCGTGGGTTCATCGCGAATCGGTCGCGGCGGCCTGCCAACAGTTGTCGGCGCATCGAGTCATGATTGCCGTGCTGGCCGGTATCGCTTCGGCCGCCCTCGTGTCGCGCCAACGCAGCGCCTATGCCGCTCGCGCCAGGCGCTCGTGGGTGGCCGCGTTGCCGATGAGCCGTCGCGCCCTCTGGGTCGAAGGTCTGACGGTGCAGCTGGCCCCGCTCATCGCCACCCTGGCACTCGTCTTGGGCGCCGCCCTCGCCACCGCCGCCACGCTGGCGATGGGCGGACTGCCCGCGAGCGCCAGCTTGATCGCGTGCGGTGCGTCGCTCGCGGGCGCTTTGCTCGGCGCTGCGGGCGGCTTGCTGATTCCGCTGCCGAAGCCGTTGCTCCCGTACCCGGGATCGCGCTATGTGCCGCATCGCGCGACACACGGACGCCGACCGGTGCCCTCGGTGAGCTCGCTCGGCATCTGGCCGATTCGCCGGATGTTCGCCCTGCTGCAACCGAAGACCCTGTCGCGCATGCTGCTGCCCGTGTTGGCCATGATGCCACTCGGCAGCAGCGCCGCGACGGCGATGATCTGGATCGGTATTTTTGGCACGCTGACGGCTGGCGTATTCCTGGTAGGCTCCGTCGCCTGGGTGGTGAAAGTCGCGCGCCAGTGGCTCAAGCCCCTGCCCCTTTCTTTGCAACGCTTGAGTTGGGTGGCCGCGATCCGCAGCGCGATTGTCATGGCGGGTTTGGGCGCCGCGGCCAAATGGCTGGCATGGGTCGGCGCCTTGTGACCAATCCGACTCTCGACCTCAAGCATCTCAAGGCGGCCTACGGCGAGCGCGTCGTGCTCGACGATGTGTCCTTGGAACTTCAGGCCGGCGAGTGGTTTGTGCTGCTAGGACCGAACGGCTGCGGCAAGAGCACGCTCCTCGATTGCGTCGTCGGACGCAAGCGGCCCGCTGCGGGGGCAGTGCTCATCGCGGGTTTTTCTCTGGAACACGATCCATTCGCGGCGAAACTCCATTTGGGCTATGGTTGCGCGCCCGACGCGCTGCCGCTGTTGCTGACGGTGAGACAGTGTTTGGAGATTCATGCGGGGGCAAAGCGCCTGCCTTGCATCGGCGACGATCTGCTCGGGCTTGCGGATGAGTTACGGCTGACTCCCTACTGGGAATCCTTCGTCGATACCCTCTCACTCGGCACGCGCCAGAAGCTCGCGGTACTGCTGGCCTTGGTCGGCGATCCAAAATTGATCGTTTTGGACGAGGCTTTCAACGGTTTGGACCCCGCCAGCGCGCAGATCTTAAAACGCCATTTGCGTTCGCGGCTTAAGGAGAGCGGCGCCACCTTGCTGCTGGCAACCCATTCGCTCGACATCGTGGAGCATCACGCCGATCGCGCCGCCCTGTTGATCGAGGGTCGGCTGCAGCGCGTCTGGGAAAGCGCGGATCTCGAGGGCTTGCGCGCCACCGGCCAACGCTTCGACGACGAACTCGCCGCCGGTCTCGGCTATTTTAAGTAGCCCACCGACTCGACCGGTTTCGGACCTTGCACGAACTCGATCAGATTGCCGGCATTGTCGCGGATGAAAATATTGGCGCCGTGCTTCATTTCCTTGACCCAAACGATGTCCGCGCCGCGCCGCTGCAATTCGGCGGCGAATTCGCGCACGTTGTCGACGGCGAAGGAGACGTGCTTGTTGCCGTGAGTGTGCACGTCGGTGTCCGGTTCACGCCGGTCGGGGGGCAGCGGCTTGGCCCCGGGCACGGCAAATAGCTCGATATGCAGCGGGCCGTTCTTGAGCATCGCCACTTCCGCCGGAATCACCGGAATTGGAAAGCGCTCGGCTACCTCAAAGCCGAGCACGCCGCGCCACCACGCGATGGCGGCATCGAGATCGGGCACGCTCACCCCGCCATGGTGATGCCAAAACTCCAATGGCTTAGTCATTGCGGGACCTCCTAAACAGGAAGCTGATCAGGAACGGAATCAACGGCAGCTTCAATAATTTGAACAATCGCCGCGCCTGCTCCGGCCTTAAGGTCGCAGCGAGCGGCATCGTACCGTACGCCTGTCCCTTCACCACCACGCTGTTGCCCTCGCGCTCGATGCTGCGGATCACCATCAAGTCCTCGTTCGCCGGACCATACAAAGTGACGCTGCCATCGTCGGGACCGCTCGGCGCCGCCGGCGCCGCGCCGCCAAGACTCGTGGTCTTGGTGGCATCCGCGGATTCAGCTCCGACCGTCTTGTGGAAATCCATGCCGAGCTGTTCGAACATGCGCATCGCCGTCGCCCGCCCGGCCCCGTAGACGCCGCCGCCCGGATGCTGGAAGGGTCCAACCAGGTAGAAACGTTCCACGCCCGGCACCGTGTACTGCGCCAAATCCGCAGTCGGCCGATGACCGCCGGTCTGATAAAAATACGGGGCGACACCGTGCACATCGCCGCCCACCATGCTGTTCGGGGAGTTGCGCGCATGATCGAGCGGCGTTGCAATGCTGCGCTTGATGATGTTGTCCGCGGTCAAGTTTTTCACGAACTTTCGATAGGCGGCGAGGCTCCGATCGCCCATCTGCTCGGCGATCTCGTCCCAGCGCGACGCGCCGCCGTCTTCCAGGTTGTAGGGCGCAAAGGTGATGCCATGGAACATGCCGCGGCCCGGCGGCACGCGACTGGGGTCGGTGATGCTCTCATCGCCGCCGGCGATCAGCACGCGCTCCGAGATTCTGCCGCGCTTGAGCGTGTCGAAGTCATCGAGCATCTCGCTCAAGGTGTTCGAGCTCATGAATTCCAGCATGATGGCCTGACCCACTTCTTCGCCGGCATAGAACTCAGCCTGCTTTTTCAAGTCATAGTGGCTGACCATGATGCTAAATGCCGCCAGCGTGCAGCGTTCGGCGCGGTCGAGCACCCGCTCCGGCACGCCATCGATGAAGGCACGCAGGCGGTGCGGATGGATCGCGCCGATGACCCCGTCGTTGGCGCGAATTTCCTCACCGCTCGAGAGGCGGATGCCCGTGGCCCTGCCGCCCGAGGTCAGAATTTTCGTCACTTCGCTGTTGCAGCGGATTTCGCCGCCGAAGTGCTCGATGCAGCGGACCAACGACTCGGACAGCTTGCCGCTGCCGCCCAAAGGCTGGGACACGCCGTGGCCGTGCATCAGGCCCGGCATCAAGTACAGGCCAAAACCGGTGCCGAGTTCATCCGGCAGTTGCAGATTTTCCGATACCAGGCGCAGCAGCCATATCTTGACCTTTTCGCTCTCGAAGGACTGATTGGCGATTTCCAATGAACTCCTCTGCATCGCCTCGAACACCTCGCGGCCTTCTTCGCTGCCATCCATCATCGCGACAAAGGCACCCATCGGCGTCGGCGGCGCGTACATGCCGGCGCCGAACGCGGGCAGCATGGCAATGGCGCGGTTCGCAAAGCGCCGGTAGGTCTCCGCATCCTTGACGGAAATCTTGGCGATGCCTTCGCAAGTTTTGTCCAAGTCCTTATAGGCGATCAGGGTGCTTTGATCGGGGAAAATCATCGCGTAAGGAGTGCCGTACTTGTACTTGAGCCCGAATTTGCTCTGCAGTCCGAGTTCATCCTGACGGATCATCGGATTGCCTTGGATCATGATGTGCACGCTCGAGTGCTCGTCATGCCAATAACCCGGGGTGTTGAGTTCGCGCGTCACCACGCCGCCGCCCGGCCATGCCTTGCGCTCCAGCACCAATACTTTCTTCCCGGCCTTCGCGAGGTAGGCCGCGGCGACCAGGCCATTGTGGCCGGCTCCCATTGCAACGATGTCGAAATTAGCTGCCATGTCGATCCTTAGGGGGGAAATCTCAACCGGTGACCGCCGCCGCCGGCTGCGGTTTTGCGCGCCAGAACACGGCTGCGACGGCGGCGAGTACCGCGCACAGGAGAATGGCCTTGCCCATCAGCCCGAAGGTCGGCAGCAACCCGCCGAGTTGCTTGCTGAGCAGGGTGACGACCATGCCGCTCAAGAATTGCCCGATGGCGAAGGTCGCTTGCCACATGCCGTTGACGCGTCCCCGAATGTGGTAGGCAAGCCCGCGCGTGGCCCACACCAGCATGGTGGGCAGCACCAGACCGCAGCCGATCTGATTGATGAAGGAGCCCCAGGCATAGCTATCCGGATCGCTCGCCCGGCCCATCCACCCAAAGCCGAGGCCCACCAGGGTGAAGTCGACGCACAGCAGCCAGCCGATGGGCAGCCGCGACACTCCCCAGAAAGCAAAGGTGCCGAGCGGCACACCGATGCTCGCCAGCATGGTGAAAACGCTGATTTGCGCCGGATCGCTGACACCGAGCGACTGCAGTGCTTCGGCGTTCTTGGTGATGACGGTGTAGAAGCTGATCGAGGCGATCAACGTGATGGCGCAGATGCCGAGGATACGCCGCCACGGTACTTGCCGATATTCGGCAGGTTCGGCGGCGCCACCCGCGGCCGGCTGCTCCGTGTCCGCCGGCTCCCAGATGAATGCCCGCACGCACAACGCCAGCGGTACGCTGTACAAATACAAATAAAAGGGTCCGCGCCAGCCATAGGCGGAGCCGAGCTGGCCGCCGAGAATGATGATGCCGAGCGCCGATACGGAGGCGACCGCGGTTTGGCTTGCGAGCCAGCGTTCGCGGGCGTGACCCGTGTAGTAGTCGCTGATCAAGGTGGTCGAGACCGTCATCACGATCGATTCGCAAATCCCGACGCCGACTCGCGAGGCAATGATGGCGTACAGGTTGCTCAAGAACGTCGGTGCGACGCCGACGACGGCGTAAACGAGCATCGACACGACGAGCAGATTGCGCCGCCCGAAGCGATCCGCCAGCCACCCCGCCACCGGCGAGAACAGCAATACCCAAATGGCCGGCATGGTCAGAATGCCGCCGATGACCAGGTATTCGTGGTTCGGGAACTGCGCCAACATCAGATGCACCACCGGCGTGAGCACCGAAATGCCCATCACCGCCATGGTGATGGGCAGCAGCAACATGATCCCTTGCAGCAAGCCGGGAGTGCGGTTTTGTATTGACGGTAGGTTCACGTCTTGCCGCCGAACAGGTCGGTGAACTGGGCGAAGCCCGGCACGTGCGCGACGGTGCCGCCGTCGACGACCAAATTGTGCCCGGTCACGTAGCGCGATTCGTCGGATGCCA
>Ga0302320_10006790_pt1 | contig 25316 bp, 20 predicted proteins | sample Bog_T0_3_FD_202130 | JGI IMG/M metagenome (GOLD analysis project Ga0302320, IMG submission 202130) | Peat permafrost microbial communities from Stordalen Mire near Abisko, Sweden - Bog_T0_3 | ecosystem: Environmental > Terrestrial > Soil > Wetlands > Peat | place: Sweden: Abisko, Stordalen Mire... | reverse complement strand
GTCCCCACGCACCCAGCCGGAATTGCTGGTCGCCGCCGGCCTTGCCTTCGACACGATTTCAACCACCGACCGCCTCGGCTTCTTTTTACACGCCGGTTACGCTATATGATTTATGGAATTGCTCTAACGCCCTGAAATTGAGAGTTTTCCGAAAAAATGGGCCGATTTTACCCCCGCGCCTTCCTCCAAATGGCCAGCAACCCGCCAAAGCCGCCCAGCAGGAGCACGCTCACGGCAATGGCGCTGCCGTGAGCCAGCCCCGGCAGGAATTGCAGGGTTGCCGCGCCGGTCGCCGGGCCGATGCAGTTGCCCATGCCGATGGCCGCCTCGTGGATGCCGCCGTGCTCGCCCTTGGTGTCCCCGGCGTCCATCGAGTAAAACAGCGATGAGTAGTAAATCAGCCCGATGGCGCCGCCGAAGAAAACTTGCGCGATGATCAGCACCGTCAAGCTCGGCACGGTGAGGATGGAAACAAACGAAATGATGAGCAGCACAAACGCCGAGACCAGCCAGCCGAACCGGTAATGCCAGCCGGTCCAAAACCACAGCGTGAGGAAGGTGCCGAACCGCACAAATCCCCACAGCGAGCAGGCAAAGCCCGCAAACATCGGCGAGAGGTGAAAATGCGCGGAGACGTTCGGGAGTTCGGGGATGAACGTGTTGATGGCGATGTAAGCGACCGGATTGGCAAGCCAGGCCATCCGCAGGAACGCGCGGGTTTTCGTCGGAGACGGCCGATGCGGGTCCGGCGGCAGGACCGGCGCGGCCGCGCCGTGGGCCGTCGCGGCACCGGCGCTTTTTACCAGCCACAATGTTGCCGCCAGTTGTCCGATGCACAAGGCGAGCGGCACGTAGAAAATGGCTTTGTGCCCGACCGATTCATACAGCGTGCCGCCAACAAACAGGGCCAGCGCATTTGTGGAGGCCCAGACGAGGTTGTAAGTGCCCACGGCGCGCGGCAGGGTCACGGCATCGCCGCCTTCGCTGACGAGCGCCTCGATGGTCGGCCACAGGAAACACATGCCGGCGTTGAACAGCGCGGTGGCGGCAATCACGCCGCTCGCGTGATGCGACAGCGCCCCGCCGGTCATCGCCAGAATCATGAGCGCGAAACCGATCCGGAGCGCGTTAAAATATCCGTGGCGTTGGGCGAAGCGCCCGGCCTGCCAGGCGGCAATGGTATAGACCAGCCCGTTGAACGCGGCGAAGGCGAGGTTTTCCTTGATGCCAAAGCCAAACTGGTCCCGCATGTAAAAATACAGGTAATAGGAATTGAGCGACGTTGCGAAGGAACTCAACCCTTCCAACGTGAAACAGATTGTCTTCAGCCGCAGGGCATTGGTCATGATGATTGGCCTGAAATTTCACGGATGGCGGCGCGGCAATACCATTTGACCGCGCCGGACATCGGCGGCTCCAGTTTGTCCAATTCACCGGCGGAACACCAGCGGATGTCGTGATGCTCGGCGGCGGCGAGCGTAGTGGCACAGGCATCTTGCCTGTGAGTTTCAGAACCACACAGGCTGGAAGCCTGTGCCACTATTTTTGGCCGCGCCCAGTAAATCATGCCGATGTGCTCGTGCGTTTCGCTGATGCGGTGGATGTCGAGGAATCGCGGCGCGATGAGGGCACGGGTGCCGGGCGAAGTGGTGGGCGGACGCTCGCCGAGCAATTCCACGTCGAGGCCGCTTTCTTCCTTCGCCTCGCGGAGAGCAGCCTGCTCCGGGTCTTCATCCAGTTCAATGTGCCCGCCCAGCGGCAGCCATTTGTCCAGCTTGCGGTGGTGGATGAGCAGAATCTTTTCGTCGTGGACGACGAAGATGGCAACCGTGAAATCAATTCTTTCGTGAATGTGGGCCATGTTGGGAAAACGTGACTGGTGATTTGTAAATGGTGAATGGTGGAGACGTGCTGCGCTTTGACCATTCACTATTCACCATTTACTCAATAATCATACAGCCCGCTGTCCTTCGTGTAACCGCCGCCGCCCGCGCCGCCTTCCGGACCGCCCATGAAATCGCCGAGCACATCGCCCATGTCGGCCTCGATTTTTTCCGGGTCTTCGCCGGCTTCGAGCCGTTTGATGGCGACGTCCAGTTCCTTTGGCATCGTGCCCGGTGGCATGAGGTCTTTCATCTTCTTCATCATGTGCGCCATGTGCTTCGGGTTGTTTTCATCCAAGTGCTCCATGTCGCGTTCCATCTCGGCCATCGCGCGGGTCATGCGCGGGTCATCCAAGTCGGGCATGGGTGGCTCACCAGTTTCGGGTCCGGTTTTTGCCGCCGGCTCTTTCAAACCTTTGGTCGTGGCGAAGCGGCTGACCTGCTTGGACATTTTCTTGCTGCCGCATTTGGGGCAGACGGGCAGGCGGTCGGGCTTCACGCGCTTCGAGAGGAAGCTGAAAATCCGGCGGCACTTCGGACAGGCAAATTCGTAAATTGGCATGGCGGGAATTACGATTCACGATTTGCGATTGACGCGCCACAAAAAAATACGAGCCCGACAAGTGTTCGACGGACTCGTAAGTCGTGTATCGTAAATCGAAAATGTAATTACTTCATCCGGTCGAAACTCTTCTGGAGAATCTGCCAGTCTTTCAGGCCCTTGACCTTTTCCATCAGGTTGCGCTGGATTTCAGCTTCCTTGGCGTTCTTGGTCGGCTTGTTGTTCTGGTAAAAAATCCCGAAATAGCCGGGGAAATCCGCGCCGGCCAGTTTGTAGGCGGCCAGTTCATCGCCCGCGTCGTGGTTCTTCGGAACTTCGTTGAAGGCGCCGCCCTTGCGCGGGTTCGCGGCGTCGAATGCGCCCTCGTAAAATTCCACGCATTCGCTCAAACATTCGATGAAACCGAAACCGTCGTGGTCCATCGCGGCCTCCATCATCGCCAAAACGTGATTGGGGTTGGTGGACGTGGTGCGCGCGACAAACGTGGCCCCGGCGGCGATGGCCTGCTTCATCGGATTGATCGGATAATCCACCGCGCCCCACTGGTCGGTCTTGCTCTTGAAGCCGAGCGGCGACGTGGGCGAGGTCTGCTTTTTGGTCAGGCCATAAACCCAGTTGTCCATGCACACCAGCGTCAACTTGATGTTCTTGCGCGCGGTGTGGGTGAAATGATTGCCGCCGATGGAAAACGCGTCGCCGTCGCCGCTGAAGGCGAAGACGTGCAAATCGGGGCGCGACAGCGAAACGCCGCTGGCAAACGGCAGCGCGCGGCCATGAAGGAAGTGGGCGCCGTGCGCCTGCACGAAATAGGGAAACCGGCTGGAGCAGCCGATGCCGGAAATGGTCGTGATTTTCTCGTGCCACAGCTTGCGCTTTTCGATGAGCTTGAAATAAAGCGCGAGCACGGAGAAATCGCCGCAGCCGGGACACCACGTCGGATGATCGGCGGCAATTTCCTTTTTCGTCAGCCCCTTGCGCTCTTCCGCTACCGGCGGCGGCGCGGCGGCGGCGATAATGGAGCTGGCGCGTTCTGGAGTTTCTAGCAAAGTTTGGCTCATGTTAGTAATTAGACGTTCTGGCGCGGCAATGGTTCAAATTCACGGCTGGCGCAACCCGGCGGCCACGATGGCTTTGGCGCGCTCGATGATTTCCCTGACCTTCCACGTCAGGCCGTCGGTTTTGTTGATGCCTTGGATCCTCGCGTCGCAATAGCGGGCGCGCAACACCGTTCCCAACTGGCCGTAGCCGTAAAGCCCCTCGTCGTTCATTTCGACCACGAGAACGTGGTTGAATCCGGAGAAGATGTTTTCCAGTCCGTTTGGCAGCGGGTTGATATGCCGCAGATGGATGGCCGAAACGCTGTCGCCGGCGGCGCGGGAGCGGTCCACCGCCTCGCGGATCGGCCCTTCAGTGGAACCCCAGCCGACGAGCAAAACATTGCCTTCCGGCGGCCCGTAAATTTTTGGCACGGGCAGCGTTGCGCCGAGCGCCTGCAATTTTGTCCGGCGCTTGGCGTTCATCTGCATATGCAGTTTCGGCGAGCCGGTGGGATGGCCGTATTCATCGTGTTCAAGGCCGGTGGCGATGGGATATTTGCCGTCCAAAATGCGCGTGCCGGGCTTGACGTGGTGGGTGATTCCATCCTTTGCGGACAGATCGTAAGGCTTGTTCGTGGCGACCGGGGTGAAATCCGGGGTGATGTCCTGGCAGACTTTTTCAAGGTTGGGTTCGGCGAACGCCTCGATGCGCGTGGCAATGCCCTGATCGGTCAGGAAAAATACCGGCGTGCCGTATTTGCGGGCAATGTTGACGGCCTCGATGGACATGTAAAAACAGTCTTCCACATTCGCCGGAGCCAGCACGACTCGCGGGGCGTCGCCGTGACCGCCATTGATGGCGATGTTCAAGTCGGACTGCTCGATGTTCGTCGGCATTCCGGTCGAAGGGCCGCCGCGTTGGACATCAATAATGACAAGCGGCATCTCCGCCATGACCGCCCAGCCGATGGCTTCGGTTTTGAGCGCAACGCCCGGACCGCTGGAGCCGGTCACCGCCACGCGACCGGCGAAACTCGCGCCAAGCGCCATCGAGACGGAAGCAATTTCATCTTCGCACTGGATGAACATGCCGCCATATTTCGGCAGTTCTCGCCGCATGATTTCCATCACGTCAGTCCAGGGCGTGATCGGATAGGCTGCGCCAAAACGGACCCCGGCGGCGATGAGGCCATACGCGATGGCCTCGTTGCCGTTCATCACGACCTGCTGGACGCCCTTTTTCTGGCTGTCAGTAAATTGAAACGTTTCCAACACGTTGCCGGGTGAATTCGCATAGCCCGCGTGAAACGCCGCAAGCGCGTTGTTCAAAATGCTCGGATCTTTCCCCGTGAAGCGCTCGCCGATCAGTTTTTCAAGCTTCGGAACATTCAAATCAAACATTTTCGCGATAAGGCCGAGGGCGTAAATGTTTTTGCCCTTGTCCTTGGCCGTGCCGCCGATCGCCTCGACCGTCAGCGTGGATATCGGAATGCCGACGTGGTGATATTCGGACTGCCATTCCGGCTTGGGCACAACATGGTCGGCGTCGTAAAGGACGATGCCCTTTTTCTTGAGTGAGTTGATGTGGCCTTCGTAACTGTGCTGATAAAATGCGAGCAACACGTCGGCATCGTCGCCAGCCGTCAAAACCTCGCCGCTGCCGATGCGCACCTGGAAAATGGACGGGCCGCCGGAAATGGTGGACGGGATGGTCATGAACGTCATGACTTCCTGCTCGCTGCGGCCGGCCAGCCGCGCGAGAAAGCCACCGATGGCCTGGATGCCATCCTGCGAATTGCCGGCGATGCGGATGACCGCCTCATTAATCCGGCAGACCTTTGGCGCGCCATTCGACGACACCTCTGCAATTGTATCACTCATGAAACTTAAAATTCAAAATGTTGACCGCGATGCAAAAGTGAGGCTTGGCCCGGATGCCCGGCCAGCGCGACACCATTGCGTTATCATAGTAAATCGCTCATGGTGAACTTGTCAAATTCTAATCGTATGTATATGTCGCTTATTAGCAATATGTTATAATGATGCGAAAGCCGGCTTTCGGTTTTCGAAAGATGTTAATTAGTCGTGTTTATATGCGGATTTTGGCTTTGGACATTATCTTTTGCCCCGCGCGCCCGCGTCGGGCGGCCACGCCAGGCGCGCCCGTCAGCCGTCACATCTGTTCAACGGTTGCAATGCCGAGAATTTCCAAACCCTGTTTGAGCACCCGCGCGGTCAGGTCGCACAACGCCAGCCGCGAGGCGCGCGTGGCGTCATCGGCCTTGAGCACCGGACAATTTTCATAGAACGCCGTGAACTTTCCGGCCAGGTCGAAAAGATAATTGCACAAGAAATTCGGGCGATATTCCTCCGCCACCGCCTCCAGCGTCAGCCCGAAATTCAGCAAGTGCTTGCCCAGCGCAATTTCTTCCGCCGCCATCAATTGGATGTTGGATGTTGGATGTCGGACGTTGGATGTTTCCGCAGCTTTCCGAAAAATGCTTCTGATGCGCGCATACGCATATTGCAAATACGGCGCGGTATTGCCTTGCAGCGCGAGCATCTTGGCCCAACTGAAAACGTAATCGCTCTGGCGGTTCGGCAGCAGGTCGGCGTATTTCACCGCGCCGAGGCCGATGACGCGGGCGATTTCGCGGCGCTGTGTTTCCGGCAAATCCGGACTTTTTTCGGAAACAATTTTGAACGCGCGCTCCTCCGCCTCGTCCAGCAAATCGGAAAGCTTCACCGTCTCTCCGCTGCGTGTTTTGAACGGCTTGCCGTCCTCGCCCAAAATCGAGCCGAACCAGACGTGGGCCAATTTAATTGCCGATTGCCGATTGCCGATTGCCGATTGCCATTTGCGAAACGCGGCAAAAAGCTGCTGGAAATGCAATTGCTGGCGGCCGTCGGTGACGTAAATGATTTCATCCGGCTGCCAGGTTTCCATCCGGTAAGCCAGCGTCGCCAGATCGGTTGTCGTATAATTAAAGCCGCCGTCGCTTTTACGAATCAGCGCCGGGTGCTCCTTCAATTGCGGATTGTCGTCGAAGAAAATAGCGGTTGCGCCTTCGCTTTCGCGCGCGATACCGGCGGCGAGAAATTCGTCCACGAGTGGCTGGAGGCGGTCGTTGTAGAAACTTTCGCCGAGTGAGTGATCAAATTTCACACCGAGCCGGGAGTATATTTTTGCAAATTGATTACCCGACCAGTCAACCATGATTCGCCAAATATTCCGGTTTTCAGGACCGGAACCGAACTGTTGGAGCTTTACCAATTCCTCACGACAACTGTTCAAAACTTCGGGATTCGACTGACATTCAGCGCTGATTTTTTTGTAAAGGCGTTCCATTTCGCCAAGTGGATCAGCATTCAGAGCGGCGCGGAAAGCCGCCTGATTCTGCAAGTCTTCTCGTTTCCACCCAAAAAGGAGCATTCCAAACTGCGTTCCCCAATCGCCAATGTGATTGTCGGTGATGACGCGATGGCCGAGCAGCCGCAGCGTGCGCGCAAGGCAATCGCCGAGGATCGTCGAGCGGATGTGGCCGACGTGCATCGGCTTGGCCACGTTCGGCGAGCTGAAATCAATGACAGCAGTTCGTGGAACAGGCATCTTGCCTGTCTCCGTCTGTCCTGACAGGCTGGAAGCCTGTCCCACTTTTTCAAAAAACAAATGCTCGCCGCGCGCAGCGGCTTCGAGCGTTTGTGCGAGGGCGGTATTTTTCAGCCGGAAATTCAGGAAGCCCGCGCCGGCGATTTCCACTTTTTCGCAAACATCCGAAACATCGAGCTTCGCCAGCACATCGGCGGCGAGCTGGCGCGGATTCATTTTCCGGGCCTTGGCGAGCGACATGAGCGCATTGCTCTGGTAATCGCCAAATTTCGGGTCGGGACATGGGCGGACCAAAACGGCGGAAACGGCATCCGCCTCCATTTCATTTCGGCGCGCCAAGTCCTGCAAAACGGCGCGGACGGCGGCTTGCAGCTTCAGCTCGATTTGTTTGTGTGGAAGCACGGGAAGTATTTAACCACGGATGGACACGGATGGACACGGATAAAATTCGGAGGGACGAGTTCCACGAGTCCCAAACTTTCTCTTGCTCCGTCGGAATTTTAGGGACTCGTGGAACTCGTCCCTCCGGACAAAGTCATTTTTTCCCGTTTTCGCGGATGACGGCGAGCATGGTGTCGGCGTCGGGCGCCTTTTCAAGGGTTTCGCGGAATTCGGCTTTGTGCAGCAGTTTGGCGATATTGGCGAGCGTGTGGAGATGTTTTTGGAATTGTCCCTGCGGCACGAGGAAAAGCATGACGAGCTTCACCGGCTGGTTGTCGAGCGCGTCGAAGTTGACGCCTTTGGTGGAGCGGCCGAGCGCGCCGACGACCTCGTAAATCAAATCCGTCGAGGCGTGCGGAATGCCGATGCCAAACCCGATGCCGGTGGACATGGAGGTTTCGCGCTTTTTGACGGCGGCGGTGATGGCGTCGCTGTCGGCGGCCTGAATCTTGCCGGTGGCGACGAGGTTGGCAATGAGTTCGTCAATCGCTTCCCAGCGGTTCGTCGCTTTCAGTTCGGGGACAATCTGCTCGCGTCCCAAGATGTCGGCCAAATCCATATCTGGTGGAGGATGAATCCAAACGCCCGGACATTTCAAGACTGAATTACTAACAAATTTCGGGGCGTCAAATCACGCGCTGGAGCCAGTGCAAAATCATGCCCGTGCTTTCCAGCCACCAGCCGAGCGAATTCAAAATGCCGACGCGCGCCGTCAACAGCGGAATTCCCAGCAGCAGGACGCACACGTTGCCGAGAAAAATCACCACGGCGGAAAACAACCAGCCCTGCGATGTGATGTCCGACTGCTGCGTTCGCAACGTGTGCAACGTCAGCGTCACGTGAAACGCATACGCCGCGCCGACGCACAGATGAAACCAGACGAGTTGGCCGTGCCAGTTCCAAATCAAATTGCCCAGCGCGAATACGCCGATGACGATGGCTGAATAAATCGGGAAAAAATACGGCGCCAGCGTGATGAGGAAATTGGTTTTGGAAATGACGACGTGGCCGCCGGACGACGTGACCTTCATTTTTTTGACCTGACCGCCGAACAGCCAAGTCCAGAGCGCGTGCGTCAGTTCGTGGCCGAAGACGTAAATCCACATCGGCTTGGGCAGCAAAAAGAAAATCACGAGCCAGCACGCCGCCCCGGCGAGCAGCGGAATCCAGACCGTGTCCGCGCCATAGCCGGCGCGCAGCACCAGCCAGAGCGCCCGCGCCGCGCCGGCGCAAACCGGCAGCAGCAGGACGGCGATGATGAACTTGATCCACTTCGGCACGGCGGAAGAATTCAGAATTCAGAATTCAGAAGCCAGCAGAAAGCGCCGCGCGTTCCCGGCCCCCGCCCTGGATTTTATTTTCAGGGACTTGCAAATCTTCCCGAAAACGGTTTTGATGTGCGAAACACCAACTGAAGAGGCTGGCTAGTCTCGCAGCCGATTCCAACAACGTTATGGCTGAATTCAAATTTTCCTGCCCGCAATGCGGCCAGCACATCCAGTGTGATCCGGGCTATTCTGGCGCGCAAATCAACTGTCCGTCCTGCCAGCAGTCAATCGTCGTGCCGCAGGCGCCGCGTTCGGCCGCCGCTCCGCTCGCCGCGCCGGTTCCACCGTCTGCGCCGCCGGCGCTTTCGACAAGGCAAAGCACCACCGTTCCCGCGACGGGACGGCGATTTGCGGGCGCGCCCGGCGCCCAGCCGCCGCCCAAGCCCAAATCGAAGGCGCTGAAAACCGTTTTGGTCATCACCGCGTGCCTCGTGGTCCTGGCCGGACTCGGCGCGGGCGGCTGGTTCGGCTTCTCGAAATACAAGGAACACAAAGCGGCAAAGGCAAATCCCGCGGCGCAAGTGGCCGCGCCGACCTCCACTGCCACCATTCAGGCGTTAAGCATCTTGGGCAAAGTGCATTCGGCTTACACGAATTTTACCAGCGTAACGGAAGACGGCACTGTCACCTTGTCTCTTGACTTGTCGAACCTTATGTTCGCCGATTTGAATCCGGATTCGCCGGCCAATACGAAGACCCCCAACCGGCGTCCGACAGGCATGCCCCGAATCATCACGAACGCAACCGAGTATTCGGTCAAGCGCGCGCAGACAAACTGGTATTACTTCGCCGGGGAAGCGGTGTCAAAAATTGATCGTCAGGCCATGACCAACACCATCGCCATGTGGTCAGCCGACAAAGGCACATTCATGTTCATGGATTCCCATCAAAGAGGGGTGCCAGCGACATACCAGCAGCTTGCCGATGCCGGGTCGGTGAACAACCCGTCGGCGCAAATGACGGAGCAGGTCAAGAGCATGCAACATCTCTTTGATGACCCTGCAAACCTGACGAAAATCATCAAAGATTTGGGGCAAACCGATGATGAACCGGTGAACGGGCATGATTGCTACACCCTCACCGCCAAAGTGCTTGGACAAAAAGTGAAGATCTGGGTGGACAAATCCACCTACCTGATTTCGCAATCGCAAATCACCCTCGGCGGAGTCATCAGCGACGCCGACATTGACGACGCCTTCTCGCTGGTTGCCATCGGCTTCACCAATCTGCCGCCCCAGCAACTCGACATGATCAAGGCGCAGGTCAAAAAATACACGCCAGCGATGACGAAAATCCGCGGGGCCATCACTTCGATCACCAAAGATATTGAAATAAACCCGACTCTCTCTGCCGATGATTTTAGTTATTCCGTGCCTAAAGGTGTCAGGCTGGTTCGCATGCCGGGTGCGGCGACCACAACTGCGTCGTCCCCGGCAGTCAACCAACGCAACGCCTGCATCAACAACCTCCGCCAGATTGACGCGGCGAAACAGGAGTGGGCCTTGGAAAAGGGCAAGCCGAATGGAACCGTTGTTACCGAGGCCGACATCAAGCCTTACATCAAACTGGATCCGAACGGGAATATTCCCAAATGCCCGTCCGGCGGCAAATACACCATCGGCAAAGTCGGCGAACTTCCGACCTGCTCCATTCCCGGCCACGCGCTGCCATAAAAAATCGTTGGCACTCGCCATGCGAAAAGCGGTTTGCTAAATTTTCTCCATGGGACGCCAATGGCTTCACGCAAAACGCCTGGTCGCCGGCCTGAAAAAGGGCCGCACGACCGGCAAACTCGTCCGCGAAATCTCCGTCGCCGCCAAAATGGGCGGGCCGGACCCGGACATGAATCCGCGCCTGTTCACCGCCGTCGAGAAGGCCAAAAAAGAAAGCGTGACGAAGGACGCCATTCAGCGCGCCATCAACAAGGGCGCGGGCATCGGCGAAGAAAAGCTCGTGATGGAGCATGTCCTGTATGAAGGCCGCGCGCCGCACAACGTGCCCGTCATCGTTGAAGTCTATACCGACAACGTGAACCGCACCGCGCCGGAAATTCGCGTGCTGTTCAAAAACAAGGGCCAGCTCGGCACGACCGGCAGCAACAAGTTTCTCTTCGACCACGTCGGCCTCGTCGAAGCGCATCACCCCAACGCCAACACCGACCGCGAAGCCGCCGCCATTGAAGCCGGCGCCAACGAGTTCGAGACGCTGACGAGCGAACAGAACGATGACATTCCCGAGGGCGCGGCGGGCGCGAAATTCATCTGCGACCGCGCGGCGGTCCACGCTGTTTCAAAATGGCTTTCGTCAAATGGCTGGTCGGTTGTGACGAGTGAATTGGGTTATGTGCCGAAACAATTTCCAGAACTCACCGACGCGCAGCGCGCCGAAGTCGGGGAATTTCTGCAAACGCTCGACGACCACGACGACGTCCATCGCGTCTGGGCGGCGGTGAAATAAATTAGTGGCACAGGCGTCTCGCCTGTGTGTTTCTTGTTTCGTTGCATGTGCGGGACGCCCGTGCCACTTGTTCATTCCTCGCCGCTGGTTCCGTTTTTACGCTCCCAACGGCGTGGTGCGCGTTCGGGCAAACTGGCATCCACCTTGGCGTAGTAAGTTTCCTCGCCAAACTGCGCGTCGGCCTCCTGTTGCAATGCCAGCGACGGTGTGACGTTGAACCGCTCGTTCGTGTCCACAAAAACGACCTCGCCACCGGGTCGCATGAAACAAAGCAACAGCGGGCATTTGCCCGAATGCGCCGCGACAAGTCCGGTCACGGCATTCAATTGTTCCGGCTTCAAATGCGCCGTGTGCAGCCGCAAATGCACCTGCTTCGTGTATTTTTTCGGCGCATCTTCCAGCGGCATGATTTCCTGTGGAAAAATCTTGGGCTTGTCCTCCCCGGTATTGACCTCGCCCACGACGAGAATCGCCTTGTTCGCCTCGAGCAGAGGTCGAAACTTGTCGTAATCATTCATCACCAGCAGTTGCACCGAGCCTTCCAAATCCTCGAGCGTCACCATCGAATAGGGCTTGCCGGATTTTTTGGAGAAGCCGTGAGTGACTGCCGCGATCATGCCGCCGATGCGTGTCAAACTGCGGTTTGGCAACTCCGCCAGTTTCGCGGTGTTCGCGAGGCAATACTTTTCCAGGATCGGCGCGAACGGCGTCAGAGGATGGCCGGTGACGTAAAATCCGAGCAACTCCTTTTCGTGCGCAAGCAGTTCGTGCTGCGGCCATTCGGGCAGATTGCTGATCGCTTCGGGCATCGGCGGCGCTTTCTCCTCCAGCGCGCCAAAGAGCGAGCTTTGTCCTTTTTGTTTGTCGGATAAAATGCTCGCCGCGCGGGCCAGCGTGCGCTCGATCTGTGCGAACAACGTCGCGCGCGTCTGGCCGAAACAGTCGCACGCGCCGGTTTTGATGAGCGCTTCCAGGGTTTTCCGGCCCAGCGAGCGGCCATCCACGCGCTCGCACAATTCGGACAGCGTCTTGAATTTCCCGCCTTCATTCCGGGCCTTCAAAATCGCCTCGACCGCCGCTTCGCCGACGCCCTTGATTGCCGCCAGGCCGAACCGTATCGCCTTGCCGTCGCGTGCCGGAGCGAAGTGAACGCCGCTCTCATTCACATCCGGCTGCAAAACCTCAATGCCGAACTCGCGCGCCTCGGCGATGTATTCGCTCAATTTTTCCGTGTTCGCCATGTCGTTCGTCATCATCGCGCAGAAGAACTCGACCGGATAATTCGCCTTCAGATACGCGGTCTGATACGCGACGATGGCATAGGCGGCGGCGTGCGATTTGTTGAAACCGTAGCCGGCGAATTTTTCCAGCAAATCGAAAATCTGGTTCGCCTTCGCGGCGGGAATCTTGTTCTTTTCAGCGCAGCCCTTGACGAACTTCTCGCGCTGCTTCTGCATTTCTTCGACCTTTTTCTTGCCCATCGCGCGCCGCAAAATGTCCGCCGCGCCAAGCGTGAAGCCGGCGAGGATTTGCGCGGCCTGCATCACCTGCTCCTGATAAATCAAAATGCCATAGGTCTCGCGCGCAATCGGTTCGAGCAGCGGATGCTCGTATTTGATTTCCATTTCGCCGTGGCGGCGGCGGATGAAATCAGGAATCAGCTCCATCGGGCCGGGACGATATAGTGCAACCAAGGCCGTGATGTGCTCGATGGAACTGATTTGAAACTTGCGGCACAAATCGCGCATCCCGCCGGATTCCAACTGGAACACGCCGAGCGTTTCGGCGCGGTTCAGCAGGTCGTAGGTTTTCTGGTTGTCGAGCGGCAAATTTTCAATCGGCACCTCGATGCCGTGCGTGCGCTTGACCATTTCGCAGGTGTTGCGGATGACGGTCAGCGTTTTCAGGCCGAGAAAATCCATCTTCAGCAGGCCGAGGTCGCCGACGGGATTCATCGCGTATTGCGTGACAATCGCGCCGTCCTCGTCGGTCTTGAGCGGGAGCAGATTGACGAGCGGCTGGTCGCCGATGACGACGCCCGCCGCGTGAACGCTCGCGTTGCGCGTGAGGTCTTCGAGGATGAGCGCGGTGTCAATCAGCTCGCGCGTGACCTCCTCGGTTTCGTAAGCCTGCTTGAATTCCGGATTTTGCTTGAGCGCCTTCGTCAAATCCATTTTCAGATCGAACGGGATCATCTTCGCCAGCCGGTCGCATTCGCCGTAGCTCAAGCCCATCACGCGGCCCACGTCGCGCACGACGGATTTCGCGCCCATCGTGCCGAAGGTGATGATTTGCGCGACGGAATCCTTGCCGTATTTGTTGCGGACATATTCGATGACATCGGCGCGCCGGTCATCGGCGAAATCAATGTCAATGTCCGGCGGATTCACGCGCTCCGGATTCAAAAACCGCTCGAACAGCAGGCCGTAACGAATCGGGTCCACGTTCGCGATTTCGAGCAGATAAGTGACCAGCGAGCCGGCGGCGCTGCCGCGCGCAACGCACGCCACGCCCATTTCGCGGCCTTTGCGGATGAAATCGCCGACGATGAGAAAGTAGGAAATGAACCCGGTCTTTTCGATGACGGTGAGTTCGACTTTGAGGCGGTCGAGAACGGTCTTCATGGCCTCCGGTTCGTTCGGCTTTGCCGGATCAAAAGTCGGCAGCCGTTTCGGGTCATCAATGCCCGTGACGATAAATTCTTTTCCTTCCGCCTTCGCGTGAATCGTGTAGCGGCGGAACAAACCCTCCGCAAGCCATTGGCGCAAAAAACCTTCGCGCGTGAAATGTTCCGGCGGATGAAAAACCGGATAGTGCAGCTTGCCGAATTCGATTTCCAAATTACACTTCTCGGCGACCTCCAAGGTGTTTTTCACCGCCTCCGGCGTGTCGGCAAAACGCGACTTCATTTCCTGGGCGGTGCGCAGATAAAACTGCTCCGGCTCGTATTTCATCCGCTTGGTGTCGGCGAGTTGCGTCTGCGTGCCGATGCAAATCAGGCAGTCATGCGCGTGCGAATGGCTTTTCTCGATGTAATGAACGTCGTTCGTCGCGACGAGCTTCAAGCCGAAATCTTTCGACCATTTGATCAAATGCCGGTTGACCTTTGCCTGTTCCGCGATGCCGTGATTTTGCAGTTCGAGGAAGAAATTGTCCACGCCGAGCGTCTGTTTAAACCAGTCCACCGTTTCACGCGCCTTGTCCAATTGATCTTTCGTGATTAAATCGGGAATCTCGCTGGCGAGGCAGCCGGACATCGCGATGAGGCCGTCCTTGTGCGCGGCGAGGATTTCCTTGTCAATGCGCGGCTTGTAATAATAACCCTCCAGATGCGCGGCAGTCGTGAGCTTGATGAGATTTTTATAGCCGGTCTCGTCCTTCGCCAGCAAACCGAGATGATGATAAACGTCGCGCCCGCCGCCGGCGCTGCCGGTTTTCTTTTCCAGCCGCGAGCCGGGCGCAACATAAACCTCACAGCCGATGATGGGCTTGATGCCCCTTTCGCGCGCGGCCTTGTAAAAATCAATGACGCCGTGCATTGCGCCGTGGTCGGTGATGGCGAGCGCGGGAAATCTCAATTCATGCGCCTTGTCCACCAGCCGGTCCAGCCGGCAGGCGCCATCGAGCAGCGAATACTCGGTGTGCAGGTGAAGATGAACAAAGTCCGCGTGCGACATGGGGACAATTTAACTTTTCACCGCCAAGACACCAAGCCGCAAAGTTTCCAACTTGCCCGCTTATTCTTGATCCGTGACGGTGTCGTGGAATTTGAGGATGTCACCTTTTTCGCCCTTCAGTTCGGCTTCCTTGAACTTGATGGCGGTGCGCGGGTGCTGGTTCAACATGCCGGTGAGCAGATACGGCAGGTCGTAGCCCCAGAGCAGTTTCGCGCGCATCGGCTCGATGTGATTTTGCACGCAATCCAGCACGGGACGCAGTTCGTATTTTGGGTTGTGCAGGAAGGCGAGCAGCAGTTCCATCGGGCAGTTGCCCGCGCCGCGGCCCAGGCCGGCGATGGTGGCGTCGAGAAAATTCGCGCCTTCGATGATGCCCTCGATGGTATTGGCGAAGGCGAGCTGCATATTATTGTGCATGTGAACGCCCACTTCCTTGCCGGACGATTTGCAGTAGCCGAGATATTTTTTCACCAGCGCGTGGATCTGCTCGCTGTAAAACGCGCCAAAGCTGTCCACGACGTAAATCGCCCGGGCCTCGGACTTCGCGAGCATTTCCAGGCCCTCGTTCAATTCGCGGTCGGGAATGGCCGAGGCGGCCATGAGGTTCACGGTGGTTTCGTAGCCTTTGTCGTGCGCGTCCTTGACCATGTCCAGCGCGGTGGGAATTTGATGGATGTAGGTCGCCACGCGGATCATGTCCAGCACGGAATCCTTTTTCGGCAAAATGTCCTCGTGATAATCGCAGCGCTCGGCGTCGGCCATCACGGTGAGCTTGAGGTCGGTCGGGTTGTCGCCGACGATACGGCGGACGGTTTCCTCGGTGCAGTATTTCCAATCGCCGTGTTCGCCCAGCTTGATGCCTTTGCGCGACGCCTTGTAGCCGAGTTCCATGTAATCCACGCCGGCGGCGACGCAGGTGTCATAGACGACCTTCACGATTTTGTCTTCGAAATGGTGATTGTTCATCAGGCCGCCGTCGCGGATGGTGCAATCGAGGACCTTGATTTCGGGCCGGTAGGAAAGCCAGCGGCTGGTGGCGGAGTCTTTGGATTTGGCGGTTTTCATAAATTGCGGCAAACGCGCCGCATGATGCACGAAATTCACGCGGCGTGGACAGCAGAAATTTAACTCTTCTTGAAAAATTGTTTGACGACCTCGACCACCCGCAAAATTTGCCCGTCGGTCAATTCGGGATAAATCGGCAGGCTCAAGCACTCGCGCGCGGCCTTTTCGGCAACGGGAAAATCACCGGCCTTGTGGCCCAGGTTCGCGTAACACTTTTGCAGATGCAGCGGCAGCGGGTAATGCAACGCGCAGCCGACGCCGCTGGCTTCAAGATGTTTCTTCAAATCATCGCGGCGCGGATGGCGGACGACGTAAAGGTGGTAGGCGCTTTCGGCGTAACCAGCTTCGCGCGGCAGTTGCAGCGGTGTGCCGGCCAGCAGTTCGTGATACCGATGCGCCACGCGGCGGCGTTCGTTCGTCCATTTCGCCAGGTGTTTCAGTTTCACGCCGAGCACCGCGCCCTGGATGCCTTCCATGCGATAATTATATCCGACTTCATCGTGATAATACCGCACGGTGGAGCCGTGCTCGCGCAGGGAGCGGGCGCGTTTGTCAAAAGCGGCGTTGTTGGTCACGAGCGCGCCGCCTTCGCCGCAGGCGCCGAGATTTTTGCCGGGATAAAAGCTGAAGCAGGAAATATCGCCGAAGGCGCCAACGGTTTTGCCTTTGTATTTCGCGTTGTGCGCCTGCGCGGTGTCTTCGACGAGCGGCAGCCGGTGTTTTTTGCAAATCGCCAGAATGGGATCGAGGTCAAATGGATGGCCGTAAAGATGCACCGGCATGACGGCCTTGGTGCGCGGCGTGATGGCGCGTTCCATCAGCTTCGGATCGAGATTGAAAGTGGCGTCATCCACGTCCACAAAAACCGGCTTCGCGCCGACGTAGGAAATCGCCCAACTCGTGGCGACAAACGTGAACGGCGTGGTGACCACCTCGTCGCCCGGCCCGACGCCGAGCAGCAGCATCGCCACGTGCAGCGCCGAGGTGCCGCTGTTGAAGCCGGCGCAATAATCCGCACCACAGAATTTTGCGAAGTCCTTTTCAAACTGCGCCACGTCGGGGCCGAGGCAAAAGGAGCAATGGTCAATCGTCCGCGCGATGGCGGCGTCCAGTTCCTTGCGGACGCTGCGAATCTGCGCGGGCAAATCAAGGTAGGGAATTGTGTCGGACATTTCCCGAAAGATTACTTTGTTCGAACGATTTTGAACAGTCATAAACGTCGCGCCGTTGCGCCATTTCCCTTTTTGCATCCAACCTATTTTTTAACGGATGGCGGGGTTTTGCGATAATGCTCAAGCGTGGCCGCCAATCCTTGTTCCCAAGTTGTTTTTGGTTCATAACCCAGTTCCCGGCGCGCGGCGGAAATGTCCGCCTGCGAGGAACGCACATCACCGGGGCGCGGCGGCTCGAAACGAGGTTGCAACCGCTGGCCGGTCAGACGGTTCAAATCAACGACCAGTTGGAGCAGCGTGATGGATTGCCCCGTTGCAATGTTGAAGACTTTGCCCGCCGCGCGCTCCGAAGGCGCTTCGGCGGCAATCAAATTGGCGGCAACCGCGTCGCCGATAAACGTGAAGTCGCGCGACTGCCGGCCATCGCCAAAAATCACCGGCGCTTCTCCCCGCAACATCCCGGTGCAGAACCTGGCAATGACCCCGGAATAGGGCGACGTGAATGCCTGGCGCGGACCGAAAATGTTGAAGTAGCGCAGGGCGACGGTCTCCAGACCATAGAGGCGATGAAAGAGCTGCGCGTATTTCTCGCCGGCGTATTTTTGCAGAGCATAGGGCGACAGCGGATTCGGCGGCAACCCCTCGTGTTTGAGCGCCGCTTCGTCGTCGCCGTAAATCGCCGAGGAAGATGCGAAAACGAAACGCTTCACCCCGGCGTCGCGCGCGGCGACCAATAAGTTGAGCGTGCCTTCCAGATTATGGGCATTGCTTTCCAACGGCATGGCCACGGAATACGGCACGGATGCCTGGGCGGCCTGGTGAAACACCCAGTCGCAACCGGAGACCGCCTTCGCCAGCAGATTTTTGTCGCGCACATCGCCCTCGATGAATTCCAGCCGGTCATCGCCGCGTCGCCAGTCCAGATTGCCGAGACTGCCGGAACTTAAATTGTCGAGCACCACCACGCGCGCTCCGCGCCGGCAAAGCGCCTCGGCCAAATGCGAGCCGATAAATCCCGCGCCGCCGGTAACCAGTGCCTTCATGCCTGGATATTGGCGGTTAAAGCTTCCGGTTGGCGAGACTTTTTGGATGGGCGCATGCGGTTTGTTGCCGGAGGGAAATTATCCGCGTGTCACCGGCGGGCTGGCCAGAATTACTTTCAGCCGTTCTAATACCTGTTCCGGCGTGATGGCGGCGAGACAATGGCTTGGGCCGTGGCAAACGGCGGAATTCCCGTCGCACCCGCACGGGCTGCCGGTCAAGGCCTGATGACGCCGGCCAAACGGCGCCCATTGCGCGGCGGAACTGGGGCCAAAAAGCGAAACTGTCGGCACGCCGAGGCCGGCGGCAAAATGCAGCGGGCCGGTGTCGCCGGAAATGAACATCTCCGCGCGGTTCAACACGGCGAGAAACAACGGCAGTTCGGGAATCACCGGCAGCACCGGTGCGTCCGGCAGAATTTTCTTCAACTCCATCATCAAATTTTGTTCGCGCGCGCCGACGGCCGTGGTGAAGTTGACGCGCCATCCCGTGGCGGCGGCAAGCCGGTGGAATTCAGCCCAGTGACGCAGCGGCCATTCTTTTTTCGGCTGGCTGGAAGCGACGTGGCAAAGGATGGCTCCCGGCGGCAGCAATTTTTCCGCTGACGCGGCCAAAGCGGGATCGGAGCGGATTTCGGCTTCAAGCGAGGAGGCTGCGATCTCCCACGCGGAAAGCAGATGCGCCAACCGCACCGACTCGTGTTGCATCTTGGTTTCCGGCGCGACGCGCTGGTTGTAGCAAAACCGGCGGCCTAAAAATCCGCCGCGTTCCGCCCAGCCGAGCCGTTGCGGTGCGCCGGCGAGAAAACTCAAGATCGCTCCCCGGTCATTGCTGGCGAAGTCCACGGAACGGTCGAAACGCTCGCGGCGCAACGCGCGGATGACCGGCCAGGTCTGCCGCAAGCTCGCGCTGCCGCGACGGCGCGGCATCAGCCAAACGCGGTTGAGCCATGGCAGGTGCTGGAAAATCGGCGCTATTTCCTCCGGCACGAGCAGGTGAATTTCAGCCCGCGGAAAATGTTCGCGCAGCGCCCGGAGCGAAGGCGTCATCAGCACCGCATCGCCGAAGTATTTGAACTGAATGGCAAGGATTTTCATAGTGGCACAGGTATCTTGCCTGTGCGATGCGGTGGTTTTTTCACGTAAATCAAAATGCAACTCACAGGCGAGACGCCTGTGCCACTACGACTGGAATTGCAGTTCGTAAAGTTTTTGGTAAATGCCGCCGCGCCGGGCCAGTTCCGCGTGCGAGCCGGTTTCCACGATGCGGCCCTGATCCAGCACCACAATCACGTCGGCGTGAAGAATCGTTGAGAGCCGGTGGGCGATGCAAATCGTCGTGCGGCCCTTCATCAATTCGTCCAGCGCGGCCTGCACGGCGCGTTCGGATTCGGTGTCGAGCGCGCTGGTGGCCTCGTCGAGCACGAGGATCGGCGCGTTCTTCAAAACGGCGCGGGCGATGGCGAGCCGCTGGCGCTGGCCGCCGGAGAGCGTCACGCCTTTTTCACCGATGTAAGTGTCAAAGCCGTTTGGCTTTTCCATGATGAAATCGCCGGCGTAAGCGTGGCGCGCGGCGGCGACAATTTCATCGTTCGACGCGCCGGGCCGGCCCAATTCGATGTTCTTGCGAATGGTGTCGTTGAATAAAATGGTTTCCTGTGTGACCACGGCGATTTGGTTCCGCAGGTCGCGCGTGGTCACATCGCGGATGTCCACACCGCCAATGCGGATGGTGCCGCGCTGCGGGTCGTAAAAGCGCAGGAGCACGTTGGCGAGCGTGGTTTTGCCGGAGCCGCTGGCGCCGACGAGCGCGACGATCTGCCCGGGTTTGATCTGCAACTGGATGTCGTCCAGCGCGACTTTTTCGCCGTAGGAAAAATGGACGTGGTCGAATTGAATGTCCGCGCCGGCGGCGTTGAGCATTTTGGGCCGCGCCGACTCGTGGACGGAGTTTTGCATCTCGAGCAAATCAAAAACCCGCTGGCTGGCGGCGCGCGCCTGTTGAAGCTGGCTCTGAAGCCGGACAATGTTTTTGATGGGGCGATACATCAAAAACACCCCGATCGCAAATGGGACCAGTTTGGCGGCATGAGAATTCTGCTGAAAAGCGAAGTAGATGAACAGCAGGGCGACGCCGACGGAGGCAAAAAATTCGATCAAAGGCCCGGGAATTTCCTCCGAGCGGACGATTCTCATGCGGTGGCTGACGAAGCGCTGGGAAACTTCCCTGAATTGTTGGACGGCCCTGTCTTCGAGGTTGTAGGCCTTGATGATGCGGTTGCCGGTGAACGATTCGTGCATCACCGTTGACAGTTCGGAATAACTGTTCTGAACGGCGGCTGCGGATTTCCGCACCTTGCGGCTGTAAATGATGATGGGAACGAGACAAACGGGAAAAACCAGCGCTATGACCAACATGAGTCGGGCGTCCAATTTCAACAGAACAATCACGCAGCCCACCACCGTCACCGGGTCCTTTACCACAGTCGCCAGCGTCCCGGTGATGGTGTTTTGCAAGGACATGGTGTCCGAGTTGATGCGCGACATCAGATCGCCGGTGTTGGACCGGGCAAAAAAACCGACGGAAAGGTTTTGGAGATGGGCGAACAACCGGGTGCGCAGGTCGGTGATGGCGCGGACCGCGACCCATTGCAGGCAATACACGTTCAGATAGCTCAAAAGGCCGCGCAGGATAAACATGAGCGGCAGTAGCAAGATCACCAAAATTTTGACCACGGCGGCGGGTGAGGTTCCGGGTTGTGAAAACCAGGCGGCAACTGTATCCGCAATGGCTTGCAGCCGGGGCGACAAATTCTTCAGCACGTTCTCGGCGTTGTCCGCGCCCGTGCCGGAAAGAACCACCAGGCCCACCAGCGGAATGATCAGCACCAGCAGCGGGTCAACCAAACCGCTCAAGAATCCAAATAGGACACCCAAGGACAGGCGCAACCTAAACGGCTTGGCCATGTTCAATAATCGGCGGAGAAATTCAATCATGCGACTATCGGAGTTTGCCGGAAAGCGGGCTGGTCTTGCGAGACTTTTCCGGCTGTTGATTTCAGCGTCCGCAAAATGGCCTCTCCCCGGACACTAAGCAGCTTGACTTCATCCACGCGCAACCCATTGGGAAATTTTTCGGAACCATTCCCTTTTTTGCAAACGGCGGCGGAGGCGGGCGCGGAATGGCAGCGGCCAGTTCTTGTGAACGTAATGGGCGTGCTTGAAGGCGGCTTGAAGATGGCCATGGTTTCGCAGCCACGAGTCAACGCGTTTCTCAAAGAGTTCGCCGCCGTATCGAGGATACCGCGCGGAGGCGGGATGGGATTCGTTATAGATGCGCTGGCGAAAATCCGCCGTGCGAACTAGATAACATTGATCGGAGCACCCCTGTCCTATGTAGAAGTCATCCGTTTCGTCCACCAAGCCAGGCTTTTTTCCACCGAGGTCTTCGCCGGCGTAGAGATTGCAAATTTTGACGCGCGGGTCCCGTGACATCAAAGCCACCGCGCGGGAAACCCAATCGCTGGCGGTGGCCGGCATGCAATCGCCGGCGTAGTGCAAAAGAAAATCGGAGCGGCACAAAAAAATCCCCACCAGTTCGGCGATGGAATAGGGATAGCCAATGCCCAGCGATTCACGGCTGACCGAAAAGTATTCGAGCGCGTCGGCGGCATGTTCTTCCACGATGATGTATTTGGTGATCCATCCCCGCTGAACGGCGCGTTCCGCTTGTCTGGACACTACGGAGCGGTCCTTCACATTGTTGACCATCAGAATTTTCTCGCTGAACGGATACGCATTCCGCTCCGCCAGCAGCCGCAACCATTCGCCTTCGAGGATGTGTTTCCAATCGCCTTCCCAGCACTTGGTTTCAAGAGTTACTGTCGGTGTCATGAACAAAGGAGAAGTTAACGGTTTGCCTCTCCACCAACGCCGCGAATTGTCGATTCCAGCTTGAAATCCACTTTGCCGTCCCAATAATCGCCGAGGAATCGTTTCATCTCGGCACGCAGCCAGTCGGGATCATTCCCATCCACCTTGTCGGTGCGCCCGTAAACCTGGCCGCTATACCACTGGTGGTAAGCCAGCGGAATGCCGTTGAAGATATAAATGTATCCCAAGCCGTAACCGGTGTGTCTGTTATCCAGCATCAGCACGCCATCCGGCTGGTTGCGCCGGACCAATTCGGTCAAGCCGTAATAGCGTTCCAGCGGATGTTTGCCCCATTCGTTGCGCCAGATGAACGGCTTGCCGGACCACTGGCGAACGCGCGGCACGTCCATCACCATCAGGCTGGCGTGAACAAACTCCGGCCGAGTGCGCATAAATTGTCCCGCCAGTTTGGGAAAGCGCGCGCAAAGATCGGGATGCAAGAGTTGGAATTCATCGCGGGGGCCGGCCAGAACTTTCCCGGACTGGATTTGCCGGACAAGCGGTTGCAGGCTGTCCAGCAGGACACAATCCTGATCGAGGTAAATCGCGACGCGGCTGCGAATTTGCCGGAACATGTAATTCAACAATCCGGTGTGCCGGTGCCGGGTGGCCAGTGGATGCAACTCGGCGCGATGTTTCCGGCAGACCGACTTCGCCGAGAGATATTGATGCCACTCCGAACTGGCGTCCGCGACGATGACCCGCGCTTCAGAATGAAACCGGCGGATGGAATGCAGCGTGGCGTCGAGAAATTCCGGCGCGTTGAAATGGGCGATGCAGAAAGTCAGCAAGGCCGAATCTTTCGCCGGAACGCTGCACGTCTTGCGAATCTGGAAGCTCGCGCTTTCCAGCAAACGAAACAGGATTTTAGGAGTTTTCTTCACCACTTTCTCCGGATTTTACGATGAATGATTTCGGTCAGCCCGCGACCTCCCAGTGTTCTAGGCCATTTGGTTGCGAAATACCACAACAACCATTTGACGCGCTGCGGACAATACCGCCAGGCGCGCCAGATGGCAGCAGGCACTGCGTCTGGATGCGTCTCAACCAGGGGACGAACCTTTGCAAATTCCAACGAGCCACGGGCCATTCGTAACGATCGCTCAACGTCGTGACGCCAAGGCGCATTTGCCGACCGCAAGAGTGCCTTTTCCAGAACGCGCACCGCGCAGTCGGCGGTTCGTATTCTTTGGTGACTTTCGCTGCCACTCCAATTGCGGTAACGCCATAAGGGTTCCCGTATTCCATACGCCTTGAAACCAGTTTCCGCGATTCGAAGCCAAAGATCCCAGTCTTCCACTCCCGGCAGCGTTATATCAAATTGTCCGATTCGTTCAATCGTCTCACGCTTAATGACGACCGAGGACGTGGCAAACAGATTGCAATAAATAAGCTGTGTGTGAATATCGCCCTGCGGAAAATATTTTGGTTTGCGGTATCTCAAGCCGAAATCCTGATGGCCGTCCCAATGATAATAGTTTGAGAACAAGAAGTTCGCTTGAGGATTGGCCTTCAGCAAATCAATTTGCCGGGTGAGTTTTTCTGGTAGCCAAACATCATCACCGTCCAGAAAGGCGATGAGTTCGCCTTTGGCCTGCGCCAATCCGGAGTTACGCGCCGCGGAAATCCCGACGCCTTTCTGCCGCACGCTGACAAAGCGGGAATCCTGTTCAGCCCAGCGTCGCGCAATTTCAGGAGTCTCGTCACTTGGCCCATTATCCACGACAATGACCTCCAAGTTGGAATAAGTCTGCGCCGCAGCCGAGGCCAGTGTGGCGTCAAGAAACGCCGCCACGTTGAAGGCGGGAACGATGACTGAAACTAGGGAATTTTTATACAATCAGTTTATTGCCGCAGGCAAAGTTTCATTACGCAGACAAAAAGCCGGCAGATTATCCGTCAGTCTGCGGTGCAACGCCAGCGTGTTGCCTCTGTCATGGGAGAACAAATAACCCGTTCGGGTCAATAAGTCATACAGTTCGCTCTTGGTTTCCAGGCTCAAATGCGCGTTCTCGAAATTGATACATTCGGGAACATCATCCAACATTAATGCCATTTTGACAATTTCAGCATCAAATCCTTCGGTATCAATTTGCAAAACATCAACCTTGCGTAAATGAAACTTCGCGAGCAACGACTTCAATGTCAGACAAGCCACACTGACTTGTTCAATTTCATTTTCCGGGACTTTGTGCTTCAAAAGATGCGCCTTGTCAAAGGATGTCCAGCCGCCGGAAAATATGGTATCGCTTTTGACGCCCGGCTTAACCTTGAACATAACAATGTTGCCGTCTGAATGGCCGATCGCCGCTTGGACTAAATGAACATTGGGTTTGCCTTCATAAAATGTCTTTAACTTCTGGAACGAAGTCTCGATTGGTTCGACCAACAAACATTTCATTTTGCCCATCCGGACATATTCACTCGCCGGATCGTCCATTTGACCGTCAAATGCGCCTATCTGAACAAACGTGGCATTCGGTCGGATAATCGAAAAGAGCGCCAAAACAAGCTTCAGATTGTCAAACGTGGCCGTCGGCAGACGTTGTTGTTTTTCGACCATCTCATAATGGGTCCCTTTCAGAATGTGCCGCATCAGGTTTTTAGCAATGCCCATATTTTTGATCGTTGTCCGGTTTCAGTTCATCAAATTGTTCAAACCAGTGGCTAATTCAACTTGAACCGGATGAGCATCTCCAGGGCGATGCCGCAATTGCGGCAGGCTTGCAGCAAATGCTCGGCGGCCTTCGAGTAGCTTCTCGGCAGCGCGATCAATGCGGCCAGCAAATGCACCAGCGCGTGAAACGGCGCGCCAATGACTCGCGCCACCCGGTAAAGTTCGCGATCCCAACCAGCACGCCGCGTTTTTAACCGCTGAATGGCAATCGAACGTCCCTCGTCAAACTTGCCACGTATGTTCGCACGGTAGGTCATGCGGCTGGCCGGCACGAAATGCAGGATGGTCGCGCCGGGCAGCCACCAGAGTTCATGGCCGGCGTCCTGCAAACGAAGATTCAAATCGCTTTCTTCGCGGCCCATCATGTTTTTCCCCTTCCGCCCCAGCCGGGTGTCAAACATCCCGACCGCGAGCACTATTTCACGACGGTAACT
>Ga0302320_10006789_pt1 | contig 25321 bp, 17 predicted proteins | sample Bog_T0_3_FD_202130 | JGI IMG/M metagenome (GOLD analysis project Ga0302320, IMG submission 202130) | Peat permafrost microbial communities from Stordalen Mire near Abisko, Sweden - Bog_T0_3 | ecosystem: Environmental > Terrestrial > Soil > Wetlands > Peat | place: Sweden: Abisko, Stordalen Mire... | reverse complement strand
AGCTTGCTCCACTGTGCATCGGTCAAATCGCTCGGATACATGCATATAAGCTAAAATCACAACCATCCCGCGCATATTCCTCCGCAGGTACCTTTACCAGTTTTTAGACAGGTTCTTAGGAGATTGACCCGTTACACAGTCGACGGCGGTGTGGACGGGCTCTGGGTACTGGGCGCAACCGGCCAATTTCACACCCTTACCGAGCGGCAGCGCAGTGTCGTGACCGACACGGTCATCGACGAAGCGAACGGAAAGGTGCCGGTTCTCATCGGCTGTATCGACACAAGCCCAGCAAGGTGCATTGAGCGCGCGAAGCTGGCAAAAGCCTCGGGAGCCGACGCGATTTTTGCCACGACTCCCATCTACGACAAAGTCACCCAAGTGGAAGTTTTCACGCATTTTCGGCGAATCCGAGAATGTGTTGATTTGCCGCTGGTGGCGTACGACGCATCCTATGCCACGCAAACGCCCATGGAGATTTCGACGGTTGTCCAGCTTGCCGAGGAAGGGACTCTTGTCGGGATCAAGGATTCAGCTGACTTCGCTGACTTCCCACACCTCCTTGCTCAGCTCCGCCATCTTCCCGAGTTCAGCGTGCTCACCGGGCACACCTGTTTGGCCGACGCCGCCTTCTTTCTTGGCGCAGCTGGGTGCGTTCCCACGCTGGGAAATGTCATTCCATCGACCTATGCGAAAATCCGGTCAGCCGCAAAACGGGGCGACTGGGCCGAGGCGAGAGATTCTCAGGATGAAGCGGTCTCGCTGCACAATGTCCAGCGTTGCTGGGAGCCCGCCTCGATTTCGATCGTGGCAAAATCACTGGGGCTTCTCAAGACAGTTCTCAAACTCCTCGGAGTCATCGAGTGTTCCAACCCTGGGCTCCCATATCCAAGCCCGACACGGGAGCAGGAAGATCGCGTCCGGCTTGAGCTGCAACGCCTGGGACTGCTGAAGCAAGAATCTGCCATCTTGGCCTGAGCGAAATGAAATGACAGGCATTTCTGCTGATGCCAGCGGATCGACAGCGCCCGCAGCCGGCACTGCCATGATCTCCAGGGAGCGTTCCAATGCGGAGCCCCTGGGGAATGCGGAGGCGTATCGGGTCGCTGGCATTGAGCAGATGCTCACCCCGGCTCTGGCGATCTTCCGCGACGTAGTCGATGCGAACATTGCTGCAACCATTAAGAATGCCGGCGGCGCTCCGAGTCGCCTGCGTCCGCACATCAAGACGGCAAAGCTGCTCAGCGTTGTGCGGCGCTTTGTCGAGTCGGAAATCCAGCAATGCAAGTGCGCCACCACGCTAGAGCTCGCGGTCGCCTGCGAAGCGGGAATGCGCGATGTCCTTGTGGCCTATCCCCTGGTTGGGGCAAATGCACGGCGCGTCCAGGAACTGAGTGCACTTTATCCGGACGTAGCAATCTCGGCACTGGTGGACCATCCACTACAGATTCAGGAGTGGCATCGCTCGATCGGTATGTTTATTGACGTGAATCCCGGAATGGACCGTACAGGCATTGGTCCGGAACACGCCAGCCAGGTGGTGGAGCTGGCGCGTGCGATTGCCGATTCCGGAGGACCGTTCCGGGGACTCCACTATTACGACGGTCATCTCGGCTCGCTGGGATATGAAGAGCGCCGGTCGCAGGCGCTCATCGGCTATGACCAGCTGATCCGTTTGACAGAATCCGTCAAAGACGCAGGTTTTGAGGTCGGCGAGGTCATCACCTCCGGCAGTTCTGTATTCCATTTCGCCAGTACGTACCCGCCACTCCTGACCGGAGGTTTCACCCTCCGCGTCTCGCCTGGGGCGGCCATCTACGGCGATCTCACGGTCCAGCTGCAACTGCCTCACCACGGCTACCGTCCGGCAGCGCTGGTGGCGACCAGGGTGGTCAGTCATCCTCGCTCAAATCTCGTGACCTGCGATGCAGGGGTGAAAGCCGTTGCCGTGTTTGCCGGCCTTCCCAACTGCGCTGTTCTCGGCAGGCCGGAACTTGTTCCGCAAAGGATGTCGGAAGAACATCTGACGCTGCAAGCGCCGGCAGGAGCGTCGCTCCCGCAGATCGGCGAGATTCTCTATCTCATTCCCCGCCACGCCGGGTTGACTGTGAATAATTTCAGTGAGGCACTGGTCATCTCTTCCGATGGCAGCGTTGTCCTCGAGCCTGTCTCGGCTCGCGGGCGCGAGTCTCCCACAGCTCTCGGCAACTAACGTCTACATTTCATCTGCGGAGCGGAAGACATGATTGCGAAGATTTGCACCTACGGCGCGGTCGCATTGGCGATCGCGGCAACGCCACTTATGATGGGCTCGCCCAAAGCGGACTCGGATGTGTGGCAGAAGAGCGACTTCCAGCGGCTCGAGGGAAAGCTCTCTCATGAGCTCGATGACGAGAAGTCGGCGTCGGAGACGCTGGGCGATTACGGTAATCACCATGTCGAGGTGGCTCGCCGCGAAGCCACCGGTGGCGCTGAACTCCATGAGACACAGAACGATGTTTTCTTCATTCTGAGCGGCGAGGCCACGCTCGTGCAGGGTGGAGTGCTTGTTGACCCGAAGTTAACCGAGGCGCACGAGTACGAGGCGAAATCGATCCAGGGCGGGACCAGAACGAAGCTGATCGCCGGAGATGTTGTGCACATTCCCTTCAAGGTGCCGCACCAGCTTGTCGTTGAAAGCGGCAAGCAGATTACATACTTCGTGGTGAAGATCAACGCTCAATAGCCGCTGCGATCATGCCTGGGCGCGGGTGCAATCCCGCCGCTAGATCATGCGGGATCCTTGTACGCGACGCACTCGATCTCCACCTTGCAATCGACAGCCATGCTGGAGACAACGCACGACCGCGCAGGTGGATGGTTGCCGAAGAACTCGCGAAAGACCGCGTTGAAGGCGCCGAAGTCCCGCGGATCGTCGAGCCAAACACCGCAGCGCACCACATGTTCCGGCCCGTAGCCCGCTTCATTCAACACCGAAAAAAGATTGCGAATGGCCTGCCGAGCCTCGACCGTAATATTGCCTGTGACCAGGCCGTCTTCGGTCATGGCCACCTGGCCTGACACATAAAGCCAGCCATTCGCTTCGACAGCCCGGGCTATGGGCAGCGATCCCGCGCCCGCTTCCGGACCGTATCGTTTTATGCTCATCGTTGCCTCCGTTGTTTCTGTTGCACAGTTGTGTGTCGCTCCATCAAGGATGTGAAATAAGCCTTCCGCCGGAATGGCTCGGCCCCATTCAGGATTCAGAAGAAAGTCTGCACCACGTCGATGACCCGATACTCGCCGTCAATCATCGGAATGGTTCGCCACCGATCGAAGGTGAGGCAGGGATGCGAGATGTCGAAGGCGATCATGTCGCCGACGCGCACATCATCGTCCCTAGCGATCTCAAGATAAGCGTGCTGATCCATCAGTTTTGTCAGTTTCCAGTGCGATGGCGCAGGTTTGGGCCGCGTTTCGCCCGGCCTGAAATGTACCGCCGGCATCGGAAGCCCAAGATCGAAAGATGCGTCGCGTTTGCCCATGCCGACAATGGCTCGCGTCTCTTCAGGTACAGACTGGACATAGGCCCAGACCTGGAGCGCAGGGCGCAGTCCCTCGATAATCTGGCGAGCGACCGGGTTGCGCTCGAGAATCCTGGCGTGGGCCTCGCGATAAAAGCCGGCATCGTGCGTCAGATAGCAGCCTGGCCGCAGCACGATCTCGACCGGTTGTGGAAAATGGGCGCCGCGGAATACTTCCGCCACAACATCGAACCATGCAGACCCCGCGCCTGAAAGGATGGGCGGTTTGCGATCGAATCGGCGTTCCGCTGTCAGCCTCGCCGTGATCGCTGCTGCGCGCTCGAGGAACGCACGAATTGCGGATTCGTCGTCCAGAATTCCTTCGTAAAGCTCCACGCCATCCAGCACTACCGAGCCATTCGATGCAGATACGGCCTCGAGCACGGCCTGCAGCTGCTCCTCGTTGCGCACTCCGGCCCGCCCCCCGGGAACGCCGATCTCGAGCAGAACATGGACTCGCTGCCCGCGCCTGGAAAAGAACGCGCCGAGCTGATGCACGCAGTCGGCAGAGTCGACGAGACAGAAAAACTCGAACTTTGGATCCTCAAGCATATGCGCGATGAGGGCCATGTTCTGACGGCCGACGAGTTGGTTGGCCATGAGCACGCGCCGAATCCCGTGCTGCCATGCGACGAATGTCTGGTGAGCTGTGGCCAGCGTAATTCCCCAGGCTCCATGACTCATTTGCAGGTCGAAGAGTTTTGGCGCCATGGTGGTCTTGCCATGCGGCGCAAGTCGCACGCCGTACGCATCGATGAACTGTTGCATCCATTCGAGATTGTGCTTGATCTTTTCGCTGTCCAGGACGGCGACCGGCAGGCTCAGGTCTTCGTGGAGCAAGTTCCAGCCAAGTTCCGCAAACTCTCCCGCATGCATTTCGAGGTCAATCAGCCCCAGCCCCTTGTTCTGAGGGGAGACCAGGGAGAGCAGGTTCCGCATCGTTGCCAGTTTGTCGCCGCTCAACAAGTGAGTCTCCAGATTGCCGTGGATATTCGATCCGATCGTTCAGTACCGAGTCTAAACTTCGATTTCCAGCAACTCCAACGAATTCCTTCGGAACATCGCTTCCATCTGTTCCATGTCGAGCCTGGGCAGAGCTGTGCCGTCGAGCATCTTATTCAGTCCTCGCATGCCGGCGAGGCTTGCATCGACTGTCGTAAAAGGGTAGTCGCTCCCAAAGAGCACCTTTCCCCAGGACTTATATTCCTGAACCAGCATAAGCGAGTGATACAGCTGGAGTGGCCTGTAATGGAGCGCCGAACAATCGGCGTAAACATTGGGGTGCTTGCGCATGGTGGCCACGCACTCTCCTTCGTAGGGATGAGAAAGATGCGCCATGATAATTTTTACATGCGGAAAGCGAATGGCCACGTCGTCGATGAGGCGTGGAAACGTGCAGTCGAGCGGCGCCTGGCTGATGAAAGTCGTTCCCGTATGCAGCAGAACCGGAAGATGTTCACGCGTCGCATACTCCCAAAGGAAATCGAACTTGCGATCGTTCGGATAGAAGCCGGCATACATCGGCATCAGCTTCACGCCTCTGAGCTTCAGGTCCTGATGCCCATGATGGAGTTCGTCTTGCCACCCAGGTTGGGTCGGATCGAGGGAAAGAAAGCCGATTGTCCTGTCGGCGTGGCTCTTCGTGTACTCTGCAACCTCTTCATCCGGTACCCAGAGTCCGGCCAGAGCCGCCTTTCCTCCAAAGACGACGGTCCAGTCGCACTCCTGGGCCTGCGCGTGATATTCCTCCCAGCGCACGGTAAGCTTCACACCGGCGCCGGCTGCTCGCTGCGCCTGCTCTATGAAATCCTTCGAGAAATGCTCGGGCGAGCGAAAGAAATGAGAGTGAACATCGATCAGCATTCCATCACCTTGCCTTTGCAACAAAAGGTATATCAGGTTTGGCCACAGCCGATTGAGAGATTGCTCGCAATGAGACGGGCCGCTATAAGACCCCGTAACGCCGGAATACGTCCCTGAGATAGGCGCCTCCCAGCAACTCCGCGCGTGAGCTGTCTTCGCGGCTCGCTTTGCCTAAAGCCAGGCGCAGGACCTCTTGCACCGAGGCTCTGGGAACCACGACAGTTCCATCAATATCCGCAAAGACCATATCTCCGGGGTTCACCAGCACTTCTCCGCACTCAACCGGGACGTTGTATTCCGTGACGATACCTCTTCCCATCGAATCCACGGGCTTGATTCCCGCGGCCAGAACAGGGAATCCCAGCGCTTCAATCTTCTGGACATCTCTGACCAGGCCGTCGATGACGGCGCCCCGCGCGCCGCGTGCCTTCGCCGCTGTAGACAACAGTTCTCCCCAGGGAGCGTTTCGTTTCGATTGCTGCGTCGAGACGACAACCACCTCGTCCGGAAGGATGCTGTCGAGTGCCTCGATCTCCATCGCATAGGGTTCCGGTGGGATGTGATAAACGTCGGAGCAAGCCACGGTCCGCGCCCAGCCGCAAAACGGCTTGCAGGCATAAACCGGCCTGAGATATTCCCGCATCGCCTGGCTGCGCATGCCCAGCTGGTCCATGGCATCGGAGACGACAGCCGTATAGAGTTTCTCTTCAACGAGTGTGCACAGGCCCCCATCCAGGTCCGTTATTTCGATATCGGGGCGTGATGGGTATCATCTGTCATCGAATTCCTTCCAGATTCTCATGATTTGACCAAGTTTCTGGCAGTCTAATGGAACGCAGTATACGATAGACCGACGACGAAACTCTTCCACCCAGCCAAATTTAGCCTTGACAATGACCGGAGCAAGCGCTACCTTTCCTTCAGCATTCTGTATACAGTATGCGAAGGAGATTGACAAGATGCTGAGAGTAACCAGATTATTCCTCCTGATGCTTTTGGTCCTTGCAGGTCCTTTAACACTTCTCGCTGACGTGACGGGCAAGGTCCTGGGGAACGGTATCCGACCCAAGTGGCGCGGTCGTCCTGAGAGCCACCGTGACCCTTCGCAATGCCAGCACAGGGCTCACGCGCACGGTTAAATCCGATGCTTCCGGCTACCAGTTCCTCTCCGTTCCTGTCGGTGAAGGATACGAAGTGGAGGTAGAATCGTCCGGTTTCCGCAAAGACGTCCGGACCGGCATCACCCTCTTTGTCAATCAGGACTTCAGAGCCGACTTCCGGCTGGAAGTTGGATCCACGTCTCAGACGGTGGAAGCCTCGGCAGAGGCCATGCAAGTGGAGGCCACCAGTACCCAGCTGGGTGACGTCATCGGAAGCTCCAAAATGGAGGAAATGCCCCTGAATGGCCGCAGCTTCATCAATCTCATTGGCCTTCAGGCCGGTGTGGTGCCGCAGATGTCCAGTGCCTCTTCAAACCAGCAGACCGTCTCAGGCAACGGCTTCAACGGAAATTTTTCAATCAATGGCGCCCGCGAACAAGGCAACGCATTCACCGTAAATGGCGGGGACGTTGAAAACAACTTCGATAATGGAACTTCGATCGTCCCCACCCTCGATTCAATCCAGGAATTCCGAATCTTGAGCAACACCAGCGACCCCGAGTACGGTCGTGCCACGGGTGCGGTTGTCAACGTGATCACCAAGAGCGGGACCAATACGATTCATGGCGACGCATACGAGTTCCTGCGCAATGACGCCATGGACGCGACGAATTTCTTCGACAGCTCGAAGGGAGCTTTGAAGCAAAACCAGTTTGGCGGTACGGGCGGCGGCAAAATCATAAGGGACCGTCTCTTCTACTTCGTCGATTATCAGGGTACCCGCCAAACTCAGGGTATTAGCACCGGAAACGTTCCTGTGCCCTCGACGGACATGCGAGGCGGCGATTTTTCGGGCGCGGCGGCAGCCGGATTCAATGCGCTGACAGGGTCCGTCAGAGGAGGCGGCGCAACCAATGGATCCGTCAGCATGGACCAAACCCTGACCAACCGGCTGGGCTATCCGGTCGCCAACAATGAGCCTTATTGGACACCGGGTTGCACCACTTTGGCCCAGGCACAAGCCGGAGTGTGTGTTTTTCCAAACCAGATGATTCCGCAATCCGCCTGGTCGCCGGCCGCCACAGGAACCTTGCAGTTCATTGCCACTCCAACTGGAACGAGTAACGGCCAGCCTATCTGGACGACCAACTCCGCACAGTACATCTTGCGCGACGACAAGGCCGGAACGCGAATCGACCTCACCACGCACAAAACTGGCCTGTGGGGTTTTTATTACCACATCGACGACGCCAACGTGACCAATCCATACGGATCTGGCAACATGCCGGGCTTCCCGTCCACGTCTCCCACGCGTGCGCAGCAGCTTCTGGTCAGTAACACGATGACCTTCGGCCCCAATGCGGTCAACGAACTTCGCCTCAACTACACGCGCAATGCAATGGCCCTGTCCGCGCAGTCCACGGGGTTGGGGCCGGTATCGACTTGGGGTTTCGTCTCAGGCGGTCTGGGCATCATTCCCCCCAACCCGGCGATTGAAGGGGTGCCTGGAATCTCGCTGAACTCGACGGGGAACAGTTTTGCCAACTTCTATCCATGGCTGGCACACTATAACTCGTATCAATTGGCGGACAGTTTCTCGAAGATCGTGGGCCGGCATACGTTCAAGGTGGGTGGAGATTTCCGCAATCTGCGCATTGTCCCGAAGGTCGGTGGGCACAATAATGGGACCTTTGCATTTGCCGGCGAGGAGACGGGTAACGATTTTGCGGACTTTTTGCTGGGTGCGCCAGACAACTTTACCCAGGCTTCGCCGGCGATATTGGACGACCGGTCAACCTATATCGGAATCTACGCTCAAGATAGCGCCAAGCTTACTGCAGACCTTACCGTGAATCTGGGGTTGCGGTGGGAAGTTACTTCGCCATGGACAGACCAGAAGGGGCGCGTGGAAACATTTATCCCAGGAGAGGAATCAAAGCTTTATCCGGATGCACCCGAGGGATGGGTATTTCCTGGGGATCCAGGTGTCGCGCCCGGCATGTACCCAACCAACTACAAGAACTTCGGTCCCCGTGTGGGATTGGCCTATTCGCCGGGATTCTCTGAAGGAAACCTCGGGAAGCTCTTCGGCGGTCCGGGCAAGACGAGCATCCGCGCGGCATACGGCGTGTACTACACCGCGTTTGAAGAGATCCAGAATATGTGGGAGTCGGGCAACCCGCCGTTCGCGCAGTATTGGAACAGCCCCAATCTGATCTACCTTGAACAACCGTATGCGGGACGCAACGGACCGAACCCTGGACAGCGGTTCCCGTTTGTGCAGCCGCCTCCGGGTACGACCGGAATCTGGGATCAGTTCCTGCCTCTGAACAGCACCCAAGCTGTTTGGACTCACATGGCCACTCCCTATGCTGAGCAGTGGAACGTTTCGATTCAGCGGGAGATCCCCAGGGTCGCCATCCTGACCGTAGGTTACGTGGGCAACGAGGGACATCACTTGCTCGGACTTCAGGAGGCGAATCCCGGGAATCAGCAGTTGTGTCTTAGCCTTAGCCAGCCGGCCGATGTCGCCCCGGGAAGTCCTACGTGCGGACCGGGCGGCGAAAACAACATTTACACCACGGCGTCGGGGGGAACTGTCGACGGCACTCGCCCCTACAGCGTCACATCGGGTCGAGGCCTGAGCCAGGGCCTGCTGGACTTTGGGGATCTGGTGTGGGAGGAGACATGGGCGGACTCCAATTATCACGCACTGCAGATCACTGTGCAGAGAGACACCGGCCCTCTGCGCTTTCTCGCTGCCTATACGCGGTCAAAGGCCATCGACGACAACTCAGGCTTCAGTGACCTTTGGACGAACCCCTACAATCAAAGACTGTCCCGTTCACTCTCTGCTTTTGATCTTCCGAGTAACTTCGTCGTGAGCTATTCTTACGATTTGCCGTTCGCGAAACTGGCTAACGGCGCCAGCCGCCGGTTGCTGGATGGGTGGCAGTTTGCTGGCATCACTCGCTTCAGTTCCGGCCTTCCAGTGACTCTCCAGGATAGCTCCGACCCATCGCTGGCCGGAATTGGCGGAGGAGGAACTGACTTTCCTGTTTATAACAAACAACCGATTCAAATCACCAGGCCCAAGAGAAACGACCAGAATCAGTATTTCTCAACCGGCAATTTCAGTGCGCCGCAGCTTGGCACATTCGGAGCAACATCCCGCCGCTTCTTCTTTGGGCCGGGAACTGACAGTACTGATTTCTCTCTGCACAAATTGACACATATTACAGAGGGAACCGTGGCGGAGTTCCGCGCGGAATTCTTCAATGTATTCAATCGTGTCCCCTTCAGCCAGCCGGTGGGCGATTTCAACTCCAGTTCGTTTGGAAATGTAACCTCGGCTGGAGCTGCGCGTATTGGCCAGTTGGGATTCAAGTTCACTTTCTAACCACACCATGCTGCACCATTTTCGGGGAAGGAATGCATGACGCGAAACTTGCGCATCGCAGTGCTCTTGAGCCTGGTGGCAGTTGCCTGGCAAGGCGCCGCCCTGCGCGCGCAAGGTCTTTTCGAACAGACTGACCTCTTTGTCGGCGGTCAGGACGACTACAACACATATCGGATTCCGTCGTTGATCTGCACGAAGAGCGGAACGATGCTCGCCTTCACCGAGGGGCGGAAAGAAGTGGGCCAGGATGGCGGGCCCACCGACATCGTCCTGAAGCGTAGCCTGGGAAACGCCGGCAAATGGACGCCGGAGTTCCTACCCCTCAAAGGTGCGGGGCGCTCCAGGTCGACCGTAATGATGTGGCTTCCCTTGCAGGTCGTCTTCCGCAGTTCGAACGGGGACGCCTGGATGAATCCGGTCCCTGTCGTCGACCAATCCGACGGAACTATTTACCTGGTAGCGAATCTTTTCAAGCAACCATATAAGGATGGGAACGCACCCATTTGGCTCATCAAAAGCACCGACGAAGGCGCAACATGGTCGAGCCCTGTCGAGATCACTCAGGGAACGGGCATTCATGAAATCGGCCCTGGGGCGGGCATTCAACTTCAGTCGGGGCGTCTGGTTGTTCAGGTCTATGATGGAATCGTTTTCAGCGACGACCATGGCAAGAGTTGGAAGTCCGGAGGGATGGCGCCGGGAGCATGGAACGAGACACAGGTTGTCGAGCTCGTTGATGGTTCGCTCCTGTTCAGCCGGAGGAATGCTCCCAATCGCGCCATCATGTACAGCAAGGATCAGGGCCAAAGCTGGTCACAGCCCTTCTCTCACCCCGATCTACCCGATCCCGATTGCCAGGGAAGTATGATCCGATATACGCGGCAGGATCAGGGCTATACAAAGAATCGCATTCTCTTTGCCAATCCCGTGAGTGGAGCCATTGCTGCCGGATCAGCGGAATCTGACCCCCGGGGCCGATTCAATGTAACCGTGCGCATGAGCTATGACGAGGGGAAGACCTGGCCGGTGACAAAGAGGATCCTTACGGGTCCCGGCGCTTACTCCAGCATGGCAGTTTTTCCCGACGGATCGGTTGGGATCCTGTTCGAGACCGGTACAGCGTTCGGTACGTTTGATGATTACGCTGTAAGAGAAGTTTTCGCGCGATTCACCGTGGACTGGTTGACGGATGGAAAGGACCATTTAGATAAAAGCAAATAACGCCGCGCAGGCTGGTCCCTTGAACTGCAACGGCAGGTTGGACGAAAAGACAATTTGATATCGAGGATGATGGCTGAATCTCAAAAAAATCGCAAAGCCTTCATCATTCCTCGACTCCGGTGGTGGATTGCCAGCCTCCTGTTTGCTTCGACAGCGATCAACTATATTGACCGCCAGACAGTAAGTGTTCTGGCTCCCTACCTCAAAATCCAATTCCACTGGACGAACTCCGACTTTGCGCTCATCCTGATCGCATTCCGGATTGCTTACGCGGTGGGAGAGACAGCTTCAGGAAAATTCCTCGACTGGCTGGGAACTCGCTTCGGCCTGATGCTCACTGTGAGCTGGTATTCGCTCGCGGCCATGGCGACGGCCATGGCCGTGGGCCTGCGCAGTTTTGTGTTCTTCCGATTTCTCGTGGGCGCCGGCGAATCTGCCAATTGGCCCGGCGCCACCAAGGCGGTTTCCGAGTGGTTTCCGAAATCGGAACGCGGCTGGGCTGTTGCCTTCTTCGACAGTGGCTCCGCCGTCGGTGGGGCCATCGTGCCCATCCTTGTGTTGTGGCTCTACCGCGAATTTGGAACCTGGCGCCCAGTCTTCCTGATGACGGGGTGCCTTGGCATCCTTTGGGTCCTTGCCTGGAAAGCCCTGTATCACCCCCCTGAACGTCACCCTAACATTGGCGCGGCCGAGCGCGAAATGCTCCTGAAGGCGAAGGAGCTGGAAGCCCAAGTGGAAGTCCATGTGGTCAGAGAGGGTCAAGGTGGAAAGGCTATTCCCTGGCGTGACCTCCTGACTCTTCGGCAGACGTGGGGCATTATCCTTGCCCGCGCCCTTACCGATCCGGTCTGGTTCTTCATCATGGAGTGGTTTGCCATCTTTGTTGTCTCCAAGGGATTCAGGCTTGAAGACACGCTGTTCGGCTTTTGGGTTCCTTATCTTGCTGGAGACCTGGGCAATTTCTTTGGCGGCGGATTGTCCAGTGAACTCATTCGCCGCGGTTGGCCGGTACTGCGCGCACGTAAATTCGTGATTGTCCTCGGCACCATTGGAATGGTCTTCCTGATCCCTGCGGTCTTCACTTCACACTTTGCTCTGATTGTCTTATTCTTTTCGATATCGAGTTTCTCTTTTGCAACCTGGGCGACCATGCTGCTTGCATTGCCTTCAGACCTTTACCCCAGCAGTTCGGTTGCATCTGTGAGTGGACTGAGCCTTACTGGAGGAGGCGTTGGCACCATCGTCTCCACATTCTTGATCGGGTCCATCGTTGACCACTATTCCTTCAAGCCGGTCCTTATCGCTGCCAGCCTCGTTCCCCTGATCGGCACTGCCTTTCTTTTTCTCCTCGTACGAAATAACGGAAACCCATCGCAAACATGAGTGGTTGGCTCCAAACTCGCGCTCTGCTCCTTGTTGTCGCTTTGCCGGCCGGTATTCTGTCCTTCCCTGCTTTCAAACTGTCGGCCCAGGGTTCGACCGGTGCGGTCGCGCCGTCTGCCTCCCAAGCAAGGGATCATAACCAGCGCGGGATTGCGCTTGCGCGCCAGGGAGACCAGGCCGGTGCCGCCGACCAATTCCGAGCGGCAGTAAAGCTGAAGTCCGATTATGCCGAAGCCTACTACAACCTGGGCGAGTCGCTTGCTCAGATCGGTGATGTGCAATCCGCAATTGCCGCCTTCCGATCAGCGGTGCGTCTTCGGCCCAGGTCCGCGGTCATGCATTTGGGGCTGGCGCTGGCGCTGGCTCAGAATTCCGAGAACAAAAGCGCAGCCATCGAGTTCCGGCAGGCAATTCGTCTCGATCCCGGCTCGGCGGTTTCGCATTACAATTTCGGGTTGCTGTACGCGCAGACCGATGAGCTCCAGAGTGCCGTCACGGAGTTGCGTGAGGCCATTCGTCTGGAACCGGGCATGGTTCAGGCGCACATTCATCTGGGCGCTGCGCTGAATTCCTTGCGACGCCCGGACGAAGCGATCGCCGAGCTCCACCAGGCAGTCGAGTCTGCGCCAGATGATCCTGAAGCGCATGATCAATTAGCGATGGTCGTATGGAGTACCCACGACTTGCCGGGCGCTCTGGCTGAGTTCGATGCGGCGCTGAAGCTAAAGCCTGATTACGAGCAGGCAAGGTACAATCGCGCCCGCGTCCTTAAAGAGATGGGGCGCGATGAGGATGCAGCCGCCGAGATGCATGAGTTGGCGCAGCTGCATCAATTCCGAACCGATTTGTCGAGGGTGCCAAGAATTCTCCGCTCCGCGGCCGATCATCTGAAGCAGGGTGAGCCTCAACTGGCTCTCAAGGACACAGATGAAGCGCTGAGTCTCTGGAAGGATAATCCAGTTGCCTACTACCTTGCCGGGTTAGCGTGGCAGCGGCAAGGAAACGCGAATGAAGCGAAAGAGAACCTCGAGCACGCCATCCAGTTGAAACCGGATTACGCCGAGGCCTATGAGAGCCTGGGCCTGCTGAGCTGGCAGTTGGGCGATGGAAATTCGGCCATCGATTCTTTGCAACACGCTTTGACCATCTCTCCTGATAGTGCGGAGTACCACTACAACCGCGGCCTTGTCGCCGCCCAGCAGGCCGATGAACCGCGGGCAATCCAGGAATTCCAAACTGCGCTCAAATTGAAAACCGATTATTTGGACGCGCTCTTGAACCTTGGACTCGTCTACCAGGGAGAGAAGCATTACGATCAGGCCATTGATGAGTTCCGAAAGGCCGTTGCCCTGCAGCCGGGTTCAGCGGAGTGTCACAACAACCTGGGTTTTGCTCTTCTGCAAAATGGCGAACTGAAACAGGCGATGCAGGAATTGCGGCACTCCATTGCGTTGAAACCCGGGTATGCGGGGGCACATTACAATCTAGGCCTCGCGCTCCAGGCTGGCGGAGAGCCGCAATCGGCAAACGAACAATTTCGGCTTGCTCACCAGCTTGATGGACGTTGACTCAGATATTGCGTGACGGATTAGGTGACCGGATGGAATCTCTGTCTGCCCCAATGCGCAAGCAAGAATCGGTTCGGGGAAGAGATGTATAACACGTCCAGATTGATCACGCGGCGGAAACTGCTTGCCCTCATGTCCGCGGCAGCTTTGTCCCCCAGTTCCCTGCTCGCGCAGGAAGGGATGGCTACGCGTGGACTTGCGCCGGCTCCTCGTCCGAAGCCATCCGGCAAGCCCTTTGCAGCTCGTTTCGTCGATGTCGCTGCGTCGGCCGGACTGCGATCGCCTTCCATCTGTGGCGCTGTCGATCATACCCGTTACCTGATCGAAACCACCGGAGCCGGCATCGCGTTTCTCGACTATGACAATGACGGCTGGCTCGACATCTTCATGCTCTCTGGCACCCTCATGGAAGGACAGGCGCAGCACGCCACAAATCGGCTGTACAAGAACAATCGCGACGGCACCTTCACTGATGTGACCGGGAAGGCGGGCTTGACGCGCACCGGCTGGGCCATGGGTGTCACGGTCGGAGACTATAACAACGACGGCTTGGAAGATATCTTCGTCACCTATTGGGGGCAGAACGTTCTTTATCGCAACAACGGCGATGGCACGTTCACCGATGTGACCCGTGAAGCGGGCCTCCTCAGGCCTGCTCGGTGGGGTACCGGCTGCACCTTTGTCGATTACGATCGCGACGGCTATCTGGACCTTTTCGTTTCAAACTACGTGGTATTCGATCCCAAGACGGTACCGGAGAATTGCAATTGGAAAGGCATCGTGGTCAATTGCGGTCCGCGCGGACTCGAACCCGAGTCGCATCTTCTATTTCACAACAATGGAAATGGTACATTCACCGATGTTACGGAGCAATCGCGCGTGGGGGCAGCATCCAAGAGCTACGGACTTACGGCGGTAGCTGCCGACTTCGACAATGACGGCTGGCCCGACATCTATGTCGCATGTGATTCGACTCCGAGCTTGCTGTTTCGCAACAATCACGACGGAACGTTCAGCGAAGAAGGCATGCAGCGCGGCATCGCTCTCAGCGAAGACGGCCAGGAACAGGCAGGCATGGGTGTCGGTGTCGGCGACTACGACCTGAGCGGCGAACTGGACATCGTGAAGACCCACTTTCAGGGAGACATGCCTGGCCTTTATCACAGCGAAGGCAAAGGTGATTTCGTGGATGTTACCATTCGCGCGGGACTCGGAGTCGAAACCGGATACATCTGCTGGGGGACGGGATTCTGCGATCTAGACAACGACGGTCTCCCCGATATCTTCACGGTCGCAGGCGGCGTTTACCCTGAAGTGGCAAGGAAGTTTCCCAATATCCCCATGGCCATGCCGCGCCTGCTCTTTCGCAACCTCGGCAACGGAACATTCGAAGAACTTTCCAGCATGGCCGGCCCGGGTGTCACCGCTCGCCATTGCAGCCGCGGATGCGCATTCGGTGATTTCGACAACGATGGAGACATGGATATTGTCATCCTCAACAGGAATGAGCCTCCATCTCTGCTGCGGAACGACGTCACCGGCGAGAATCACTGGCTCAAGATCAAACTGGTCGGAGTGAAATCCAATCGCAGCGCCATCGGCGCGCGCGTCACCGTCGAGTATGACAGGAAGCGGCAGGCGCAGGAGGTGTTGGCGCAATCCAGCTATCTCTCGGTGAATGACCGGCGCCTTCATTTCGGTCTGGGTAAGGCTCTGACCGCCAACGCTGAAATTCGTTGGCCAAACGGCAATAAGGAGACGATCTCCAATATCGCCGCAAACCAACTCGTGATCATTCAGGAAGGGACGGGAATTATTTCATCCCAGAGGTTTCCGCTCCCCCGCATGAGAGCCGGCATTTGTGATGACGCAAACTTTCCCGGTCCCATTCGTGTGTCCATGGATTGAGCCTGCTCGAATTGCCTATGCGATGCACATCGTGGCAGTCGCTGCCGCTTCGGGAAAGCGCTGCTTCGATGCTGCTGCCGCCGGCTAAAACATCACATCGAGCGTATGCAGCATCCGGGAATTCGGCTTGTGCCGGTCCCAGACAGGCTTGTCGCTGACCAGCCGGACGTTTGGCAATCGCGCCAGAATCGCCTTGAACACTTCTTGAGCCTCGGTCCGGGCGAGTCCCGCCCCGACGCAAAAATGGATTCCCATGCCAAAGGCGATGTGCTTGTTGTTTTGGCGCTCTATGTCGAACGTATCCGGATCGGCGAAGTGTTCCGGATCGCGGTTGGCTGCATTCAGCATCTGAAACGCAACCTGCCCATCCAAAAGTTTCTTCCCTCCCAACTCGATGTCTCCCTTGATAAGACGTGGCTGGCGCGCAACCGGGCTTTCGTATCGAAGCATCTCTTCAATCGCCGAGTTCAACAACGATGGATCCTGCCGCAGTTTCTGCCATTCCAGCGGGTGACTGAGAATCAGGTAGAGGCCGTTGCCGATCAGCGACGTGGTGGTCTCGTGCCCGGCTCCCAGCATCTGGACGCAGGTGGAGACAAGTTCCTGCTCGGTAAGCCGGGTTCCTTCGGCTTCAACTGCAACCAACCGGCTGATCAAGTCGTCGCCCGGACGGCGGCGCTTCTCATTCACCAGGTCGGTAAGGTAGGAACGCATGGCAATGAGAGCTGCTTGCGAACGTTCTAGAATTGCCTCGGCGGGACGGTTCACTCCCTGGAAGGCCAGGAGTTCGTCGGCCCAAAACTTCACACGATCCTGATCGGTGTTGGGAACTCCCATGATGCTTCCCAGGACGCTGAAGGGCAGAGGAAAGGCCAGGTCGCGGATCACGTCCATCTCTCCACGCGGCTCGACCGTGTCGATGACCTCATGGACAACCTTCCTGATCATCGGCCGCATCGCCTCGATGCTGTTGGCGTTGAAGACCTTTACGACGAGCGCCCGCAACCGGGTGTGATCGGGCGGGTCGGATTGGAGCAAATTCTTCTGGCGATAGTGGCTTTCAAAAGGCTCGAGTTTCTTGCGCGCGTCCGGCGGAAGATACTCGACCGCTTTGGCAAACCGGCCGAAGTTGGCAAAGTGAGCGACGTCTTTGAAGGTCGGCACCATATCGTCGTAGCGCGTAAGGATCCAGCCCCCAATCGATTCGCTCCAATAGACAGGTTCCTCCCTCCTGAGTTGCCGGAGAAGAGGATACGGATCGTCAAGGAACTCGTCCGAGACAAGTTTTTCATCGATGGCAGTCCACAAGGTGTTCGGCATCCACAACTCCAAGAAATTCGTGCGACTTTTCTGTCGATTGCCAACAGAATTCTGTCTATTGTATACTGAATCCAGAAGAACGAGCCTGCCTTCGTAGGCATTTCCGCGAGGATTTCGAACCCTTATTGGAAGGCTGCCGAGACCCTGATCGCCTCGGCGCCGTTCTGCGGAGCTGCCGCACTTCGGCCATTTACGCCGGCGGCAGTTACAGGGGATTGTCAGCAGAGTTTTGCACTACGGGTGCATTGCGTCGTGGCTTTGAAAAGCAACACCTTCTCCGGCAAGCTCGACGGGGGCCCCAACCAGGGGCGGCTGCTGAGCATTCGGCCAGTTCTCATCTGCCGGCGATGGGTCACCGTCTTCGGGCCGGTGAGCATTATGCTCGAACATGAGTTGCCGTATCTTCCGTGCATTCGAGATCGACCGTGCTTCCGACTTTTCCAGGCTCCCGCTGCGCAGTGCCTCAAGAAGCCCGGCGTGAATGTAGACCCAGAAATCCCGCTGCAGGTACTCATGTGCCTCAGTCACGTAGAGCACGCATGGCAACATCAGCTGTTCCATCAGTTGAACCAATCGCCGGTTCCCGCTGGCGCGAGCGATGATCAGATGAAAGTCGCAATCCCGCTGAATCTGCCTTCGATCTTCTTCGATGCCGGTCTCGGTTGCCTGTCTTGCTTCGTCGACGATTCGTTCAAGTTGAGCACAGTCGTCTTCCGTGAGACGTCCGAAGCTCAGCTGCACGGAGAGCAGGTTAAGGGCATCCACAAGCGCAAGAACCTCTGCATAGTCGGCATCGGTCCAGCTGCGCACATACATGCCGCGAGGCGGTCTGCGCTCCACGACTCCGATTTGCTCCAGGCGATGAAGTGCATCCCGCACGGGCGCCCTGCTCACATCGAAACGCTTCGCCAAGTCCTCTTCGCTAAGCCTCTGGTCGGGAACAAATTCACCGGTTCGCACGGCGTCCAGGATCTTGAGGACGACCCAATCGGTCAATGCACGATAAACCGGTTTCGAAGAAAGGCCGGACGCTTCGTAGAGCAGATTCAAGAACATATTGGTAGACAGTATACCAGTTGGTGAGCATTGTATGCATAAGCCGGAAAATATCCCGGGCTTTGGAGTATATGAATTGCAACCTTCCTAAGGAGAACAAATGCCGGTCGGATTGAGTGGTAAGGTCGCTGTGGTAACAGGAGGTGCTTCAGGCATCGGGCGGGCAGCCTGCCATCGCCTTGCAAGCGAGGGATGCCATGTCGCGGTGATCGACATCGATAGCCAAGGCGCGCAGCGGGTCGCAGAGGAATGCGCTTCGTCGGGAGTAAGAGTGCAGTCTCTCTGCGCGGATGTCTCCGACGAAAAGCAAATCGAAGCTGCCATCGCAGACGTCTTGTCGAATTTCAACAAGTTGGACCTTCTGGTGGCCAATGCCGGCATTGAAGGTCCCATGCGCGATTTTGGCGACATTACTACCGCGGAATGGGACAGGATCATGGCGGTCAACGTACGGGGAGCCTTTCTGACTCTTCGCACCTGCATACCAACCATGCGCGCCCAACGTTCTGGTGCAATTGTCCTCACCGCATCCAACTATGGCTTTGTTGCGACTCCGCATACGACGGTTTATTGCGCTACCAAAGGGGCGGTGGCTGCGCTGGGACGCGCCTTGGCCGTGGAACTTGTTCCGGATGGAATCCGCGTGAACTGCGTATGCCCGGGAAATGTCGATACCCCGATGTTCGACCGCGCGCTGGCCATGCAGGTGGAGAATCCGGCAAAGGTAAAGGCAGCCGCGGGCCGAATGGCAAAGCCCGAAGAGATTGCCAACGTAATTGCCTTCCTGCTCTCCGAAGACGCGACCTATATGACAGGCGCCCAGGTCATGGTGGACTATGGCGAAACCTGCAGGCCAGGGCCGGTTTGGCCAAGCCCTCAGTGGTAAGAGAGACCCACCGCGAGCGGCTTCTGATGCTCTCCTCTTCTCAGCCATCTTAGGCTGTCGAAGAACAGAAATCCCACGTATACCCCTGTCCGAATTTGCGGTGCCGGCTCTGGTACAAGTGATTCGAGCCCACCCCAGTGCTCCCCAGCCAGAGAGAGTACCCGGTTGTGTTTCCGGTGCCAGCCGTCCAGGTGAAGGGCACTACGGTTCCTGCGAGGACAGTGGCCGGCGCGGGCGCGGTCAGCACAGCATGGGCAGCCATCAGAAAGTGACAGTCGGACCAGGCAATGGAGTGCCTGGCGTCGGTGACGAGAGAGTTGCCGGCTCCTGCAAGAGACCATACACGTCTACCAGGTTGGTTGCGCCGACATAGACCTTGCCGTTCACCACGGTAGGCACTGAAAACTTTACATAATTGCCGGGCACATCTCGATTTCCAGGCGCCTGCGTGCTGTCCCAAAGTTCAGTGGAAACGTTGGTGGGATCGAAGGCATAGACGATGCCTGGCAGGGGAGTCCCATTGCCCGATCCATTCTCGATAGCCCACAAAATGGCGGTGCCTGCGACTGTTGCATTGGAAGATATCGACGGGGTCGCACCCGGCCACAGGGATCTGCTTGAATTGGTCGTGACCCCGTTGAAATCGGGAAGCCCATTCACGAGAGGGATTGACCTCAGCACATCTCCAGCCGCCCAGTAATACAAGGTGCTGTTCCAGTAGGCTGGCAAGGCAAACATGCCGCCGATCGCTCCCGATGCCGTTTCTTCCAGGATCTGAGGGTCATTGGTGGTGCAGTTATTACTGTTCTCAAAATGATTATTTCCCGCGGTCATCTGGTCGCGATTCACGACATAGATGGCGCCCTCCTTGCCGCCGGCCACGAGGATATGCGGGTACGTCCCGGGCTGATCGGGAAGGACTAAGACGCCGCCAGAGCCAAGATCGGTGTCATTGTCTGCCAGACAGCTCTCGTCCGAGGGCGTGAAATAGTCCTGCAGCGACAGGTTGCCCCCGGTTGTGCCCAACTTCATCACCGTGTCACCCAGTTCGGTAGCCGGAACATTCGTTGTGTCGAAATCCCCGTTGCCGCTTGCAGTGTAGATGTAGCTGCTCGCATCTGCCGCAATCCCCGCTCCCGACATCCAGAATCCCCCCAGCCCGCCATTCGGAGTGGTCACGAAGACGCTCTGTTGAGTAAATGTCGGTTGAGCAAATGTCGCGGCATTGTAAGCAAAGACCCACCCGTGGTAGGGGCCGTCGTCGCAGTGCGAAGCGAATCCGACATAAATCGAACCATTCAGCTGAAGCAGTCCTGGCCGGTTGTTCTGGGAGAAGGCGTCAAACGTTAGCTGCCCGTTGTTCGATCCGTCGCCAGTTCCGCTCACCGTGGCCGTGATGACCGCGGGCCCTTGCGATAATTCCGCGCCGGTTGCCAGGTTCAGCGCGTGCAGCCGGTGAAAGAAATTTGTTCCATCTGTTGACTTCGCTTCTACGTAAATGATGCCGGCCAGCGGATCGATCACTGGAGTGCTGGTAACGCCGATGCTGGGCTGCAGGTCCGTGCAGCCTATCACCGAACTCGGTACCGCTGTCTCCGAAGCACCGGCGCCGTGAGCCGTGTCTACCAGGCTCGCCGTCCAAAGAGGGGCGCCTGACACGTCCGCATCGAAGGCGTAAACATAATCTTCCTCTGTCGCCACGATCAACATGTTGTGAACACTTCCATTGAAGGTGACGGCGGGAACGTAGAGAGGTTGCGCGTAGACCTGGCCCGTGACAGGGAGACTGAACAACTGGCCAAACTGGTTAACATTCACGTTGGAAGTGTTGAGGATGGTCTCATTTGTGTTTTGACCGGTCCTGCCGATGTCGTTGTGCTGGGTGAGAACGCTCACGGCTGTGATGGTCAGTGTTAGAGGAGCGTTGCCTGTTCCAAAGCTGTTAGTGGCGCTCAGCGTCACCGTCGAGGTGCCTGCAGCCGTCGGCGTTCCAGAGATCAGCCCGGTCGCGGTGTTCACCGTCAGACCCGCCGGCAACCCCGTCGCGCCGTAGCTGCTGGGCGAGCTCGTCGCCGTGATCTGATACGAGAACGCGCTTCCCACCGTCCCATTGGCCGTGGTGCCGCTGATGATCACCGGCACGGTTGTGACGGTGAGCGTCAGCGTGGCTGTACCGGTGCCACCGCTGTTGGTGGCGCTCAGCGTCACCGTCGAGGTGCCTGCAGCCATCGGCGTTCCCGAGATGAGCCCGGTCGCGGTGTTCACCGTCAGGCCCGCCGGCAACCCCGTCGCTCCATAGCTGGTGGGCGAGTTCGAGGCCGTGATCTGGTAGGAGAACGCGCTTCCCACCGTCCCATTGGCCGTGGTGCCGCTGCTGATCACCGGTGGCGCACCGATAGACGATGACCCCTTGAATGCAATAGCCGTGGCCGACCAGATGTCGGATACATTAAGGGTCGCCGTCGCATTGGTCGTGAGCGTTGTGGCCGACACCAGGTCTCCGGACTCAACGCAGTTGGCGAATGCATAACACTGCTGGGTGCCGCTCCCTGACATTTCACGCTTCGTGTAGGCCGCATTCAGAGAGCTGAAGTTCTCGCTGTAATAGTTGCTGCCGTTGGTGAACCAGACAAACACGAGGTCGTTCGCAGTGACGGTCGTCAGGCTCCCGCTCGCAGGAGCCGCATTGTTGCCCTGGGCGGTCGAGGCGGCGTCCACCACGCTCGTAACACCACTGTATTCATGGATCGAGAGTGCGTACACATTGCTGCCGCTGCCTGCATTCACCGTGATCGTGTCCGCTCCCGACGTACCCGCCGTGCCCACGAAAACATCCGCATCATGGTCGCTCGCGACCGTCTGGTGCGCAACGCGGGTAAAGCTGGTTCCCAAACCGTCCGTGACCGAATCGGCGGCGTTCAAATCGACGAACACGCCCACGACGATAAGGTCGCCTGAGGTGACTCCGCCCGCAAACGCCTTGCTCTCCGTTTTGCCGATCGTCTGCGACGTCGATCTGCTCTGCACGAATTTGATGGCAGTGGAGGTTGCGGTTATGGTCAGCGTCAGCGTGGCCGTGCCTGTGCCACCGCTGTTGGTGGCGCTCAGCGTCACCATCGAGGTGCCTGCAGCCGTCGGCGTTCCCGTGATCAACCCCGTCGCGGCATTCACCGTCAGACCCGCCGGCAACCCCGTCGCTCCGTAGCTGGTGGGCGAGTTCGAGGCCGTAATCTGGTAGGAGAACGAGCTGCCCACTGTCCCGCCCGCCGTGGTTGCGCTGCTGATCACTGGTGCCGTCAGAGAGATAGTCAGCGTGAGCGTGGCCGTGCCTGTGCCACCGCTGTTGGTGGCGCTCAGCGTCACCATCGAGGTGCCTGCAGCCGTCGGCGTTCCCGTGATCAACCCCGTCGCGGCATTCACCGTCAGACCCGCCGGCAACCCCGTCGCTCCGTAGCTGGTGGGCGAGTTCGAGGCCGTAATCTGGTAGGAGAACGAGCTGCCCACTGTCCCGCCCGCCGTGGTTGCGCTGCTGATCACTGGTGCCGTCAGAGAGATAGTCAGCGTGAGCGTGGCCGTGCCTGTGCCACCGCTGTTGGTGGCGCTCAGCGTCACCATCGAGGTGCCTGCAGCCGTCGGCGTTCCCGCGATCAGCCCGGTCGCGGTGTTCACCGTCAGCCCTGCGGGCAACCCCGTTGCTCCATAACTTGTGGGCGAGTTCGAGGCCGTGATCTGATATGAGAAGGCGCTTCCCACCGTCCCGTTCGCCGTGGTTGCGCTCGTGATTACCGGCGTGAACAGGGAGACGGTCAGCGTCAGCGTGGCCGTACCGGTTCCGCCGCTGTTGGTCGCGCTCAGCGTCACCGTCGAGGTGCCCGCAGCGGTGGGTGTTCCAGAGATCAGCCCGGTCGCGGTGTTCACCGTCAGGCCCGCCGGCAACCCCGTCGCTCCATAGCTGGTGGGCGAGTTCGAGGCCGTGATCTGGTAGGAGAAGGCGCTTCCCACTGTCCCGCTCGCCGTTCCGCCACTGGTAATCACCGGGGCGACCAGGGTCACCGTCAGGGAGAGTGGAAGGCTGCCGGTTCCCACGCTGTTGGTCGCGCTAAGCGTCACTGCCGAGGTCCCCGCCGCTGTCGGCGTTCCCGAGATTAGGCCCGTCGCGGTGTTTACCGTCAGGCCCGCGGGCAACCCCGTCGCTCCGTAGCTGGTGGGCGAGTTCGAGGCCGTGATCTGGTAAGAGAAAGCGTCCCCCACTGTAGCATTAGCCGCGCCGTTACTGGTGATCGATGGAGGCGCCGCGACTGGAGCGGGCAATCCCAGCGTGACCACTTGCCAACCATCTGAGGGTGAAATAGTAAACTGGCTTTGGTAGGGTCCAGGCGACGAAACGTTCTCGTAAACAGCCGTCAGATAATTCGGCGTCGAATTCGGATCGGTGATAAAGCCCGCCTGCGGAGTGAACGTGTGTGGCGCATCAGAGTCGCCAAAAATCCAGCTCACAACCAGGCCCGAATTTGTAAGCGTGACAGGATTGGAGGTAGCGCTTGTGGTGTATGTGGCGGGGCTGGGGCTGGTGATGGCAGAAACGACCGGTGGCTGTGTCGTGTCTGAGCCTGCGACGGCTAAGAAGTGCATGAATATAGGATCTGAGGTGTCGGCAACTGTGATCGTGATCGTATCGCCAGAAGGGCATGAGGCTGGATTCTGGACATAGTAGACCGTGCCCCGCATGCCATAGACAATGCCCGCCCAGTTAGTGGGTCCTGCCAGGATATTCCAGCTATTTCCGCAGCTGTCCGAGACAGACGGTTGAGAGTTCAGGCTGCCGAAGAGGTCGTAGTAGTCTCCCAGGAACAGAAGCAGCGTTGAAGCTCCGGGATAGACAAACGGTCCTGTCAGGTATGTTGTCGGGTAGGTTCCTGCGGATGTTCCCCATGCACCCGATGACACGATCGTAGGTACGGGCGGATTGACTACTAAAGTTGCAGCCTTGCTCGGATTGGCAGAGTAATCCTCATAACCTGCATAAGCGTTGGGCGCGGCACTATTCGTGCTTAACATGACAAACCGCATGGCAGAGGTGTTAGTCCACCCTGGCCGCGAGGTGATTTCCTTGACGATATTCGTTACATCAATGATATGCGTGCAGGTGTTTTGTCCATTATTGTCTCCATGGCAGCTTCCGTGAACGTCGCCCGGCCCAGTAGTTGTGTAATCGGTAAAGTTCGTCGTAAATGGGACGCCCAGAGGAGTGTTCCCAGTCGCCCCACTGAACGCAGGCCCATTGTCTTGAGCCACGCCGTAGACGCGGAAAGTGGAGTTCGTGTTGGCACAGGGCGCTGATCCACAAGTAGCATTGCTCGCAGCCGTATCGCTGCTCACCAGTTCCAGATATGCTGATTGAATTGTGTCACCCGAATAGATGCCTGTAGATTCGAATCGGTCGCCAATAGCCCAGGCAGTTGTCAAACCACTCCAACTTCCCACCCAATCCGCCCCACCCGACTGTGGATCGACATGCCACCCGCTGCCGTCTTGGCTGTTGTAGTAACCATCGTCGGCGTCATTGGAAATCTGAATCGTGTGAGAAACCGGAGTCCCTGCACCGCCAGCGACGGTCAGCGTCAGCGTGGCTGTACCGGTGCCACCGCTGTTGGTGGCGCTAAGCGTCACCGTCGAGGTCCCTGCAGCCGTCGGCGTTCCCGAGATCAGCCCGGTCGCGGTGTTCAAGGTCAGGCCCGCCGGCAACCCCGTCGCTCCGTAGCTGGTGGGCGAGTTCGTCGCCGCGATCTGATACGAGAACGCGCTTCCCACTGTCCCGCCCGCAGTGGTTGCGCTCGTGATCACCGGCGCGTTCAGAGTGACGGTCAGCGTCAGCGTGGCTGTACCGGTGCCACCGCTGTTGGTGGCGCTAAGCGTCACCGTCGAGGTGCCCACAGCGGTGGGCGTTCCAGAGATCACCCCGGTCGCGGTGTTCACCGTCAGGCCCGCCGGCAACCCCGTCGCTCCGTAACTTGTGGGCGAGTTCGAGGCCGTGATCTGGTAGGAGAACGCGC
>Ga0302320_10006787_pt1 | contig 25323 bp, 26 predicted proteins | sample Bog_T0_3_FD_202130 | JGI IMG/M metagenome (GOLD analysis project Ga0302320, IMG submission 202130) | Peat permafrost microbial communities from Stordalen Mire near Abisko, Sweden - Bog_T0_3 | ecosystem: Environmental > Terrestrial > Soil > Wetlands > Peat | place: Sweden: Abisko, Stordalen Mire... | reverse complement strand
GAACCTGGGCAGTTACTTCATATTTAGATTCGCGGAAATATGGACTCGGTTTCGTGTGCTTCGGCCCCTCACCCCAACCCTCTCCCCGCGAGCGGGGAGAGGGAGCGCTTCCGCCCGAGCCACCAAAGACGTTCACCCGATTGCCCTGGGTAACGCGCTCGGGCGCCTTGTGTTTGCCACCCTCAGCGCTTAGGTTCCCCTCCGAACGAGTTTCGCGCTTTCGCGCGGGCGTCAGCGCGCGCCCGGATCGAATTGGGGTGGAGTCCATGGGTAGCTTCAGCATTTGGCACTGGATGCTGTTCGGCGCGATCGCGCTGCTGGTGTTCGGCGGCAAGGGCAAGATTTCCGACATCATGGGCGATGTCGCCAAGGGCATCAAATCGTTCAAGAAAGGCATGGCCGACGACGACGGCGAGGACGCCGCAAAGACGGACCCGAAGGCGCTGGAGAACCGCGCCGCCGGCGCCGTCGACGTCAAGGACAAAGAAAAGGTCGGCTGACCGCGCCTTCGAGCTGACCCATGTTCGATTTCGACGTCAGCAAGCTGCTGGTCTTCGGCATCATCGCGCTGGTGGTGATTCCGCCGAAGGATTTGCCGCGCGTGATGCGCACCGTGGGTCAGTGGGTCGGCAAGATGCGGCGCATGGCGGCTGAGTTCCAGGGCCAGTTCGCGCAGGCGATGAAGGAAGCCGATCTCGACGGGGTGAAGAAGGAGTTCGACGGTATCCGTTCCGCCGCCAAGATCGATTCGTCCTTCGATCCGGTGATGGCGATGCGCACCGAGATGAGCCACGCCATCGAGCCGCCCAAACCCGTCGAAGCCGAGCCGGTCAGCCCCGCGCCGGCGGCGATCCCGGAAACGCCCGCAGCCGACGTCAAAGCGGCCGCCTCTTGAGCCGCCGCCCATGACCGACGCCGACATTGAGGCCTCCAAGGCGCCGCTGCTCGATCATCTGATCGAGTTGCGCCAGCGCCTCATCCGCTCGGTCTACGCCTTCTTCGCGGCGTTCCTGGTCTGCTTTTATTTCTCGCGCTCGATCTACAACATCCTGACCGAGCCCTATGTGCACGTCGTCGGCGCGGACAAGGCGACGCTGATCGCCACGCATTTCCTCGAGCAGTTCTACACCAACGTGAAGCTGTCGATGTTCGGCGCCGGCGTCATCGCTTTCCCGGTCATCGCTATCCAGCTCTACAGGTTCGTCGCTCCGGGGCTCTACAAACACGAGAAACAGGCGTTCCGGCCCTATCTGATCGCCACCCCGATCTTCTTCGCCGCCGGGGCGCTGCTCGTCTATTTCGTCGTCATGCCGCTGCTGATCCGTTTCTCGGTGTCGTTGCAGCAGGTCAACCAGCCGGGCGAGGCGACGATCGAATTGCTGCCCAAGGTCGGCGAATATCTGTCGCTGATCATGACGCTGATCTTCGCGTTCGGCGCGGCGTTCCAACTGCCGGTGATCCTCACGCTGCTCGGGCAGGTCGGAATCATCGATTCGAAGTGGCTCATCTCGATGCGCCGCTATGCGATCGTCGGCGTGGCCGGCGTCGCCGCGATTCTCACGCCGCCCGATCTGATCAGCATGTGCTCGCTCGCCGTGCCGATGCTGCTGCTCTATGAGGGCGCGGTGATTGCGGTGAAGCTGATCGAAAAGCGACGCGCCAGCGCGAACAAGACGATCTGAGCGCTCATCATGCGCTATTCCGACATGGCCCTCGCGGTCGGTACGGCGACCGTGTGGGGGCTCTCGTTCATCGCCATCCGCACGGGGCTGGAGGACGCGCCGCCGTTCCTGCTCTCCGCGCTGCGTTTCGCCTTGGCGGCGTTTCCGGCGCTGCTGTTCATCAAGCCGCCGGCTGCCGCCCTCGGCAAAGTGGCGCTGTACGGGCTGCTGATCGGCGTCGGGCAATTCGGCTTGCTGTTCCTGGCGATGCGGCTGGGCATGCCCACCGGGCTCGCCTCGCTCGTCGTCCAGGTGCAGGTGTTTTTCACCATTCTCATCGCCTGGATCGTCTTGCGCGAGCGGCCGACCCGGCCGCAAAAGGTCGCGACGCTGGTCGCCTTCGCCGGGATAGCGACGATCGGCTCGGCGCGGCTCGGCGGCGCGCAGTTTTGGCCCTTCGCGTTGACGCTCGCCGCCGCCGCGTGCTGGGCGCTCGCCAATATCGTCGGCAAGACCGTGGGCCGCGTCGACGCGCTCGCTTTCACCGTGTGGTCGAGCCTCGCCGCGCCCTTGCCGCTGCTGGCGATCTCATTCGCGCTGGAAGGGGGGCAGACGCTGCCGACGCTCGAACATCCCACGTGGAATCTCGCGATCTCGCTGGCCTTTCTCTCCTTCGGCGGCACGCTGTTCGGCTTCGGCGCCTGGGCGCGGCTGTTGATGCGTTACCCTGCCGCGATGGTGACGCCGTTCGCGTTGCTGGTGCCGGTCGTCGGCATGGCCGCGGCGTGGATGGTGTTCGGCGAAGTCCCGCGCCCGATTGAGTTCGGGGGCGGGCTTCTGGTAATGGCGGGTCTCGGTTTCAACATCCTCGGCGACCGGCTGAAGACGCCGTTGCTGCGCGCGAAGGGATAATCCATGCACGATATCAAAGTCATTCGCGACGACCCCAAGGCATTCGACTCGGCGCTGGCGCGTCGCGGCCTCACCGCCCGCGCCAACGACCTCCTGGCCCTCGACGACCGCCGCCGCGCCGCCATCGGCGACTTGCAGCGCGCCCAGGAGCGCCGCAACTCGGCCTCGAAAGAGATCGGCGCCGCGATGGCGCGCAAGGACGCCAAGACGGCGGAGGCGCTGAAAGGCGAAGTCGCCAAGCTCAAGGAGGAGCTGCCGGACCTCGAAGCGACGGAGAAGATGTACGGCGTCATGCTCGACCAGGAGCTGATGGCGATTCCAAATCTGCCCGCCATCGAAACCCCCGACGGCAAGGACGAGAACGACAACGTCGAAATTCGCCGCCACGGCGCGCCGCCGGCGTTTCCCGAGGGGTTCGAGCCGAAGGAGCATTTCGAACTCGGCGAGGCGCTCGGGCTGATGGATTTCGAGTCGGCGGCCAAACTTTCGGGCGCGCGCTTCGTCGTGCTCAAGGGCGGATTGGCGCGGCTCGAGCGGGCGCTGATGCAGTTCATGCTCGACCTGCATACGACCGAACACGGCTACACCGAGATCAACCCGCCCGTGCTGGTGCGCGACGCGGCGATGTACGGCACTGCGCAACTGCCGAAATTCCGCGACGACCAGTTCGCCGCCGGCGACGGTTTCTGGTTGATCCCGACGGCGGAAGTGCCGATGACCAATCTGGCGCGCGACGCCATCCACGACGAGAAGAAGCTGCCGCTGCGCTATACTGCCGGCACGCTGTGCTTCCGCGCCGAAGCGGGCGCCGCCGGGCGCGACACCCGCGGCATGATCCGCCAGCATCAGTTCGAGAAGGTCGAACTGGTCTCGGTGACGACGCCGGAGCAGTCGGCGGAAGAACACGAGCGTATGACCGGCTGCGCCGAGGAGGTGCTGCAGCGCCTCGGCCTGCATTTCCGCACCATCGTGCTGTGCACCGGCGACATGGGCTTCGCCTCGAGGAAGACCTACGACATCGAAGTCTGGCTGCCGGGGCAGGGACGGTTCCGTGAGATCTCCTCGTGCTCGAACTGCGGCGACTTCCAGGCGCGACGGATGGCCGCGCGCTGCAAGGCGGCCGACGCCAAATCGACGCGCTTCGCCCACACGCTCAACGGCTCCGGCGTCGCGGTCGGGCGTTGTCTGGTGGCGGTGATGGAGAACTACCAGAACGTCGACGGCTCGATCACCGTTCCGGACGCGCTGCGGCCCTACATGGGCGGGGTGGCGCGGATCGAGGCGGCGTGAGGTCGGCGAACTCTGTAACGCCTTGGCGTGGACGGGCCGCAAGGTCGGCCACCGAAGGCCGCGGTCCGCCCGTTGCGCCGGATGTCTCAGAGCCGCTGTCAGCTCCCTGTTGACTGATAGCCATACGCGACAGCCGCGGCGGCATTGGCGGCATGAGCGTCCGCGCCTACGGCGACCGCCAATTGTGGGTATCGATTGATCGCGAGTCCGCCGACGATGACGGCCGGGCGCGCGTCGCCAAGTCGTTCGTTCAACCGCGCGACGATATTCTTGACGACTCGCAGTTGGTGGGCGAATGAGACCGACAAGCCGACAAGATCGGGTTTGCGCTCAATAACTTGATTGACGAGCGGCAATGTCGGCATGTTGGCGCCGAGATATTGCGCTTCCCAGCCGTCGAGCAGGAAAGCGTCGTACACCATGTTCAGTCCGACAGCGTGGTGATTGCCTTCGACACAGGCGAGCAAAACGCTCCTGCCATTGTCGGCGGGCCGCGGCAAGCGCAGCAAACCCATCGTCATCACCGACTGAGCGATTGCCGTCGCGATATGCTCTTGCGCGACGGTCGCTCGATTCGACTGCCAATCTTCCCCGATCTGGCAGAGGGATGGCGCAATCAGATTCTGCTCCAGATCGACCAGATTCCGTCCCTCGTCCAGACACGAGCTTGCGACCGTGAGCGCCTCGATTCGCCGGCCGGCAAGCAGGGCGGCCACGAAGGCGCGCTGCTCCGGCCAGGGCACAATGGGCGGCGACCGCGCCGCCGGCGTTTCCAATGCCTTGAGATATCCCGTCAAAGCTGCTTTCAACGCGTCGGAGACCACCACCCCGTCCGCCCGGTCCATGCGCCACGCGAAAAATGCCGCCATCCATTCGAGCGACTGCGTTAGAAGCTGCACCGGGATAGAGCGCGCGGAAAAGACCTCGGCGAGCCACACCAGATAATCGATCATCGGCTGCAGGACGCCGAACTCCAGAACCGGCCGGAGAAATTCGAGATGGAAACCGATATCTTCGCGACAGGCCTCCATGCCGTGCGCGCCAAATTTCTCGTAGATCGATTGATTCGCTGCATCGAAATAGAAGCGGTCGCTCACGACCGTGATCGCCTCGGAACGAAGCTCCTGATACCGATGCAGGCCCTTCGTTCGCAGTATCATTAAGTTACCTTCCATCGCCGCTCCGATTCCTCCCCGATCAATGCGCAAACATTTTGAGTATTTGAATTTCTGCACTTCGGAGAACCAGCTTGATCGCTTTGGGAACGCCATTGTGCGACGGATGGTATTCAGGGCCGTCATGCCGGTAGCGGTAGCTCTGCTCATCGCTCCAACGCGTCTCGAGCCAGATCTCGGCCTGATTGTCGACCGGGCTCATCGCTTCCATGCCCAAGAATCCCGGCGCACCGTCGACGAAATGCGGCCGATCTCGAAAAGCGATCCGAACCTCGGCCGCCATGTCGTTGGCTATCAGGAACCGGCTCAATGCGACAATCATGTTGATCTCATAGCAATCCTAGGGAGGAATTTAATATTGCTTACGAAAAGTTCAAGTTATTTTCTGTAAACAATTATCTATCTCGGTCAAACTCAGCTAGGATATCGAATGCCTATCCGATTAATACATACAATTTCTACATATATAGTTGGACAAACACATCATCTGAACGTAGCAATATGCACGTTACTGAGACGAACTTGCCCGCTGATCGAAAGCAGACGCTGCGCCGGTGAGGACGTTCGACCCTCTCAGAATCGTCAAATTCAGCTGTCAGTTGCTGCTGGGCGTACTTTCAAGTTCAGCGAGTTTACGATCCAAATCATCGGCGATGCATGCGACTGCCTCCCTGAGATCCTCTTGTTCGCCGATCTCACCGACCAACACGCTTTCAGCGATCATAATATCGGCCAGCGCGTATGAAGCGTTAATCCAGCGTATCCAAGTAAATATCGGGCTCTCGACCTTATTCATATTCATAGTGCCTGGATCAACTGGGTTAGTCTCGCACAACGGATGTGATGAACAACTTTCGTCCATCATGCCTGTTCCGATCACGAAGGAATTCAGAGGGGAGAACGCCTAGAATTTTCGACAATACCAATAAACGCTCTGCTCCAGCACGAATGACGCCACTTTCAATTGCGTGAAGAGTTAGTTCGGACTCTCCTATATTTCTAGCGACATAGGACGTACTGAAGCCAGCGCCGCGCCGGATTAGACTGATATTTGCACCCACGAGGCGATCTACGTTGTTTTGACGTGAGTTATTATGCATTGATCCCCTCCCGAAACGTGTGTCTAGTCGCAAATAGAGACATCGCTTTTATTGCACGCCCGCAACTTTGTGGCGACCCTCGGAAACTACTCACGGGGTTGCGCCGTCGATGAGTGTCAAACGTCACCAGGAATTACTGCGCACGCGGCCCAAACTCTGGTTAGCGAGGCAAGCGTATTCCAAGTAGCGCCCTTTGCGCTCGGAACCGGCCATTCCGCTTTCGCCATCAGCGGTGTCGGCGTGGCGCACTGGCTCAAATATATGTAGTGACCGCGTGTCTTATCTTGGTAGGCAGGAATATTGTGTCAATTTCACGTTGCCGTTTCGCAACAACCGGCATGACCGACGATCCTCTCGACGCCAGGAAGGCGCGCTGCGATTCTATCCAGTACACTCTGCTTCCTTGGCTGCGCCAGGACGTCGCCCCGCTGACCGACGCGTTCCGACGTCTCGTGACGCTCCATGGCGTAATCCGCTTCGAAGCCTTCCTTCCCGAACCCCCGCTCAGCCCCGGCCGCCCTGAAGCGAGACGGATATCGGTCAATGGATGACGGTCACAGCTTGCTCAGGCTGCGCAATCTTCTGAATCAATTGAAGCTTCCTCCTGCCCATCAAAGCGAGTTGTTGACAGGGAGGGAAGTTGGCGCATCTATTTTGCCGCGTCGCCCAAGCAAAAGGCCGGACGTCTTCGCCCGGCCTCGATCAGATCAGAGCGCCCTTAGCGGGCGGGCCCACTCACCAGTGGTTGCGGAAGCAATGGAAACCTTCCGGCCCAGAATGCCAACCGGGCGGGCAAGTAAAGCGCGGACGGCAATGCCCGTAGGGGCCGCGGGTCCAACCCGGGCCGCAGCCATAGGCGACTTTGGCGATGGCGGCGTTATCGGTCGCAATCGGCGCGATCGGCAGGGCGTTGGCCGAGAGGGTAGCGAGACCGAGGCCCGCTGCGAAAGTGAAAATAGCAAGTTTACGCATTTGAGGTCCTCCTCTGCCGAGGTCGGCTGCGAGTCGTCCCTCGGCGTCGGGAAATATTGCGCAATCAAACTGAACTGGCCATGAACCGAGAATGAACAGCAGATGAATGGCGGCGATTTCAGCTCGGGGCCGTGGTCCAGGGATGCGCTTTGTAGAGCAATTTTCTGCAACGGGGCCGCGCCCACCGGACCGCGACGGAGGATTTTGTCGCGCCGGCGGTCGCGTTGTCGGCTTGACGAGCGGAAACGCGTCGCGCGAATCGTCTCGCCGGGTTACAAGGTTCGCGGAACGAAATGATCGAGGACCTCGGCGAGAATGCGCATTCTGCTCAGCAATGACGACGGCATTCACGCGCCGGGGCTCAAAATCCTGGAGAAGATCGCGCATGCGATCAGCGACGACGTTTGGACGGTGGCGCCGGAGACCGACCAATCGGGCGTCGCCCATTCGTTTTCCCTGAGCGATCCTTTGCGACTGCGCGAAATCGGGCCAAGACATTTCGCGGTGCAGGGCACGCCGACCGACAGCGTCATCATGGCGGTGCGTCAGGTGATGCAGGACAAGAAGCCGGACCTCGTGCTCTCCGGCGTCAACCGCGGGCAGAACGTCGCCGAGGACGTCACCTATTCCGGCACCATCGCTGCGGCGATGGAGGGCACGCTGCTCGGCATTCCCTCGATTGCGCTGTCGTTGTCCTACGGCGGCCCCGAGGGGCGCGACAAGCCTTATTGGGATTGCGCTCAGACCCACGGGCCGACGGTCATTCGCCGCATCCTGGAAATCGGCATTCCCCCCGGCGTGTTGATGAACCTCAACTTTCCCGCCTGTCCCGCGGCCGACGCGCAGGGGCTGGAAATCACTTCGCAAGGCCGGCGCGCCGCCGAACTGATGCGTGTCGAGCAGCGCCGCGACGGCCGCGGCATTCCTTATTATTGGCTGATGTTCCAGCGCGCTGGATTCGTCCCGCCCGCGGGCTCCGATCTCGACGCGCTCGTGCGGCGCCAGATTTCGCTGACGCCGTTGAAACTCGACTTGACCGACGAAGCCGAGAAGCGTCGCTACGCGCAAGCGTTCGCCGCTTTCTCCCTGAGGACCGCGAATTGAGACCATGAACCGTTTGCCGAGGGCAGGGGAGGCTGAGGAGCGCGCGCAGTTCATGCTGCGGATGCGGGCGCGCGGCGTCAGCGACGTGCGGCTGCTGCGCGCGATGGAATTGACGCCGCGCGCGTTGTTCATGCCTCAGCGCTACGCCGATATTTCCGCGCGCGACATCGCCTTGCCGATCGGCTGCGGTCAGACCTCGCCGCCGCCGTCGATGCTGGCGTCGATGATCGAGGCGCTGCGTCTCGACGAGGAGTCGACGGTGCTGGAGATCGGAACCGGCTCCGGCTATGCGGCGGCGCTGATCGCCCAGATGTGCGGCGAAGTGACGTCGCTGGAGCGCTGCCAGTCGCTCGCGGTCGAGGCGCAGTCGCGGCTGTCCGCCTTCGGGTTGAAGCGCATCGGCGTGCATTACGCCGATGCGCTGTCGCTTTCCACCTCGCGGGTGTTCGACCGGGTGATCGTCCATGCGCTGGTCGAGCCGCCCGCCGAACGTCTCACGCGCTTCGTCGCCCCGGGCGGCGCACTGGTCGCCGCCATCACCGGCGAAGCGCCGTCCGAACAGCGCATCTTGCGCGTCACTCGCGAGGGGAACGGCGCGCTGCAGGCCAGCGTGCGCGGCGTGGTGCGCACTTTCATGCCGCTGGTGGAGGGACTCGCGCGGGCCTTGTAGATCGAGTCGTCCCGCACAATTTTACGCGAATGACAACGGCCTGTTCATCGTAAACTCGACGTTAACCCGCGGCGGGCAAACTCTCGACATGTACGGGTTTTGCGTTGAGGGTATGAAGTCGATGTCTCAGAGCGTCGCGCTGTTCGAGGGACGAAACGTCGTCCGTTTCGTCCTTGTCGGCATCCTCGGAGGATGGCTTTCCGGCTGTTCCACGGACGCCTCGCGGTTTGGCGACGCGGGCAAGGATCCTTTCGCCAATCCATTCGGGCTGGCGTCCAACACGGCGCCAACCTCGACTCCGTCGGTCGCCTCGCAACCGTTGCCCGGCAACGTCGACACCGCCTACGCGGTTCCGGCCAAGCCCAGTCCCTACCGCGCCGGCAATCCGCCCGCGTCGCCGCCGGTCGTCTATACCGGCTCCATTCCCGCGGCGAACCCGCAGCCCGTGTCCGGCTCGGCCTCCGGCTGGTCGGCCGTCGGGGGAACCCCCGTGGTCGTCGCCGAGGGCGAGTCGCTCGATACGCTGTCGCGCCGCTATGGCGTGCCGACCCAGGCGCTGCTCGGCGCCAATGGCCTGAAGTCGCCCTCGCAGGTGCATCCAGGCATGCGCGTCATCGTGCCCGTCTACAACGCGCGCAACGTCACTGCGGCGCAGCCGATCCCGACCGCGACCGAGCCGAAGAAGCGCCACGGCCTCGACGCCGCCAAAGCCGACTCGAGCGACGACGAAGATACGACGCCCGCCAAGGCCAAGCCCAAGGTCAAGAAGACCGCCGACAGCGGCGACGACGCCGACGCGCCCGTCAAGACCAAGGCCAAGAAAGCGGTGGTTGTCGACGATACGGATTCCAACGCGGCGCCGGCGAAGGCCAAGGCCGCGCCGGTCAAGGACAAGCCCGAGGCCGCGAAGGACAAGCCCGCGACCGCCAAGGACAAGACCGCCCTGGTCAAGCCGGAGAAGCCGCCCGTCAAGCGCGACCCCAAAGTCGCCATGGCGGACGCCAAAGCTCCCTCCGTCAACGTGACGACCGGCCGCACCGCGCCCGAGACGACCACGCCGCCAGAAACCTCCAGCGACGCCGACAAACAGGGCGCCGCCCCCGAGTTCCGCTGGCCCGCCCGCGGTCGCATCATCCAGGGTTTCAAGGACTCCGGCAACGACGGCATCAACATCTCCGTGCCCGAGGGCACCTCGGTGCGCGCGGCCGAGAGCGGCGTCGTCGCCTATGCCGGCAACGCCTTGAAGGGTTATGGCAATCTGGTGCTCATCAAGCATCCCAACGGCTTCGTGACCGCCTACGCCAACAACGGCGAACTGAGCGTGAAGCGCGGGGAATCGGTGAAGCGCGGGCAGGTGATCGCCAAATCCGGCGATTCCGGCAACGTCACCGCGCCGCAGTTGCACTTCGAACTGCGCAACAAGGCCGGCGCGCCAGTCGATCCCACCGCCTATCTCGCCGGAATCTGAACGTTCGCTGGCATCAGTTAAGTCCAGCGCTCCAGTCTGGATGTTGCGTCGGAGCGATCGAGGGTCCCGTTCAGACCCTCCTCGGAACTCCGCCGCCAAGAGCGAGGACGGGTCCCACGAAAGGCCCGTCCTCGTCCTACGTTTCGAGCGTTCTGATTCGTGGCTTGACGAGTCGCTATTTGCGACGCCGACGCGGGTCGGCTCGAGCGGGAAGCACCGGAACGCCTTGTCCTCAATGCGGATAAAGCTGTTTCGCGGCGGCCAGATCCATGGCGCTGAGCGCTTGGTTGCCGGACCCGAGAAAGTAGTTCTCGATCGACGTCGAATTCGCGTTGTCGCCGAAGCCCAGCGCGTGGCCGATCTCGTGAAGCATCAGTTGTTCCAGCGACGTATTCGCGCCGCTGTAGGTAAGGCCGTTCGACCCGGAAACCAGCGATACGTCGGATGTGCTGTCGAGCAGAATCTGCGCGCCGACGATCAGTTCTGAATTGGAGCCGAGCAGCGTTTCGCCGAAGACTCCGGTCTGGTTTGCCGCGAGGTTCGTCCAGTTCACCGCGATTTGGCCGCCAGTCGTGACCTCTTGGAATGTCAACCCGGTCCGCTCCCCAAGCGGCAAAGGCCTGTTGCGCCGCCGCCAGTTCCGCCTGTTGCTGCGCCGCGGTAGCGTTGGGATTTGCGGCCAAGTTCCAGGAGACGGTCGACGTCTCCCATTTCGGCCCGGCGAGCACGGCCTGCTGATCGTTTTGCGTCGTCGTCGTATTCACGTCCTGAAGCCCAGTAGAGACCACGGCGCTCGCGATATTTCCGCCGACTACGGACGCCGCGCTGTTCGCCAATGTCGTAAGCGCAGCGCTCGATCCGCCGAGCGTGGCGTTGACCGCCGAGGCGTTGCCGCCGAAACCCCAAAAGTCGAAGACCAGGTTGAACAGAAAAGTCAGGCCGTCGCCGAGCGATCCGGTGATGCTGCCCGAGATCGAGCCATCGGTATAAGTCGTATCGCTGGAGCCGGATATCGATCCCGTGTCGTTGACGCCGTTGTTATAGACCGTGTCGCCGGAACCGGTCCCGCTGGTCGTGTCGTTCGAACCGTTGTTGGTCACCGTCGAATTGGACCCCGAGTTCGTGGTCGAATCGTTATTCCCCGATTGCGTCGACCAGTCGCTCGTTCCCGACAGCGACGTGACGTCATAGGCGCCGGTGGAATCGACGGTGTCTTGGTTTCCTGTCACTGTCGCCGCGTCACTGGCGCCAGTCAGAGTGGCCGAATCCTGCGAGCCCGTCTCGGAAAGCGCCGTTCCCGTCCCCGAATCGGTCGAGACTCCGTTGTTTCCGGCGAGAATGACGGTGTCGGACGCCCCGGAGGAGTTGACGACGTCGGAATTGCCGTTGGCGTAGCTCCAGCCGTTGGCTCCGTTCACCGATAGCTGATCGTCGGGTTACGGCGGGTTACGGGGACAGGATACGCATTGCGTCAATTCGTCGATCTGCTAATATTGGCCATGGCTCGCTTATCGCGCATCGTCATCCCCGACGCCCCGCATCACGTGACGCAGCGGGGGAATCGGCGTCAGCCGCTGTTTTCCGAACCGGGCGATTATGCGCTCTATCGTGATCTGCTCGCCGAGCGTTTTGCTGAGAACGGGATCGTGTGCTGGGCCTATTGTCTCATGCCCAACCACGTCCATCTCATCCTATGTCCGAAGACGGGCGCCGCGATGTCGCGCGGCGTGGGGGAGGCGCATCGGCGCTATACGGCTTTTGTGAACGCGCGGGCGCGTGTAACCGGGCATTTGTTCCAAGGGCGTTTCGGTTGCGTGGCGATGGACGAGACCCACTGCCTCAATGCGGTGCGCTATCTCGCCTTCAATCCCGTGCGGGCGGGCCTGTGCGCCGATCCCCGGGATTGGCCATGGTCGAGCGTGGGCGCGCATGTCCGGGCACGCAACGACGAGTTGGTCCGGGTCCGAACTGTGCTCGACATCGCCAAGAATTTTTCCGACTTGCTGACGATGTCGTCCGAGGAGGCGGCGGCGCTGGAAGCCTTCGAAACCCAGGAGGTCAACGGCCGCCCGCTCGGGAGCGAAGCGTTCCTTGCCGAGGCGGAGCGTAAACTCGGACGCACCCTGCGCAAGCAGAAGCCGGGACCGAAGCCCCGGACGATGGAGCTAGGTTTAATTAACGTAATGCGTATCCTGTCCCCGTAACTCCCCCGTAACTCCCTGTCCCCGTAACTCCAAGAATTTTTCCGACTTGCTGACGATGTCGTCCGAGGAGGCGGCGGCGCTGGAAGCCTTCGAAACCCAGGAGGTCAACGGCCGCCCGCTCGGGAGCGAAGCGTTCCTTGCCGAGGCGGAGCGTAAACTCGGACGCACCCTGCGCAAGCAGAAGCCGGGACCGAGGCCCCGGACGATGGAGCCAGGTTGAATTAACGTAATGCGTATCCTGTCCCCGTAACTCGTTCAGACGCGGGCGCCAAATGTCAGATTCGATCCCCTGGCGAATTCCTGCGCCAGCGAATCCATTGCAGGACCTCTGAAATTCACAGCGAGGCCGCCGGTAAAGAGTCGCGCGACATTTGCGGTTCGGTCGCCGATGGTCACTTCGGCGCCAACGGGTAGGGTCACGTCCAAACGAATCGCAGCTCCGGTATGTGACAGATCAATTAGAGCCGTCGAGTACTCGAGGCCGTCCGCTGTTCGCAACGCAATCCAACTGTCTGACATGTCGATGCGGTCCCCTTTGCGGCGATTGCGATCGCCTTGGGCTTCGCGATCGGCAAGCAACTGAATTCTCGAGGTCAGTCGTCCCTGTTTGAGTAGCGTCGCGCAGATCTCGACCGCGAACCACTCTTTCGCGCGCAGCATAATCACTCCCGCGAGTCTGCCGAGGTCCTGGACGTAGGCAACCACGCGCTCTCCGGGTTGTCCGGACCGCGAGCTCTTGAGAGCAACCCAAGTGGGTGAAATCCTGAGAGTCGAACAAGGAAATTCGGAGCCGTCAGGAAGCATGTAGCGACCCGTCAAGATCAGGGAGGTCGGTTCGAGCCGAGACACTTCCTCGCGTCCGTCCATATTGACGACCGACCACTCGTGGTCCCGGACGGGTGAAAACTGATCGTGAACTGCCCCACGGTCGCGCCAATCGCGTATGTCGACGGGAGGCCGCTCGCGAAGGTTTGAGAGTCTGTTCTCGGCCATGTTGCGCTACTCCGACAATCACTCAGGTGTAAGGTGACGCGCCCGCAATTTCCAATTAAGCCAGTTTGAACGACTAGGGTTTGCCGGTCGCGTCACGGCAATCCCGTTTTGATCCGCAGGCGGATTGACACTATTCCGCCGCCGCCATCTGAGCGAATCCTTTGTTATTCCCATAAACCAGACGCGCGGTCGCCAGCACCTCCGCGACCCGCCCGGGCGAACTCGGGTGGCCGACGAGAAAACCCTGGATTTCCGTACAGCCTTCCGTTGCCAACGCCGCAAGCTGCTCGTCGGTTTCGACCCCTGACGCGGTCGTCTTGATATGCAGGCTGCGGCACAGGTCGACGATGGCGCGGACGAAGTGGATCGCCTCCGGTCGGTCGTCCAGATCGCGGACGAACGAACGATCGATCTTGACCTTGTTGAACGGGAACTGCCGCAGAAAGTTCAACGACGAATAGCCTGCGCCAAAATCATCCATCACGACAGCGACGCCGAGTTCACGCAACTTATGCAAAGTCGCAACATTTTTGACGCTGTTTTGAAGCATCACGGTTTCGGTGACTTCCAGCTCCAACCTGTGGGGCGCCAGCCCGGTTGCCGTTAGCGCCTCCTGAATCAACGGAACTAGGCTGACGTCTCGGATTTGTTCAGGCGACACGTTCACAGCGACGCGAATACTGTTAGGCCATTGCGCGGCCTGCCTGCAAGCCTCCCGGATCGCGAATTCCGTCATGGGGATGATGAGGCCGCTCTCTTCCGCCGTGTCGATGAATTCCGACGTCGCTGTCAGGCCGCGCCCAGGTTTGTCCCAGCGCAATAGAGCCTCGAACGCGCAAACCTCTCCCGTTCGCGCCTCGAAGATCGGCTGGTAGGCGAGTTCGAATTGGTGTTCGGAGATTGCGTGGCGCAGTTCGCCTTCCAAGCGCTGGTGATCGCGAGTTCGCGAATCCACGTCTGGCTCGAAGAAGCGGTAGACGCCGCGCCCCTGGGCTTTGGCTAGGTAGAGCGCGACGTCCGCGTGCTTCAGCATAACGTCCGCCGAGATCGGCTCGTCGTTCGACATTTCGATCCCGACGCTGGCTCCGATCCCGATCTCCTGCTGTTTGATCGTGTAGGGAGCCGACACGACGTCGATCAACTGTCTCGCCAGCCGTGCGACTTCGTCGGCGGCCACAACGCCCGAAAGCAAGATCACGAACTCGTCGCCGCCGAATCTCGAGATCGTCCCCCGCCCTCGGATCGTCTCCTGCAGCCGCGCGGCGACTTGTCGCAGGAGATCATCGCCGACATCGTGCCCCAGTGTATCGTTCACCGTCTTGAAGCGATCCAGATCGATAAAGAGGATCGCGAACCGGCCGCCGCGCGCTGTTTGGTCCAGCATCTGTGCGAGGTGCTCCGTTAGGACGGACCGATTCACGAGCCCGGTCAGCACGTCGTGTTTGGCCAGGAAGGAAATTTTCTCTTCCGCCTGGCGGCGCTCGGTAATGTCCTCATGTGTCGCCACCCAGCCTCCGTCAGGCAACGGTTGACTTTGGATGGCGAGGGTCCGACCGTTGCCGAGCTCCAACACGGAGGCGCCAGGCGCTCGGGCGCGAGCGATCTGTTCGATTGAGTCCAAATAGGTCTTACGATCGATATCCCGTAGGCCTGCATGCTCGCTGATCGCTTCGACGATGTCCGAAATTGTATCGCCCGGACGTACGAACTCGTCAGGAATTTCGTACAGGTCTCTGAATCGTTGGTTGGTAACGATCAAGCACATGTCTTTGTCGAAAAAACAAACCCCTTGGATGATGTTTGAGAGCGCGACGTCGAGTTGCCCGTGAGCCATCTGGGCCTGGAGCTTCTCGGCCGCGAGCGAAAGCTCGGAGATTTCGAGGCGACGCACTTGCCGGGCGAAGACGTAAAGCAACCCCGCCACCACGAAACACGCAAAAATGCCCGCGGCGACGATCCAGAGGCGTTCGTGCTTCCACAGAGCCAGCGCCTCGGCCGCAGGGGCCGAAGTCTTGAGCACGAACGGAAGGTTTCGAAATCGGCAGACCGAACCGATCACCGGGGCGCCGTCGAGAATGTCAGGACCAAAATAGGCGTTGCACGTCCCCATGCTCATGGCGAGTATTTCGCGGGTCGCGGCCTTTACGCTCGTCGCCTCGCCCGTGCGCGAATATTGCGCCAAAACATCGCCGTCCTCGTTCATCAAAGTGACCACGCGCCGTGGCGGCATGGCGATCTGGTAGAAGTCCTGAAAGGCGTGCGCCGACAAATTGGCAAGAATCACGCCGGCGAATTGTCCGCGAGAATCCGTCAGGCGCCGCGCCAGAACAAAGCCCTCCTTGCCAGCCTCTACACGCGTGACCGTCGCCGGACTCGCCCGCAAGAGTTTGAAAACATTTCTGGAGGAGAAGTTGTCGTCGCTCGCCAACCCGCGTGGCGTCCCAGCGACCACGTCGCCAGAAACGTCGACGAGAGCGAACGAGCCGAACTCAGCCACCGCACTCCCGCGTTCGGTCAACAGCGCGGAGACGCGCTGACCGACAGTTTCGGGCGGGAGCGAGGAATTCGCAATTTCCCGGTCGACTTCGATGAGAACTTTGTCGATTCTCTCGAGCAAGTGCGCGGTTTGCGCGGACATGCCGCGCGCGAGGTTGTTCGTCGCGGTCTCATAAGCGGCGATCGAGGCCTCGCGCTGCATCGAGATGGCCACGACATCGCTCACCGAGATCGCAACCATCAAGACGAGGCCGATAGCCACGAAACGATTGAACCACGACGGACGTTCAGGCCGCGCCTCCGGCCTCGGCCCGGAGACGCCCTCAAGCAGGTCGCGCGCAACGATTTGAGTTGACGAGGACATGCGAATGGCTTCGAGAACCTCGGGAAACGAGCTTTCTGCGGCAAGTCGAATTGGGCCGCCGGAACCGGGGCGTTACGTTGCATCGACGACCAAGGGCGTCACGGCGCACGAAAAGCCTCGAAGCGAAGATTCCGGGTCGAAACCGGTATGGTCGTTCGGCATCATGCCATCCCTCCGGCGCAAGCTAGCGACAGGCAAGGAAACGCCATCGCCATAGGTTGCAGGCCATTGTGAAACAAAGGATTAAAAACTCGCGCTGAAGTTGCGAATTCGGTGCGATGCCGTGCATCCGGACTTCCAGTGACGGTCCGGTTAATTTTCCGCCGTCCGTGTTGTCAGTTCTTTCGGATTACGGGGACGCGGATTACGGGGACGCGATACACATTTCATGATCTCCTCCCTTTCGGCATGCGCCGTCGCGCTCGTCTGTCCGTGCTCGCCACGCGGCCACGCCATGACACGTAAGCCGTTGATATTGGCTCGCCGGCGCCAAAGCTGGCGCGTCCGATAGATCGGGGAGGCATGTCCGGTCGCACGGGAGTTACGGCGGCAGTGCGATCTATCGCGATCCGCTCGCTCGTCGTGAAGACCTGCCGCAAATCCACGCACCGCTGCTCTCCAACCTGTGGCCGCATTCTGCCGACACACGCCCGACCTCCGCAAACCCTTCGCCGCGACGCGGGCCAGATCTGGCGACGTTGCGACCGCAACGCCATTCACCATCCGCCGCCGCTCTGACCATGCCCAATTTTGGGCGCCGACACGGGCAAATCGACGACAGTGCGCTCTAAGCGCCCTGCCTCCCCTCCAGGCGCCTCGTCCTCGCGCGCCGCGTCTTTCCGTGTCGGACCGCGCGGAAGCGGTCGCGGACGGCGGCCCAGGCGGGCCTCCAGCGAGGTCAGAAACGCCTCGGAGCGGAACGCCGGCCGACGCTCCGGTTTCCGTGACGGCGGTTGCGCCCGCGCGGCCGTCGCGCCTTGCTGCGCCATGACTTCCGCCCCGGGCTCGACCGATCGTCTCGCCATCCTGCTCACGCTCGGGCTGTGCGTGGCGCGGCGGTTCAACCAGGTGGCGGCGAAAGTCGCGCTCGTCGATTTCAGGCCGGTGAGGAAGGTGACGCAGCGGGAAACTGTCGAACCGAGCAAAACGCGACTATATCAATCTGTTATGGCGACGTTCTTAAGCAGCGCTCGGCGTATCGCGCCGGTGAATTGTCGGCCTTCACCTTCACTTCTCCCGTGGTCGGCGTGTTCGCCGGTTATGCGTTGCTCGGCGAGCCGCTGACGGCCGGGTTGCTCGCCACGCTCGGCCTCGTCGCCGGCGGGCTCCTCATCGTCAACTGGCCGGGCAACGCCTTCATCCTTCGAGCGTTTTCCCGAGCCGGCCGGCGAAATCCTGGATGAACTGCCAGGCGGCGCGGCCCGAGCGCGAGCCGCGCGTCGTCGCCCATTCCAGCGCGTCGCGCTCGATCTCCTCATGCGGCGCCGACAGCCCGAAGCGCTGGCAATAGCCGTGGACCATTTGCAGATATTCGTCCTGCGAGCAGCGGTGGAAGCCGAGCCACAGGCCGAAACGGTCGGACAGCGAGACCTTTTCCTCGACCGCCTCGCCGGGGTTGATCGCCGACGAACGCTCGTTCTCCATCATGTCGCGCGGCAGCAGATGGCGGCGGTTGGAGGTCGCGTAGAACAGCACGTTGGCCGGGCGTCCCTCGATGCCGCCCTCCAGCGCCGCCTTCAGCGATTTGTAGGAGGTGTCGTCGCCGTCGAACGACAGGTCGTCGCAAAACACCAGGAACTGATGGGCGTCGGCGCGCAGCAGGCCCATCAGGTCGGGCAGGCTCTCGATGTCCTCGCGGTGGATTTCGATGAGTTTCAGCGGCCGCGGCAAGCCGGCGGCGGCGTTGATATGGGCGTGGGCGGCCTTCACCAGCGACGACTTGCCCATGCCGCGCGCGCCCCACAGCAGCGCGTTGTTGGCGGGCAGGCCGCGGGCGAAGCGCAGGGTGTTCTCGACCAGCGCGTCGCGGACCCGATCGACGCCGCGCAGCAGCGCGATTTCGACGCGATTGACGTGGGCGACCGGCTGCAAGGCGCGGCGCTCGGCGCGCCAGACGAAGGCGTCGGCGGCGGCGAAATCCGGCGCCGGCGGGGCGGGGGGCGCGAGCCGCTCCAGCGCGGCGGCGATGCGGGCCAGGAGGGTCGGCAGATCGGAAGCGGGCAGGTCTTTCATGGCGCGCGGATTTGCCATATTGTCTCGCGCTACGCCAGTGAGTGAAGTTTGCCTTGTGGTCCCGTAAAATGGCAGCGGCCTTTCGAGCCAAGGGCGCCGCGATGAAAAAGATCCTTCTGTCCGCCGCCGCGATTGCGCTCATGACGAGCGCGGCCCATGCCGACGCCGACATAAAGACCCTGTTCGCCAACGCCAAGGGGCATACGCCGTCGGGCTACGTCTGCTTTGCGCGCATCTACGACGACGCCCATATGAAGGCGCATCCCCAGCAATATGTGACGAAGATCCGGCTGCTCGCCGCCTATGACGACGAGATGAAGGATCTGCGCTCCGTTTCCCTCACGTTGGAGGCGATGTTCCGCAACCGCAAGGCCGCGTTGCGGCTGGGCGGGGGCTGCGATCTCGTCGCCGGTGACGAGCCGACACAGTGCCCGATCGGTTGCGACCAGGGCCAGATCGAGGTCAAACTGCGGGACCGCGACACGCTGATCATGACCCTGCCGGCCCATCCGACGCTCTGGCGCCCGACCGCCCGGGACCCCGACGCCGGCGTCGACAACGCCATGGGGTCCGACGACCGGGTGTTTCGACTCGATTCGGCGCCGCTCAACGCCTGCATCGGTCTCGGCGCCGCCAAGAAGGACGAAGCCGTGTTGCGGAGCGCGAAATGATCGCCGCGCGCCGCCGGTGGCTCGGGCTGTTGGGGTCCGGGCTCGCCGGATGGGCCGCCGCGCCCGCCGCCGCCGCGACCCGCCGCGACCCCGACGCCGTCTACGACCTCGTCGACATCGGCAAGGCGGCGTTCGTGCTCGGCGCGCTGCGCAATCATCTGGCCGGCGCCGAGGGGTCGCCGAAACTCGCCGTCGTCATCCACGGTCCGGCGATGAAATCCTTCGTGCGCAGCGAAGCGCAGCCGGAGATCGTCCACGACACGGCCGAGCGCATGAAGTCGGGCGTCACGTTTTACGCCTGCGTCAATACGCTGGCGGGGCTCGGGCTCGAGATCGGGGAGTTGCTCCCCGGGTTTGCGCTCGCCGAGCGCGGCGGGGTGGTGAAGCTCGCGGAACTGCAAGGGCAGGGCTGGGCCTATCTTCGTCCCTGAGGGACTTCGGCTTGTCGGGATTCCGCTCCAGCTACATTGGGGCTAGTAAAGCGCCCAGTCGATGCTATCTCTTGTCCGACGTCCCGGGCCTTGAACCCGGTTAACGGAGAGACAGATGGCGAGACTATCGCGACCTAAAGTCATGAGCCTGACCGACGCCGCCGCCGCGCGCGTCAAATCCATCATCGACGCGTCCGGCACACCGGCCGTCGCGCTGCGCGTCGGCGTGAAGAACGGGGGATGCGCGGGCGTCTCCTATACGATGGAGCTGGCCGAGCGCATCGAACCCACGGACGAGGTGATCGACGACAAGGGCGTCAGACTGGTCATCGATCCCAAGGCGGTGCTGTTCCTGCTGGGAACCGAGATGGATTTCAAGGTCGACCGGCTCTCGGCAAACTTCAGCTTCCGCAATCCCAACGAGACGGCGGCCTGCGGCTGCGGCGAGAGCCACGCGATCACGCCGGCCGCGGCCGAAGCCTTGGAAGCCGGGGCCTGACGTGGACCGCGAAGCGCTCGAGGCGCTTTTCGAGCCTTTCGGCCCGGTCAGCGTCAAGCGCATGTTCGGCGGCGCGGGTATCTACGCCGACGGCCTCTGCTTCGCCCTCGAACTGGGCGGCGAAGTGTTCGTCAAAGTCGATGCCGAAACGGAGGCGGTGTTTCGCGACGCCGGCTCGTCGCCGTTCGTCTACCACGCCAAGGGCAAGCCGATGACGATGGCCTATTGGCGTCTCGCCGCCGCCGCCTACGACGATTCGGACGAATTGAGGCGCTATGCCGCGCTCGGCCTCGACGCCGCGCGCCGCGCCGCGGCGGCCAAGGCCAAACCGAAGCCCTCCAGGAAGCCGCCTGCGAAACGCAAGGCGTAAGCGCGTTCACGCGGGTTTACCTCGGCGAGGGCGCGTGCTAGAGGCCGCGGCTCGTAAAGCGCGCGCGCATTCGAAGGTTTTTCTATGCAATCGGTTCTCATCGTCGTCCACCTGTTGGTGGTGATCGCCCTCGTCACGGTCGTGCTTTTGCAGCGTTCGGAAGGCGGGGCGCTCGGCACGGGGGGCGGCGGCGGCTTCATGACCGGCCGCGCGCAGGCCAATGCGCTTTCGCGGGCGACGGCGATCCTGGCGACGCTGTTCTTCGTCTCGGCGTTGGCGATGTCGATTCTCGCCGGCTGGAATCGGGCGCCCAAATCGCTGCTCGACGCCAATGCGCCCGCCAATTCCGCGAGCACAACCGGACAGACGAAGAAGGACTCCGCGCCGAGCAGCGTGCTCGATCAGTTGAAGGCGCTGGAAGGCAGCGCGCCCAAGGCGCCCGCCGAGTCGCCCGCGCCGCCGAAATAAATCCAGGTCGGGATCGAGGCGTGCCGAAGTTCCGCAGCGCCCGGCGAGTCGGCCATCGCGCCGACCAGATGTTCGATCTGGTCGCCGACGTCGAGAGCTACCCGGAATTCCTGCCCCTATGCACGGGCCTGCAGATTCATCAGCGCCGTAACGACCCGTCGGGACGCGAGGTGCTGATCTCGGACATGAGCGTCGGCTATCGCGGCGTGAGCGAGCATTTCACCACCAGGGTGACGCTCGACCGTCCCAAGCACAAGATCCTCGTCGAATATGTCGACGGGCCGTTCAGCCATCTCGAAAACATCTGGCATTTTCACGGGGAAGGCGGTTCCAAGACGATTCGCGCCTGCCGGGTGGAATTCTTCATCGACTACGAGTTTCGCAACAAGATGCTGGGCGGGCTGATGGGGTCGATGTTCGATTCCGCCTTCCGCAAATTCGCCGAGGCCTTCGAGGCGCGCGCCGATATCGTCTATGGGACGGGTGGGGCGGCCGAATAGCAACGGCGCCGCGATCTCAGATCGCGGCGCATCCGTCGATGTTGCAAATTTCCGCAAAGGGGTGCGAAGCGCCCGGCGCCATGCCGGGCCATCGTCTGTGATCCAATGAGAACAGAAGCGCCCGGCTGTCGACCGTAAACTTCGTTCTCCTCTCGCCCCGAGCTACTGGAGACAACGCCAAGTCACACTGCCGGCGCCGGCCCTGTGTCGCCTACCACTCGCTCAGGGGGGAGGCTTGAAACAGAAAGAAAAATACTCCTGTGCTAGTTAAAAATCAATTGTGCAGCTACGCTAAGATCGCATGGCAGCTTTGCCTATGCTGAAATACAAAAGTTCAGCCCGGCGCAAGCGAGCCCGGGGTTCCGCTCCCAACCGCCGCCTCCAGCAAACCCAGCGCCTCGCGCACCGAAGCGAGTCGCACGTCGGCGCGGCCGAGGTCGCCGAAGCGGCGCTCGACGGCGACGGTACGACCGCCCGGTCCCGCGCAGGCGAAATGCACCAGGCCGACGGGTTTGTCCGCGCCGCCGCCGCCGGGGCCGGCGATCCCCGTCACGCTGACGGCGACTTGGGCGCGTGAGTTTCTCAACGCCCCCGCCGCCATTTCGCGCGCGCACGCCTCGCTCACCGCGCCATGGGCGGTCAGCGTCGCCTCCGTAACCCCCAGCAACTCGCGCTTGGCGTCGTTGGAATAGGTCACGAAGCCGCGCTCGACGATGTCGGACGAGCCGGCAATTTCGGTCAGCAGCGCGGCGACGAGCCCGCCGGTGCAGGATTCGGCGGTCGCGAGCCGCAACCCACGGCGACGAAAGGCGTCGAGCAGGCGGGCGGCGCGGGATGTGAGGTCGGCCGGAAACAGCGAAGGGGCGTCGCTCATCATCACCACCACCGCCGCCACTTGAACCACAGCAACGGGATGAGCGTGCTGGCGATGATGACGAACAGGCCCCACTGATAGCCCCAGGCCCAGTCGTATTCCGGGATGTTCTTGAAGTTCATGCCATACATGCTGGCGAAGAACGTCGGGGGGATGCCGATCACCGAGACCATTGTCAGCACTTTGAAAATGTCGTTCTGTTCGACGCCGATCAGGCCCAGGCTGGCGTCGAGCAGAAACTGTATCTTCTCCGACAGCCGCCCCTCGTGGGCGTTGAGCGAGGCGACGTCGCGGCCGATCCGCTGTAAACGGGCGTGCGCTTCCGGGGTGAGCTGGGCGCCCACTTCCGACTCGATGAACGGCGTCATCCGGTCGAGCGACAACAGGCTCTCGTCGATGAGCGAGGTGTATTCGCGCTTGCGGCCCAGGGTGACGATGGCGCGCTGCAACGCGTCGCTGTGCAGGCCGGCACGGCGCCGCTCCTTGGCGTTGGCGAAAATAGTTTGCGAGAGCATTTCCAGATTCGCCGTCACCCGTTCCAACTCGTCGGCGAGATGATCGACGATCGACTCGACGACCGCGATCATCGCTCCGTACGGACCCGGCAAATTGCGTTCGGCGGCGACCGCGGCCAAATGCTCGGGCTCGCAGGGGCGCAGCGCCGCATAGCGCACGGTGAGCAGTGCGCCGGGCGTGACCATCAGCGCGATCGGATAGGTCCCGCTCATGCCCCCTTCGGTTCGTTTCGGGAGCGGAATGGTCACGCAGAGCGCGTCGCGGCTGCGATAGAAGCGGCTCGACGACTCGATTTCCGACATTTTCTCTAACGTCGGCACCTCGACGTTCAGCGCGTTGCGTAGATATTCGACCTCGGCGGCGTCGGGCGAATGGGCGTCGATCCAGGCGATCCCCTCCGGCAGCTTCGTCGATCCCGGCCAGGGCTCATAGGTCGCGTTGGCGAAATCGTGAATCGTCAGCATGGCTCTTCCTCTTGCGTGCCTTTGTGGCCCGACGACGTGACAATCACAATGTGCGCCTTGGCGACTGTGGACGCGTCGGCGTGCCCCGCTCCGACGCATCGGCCTTCCCCCCGCAGGCTTTTTCCGCTAGGCAACCGCGCAAACAACATCACAAAACCGAGACAGTCCGTTGACCCTGCATCGCTACCGTTCGCACACCTGCGGCGCCCTCACGATTTCCGCCGACGGTGAGGTCGTCCGCCTCTCCGGCTGGGTCCATCGCATCCGCGACCACGGCGGCGTGCTGTTCATCGACGTGCGCGACCACTACGGGATCACCCAATGCGTGGTCGATCCGGATTCGCTGGCCTTCGAGGCCGCCGAGAAACTGCGCGCCGAATTCGTGGTCCGCATCGACGGCAAGGTGCGCAAGCGCCCGGTCGGTACGGAAAACATCGAGATGGCCACCGGCCTTGTCGAAGTCTACGTGCGCGAGATCGAGGTGCTCGGTCCCGCCGGCGATCTGCCGCTGCCCGTGTTCGGCGATCAGCCCTATCCCGAAGACACGCGGCTCAAGTATCGCTTCCTCGACCTCAGGCGCGACAAGCTCCACAATAACATCATGTTGCGCGGAAGAGTGATCGACTCGATGCGCCAACGCATGAAGGGGCAGGGGTTCTTCGAGTTCCAGACCCCGATCCTCACGGCCTCGTCGCCCGAGGGCGCGCGCGACTTCCTCGTCCCCTCGCGCATCCATCCCGGCAAGTTCTACGCGCTGCCGCAGGCGCCCCAGCAGTACAAGCAGCTCCTCATGATGGCGGGCTTCGACCGTTACTTTCAGATCGCGCCGTGCTTCCGTGACGAAGACCCGCGCGCCGACCGTCTGCCCGGCGAGTTCTACCAGCTCGACATCGAGATGAGCTTTATCGAGCAAGACGATGTTTTTGCTGCGATGGAGCCGGTGATCCGCGGCGTGTTCGAGGAGTTTTCCGGCGGCAAGCCGGTGACGCCCTCGCCCTGGCCGCGCATCCCCTACGCCGAGTCGCTGCGCAAATACGGCACCGACAAGCCGGACCTGCGCAACCCCATCGTGATGCAGATCGTCTCCGACCACTTCCGCGGCTCGGGGTTCAAAGTGTTCGCGCGGCTGCTCGAATCGCCCAAGAATCAGGTGTGGGCGATCCCTGCGCCCGGAGGCGGCCAGCGCACCTTTGCCGACCGCATGAACTCCTGGGCGCAGAGCGAGGGCCAGCCGGGCCTGGGCTACATCCTGTTCTTCGACCGCGCCAAGGACGAGACGACGCTGGCGCAGGACAAGAATGCGACAGGAATCGGCGGCCGCGGCCCGCTCGCCAACAACATCGGCCCCGAGCGCGTCGAGGCGGTGCGCCAGCAGCTCGGCCTGAAGGCGGGCGACTCGGCGTTCTTCGTCGCTGGCGATCCCGACAAATTCGTCAAGTTCGCGGGGCTCGCGCGCACCAAGGTCGCCATCGAGCTCAAGCTCGGCGACGACAACCGCTACGAATTCGCCTGGATCGTCGATTTCCCGATGTTCGAGTGGAACGAGGACGACAAGAAGGTCGACTTCGCGCACAACCCGTTCTCGATGCCGCAGGGCGGCTTGCCGGCGTTGCAGGAGCAGGACCCGCTCAGCATCAAGGCCTTCCAGTACGACATCGCCTGCAACGGCTATGAGCTGGCCTCGGGCGGCATCCGCAACCACAAGCCGGAAGCGATGGTCAAAGCCTTCGAGATCGCCGGCTATAGCGAGGATACGGTGGTCGAGCGCTTCGGCGGCATGTACCGCGCCTTCCACTACGGCGCGCCGCCGCACGGCGGCATGGCCGCCGGCGTCGATCGCGTCGTGATGCTGCTGGCGGGCGAACAGAACCTGCGCGAAGTCGCGCTGT
>Ga0302320_10006784_pt1 | contig 25331 bp, 26 predicted proteins | sample Bog_T0_3_FD_202130 | JGI IMG/M metagenome (GOLD analysis project Ga0302320, IMG submission 202130) | Peat permafrost microbial communities from Stordalen Mire near Abisko, Sweden - Bog_T0_3 | ecosystem: Environmental > Terrestrial > Soil > Wetlands > Peat | place: Sweden: Abisko, Stordalen Mire... | reverse complement strand
TGAGTGCCTTCGATCCGGCTCGACAGAACGGCCTCGCGGCGGATGAAGGGGCGAATGAGAATATGCGGGTTGGGCAGCCGCCCACCTTCGCCTGCAAGTCTCCCGATGAGGCGATCCGCATCAGAAAGCGAGCGGACGAGACGAGGCGTCCAATCGAAGACTGGAGGCAAGGCCGCAGGGACAAACGCACTGTAGGTGCCTTGGGAGACCTTCTGGCCCGGTATCGCTTTGCGTTGGCTCATTGGTTTCACAGGCGCTAATAGCGTCCTGCCTCTATTAGCGTTATACACGAAAAACGAAAATAGAGCGCCCACTTATTTTGCGTGAATGATAATCGAGATGCACACAATTCTCAGGTTGATCGGTTAGCAAAAGCATGATTCTTTGGTGGAGAATTGTTCCGTTGGAGGGAACAATTTGTGCTTACAATGAAATCACGGAGCCAGGGAATCGGACGTGGGCACAAACCAGATGCAATCTGGGCACACTTTTTGAAATTTACGAAAAAGTGCCAAACCTCTGCTTTTTAGCGGAAGAAGTCGCGAAATGGTCGAGGGAGAAAACCTGTTCCAGACCTCTGCAATCCAACGGAAGAGGTCAGAAAACGGACGACCTCTGCCGCGTGTGGGCAAAGGTTGCCTGTGAAAACAGGGTCAAAACCATGGGAACGTTAAGGACACAATAACGGTTACCATGTGTGCCTCAGGGCGCTAAGAACCTGTTTAAAAACTAGGTACGCGGAACCCAGGAAGCCATATTCGCGGTGAGATTGGGCCTTTAGCGTTTGGGTATGTATCGCAGCGATTTGACGGATGCGCAGTGGGCGAAGCTGGAAGTGTTGTTGCGCGAGTCGGAACCGAGGCGCCATGCCGGTGGCAGGCCGCGCAAGTATCCATTGCGGCAGGTGACCGACGCCGTGCTGTACGTGGTGAAGACGGGCTGCCAGTGGCGGCAGTTGCCGATAGATTTTCCTCCCTGGCAAACGGTCTATCAGCAGTTTCGGGCTTGGCGGCTGCAGGGGCGCTGGGAACGAGTGACCCAATCGTTGCGGGAGCAGGGCCGCAAAACCGGCGGACGCAGTCCAACTCCTACGGTGGCGATCATCGATTCGCAGTCGGCCAAGACCACCGGAAAAGGGGGGCGCGCGGCTACGACGCGGGCAAAAAGATCAAGGGCCGCAAGCGCCACATCGCCGTCGATACGCAAGGCAACCTGCTAGCGGCGGTGGTGCATTCGGCGGGGATTCAAGACCGCGTGGGCGCGCGTGCCGTGCTGATGCGTTTGTTCCGCCGCTTCGACACCGTAGTCAAGGTATTCGCCGATGGAGGCTACACGGGTACGCTGATCGAATGGGCCAAGGCCATGTTTGGCTACGATGTCGAGGTGGTCAAGCGAAACGAGATGCACACCTTCAAGGTGTTGCCCAAACGATGGATCGTGGAGAGGAACTTCGCCTGGATGGGATGGTCCAGAAGGCTGAGCAAAGACTATGAACTCTGCCCAACCTCCTCGGAAACCATGATCTGGATCAGCTTCGCACACACGCTGCTCAAACGCTACGCGTAGTTTTTAAACAGGTTCTAAGAGTGGCCATCCATTGCCCCTATTATCAATAAGTTGCCGATTGTCGATTCACTGTCACGGCAGAGGTCGCGGGTTCGAGCCCCGTCGTCCCCGCCATACATTCCAAAGAGTTTAGGAGTGTTTGGTGTCAATAGTGACAGCATAGAGATCGCTATTTTCTCAAATTCACTTTCAAATCCAGACTTTTGACTCTATCTGTCCTGATGGGTGTGTTCCCCCTATGCGTACGCAGGGTGCAATAGAGGTGCCAGCCCACCATTAGACCTCCCATGTCTTCTATCGCCGTTGCGAAGAGCGCGGGGTGCCCACTTCGTCACTCCAGTTCACGCAAGCAAATCGGGATATACCCCAAGCTAGTTGCCATAGGTTCAAATCGCCGACGTAGTCGCACCTGTGCAATTCAGGGCATACCCTGTAGACGTGAGTGTTGAGTGCAATGCACCGTTTCAACTGGTGTTGATGTTCACTTCGCTTCCAAGATCGCTGGTGAGATCGCTTGTTTGGTCCTGAATTGCGCCAGATTAGTTAGTACGATTGAGTTTGAGCCTCGTGACAAATTGGCCCTTTCTGTTTGCGCGATGCATGATACGGATGTGAGGGAAAATGCGCGATATGGAATGGCGGACTTGCGATAAAAGTGTGGCGATAGCGCCCATAGGCTTGATTCACACGCCCTTCAAGCATGCGCAAGGAACACCGATACAGGGCATAGCAGGCATGCGCGCTGAGGGTATTGTTGAAGTGCTTCCAGATCTGATTGAAGGACTTCGGGACCTCGAAGGGTTCGACAGGCTTTGGTTGATTTACCAATTCGATCGCGCCTCAGACGTGCAGCTGATTGTGCGCCCCTATTTGGATACGACGGTGCGAGGCGTCTTTGCTACACGTTCACCAGTCCGGCCCAATCACATTGGCATCTCAGTTGTGCGCCTTTTGCAAATCGAACAGAACCGCTTGCATGTCGCCGATGTCGATATGCTGGACGGAACTCCGTTGCTCGACATCAAACCGTACGTTCCCGCTTTCGACTCTTTCGAGCAATCTGGTGCAGGTTGGCTGAAAGGCAAATCCGCATCGGAGGTGATGGCCGATGGCCGATTCGAATCTGGAAATACGGAATCGAAATAGGCGGGCCAATCCCAGGCAGTTCGTCCTTTTATGCTACTGTTGATTTCACGAACGGCAGTTCATTACGTTGCTCTGCCAAACTGGCAATCGACAGGAGAAGAGGATTGAAGATCAGCGCGAGAAATGTGCTTGAAGGTAGGGTTCAGAACGTTGTCAAGGGAGCCGTCAACGGACAGGTCACTCTCGCCATGGCTGGTGGCGAACACATTGTCTCAGTCATTACAAACTCCAGCATCGATACGTTGGGATTGGCGGAGGGAATAACCGCTTACGCCATTATTAAGGCCAACGAGGTGATTGTCGGCAAAGGCGTTGATGGTGCCAAGTTGAGCGCTCGCAATGTGCTGGCGGGCAAGGTGGTGAGCTCTCATGACGGAGCAGTCAACAGCGAGGTTGAGATTCAGCTAGCCGGAGGTATGACCGTTATCGCGTCGATCACCTTGGAGAGTCTCCATGCGCTCGGGCTGCAGCAGGGCGACAAGGTTAGCGCGATCGTGAAGGCGTCCAACGTTATGATCGGCGTTTGAAGATCATTGTGACCGATTCAAAATCGTGCGCGAACCTCGAAATGCCAACGGCCTTCGAGCGGCTGGATTCATCGGTGTATTTGGCGGGCTAAACTGCGGGTTCCAGTTTTTGCCATCGACCTCGAATGGGATGCAATCCAGTGTGCCTTTAGATAGATAATCTTTTTTTGATTCCTAAAGTTCTTTACGTGAGACGGTATCGTGCAGGTGTGCGTCTAACGCCCTTAGACGCTCTGCCTTATTTCATCCTTTCAAATACCGTGCATCGTATGCATGGATGCATTCAGAGCATCATTTCGGGCCGATGCGCCAATGAATCTTGGGCACGTATAGAGTGCCGCGTCTCAGCCGCGGCCGGTCTGCGCGGCGCACATATTCCTCGGAGAAGGGATATTTGTTGCGTGGCCCAAAAGGCTCAAGAATTGCACGGTTTAGAGGCAAACTCTCCAGGATTTGAATGCATTCCTTACGCGGTCTTCATTGACCGAGCATGAAATCTCTGCCAAAATATGCCTACGAACCGGAGCGTTGCAAACGTACAGGCATCTGGCACGCAAAGCTAGGGCGGGTGGACGATTCTCTGTTTTCCTGCTTCTGCAATTCTGCTCCGTACTGCAGATTCAGTCAGCCATCTTTTTGCCTTCACAGAAAGGAGGCGAGACGTGTCGAGCCAGGACGAAATCTCCAATCATGAACGTGCAATGCAATCGAGCAGCCGTGCAAATTCAGCGCTCATGGGAATCTACGAGATCTCGAAGCTGCTCACGCGTCCGGCACGCCTGGAGGTAGCGCTCTCTGGGGTCATTAACCTCCTAGCCAGTTTCCTAGACATGAACAACGGCCTGATCGCGCTGCTTGATGATGAGGATCGGACTTCAATGGTCGTCGGCGCAGGGTGGAGCGAGGCGACAGCGAGAGAGCATTTCGAACGGCTTCCCGAACAAGCCGTCGGCCAGATCGTTGTCTCAGGTATGCCTTTGGTTGTTCGCAATATTGCAGGAAGTCCTCTCTTCGCAGATTGGGGCGAATTGAATTCTGGCGATCCTTCCACGCAGAGATCGTTCGTCGGCGTTCCGATTAAAGGAGACAACCGCACGGTCGGCACCATCATGATCGAACGGCTTGACGGCAATTCATCACCGCATACGCTGGACGAGGATGTGCGTTTTCTCACAATGGTGGCCAATCTGGTGGGCCAATCCGTCGCTCTGCAAACGCTGGTAGCCAGAGACCGAGAGCGGCTGATGACCGATCGTCACCGGCTTGAGAAAGAGTTGGAACAACGCACAGAGTTGAAGCACGACGGAATCGATTGGATCATAGGCGAAAGCGCCGCAATTCGTGAAGTGGTTGAGAAAATTCAGCAAGTTGCGCGATGCAATCTTCCAGTTTTGCTTTGTGGTGAATCGGGCACCGGTAAAGAGCTATTTGCACGTGCAATCCACGAGTACTCTCCGCGCAATGAGAAGCCCTATATCCGGGTTAACTGCGCGGCACTCTCTGAGACAGTTCTGGAATCGGAGTTGTTCGGCCACGAGCGAGGGGCTTTTACAGGTGCGATCGGATTGCGCAAGGGCCGCTTTGAGTTGGCTGATGGAGGCACGCTCTTTCTCGACGAGATCGGAGAGATTTCGGGCGCGTTCCAAGCCAAGCTGCTTAGAGTGCTGCAGGAGGGTGAGTTTGAACGGGTAGGTGGCAGCCGCACCATCAAGGTTGATGTGCGGCTGGTAGCGGCAACCAACCGCAACCTGGAAGCTGCTGTGCTGGCAGGTCAATTCCGTTCAGACCTCTACTATCGCATCAGTGTCGTTCCCATTTTTCTTCCACCCTTGCGGGAGAGGCGCGAGGATGTCGGGATGCTGGCCAAGGAATTCTTGCGCCGCTTCAATGAGGAACATGGCGTCTCGCTCACTCTCTCCAAACGCGCAATGGAGGTGCTGAGCGCTTGCGATTTCCCCGGCAATGTGCGGGAGTTGGAGAGCTGCGTAAAACGCACTGCGGCACTGGCAAAAGACTCTGTGATCGTTGTGGAAGATTTTGCTTGCAGCAATGAGAGCTGCCTTTCGCTGGTGATGGGCAAGTCGATGAACAAGATGCAGCAACAACAGGCGGGGTATATGCCCCTGCCTGTGTTCTCGCCAAATCAAGAGCGCTCCTGGCCTGTGCACAGGGTTGCCGAGCGATCGAGCGTAAGTGCGGAAAACGGCATCGAGAACAGTGAGCCCGCCGGAAGTTCGAGCAGCGCCCAAGACAATGCTACTGAACGCCAGCGCTTGGTAGATGCCATGGAGAGGTCTGGTTGGGTGCAAGCTAAAGCAGCACGGATACTGGGCCTGACTGCACGGCAGATGGGCTACGCACTGCGAAAGCACAGTGTCGAGATCAAGCGATTCTGATCATAGCTCAGAGTTCTTTATGGATCATTGGGCAGAGATCTCCTTTCCTCGATTGTGCTGACACTTTTCCACTCGGTATCTGTCGCAATGGTCTATATGCGACAAAACCCGGTTGATTTCCCTCCTTTGTCGCAATCGCGACACAATCAAAATACAGGTAAGCCAAGCGCCATCTGCAAGATCCACTTTGGCGGTCGAGTTGCAATAGACCCATGCAACACCCGCAGTCCGGGGCACTCCAACACAAAATGGGGGATGCAATGGAGAATGGCACTCGAAAGGCCGAAGCACAGTTGTTTGTGATGCAGCCAACTCCCTTGAACAGCGGACCAAAGGGTTGCGGTTCAAAGGGTGGCGGCGGCAAGTCAAGCTGCGGATCGTCCGCGGGACAAGGGGATCTGTCGCCCGAGATTTGGGAGAAGGTAAAGAACCACCCCTGCTATAGCGAAGAAGCGCATCACCACTATGCGCGGATGCATGTGGCCGTGGCGCCCGCGTGCAATATTCAGTGCAACTACTGCAATCGCAAGTACGATTGTTCGAATGAATCCAGGCCGGGTGTCGTGAGTGAGCGGCTGACTCCGGAGCAGGCAGCCAGGAAAGTGCTTGCCGTGGCCTCGAATATCCCTCAGATGACCGTACTCGGTATCGCCGGCCCTGGCGACCCATTGGCCAATCCAGAAAAAACATTCAAGACTTTCGAGCTTGTGACCCAGGCGGCGCCGGACATCAAGCTTTGTCTTTCAACAAATGGACTTATGCTTCCCGAATACGTCGACAGAATTCAGGCGCTCAACATCGATCATGTGACCATCACCATCAATATGATCGATCCCGAGATTGGCGCAAAGATCTATCCGTGGATCTACTACAACAGGAAGAAATACGAGGGAGTGGAAGCGGCCAGGATTCTGAGCGAACGTCAACTGCTGGGCCTGGAGATGCTGACCGAGCGCGGCATTCTTTGCAAGGTGAATTCGGTGATGATCCCCGGAGTTAACGATCGTCATCTGGCGGAAGTCAACAGGGAAGTGAAGTCGCGTGGCGCCTTCCTGCATAACATCATGCCTCTAATCTCCGCACCCGAACATGGCACAGTCTTCGGGCTCAACGGAACGCGTGGACCGACCGCGCAAGAGCTAAAGGTACTGCAGGATTCGTGCGAGGGCGAGATGAACATGATGCGTCATTGCCGCCAGTGCCGAGCGGATGCCGTGGGACTGCTTGGCGAGGATCGCAGCAATGAATTCACGACTGAGAAAGTCATGGAGATGGACGTTCACTACGACCTGGAGATCCGTCAAGCCTATCAGGAGGATGTAGAGAGGCAGCGCGCTGCTGTGGTGGCGGCCAGGAATGAAGAGCTGATGACGCTCGCAGGCACAGATAGCAATATCTCCATTCTGATCGCTGTCGCAACCAAGGGCGGAGGACGCATCAATCAGCACTTCGGTCACGCCAAGGAGTTTCAAGTTTATGAGGTCAGCACTTCAGGAGCAAAGTTTGTTGGTCATCGCAGAGTGGATAACTACTGTCAGGGAGGCTTTGGCGAAGAAGAAAGTCTGGAAACTGTAGTTCGCGCCATCAACGATTGCACAGCGGTGTTTATTTCCAGGATCGGCAATTGCCCACGCGAAGGTCTGCTGAAAGCCGGCATTGAGCCCATCGATCGCTTTGCGCTGGAGTACATCGAGCAGTCTGCACTGGCGTATTTCAGAGACTACCTTGAGCGAGTGCGAAGCGGAGATGTTGAACATGTGAAGCGCGGCGATGCGGATATACGGCAAGGTGCACTAATCACGACTTAAGCGCGTTGTACAGGGAGGCCAAGAATGGCGTACATGATCAAGGAATCAAACTGCACGGGATGCTCGGCATGTCAGAATGAATGTCCTAATAATGCGATCTTGGAGAAGAATTTTGCCTTCTCCATCGACCCGGAAAAGTGCACCGAATGCGTCGGCTTCTTTGATGAGCCGCAATGCGCTGCAATTTGTCCAATGCCGAAAACATGCATCATCAACCCGGACGTACCTCGATTTGCATCGGCGGTGTAGATGAGCGAGACAAACCAAATATCAATGGAATTGAGTCCTTCGGCGGAGAAGTTTATTCGCCGCATGATGCGGTGCAGCACCGGTTCAATGTCGGGATTCAGGCTCAAGGTCCGGCCGGGCGGGTGCTCCGGTCTTGCCGTAGAGTTCGATCTCGCGGCTGAGCCGGGAGAAAGCGAGATTGTTTGGACGCAAGCAGAACTTCGCATCTTCCTCGACAGTGCGAGTTGCCTGTTACTCAACGGATCGGTAGTTGACTTCATTGACAATCGTTCGGTCACGGGATTTGTGATTTCAACGCCAGGCGGAGCCGCACATGCATGTGCATCGGACTCAACGCTGGTACCGGTAGATGCTCTCGTCAGACGCTGATGCTTTAGAGAGGGGATCGCATGTTAATGCGCAAACGCGAGAGAGCACTTGACTGGCAAGGACGCGAAGTGTGCTGTACAGGCTGCGTTCACCGCGAGCTGATTCATGAAGACCGCTGCCGGCAGAAACACGTCTGCGTCCAAGATCGTTCTCCTTCACGCATTGGGGAGTTCTTTAAGACCAACCCCGGCCTGGCCAACGACTTTCTTTCCCATCCTTATTTTGAAGTGCGTGCTGCAGCGGCCAAATATGCCGATGTCTTTCGACTGACAGCTTTGCTCAACGATGATGATGAATACGTGCGCTGGAATGCGGCATTGCGGCTTCCTCGCCGCTTTCTGCTGCGGTTGCGCGATGATCCGCATCGCGAGGTGCGGATTCGCATTGCCTCGCTTCTTGAGGGTGAAGAGTTGATGCCGATGATGTCGGACCCGGACTACTTTGTGCGCCAGATCGTTGCGCAACGCATTGAACCGGCGCACCTGAAACACATGATCGACGATCCAGACCCCGAGGTGAGACGCGTAGTTGCACAGCGGATTCCCAGCGAGTTGCTGCTGGAATTGGCGGGTGATTCCGACCCATCGGTTTGTCTTGCGGTTGCCGAACGGCTAACGCCTGCGCAACTATTGCCCCTGCGTTTTCATCAAGACATTCGTGTTCGTTACGAAGCTGCTGGACGGGTTCCCGTGAGTGCTCTCGATGTTATGCGCAAGGATCGAGATCCGCTGGTGCGCGAACTGGCCGAGGAGAGACTGAGTGAGGCCCGGAGCCTTCTTGAAGACGGGCATGCTGTTCTTCAAATGAAATCGACGAGCTGTGCAGAAAGGAAGCGCTGACATGTCAAAGATAGTACGCGATGGCTGGGTAGTGGAGTTGGATGGGCCTCCGCAGTTTGAGTATGGACAAAAAGTCAGGTCAATCTGCATGGTGCGCAATGATGGCACATTTCCAGGCAGAGAGATAGGCGATGTTCTGGTCAAGAAGGGCGAGGAAGGATATGTAATCTCGATCGGGACTTTCCTCCAGCAGTACTACATCTACGGTGTCGAGTTTCTTGAGAGTGGCTTCCGCGTCGGCATGAAGCGAAAAGAACTGGAGTCGGTGGAACTTCTGGTTGCAGGAGGAAGAGCGTGATGGAAACGATTATTCCACGCTATGAATGGGGGCAGCGCGTGCAGGCGGCCGCCAACCTGTTCAACGACGGATCGTACCCACAGAAGCCATCGGAGGCTCTGCTTGTTCAATCAGGTGAAGCTGGTGAGGTTGTGCAGGTTGGTCATCATATCGACACAGGAACAGTTGTCTATATGGTCGAGTTCGCGCTGAATCGAGTCGTGGGCTGCTTCGAGCATGAGCTTGCCCCGGCGCAGTGGAATGGAGGAACAGAATGAAGGTTATGATCCGCAGGAATAGCACGGGTGCACTTTCGGCCTATGTCGCCAAAAAGGATCTGGAAGAGCCCATTGTGGAGATCGAGAAGCCGGAGATGTGGGGCGGACTGATTACGCTCGCCAATGGATGGCGGCTGGAGTTGCCCGCGATGGATGCTACAACAACATTACCGATCACTGTTGAAGCGCGAAAGCTCTTGGAAGACGAGGTGCCGGCTTGAATACCACTCCGCTCGATTCGATTGCTCAAGCATTCGACGGCGGCAGTGCAATTCCTTATCTTGGCCCCGGAGTCTTATCCTTCGATGGTGCGGGGCGCCAACTACCCGATTCGCATAAGGCACTCGTAGGACACTTAACTGCGAAGAGCAGTGTCCCCCACAAAGTCAGAAACAACCTGGGCGCCGCGGCACAGTTCATTGAGAATTTCAAGCATCGCAGTACTGTAACCAACGCGATGAATGAAGCTTTCAGTGCGGACGCGCAGCCCACCTCGCTGCACTCACTGCTGATGAGTCTGCCCACGTTGCCATTGGTTGTTCATGCCTGGTACGACGATCTTCCGCAAAAAGCGCTGCGTTCGCGCTCCAGCTGGGGCATGGCACAGGGCGTAAGCCAGGCGGAGCACTTTGGCAACTGGGTCCACTACTACACGTCAGACGGCGAATACGCCGGACTCGAAGCAGACGGAAGTTACACTGACTGGAAGACTTTACTTTACCAGCCTCTCGGCTCGGTTTGGCCCGCACACAATTTCCTTGTCTCCGACTCCGACTTTGTTGAAGTGTTGACGGAGATCGATATACAAACGCCCATACCAGATTCCGTGCAAAAGATACGGATGGGGAAAAGCTTTCTCTTCCTGGGCTGCAGATTCTCAACGCAGCTGGAGCGGCTCTTTGCGCACCAGATCATCAAGCGCTCATCTGAGAAGCATTGGGCAATCCTGCCAGAGGATATTACGCTCAACGAAGGGCGATTTCTTGAGAAGCACAACATAGAACGCATCCCAATGAGCTTGGATGAATTCGTGAATGAATTGTCGAAAAGACAGCATTTCGCGTGAAGACACTCGTCGCAGAGCCGTCGCATTCACTACAAAGAAACTCTCGATTGTCGCATTCAACACAGAACTAAAAAGACAATAACAAGCTGAAGATAAACGATTTAGTTGATTATCCTGTTTGGCACGGGGATTGCATATAGATAAGCGTACACCGGAGCGCAAGGGTGCACATCGACAGACTGCAACCTTGATCCGAAAGTCATCTGGTCACTGCATGACTTGATGCAGATGAAGACGCAGATGAAAGATCTTGAAACTCAAGAACGAATCACAGAACCGAGGAGGGGAATGATGGCGAAACTGCGGCAGATTGCATTCTACGGCAAAGGTGGAATCGGAAAGTCCACCACATCGCAAAACACATTGGCGGCGCTGGCAGAGATGGGGCAGAAGATTCTCATCGTCGGTTGCGATCCAAAGGCAGACTCGACGCGCCTGATCTTGCACGCGAAGGCCCAGAACAGCATTCTCAGCCTGGCGGCAGAGAAGGGCACAATCGAGGACATCGAACTTGAAGAGGTAATGAAGTACGGATACCAGAAGATTCGTTGCGTTGAATCCGGCGGCCCGGAGCCGGGCGTCGGTTGTGCCGGCCGCGGCGTGATTACGGCCATCAACTTTCTCGAAGAGAATGGCGCCTACGAGAACCTTGATTATGTCTCGTACGACGTGCTCGGCGACGTTGTGTGCGGTGGCTTCGCGATGCCTATCCGCGAGAACAAAGCGCAGGAAATCTACATCGTCATGTCCGGCGAGATGATGGCCATGTACGCGGCCAACAATATCTCGAAGGGTATTCTGAAGTACGCCAATTCGGGCGGTGTGCGTTTGGGCGGCCTTATCTGCAATGAGCGCCAGACAGACAAAGAGCTGGAACTTGCCGAGAACATGGCCAAGAAGCTGGGCAGCAAGCTGATCTACTTTGTCCCTCGCGACAATGTTGTGCAGCACGCCGAGCTTCGCCGCATGACGGTGATCGAGTATGCGCCCGATTCTGCGCAGGCCGAGCACTATCGCAGCTTGGCGAAGAAGATCCACGAGAACGGCGGTCAAGGCGTTATTCCCACGCCGATCACCATGGACGAACTTGAAGAAATGTTGATGGAGCACGGCATTATCAAGAATATCGATGAGTCGCTGATCGGCAAGAAAGCCTCCGAAGTAGCGGCGTAAGGTTCCCTTCCTTCACGGGCGCCATCGTCGCAATGCGAATGGCGCCCGTTCTTACAAATCCATTTGAGCGAGGTTCATCATGAGCGATAACGCTGGCGTTGAAGAGATCAAAGAGCGCAATAGGCAAGTGATCGGCGAGGTTCTCACGGCCTATCCGGAGAAGACAGCGAAGAAGCGTGCTAAACACCTTGGAACGTTCGAGGAAGGCAAGAGCGACTGCGGTGTCAAGTCCAACCTGAAGACCATTCCTGGCGTGATGACTATTCGCGGCTGCGCCTATGCCGGCTCGAAGGGCGTGGTTTGGGGTCCGATTAAGGACATGGTGCACATCAGTCATGGTCCCGTGGGTTGCGGACAATACTCCTGGGCTTCGCGGCGTAATTACTTCATAGGCACCACCGGCGTGGATTCATTCGGCACCATGCAATTCACCTCGGACTTTCAGGAGAACGATATTGTGTTTGGCGGCGATAAGAAGCTCGCCAGAGTTATTGATGAAATACAAACTCTGTTCCCGCTCAACAAGGGCATCTCGGTACAGTCGGAGTGCCCGGTTGGACTGATCGGCGATGACATCGAAGGCGTAGCAAAGAAGAAGTCCAAGGAGTACGCCAAGACCATCGTTCCCGTTCGCTGCGAAGGTTTTCGTGGCATTTCGCAATCGCTCGGACACCATATTGCCAATGACTCCATTCGCGACTTTGTCTTTGACAAGCTGGGCGACAAGCCGGCGCGCTTTGAGAGCACACCCTATGACGTGACAATCATCGGTGACTACAACATTGGTGGGGACGCATGGTCTTCCCGCATTCTTCTCGAGGAGATGGGACTGCGCGTTATCGCTCAATGGTCGGGTGACGGAACGCTGGCAGAGCTCGAGTCTACCCCTCATGCCAAGCTCAATCTCATCCACTGCTACCGCTCGATGAACTACATCTCCCGCCACATGGAAGAGAAGTACGGAATACCGTGGTTCGAATACAACTTCTTTGGGCCGACCAAGATTGTTTCCTCGCTGCGCGCCATTGCGGAGCACTTCGACGACAAGATCAAAGAAGGAGCTGAGCGTGTCATTGCCAAGTATCAGGCGCTGACTGACGCCATTGTTGCCAAATATCGCCCTCGCCTTGAAGGCAAGAAGGTGATGCTCTTTGTAGGTGGTCTTCGCCCACGCCACGTAATCGGTGCCTATGAAGATCTGGGCATGGAGATCGTCGGTACCGGTTATGAATTCGGCCACAACGACGACTATCAGCGCACCACGCACTATGTGAAGGATGGCACGCTGATCTACGACGACGTCACCAGCTTTGAGTTCGAGAAGTTTGTTGAGCGAGTGAAACCTGACCTGGTTGGTTCCGGCATCAAGGAGAAGTACATCTTTCAAAAGATGGGCGTTCCTTTCCGGCAGATGCACTCCTGGGATTATTCCGGTCCCTACCATGGTTACGATGGCTTCGCGATCTTCGCTCGCGACATGGACATGGCCATTAACGCGCCTGTATGGCGGATGACCAAGGCACCCTTCTAAATCACGCGGAAAACCGAGAGGAGAAATCACATCATGAGTCAAAATGCAGAGAAGGTGATCGACCACTTTGAGTTGTTCCGCGGGCCCGAGTACACGGAGATGCTCGCGAACAAGAAATGCATGTTCGAGGATCCCGTCCCGGCCGAAGAACTTGCGCGCGTGAGCGAATGGACCAAGAGTGACGATTATCGCGAGAAGAACTTTGCTCGTGAATCGCTGACCATTAACCCCGCAAAGGCTTGTCAGCCACTGGGCGCGGTCTTCGCCGCGTTGGGGTTCGAGGGTACGCTTCCTTTTGTCCATGGCTCTCAGGGCTGCACTGCATACTACCGCAGCCACTTCTCGCGCCACTTCAAGGAACCCACCGCGGCAGTTTCATCGTCCATGACGGAGGATGCCGCTGTGCTCGGCGGCCTCGCCAATATGATCGATGGCCTTGCCAACGCCTACAGCCTGTATAAGCCAAAGATGATTGCCGTTTCGACCACCTGCATGGCTGAGGTCATCGGCGACGATCTGAACGGCTTCATCAAGAACGCAAAGGAAAAAGGGTCTGTGCCGATGGAGTTCGACGTACCCTTCGCGCACACTCCGGCATTCGTCGGCAGCCATGTTACCGGCTACGACAACGCGCTCAAGGGAATCATCGAACACTTCTGGAATGGTAAGGCCGGCACTGTGCCAAAGCTGGAGCGCAAGGCTAACGGTAAGCTGAACTTCATTGGCGGTTTCGATGGATACACCGTCGGCAACATGCGCGAGATCAAGCGTCTCTTTGAGCTGATGGGCGTCGAGTACACAATCCTTGGCGACAACAGCGACGTGTGGGATACCCCAAGCGACGGCGAGTTCCGTATGTACGACGGCGGAACGAAGTTGGAGGATGCGGCCAACGCAATTCATGCCAATGCGACCATCTCCATGCAGGAGTTCTGCACGGAGAAGACGCTGGCGCTGGTCGAAGAATCCGGGCAGGAGACGATTGCCTTCAATCACCCCATCGGCGTAGAAGCGACAGATCGATTCTTGATGGAGGTTGCTCGCCTTACCGGCAAAACGATCCCTGCAGCAATCAGGAAAGAGCGCGGCAGGCTCGTGGATGCCATTGCCGATTCAAGCGCGCACATCCACGGCAAGAAGTTTGCACTCTATGGTGATCCCGATTTGACGCTCGGCCTGACGGGATTCCTGCTCGAATTGGGAGCAGAACCGGTGCACATTCTTTCTACCAATGGCGGACAGACCTGGAGAGAGAAAGTGGAAGCTATGTTGGCCGCTTCGCCCTTTGGCAAGAACTGCCACGTATATTCAGGCAAGGATCTCTGGCACATGCGTTCGCTGCTCTTCACTGAACCTGTCGATTATCTGATTGGCAACACCTATGGAAAGTTCCTGGAGCGCGATACCAAGACTCCATTGATTCGTGTGGGCTTTCCTATCTTCGACCGTCATCACCATCATCGTTCCCCGGTTTGGGGCTATCAAGGCGGTCTCAATGTTCTTGTCAAGATTCTTGACAGGATATTTGATTACATGGACCAGAATACGAACGAAGCGGGTAAGACCGACTACAGTTTCGACATTATCCGCTAGCACTTGGCTTCGTCTCCCCTGATGTGTTGCGTGGTGATTCAAACCAGGGTCGCCACGCGATGCACTTTTGCAGGGGGCGGCGAGACACTTCTCCACCGCACGCCGGCAACGTGAAAGGGAGCAGCGATGGGTACTCTTGGCTCAAAGATACAGCAGGTATTGAATGAGCCGGGTTGCGCCACCAATCAGGCCAAGCCGAGCTTTGATCGGAAGAAGGGTTGCAATCGGGTGCTCGCCCCCGGTGCCGCGGCCGGTGGTTGCGCCTTCGATGGCGCAAAGATTGCTCTTCAGCCAATTACCGATGTCGTGCATCTGATTCATGGTCCCATCAACTGCGAGGGGCATTCTTGGGATGGCCGAGGCGCCAAGTCGTCCGGTTCAACTCTTTATCGCACTAGCTTCACTACGGCGATGACTGAGCAAGACATTGTCTTTGGCGGTGAGAAGCATCTCTATCGGGCGATCAAAGAAGCTGTCCGGAAATACAATCCACCAGCGGTCTTCGTCTACCAGACCTGTGTCCCTGCGATGATTGGCGACGATCTTGAGGCGGTTTGCAAAGCTGCTGCAAGAAAGCTTGGCAAGCCGGTAATCCCCGTCAACGTTCCGGGATTTGTAGGTTCGAAGAATCTTGGCAACAAGCTTGCGGGCGAGGCACTCCTCGATTATGTCATCGGCACTGAAGAGCCCGAGGATATGACGCCTTACGACATCAATATCATCGGTGAATACAATCTTTCCGGCGAACTCTGGCAGGTAAAGCCGCTGCTCGATGAACTGGGAATACGCATCCTTGCATGCATCTCTGGCGATGCAAAGTATCACGAAGTGGCGCGCTCCCACCGGGCACGCGCCGCGATGATGGTTTGCTCAAAAGCCATGATTAATGTGGCGCGCAAGATGGAAGAGCGATATGGAATACCCTACTTCGAGGGCTCTTTCTACGGAATAGGCGATATGAGCGATAGCCTCCGCAAAATCGCACAATTGCTGGTTGACCGTGGCGCTCCCGCAGAACTGCTTGGCCGTACTGAAGCCGTCATCGAAAGAGAAGAAGCGCGCGCCTGGGAACGAATTGCTCCTTTCAAAACGCGGCTTGCCGGCAAGCGGGCACTCCTCTTCACTGGAGGAGTAAAGTCCTGGTCTGTTGTAGCCGCAATGCAGGAGGCCGGTCTTACCGTCATTGGCACCAGCGTGAAGAAATCCACGCCTGACGATAAAGAGCGCATCAAGGAGATCATGAAAGACGATGCGCACATGTTCGACGACTTGAAGCCGCGCGAAATGTACAAAATGCTCAAAGAGGCGCGAGCCGACATCATGCTCTCCGGTGGACGCACACAGTTTGTCGCATTGAAAGCAAAGATGCCGTGGCTCGACATCAACCAGGAACGGCATCATGCTTATGCCGGATATGAGGGCATGGTGGCACTTGTAGGCGAGATAGACAAAGCACTCTCGAATCCAATTTGGGAGCAGATTCGCAAGCCGGCACCGTGGGATGTTGCTATCACCCAGGAAGAGCGTTCCATTCACGTGGCTTAGGACGGGTATATGGCGAGAGTAACGATCAGCGAGAAATTCTGCACCGTGAATCCGCTCAAGATGAGTCCCGCGATTGGCGCGGCGCTGGCCTTTATGGGCGTGGATAACTCGATGCCGTTGCTCCATGGCTCACAAGGCTGCACCTCCTTCGGGCTTGTTCTGTTTGTACGCCATTTCCGCGAAGCAATCCCAATGCAGACGACGGCGATGAGCGAAGTCGCCACTGTTCTTGGTGGGTTCGATAACCTGGAGCAGGCGCTGGTGAATATTGCCGATCGCACCCATCCGACGTTGATAGGAATCTGCACGACAGGAATCTCCGAGATTAAGGGAGACGACCTGGCGGGATTTCTTAAGCTGATTCGCGCCAACAACCCGAAGCTCAATGGTATTGCTCTCGTCGATGTCTCGACGCCCGACTTTCAAGGGACTTTCCAGGATGGATGGGCTGCTGCGGTTACGCGCTTAGTTGAAGAGCTTGTTGAGGCTCCGCAGTTCGAGACCAGAGTTTCGCGGCGCATCAATGTGCTGCCTGGCTGCCACATTACTCCGGGCGATATCGACGAACTTCGCGACATCTTTGAGGCATTCAGTCTCGATCCTGTCTTCCTGCCGGATCTTTCCGGATCGCTCGATGGACATATCCCAACAGAGTTCACGCCAACATCGCTCGGCGGTATCTCAGTTGAACAGATCAAGAGGATGGGATCTGCCTGCTGGACGGTCGCAATCGGTGAACAGATGCGCGGGGCGGCAATTACTCTCGAACATCACAGCGGCATACCTTACAAGTTGTTCGACAGACTCACCGGGCTGGCGGCCAACGATGAACTGATGCGATTCTTATCGGAGATCAGCGGCATCCCTGTTCCTAAGAAGTATCGGCGTCAGCGCAGCCAGCTGATCGACGCGATGATGGACGGTCACTTCTATTTTGGAGGCAAGCGGATCGCTATCGCCGCGGAGCCGGATTTGCTGTTTACCATGTCTCAGTGGTTACGTGAAATGGGATGCACCATCCAGGCTGCAGTCACCACCACCGAATCGCCTGTGCTTGAACGCGTTCCTGTTGACGAGGTTTTGATCGGCGATCTTGAAGATCTCGAAATTCGCTCTGTCGGTGCCGATCTGCTCGTGACGCACTCGCACGGAAGACAAGCAGCCGAGCGTCTTCACATTCCATTGCTTCGTATTGGAATACCGAACTTTGATCGTCTTGGCGCCGGCCAAATGGTAACGGTGGGCTACCGTGGCACTCGTGACTTAATCTTCCAAGTCGGCAATACTCTCATTGCCAATGCTCATGAGCCAACACCGGAGTCGTGGATTCCTGAGCACAAACTGCCAGGTGATCTGGTATCGCTGCAATCGCTACAGTAATCCTTTTGTTGTTCTCGGGAGGAATATGAAAATCGCTTTTGCCACAGAAGATGGAGAACATATCAACGCTCACTTCGGATGGGCTAAGAAGATCGCCATCTATGAAGTCAGTGCTGAGCACTGCCGCTTCGATCATAACGTTGAATTCAGCGGCAACCTGGCAGAGGACGGCAACGAAGACAAACTGGGTCCAAAGCTTGAAGCAATCAAAGACTGCGCGATTCTTTACGTTGCAGCGATCGGCGGTTCTGGTGCTGCTCGCGTTGTTGCAAAGAACATCCATCCGGTCAAGGTTGCCGAGACCCAGGCGATCGAGGATACTTTGCAGCAATTGCAGAAGGTGCTCAGTGGAAATCCTCCGCCGTGGCTTAGAAAAGCACTCCATAAGGGAATGGATCGCAGCATCGACTTCGAGGATGAGGTGATCTATGGATGAGTGCGCAGTGCAAGTAGCGGCACCCGCCTATCGAGGTTTCCTCAGCGAATTGATCAAACAGTGGCGAGCCCAGGATCTGCATGGTTCGTGGGATGCAAAGAGCGATCGGGATTTGCTGGAGCCTTACATAATGACGCGCGAGAAGCGTCTTGCTATTCCACTCATGAGTGATCCTGATCCTGAAACGCTCTGGCGCATGGAACTCTTTTACAACGCCATCGGACTGACCATAGAACGGGTCACGGGTGTGATGGTGTCGCCACTCATGAAATTGCATCACGAGGGTTTTGGCCGCCTCGTACTCACCGCGGGCCGATTGATTGTCTTCAACAAGCACTTGCGCGACGTGCACCGCTTCGGATTTGACAGTCTGGAGAAGCTGGAGTCAGAGGGCGAAAGAATTATTGCCGATGCAATTGAATGGATTGAAAAATACCCTGAAGTTGCGCGCTACTGAAAGTGAGGCCGTTTGGCAGATTTGGAGACATTAAGAGCTGAGGTCAAGAAGCTGTCCTCGCAGGCAGTGCAGGCCAAGTTGAACCTTCACGATCTCGCTGAAGATTTGCCAACCAATTGGGAACAGATTCCGGCAGTCGCCGAAAAAGCTTATACGGCATATCGAGAGCTGGAATCAAAGAGAGCATTACTGCAAAATACGGAGGCATAGATGGAAGCGGAGCAGACTGTTACACAAGCAGTAACACGCGATGGACGAGCATGGCAACCGTCTTATCTTCTGGACATTGATCAGGAGACTTGTATCGGCTGTGGCCGCTGTTTTAAGGTCTGCGGCCGTTCTGTGATGACCTTACAGGGAATTACCGAAGATGGCGAGCTAGTCGGGCTAGATGACGACGAAGAGATACTTCGCAAAGTAATGACCGTCACCGATCCTGGAGCGTGTATTGGCTGTGGCGCATGCGGACGGGTTTGCGGAACGAAATGCCAAAAGCACGGCCCGTCCTAGGGGGTAGCGATGACGCCAGACGCTCTATACACACTTTTGATTAATGCAAACGAGGTTACCACCTGCGATCCCTTCGATGGGCATGTATTAGCGTGTATCTTCGCCACCGCGGTCAATGAGCACTTGGCCGGCGGTTCATTTACGAATGCTCTCGGCATCTTTGGTTCAGCTCTTCGCCGCGACATCGAAAGATACTTTCCGGGAGCATTGCAGCGTATCGAGATGTTTGAGCTCGATATCGAGCCGACGGTCACCGAAGATGACAAATGCTTGCGGGAATTATTATGGCGCTTCCGCTCCGCTTCGTCCCCAATCAGTTCGCTGTTGACCTTTCTCGTGGCTCGCAGGGCCACACGGCCAAATCATTTATGGCAGGATCTTGGGCTGGCGAATCGAGACGAGTTATCCAAGCTCATGTTGCGCCACTTCACCGCATTGGCGCGTCGCAACAATCAGGACATGAAATGGAAGAAATTCCTCTATCGAACGATCTGCCGCGAGGATGGATTCAGCATGTGTGTTGCCCCGTGCTGCTCAGAGTGTGGCGACTTCGATGCATGTTTTGGCAGTGAATCGGGCGAAAGCCTGCTGACGCCGTTGCGCATTCCTGACGAGTCTTCGCGGTTGGTCTCTGTCGCATCCTCTTTCGCACAATGACCGTGAATCGACATGTCGTGAATGCGACAAAACACTCTCCTTCCGATCATCAGCTGGCCTAAGTATATCTATTTCAACAAATACAAATGGCACTCAACGTGCTCTATATCTAGCAAAGCCAGCGAAGGAGGGCACGATGATTCAACTGACTGAAGCTGCTGCGGGAGCGGTGCAATCAGCCATTGCTACGGTTCCCAGATCGATTGCAGGACTACGGCTAGTGGTAACGTCAGGCGGGTGTGCAGGGTTCCAATACGAGATGGGCCTTGTGGAGAAGTCAAAGCCGGAGGACGTTTCCTGCGAGAGCCGCGGAGTGAAGATACTCATCGATCCAGACTCGGTGGCGTTGATATCTGGCACCACAATTGACTTCATTGACAGCCATGAGGGTACAGGCTTTTCGTTCGACAATCCCCATGCCCGATCAAAGGGTGGCTGCGGCAAATCATGCTGTTGATTGACGCTGTCTGAGGAAACTCGCCATGACGGAAATGCTTGCACAAAAGCCATGGGTCTATCTGGATAACAACGCGACGACGCGCACCGATAATCGTGTTGTTGAAGCGATGCTGCCATTCTTTCGCGAAGAGTTTGGAAATCCATCTTCTCTGCACGATCTTGGCGTTGCTGCGAAAGATGCCGTGCGCCTTGCACGAGGCCAGGTTTGCGCATTGATCGGAGCTGAACGCGAGAGTGAGATCGTCTTTACGTCAGGCGGAAGCGAATCGAATAACACAGCGATTCTTTCAGCTCTCGAAACCCAGGTGGAGCGGAACGAAATTGTTACTTCGTCAGTGGAGCATCCCGCCGTTCTTGCATTATGTGCGCACTTGGAGAAGGCAGGGAGGGCTAAAGTTCATCGCATCCCGGTCGATAGCCGGGGAAGACTCATCCTGGATGCATATCGAGAAGCTCTCAGCGAACGGACTGCGATCGCCTCCATTCAATGGGCCAACAATGAAACAGGAGTACTGTCTCCGGTTAAGAAGTTAGCTTCCATGGCGCATGCGTCTGGAGCGCTGTTTCACTGCGATGCTGTTCAGGCTGCCGGAAAAGTTGAAATCGATGTGAATGAAACTGTGATCGACTTGCTCTCGATTTCGGCGCACAAGATGCACGGCCCCAAAGGAATCGGCGCTCTCTACGTGCGCAATGGAGTTAGACTGGCGCCGCTTGTTTATGGCGGTCGCCAGGAACGCGGAAGGCGGGCAGGCACTGAGAATACGCCGGCGATCGTAGGTTTCGGAGTGGCCGCCAAGCTAGCGGCTCACGGATTGAAGCATGATATGGGCAGAATCTCCTTGTTGCGCGACAGCCTTGAGAAGGAGATTCTGGGCATTGTTCCAACCGCGATTCGAGTTGGAGACCCTTCGAGCTGTCTGCCCAACACGCTCAACATTGCCTTTCAGAATATTGAGGCAGACTCGATTCTACTTATGTTGAATCGTGAGTCAATTGCTGCATCTTCTGGATCGGCATGCACGTCTGGCTCGCTCAATCCATCCCATGTATTGGTTGCGATGAAGATTCCGTTCAGCCATTTGCGTGGATCGGTGCGCTTCTCGCTTTCGAGGGAGAACTCAGATTGCGAAGTGGATCGGGTGATCGAGATAATTCATCGAGTAGTGAACGATCTGCAAGCCAGTTCGGTTTCGTTGGAGGCTGAATATGCCTGAAGTATGTCGCATTGTTATGAACGATTCGACGCTCAGAGATGGAGAACAGGCTCCTGGAGTTGCCTTTACTCTGGAAGAAAAACTGGCCATTGCCCGCGCGCTCGAAGACGCCTGTGTGGATGAGATAGAGGCAGGCACTCCTGCAATTGGAGAAAGGGAAATCGAAGAGATTGCGGCAATTGGTGCGGAGTTGAGCAAGTCCGAGCCCATCGCTTGGTGTCGTATGACACGGGCGGATGTCGATGCTGCACGCAGAACGGGATTGAAGCGGGTGAATCTCTCCATTCCGCTTTCCGATATTCAGATGAGGGCGAAGCTGAACCTGGATCGCGTCGGTGTTCTGAGTCGTATCCGAGATGTGATTGCCTATGCAGTCGATTGCGGCTTGCGAGTGGCCATGGGGGGCGAGGACTCCAGCCGCGCAGACATGAACTTCCTGCTCATTGCAGTCGAGGCGGCCGCAAGCGCCGGCGCTCATCGATTTCGTTACGCGGATACACTCGGCAACATGGAGCCGTTTGCGGTTTACGACGCATTCATGCAGCTTGGACATGCAACCGGCGTTGAATTGGAATTCCACGGCCACGACGACCTTGGCCTGGCTACAGCGAATACGCTTGCGGCAATTCGAGGGGGAGCAACGCACGCCAGCGTTTGTATACTCGGCCTGGGAGAACGTGCCGGCAATGCAGCACTTGAAGAAGTTGCCGCCTGTCTAGATCGCTTCCATAGTGTCGGCAGCAACGTCAATCTTGCGAAGTTGCCGGTGCTTGCTGAAATCGTTGCCCGAGCGGCAGGCCGTCCTATTCCAGTCGGCAAAGCAATTGTTGGCGCCAACGCATTCACGCATGAATCAGGTATACACGTCGATGGGCTGCAGAAAGATCCAGCTACCTATGAGGATGTGTCTCCGCGGACCTTCGGCCGTGTGCGTCAGATTGTTCTTGGAAAGCACTCGGGAATGGCATCGGTCGCCGGCGCTCTGCAATCTCTTGGACTGGTCACGGACAAAGTTCGTACGCAATCGGTGCTGGATCAGGTTCGGCAAAGATCCATGCAGGCAAAACGGGTAGTCAACTCAGAGGAGTTGCTGGACTTCTACCGGCGCGCGAACGGCACCCCGACTTCCATTAACACCCCACTGGAGATGAAATATGACTGTGCTTGAACAACTGGAGAAGCTTTCATCCGCAGAGGACTACTTTCGCTTTCTCGCCGTTCCCTATGATCCCGCGGTGCTGAACGTGGCGCGGCTGCACATACTTCGTCGTATGGGAGACAATCTTCGCAAAGCAGGAGTAGAGCCGGACGAAGACAAAGCTCGTGCCTACTTCCGCGCGCATCTTGAGCGGGCGTACCAGGATTTTCTAACGTCTACACCTATTAAAGAGCGCGTATTCAAAGTCCACAAAGATGCGATCCGTTCTACGGCTGCGCACCTGGTGCGTTTATCTGTTCCTGAAAATGGCTCTGAGTCTATCTAAAGTCAGGTTCTTTTCAGCTTTGCGCGTCCTTCATTTTCGTTTCTTCATATCATCTTTATCACCTGAACCTTAGCTTTCAGATAAATTCATTCACATTTGTACTATCGTCTCGTCAGGCGAATACAAGGCGAGTGTGCCGTAAGGACAGCCGGTGTATAGACGCCGGGAGCAGCCGAAAATACACCAGATCCAGGAGAATGTTCATGGCAGATCGCAAAGAACCTCAGATGCAGGCCACTCTCGGCCTAACCGGTCTAACTAGCAATGCAATGGCCCTCATCGCCCCCGGCGCCTTTCTGTGGCTCACCTTCGTCATCCAGGCCGGCACTGGCTCCACTGCACCGACCATGTGGTTAGGTATCTTTGCCGCCTTGCTGCTTTGCCTGGCCACCGCTGTCGCTTACGCAGAGATATCCAAACTCTACCCTGGCACGGGCTCAAGCTACTACTACGCAGAGCAAGCGCTCCTTTCCAAAGACAGGTTCTTCAAGTACGCTCGTGTCGCCAAATTCATCGTTGGTTGGGGTTCGCATCTTTACTATTGGGTCTATCCTGGCGTGATGGTGGCTGTTACCGGCGTTTTCGTGGGATACATCGTCGGCTTTCTTTATCCTGGCTTCATGAGCGGCTCCAATCCAGGGCTCATCTTTATGGCACTGGTGGCCATTGCTTTTTCATTCTTTGTTGGTTGGATCGCGTCAAAAGGCGCAGGCGCTTCGACGGCCGTCAATCTGGCGATCAACATCGTCCAGATTTCGGCGCTCTTGGTTTTCAGTGTGCTCGCCATCGGCTATCGTACAAGCCATCCTGCAGGTTCGCCGGCCTTCCAGTATGACGGACAAACGCAGGCAACTTATAGCTACCAGTTCGCCACAGCCAAAGATGGTTCCATAGTTCGTGACGCCAGCGGCGCTCCTGCGCCTCTGCTGGACGCGGCCGGCAAGCCGGTCCCATTCATCATTGACTACCCCGAGAAAGACTCGAGTGGCAATTTCCTGACCCATACCTCTGCTCTCTCAGTTGTGGCGCCGCACAAATTCAGTTTTGTCTTTATCCAAGCTACAGTCGCCATTCTGATTCTGGTCGGATTTGAATCGGTGACCTCTATGGGTGGCGAGGCAAAGAACCCCACAAAGCATATTCCGATTGCAGTCATCTCTTCGCTATTGATTCAGGGCCTGGTGTGTTATCTCATCGAGTATTTCGCAGCCAATTATTTTCTCAACTCTGGGTATACGATGCAAAGCGCAGTTACCTCGGCGGCGCCCATTGGCGACATGATGATCATGGTCGGCGACGGATTACTGGGCCAGGGCCACGGAAAGTACTTTATGCTGGCAGAGGCCATCACAGTGTTTCTAGCGCTGATCGGCACAACGCTGAGCTGTATGAACACCGGCGCTCGCGTTACCTATGCCATGGGCAAGGACAATGAGGCTCCCGAGCATTTCGGCATCCTGCATGCCGGATCGCTCAGCCCGCGCAAGGCTATCTGGACGCTGGCTGCCATCTCCGCGGTCATTGGCGTTCTGGCAGTAGTACTGGTTTTCGGCGACGCAAGTGCGCCCTCCGATGCAACCATTGCCACACTGCCTCATGGCATTTTCTCGAACTTCGGCTACCTCTCGCACGACCAGTTAGCCGCTCTGCCCAATTCGCTACTTACTGTCACACTCACGTCGAATTTCGGCACCTTCATTCTTTATGGATTGAGCTGCTTGCTGTGCATCATTGCCTACCACAGACGCCATGACTACAACGTGGTCCGCCACCTGCTCATCCCTGGCTTCGGTCTATTGGCCAACATTGTTTGCATGGCCTTTTATCTGATAAGCCCGGTTTTCGGCTTGGGCACATTTAAGGAGCCTCTGCTTGCATTGACCATTTCTGCAGCCTGGGGCATCTACGGAGGTATCTATTTCATTCGCTCCTCAAAGGCTAAAGGCAAAGCTGTGTTGCTTGCAGTCAAGTAGGCCAGACAATTGGACACAACCCAGCGGAGGTCGGTCGCAATCGCAAGATCATCGTTCAGTGCAAGGCCGGCGGCCGATGTCAACGCATTGCTGAGATTCACGATATTGGCGCATCGCGAATCTAGCCAGTAGCATTCTCGCCTGGTCGGATCAGGTGCACCCTATGGTGAAGAAGTGTTGAAGCACAGCACCGCAACGAGAAACGCTATGGCCTGCCGGATGCCGGCAGGCCATAGCGTTTCTGCTCTGCAACTCTCCACGCGCCGATCTAGGGCCTGTTAACACTACTGGAGCGGGCGGCGCTGGGAGCCAATTTTTACGAGTTCAAGGAGTAAGGAGTGACGGATACCGGGGTCCCCTAGCGACGAGCGACGAGGAAATCGGGAAAATTGGCC